>Ga0101944_10003750_pt1 | contig 20375 bp, 16 predicted proteins | sample DewCreD2012metaG_FD_75245 | JGI IMG/M metagenome (GOLD analysis project Ga0101944, IMG submission 75245) | Hot spring sediment bacterial and archeal communities from British Columbia, Canada, to study Microbial Dark Matter (Phase II) - Dewar... ... | reverse complement strand
TTGAGGAAGCATTAAACCAGGAGATTTCCCTGTGGACAACCTGGGATATCATCAGCGAGACCGCGACCCTGCTTCTTTACCGATTTAGCGCAAAGGCGGCAATTCGCTTCCTCGACGAGATCAAGCCGGTCCTCCAGGTCGTCACCTATGATGACTCTGTCCGCGAAGAAGCGGAAAAGGTTTTTCGCCTCTTTGCCAAGGACAAGAGACTATCTTTTTGTGACGCGATTTCTTTTGTGGTCATCACAACAATCCTGAAAGGCATTGCCTGCCTCAGTTTTGATGAGGACTTCACCCGCCTCGGCCTTCCGATAATTGGCGGCATCGCGTTGGACGTTGTACTGCAACAGCGCTATCGCGCCTCCTGCCGGCTCGATGTCGTCGGGAAAATCCTCGGGGAACACCTGCCCGAATGTCCAGGTGTATCCCTGGAACGGAGTCCCCGCAATGCCGCTGGCGTTCGTCTGCGCTGTGTTGCCGTCAAACACGAACGAGGCCTTCAGGTAGTTCGTGTAGAAGGCCAGATCGCCCGGCTCGGTGAGCGCGTGCGTGCGGGCCAGGTCCCATCCCACCTCCGAACCGCTCACGAACAGCGCTCCGCCACTCTCGAGGTACGCTGCGACCCGTTGCTGCTCTTGCGACGTGAACGTATGGTCGGCCGTCGACTCGTCACCTAACAGCCAGTGCACGTAGTGCCGGCCCATGAGCGTGATCGTTCCGTCTTCGACCGACTCATTCGCCGCCGTGCCGATGGCGATCGGTACCTGGCTGTATCTGGCCTGGACGCTGTGGATCGTGGCGGCTTGAGGCATCGCTCGGCGCAAGCGGCTAGGCGGCGGCCCGCCGGATGCCGCTGCATGTTGGCGAAAGCAGACATCCCATGTTGCATGTTGCAGACATCCACGCACAAGCCGGCCCGCTGTCTAGTGCATGCGCCTGGCGTGCCCGTTCGGCCCGTAGCGGTCGTAGCAGCCGGACGGGCCGCGGCGCGCTGCCCAAAGGCATTTGCCCTGGGGCGGCATTCGATTTGCTCGTTTACCTGGGCACGGCCGCATCCCCGCGGCGGTGTTTCCCACATTGAACATCCGGATTCACCTCCCCGAAGTCGGACCAACGACCCGCAGTGAACAGGAGCCCTTGGACGTGAAACGCATCAGTCCCGCAACCGTGACGTTTGGTGTCATGGCGATGGTGCTCGGCCTGGTGGCCGCGTACATCGTTCGCCAGGCGTTGGACAAGCCGCCGGTCGCCCAGAAGCCCGCGCCGCCCCCGGCGCAGCCGGAGATGGTACCGGTCGTCTTCGCCCTAAACGCGATTCCCAAGAACACCCGGCTGACTAGCCGCGACGTGTTCGTGCAGCAAGTGCCCAAAGGGACGAAGCTGCCGCCGGGCGTCTTCCGCGGGGTGAACCTGGTGGAAGGGCGGATCACCAAGGAGACGATCGCCGCCGGCCGGGCGATCCGCGAGGAGATGCTGCTGGGGCTGGATGAGTCGCTGCCCGATCTGGCGGAGCGGCTGCCGCCAGGCCACCGGGCCGTGACGATCGCCGTCCAGGGGGCGGACACCGGCGGCAAGCGGCTGACCGAAGGGGACCGGATCGACATCGCCATGACCGTCGAGGGGACGCACCCGGACCTGGGCGAGGTCACCACGCGGACGCTGATGCGGAACGTGCTGGTCGTCGACGCGGCGGCCTATCAGCCGCAGGTGCTCCGCGGCACGCCCCAGCGGGTCAGTGACGCACTCAACTCGCTGATCACCGTGGCCGTTCCGCCCGCGGACGCCAACAAGCTGATCGTGGCCCAGCGGACGGGCACGCTGCACGCCACGCTGGTCAGTGCGGCCGATGCCCAGGCGGAAGCGACCCCGCCGACCGACTGGGCGGTCAACCGGCGGCAGCTCCTGGGGCTGAAAGAGATCGTGCCGCCGCGGAAATTCACCGTCGAGAAGTGGACGGGCAGCACGGTGCGGGTGATCGAGATGAGCGACGACCGCATCCGCGAGTCGCGGGAAGTCTCGGCGGGGCGGCGGGAGGTCTCCACCAGCCCGGCCAACCCGGCCGAAAAGCCCACCACCACGACGCCCGCAGCCGCGCCGGCCCCGCACGACTTGGGCCGCGACGCCCCCAGTGGCGTCCGCGAGCCGCAGGTGTTGGTGACGGTCGGGCAGCCGCCCCTGCCCTCGGGCCTGACTGCATCCGGCAGCAATCCGTAGCACAAAAATGTTCGCCCGGCCTGGCCGACCCGCCGGGCGGGAATGGCCGGCCCCATCGGCCGGCCCTGACCCATTGCCCATGACACCCGCGGGCTGACCCGCTCAGCCCTTAGCCGTCTACGAAGGGAGCTGGCACCGATGTTACTCAATGCGTTCCGGCCGACCGGCGAGCGCACCGGCAACGGTCATGGCAGGGGCGAGCCTCTGCCCGCGGCCGACGTGATGGAAGCGGAATTTCAGCGTCTGAAGACCGGCATCCATCGCGAACTGCTCGATTCGCTCGACCTGTCGCGGATCACGGGGCTGTCCGACGAGGAGCTGCGGGAAGACATCCGCCGGCTGGCGGAAGGGATGCTCCGCACCCGCGCCCGCAAGCTGCCCCCCATCGACGAGCAGCGGCTGATCGACGAGCTGATCGCCGAATCGTTCGGGCTGGGGCCGCTGGAACCGTACATGCAGGACCCGGACGTCACCGACATCCTGGTCAACGGGCCGCATGAGGTGTACGTCGAGCGGCTGGGCCGGCTCCAGGAGACGAACACCGTCTTCGCTGACGAAGAACACCTGTTGCAGATCATCCAGCGGATCGCCGCCCGCGTGGGACGGCGGATCGACGAGCACTCGCCGATGGTCGATGCCCGCCTGCCCGACGGCAGCCGCGTCAACGCCATCATTCCGCCGCTCGCCCTGCAAGGGCCGGTGCTGTCCATCCGCCGGTTCGGCCACCAGCCGCTGCAAGTCGGCGACCTGCTGGTCCGGGGGTCGATCTGCCCGGAGATGGTCCAGCTCCTGGAAGCGGCGATCGAGGGGCGGATCAACATCATGATCAGCGGTGGGACCGGCAGCGGGAAGACGACCCTGCTCAACAACCTCTCGAAGTTCATTCCGGCCAACGAACGGCTGGTGACGATCGAAGACTCGGCCGAGCTGAAGCTTCAGCGGAAGCACGTGGTCCAGCTCGAGACCCGTCCCAAGAGCGCGGAGGGCACGGCGGAGGTCACTCAGCGGGACCTGGTCCGCAACGCCCTCCGCATGCGTCCCGATCGGATCATCATCGGCGAAGTCCGCGGGGCCGAGGCTCTGGACATGCTGCAAGCCATGAACACGGGGCATGAAGGCTCGCTGACCACGATCCACGCCAACGACACTCGCGACGCCCTGTCGCGTCTGGAAGTGATGGTCAGCATGGCCGGCTTCGACCTGCCCGTGGCCGTCACGCGGCGGTACATCGCCTCGGCAATCACGCTGATCGTCCACCTGGCCCGATTGAAGGGCGGTGTGCGGCGCGTGATGCGGATTTCGGAAATCACCGCCCTGGAAAGCGGCGACTATGTGATCCAAGACCTGTTCGGCTACCAGCAGACCGGCGTGGACGACCGCGGGATCGCCCGCGGGCACTTCTATGCCACCGGCCATGTACCCCAGTTCCTGCGGCGGCTGATCGAACAGGGGATCGACCTGCCGCCGTCGCTGTTCGAAGCACGTCAGCTTACGCCCGACTGCGCGATCGGTCCGATGAGCTATCTGGCCGACGCCGCGACCTTGCAGGAGAAATCCGCATGATGCTCGCCAATCTCGCCGTGGTCAGCATCACCTTCGCCTCGGTGACGATGCTGCTGGCCGCCATCGGCATGTTCCTACGCGACCTGTTGGCCCCGCCGCCGGCCGCGGAACGCCCCCGACTGGCGCTGGCCCCGGAGGAACCGCCAGGGACGATCAACCGGGCCTTCTTCCGGCTGGTCGAAGAGTCGGGCAGCACGCTCGACCTGGCTACCTGGCTGGCCATCGTCATCGGCGGGGCGATCATCGGTTGCGGGCTGCCGCTGGTGCTCAGCGAGCACCTGCTGCTGGCCGCCGTGGGGATGGTGGCGGGGGTCGCCTTGCCAGTGCTGTACCTCGTGGTCGTGCGCTGGTGGCGGCTAGGCGGGATGCGCAAGCAGCTCCCCTACGCCCTGCGAGCGGTGGCAGACGCCGTCCGCGGCGGGCAGACGCTCAGCGAGGCGTGCGCCCTGGTCTCGCGGGAAATCAAAGGTCCGCTGGGGCAGGAGTTCGCCTACGCCCACCAGCAACTAGAGCTGGGCCACTCGCCCGTGAGCGTGATGAACCGGATGGTGCGACGGGTGCCGCTGCCCGAATTTCGCGTGTTCGCCACGGCCGTGATCGTCCACCGGCGGGCCGGCGGCAACCTCTCGCTGCTGACCGAACGGATGTCCAAAGCGGCCCACGACAAGATGGACGTGCGCAACCACGTGCTGGCGATGACGGCCGGCAGCCGGCTCTCGGCGATCGGCATGGTGATTGCGGCCGCGCTGGCCGCCGTGCTCCTGTCCTGGATGGAGCCGGAATATATCGAGGTGTTCCTGAAGAACCCCAAAGGGCCGTACCTGATCGCCACGGCCGTGCTGCTGCAAATTATCGGCGGTTTGTGGGTGTGGCGGATCCTCAAGTCGAGCCTGTGAGGGTCGCTTCGCCACGGTGAGGGTCGGATCGCCACGGGGCGGCCGCGGCTCGTAGCGGCGAAGCGGTCGAGCCCTGGGCGGAACTTTTCGCAAGCGAGGCAACGATGCGTGAGCTGATCTTCTCGATTCAGGACTTCCTCGCCCGGCAGGGCGCACCCTTGTGGCTGCAGCGTCCCAGCGCCTGGATCGCCCTCGTCAGTGCGATGGCCGTCCTGCTGCTGCTCGTCCGGATGCTGCTGCGGCGCAGCCGCGAGGCGCAGGAAGCCGTGGCCCAAGAGGCTCCGTTGCCAGCCCACGACAGCGGCGGCGTGTTCGGCCCCTGGACGGAAGCACTGGCAGCCCAGATTCCGGAATCCGAAAAAGAACGCCGCGAATTCGCGGCCCTGCTGAAGCAGGCCGGCCTGTACAGCCCCACCGCCCGAGCTAGCGTCTACGCCTACCGCTTCCTATTGCTAGTGTTCCCGCTGTTCTGCGCAGGGCTGATCGCCATCGCCTCGCCCCGCGAGCAAACGTGGAAGATCATGGGCGCAGGCGGCGTGGTGGCCACGCTCCTCTCGATCATCCCGCGGTTGTATGTCTGGTATCGCCGCCGGGTCCGCCTGGCGCAGATCAACGGCGGGCTGGCCGACATGCTCGACATGCTCAGCATGTGCCTGGGGGGCGGGATGTCGATCTCCGCCAGTCTGGAGCACGTGGCCAACAATCTGGTCAATTACCCGGCGCTGAGCCAGGAACTGCAAATCCTGCGTCGGCAGGCGGAAGTCGGCAGTCTCCGCATGGCCCTGGCCGACTGGGCCAATCGCATCGACACGCCCGAGGTCCGGCAGGTGGCCACCCTCCTGGCTCGCGGCGATGCCCTGGGCACCTCGCTCTCCGGCTCCCTGCTCGACCAGGCAGATCATTTCCGCACGGCTCGCAAGCAGCTCGCGACGCTGCAGGCCAACCGGATGCCCGTGCTGCTGACCTTTCCGCTCCTGTTCTGCTTCGCCCCGGCGGTGCTGATCATCCTCATGTCGCCGGCGCTGTTGCAGATCTCGGCCTTCCTCAACCCCACCAGCAGCGATAACCCGCTAGCTAACAACGAAACGCTCAACGTCCGGCGGCTCGTAGAAACGATCGACAATCTGGACCAGAGCTTGCCCGAGGAGGCCCGCTCCGCGTCGCCGCCAGTGCCTTCGCCGCAGCCGTAACAGTTCCTCCGCGGTGAGCGAGCACGCCCGTTTCCGCCAACGCGGCTGGCCCTGGGGTCTACAAGACAGCCGCCTTGCAGCATCGGCGGCCGGCACGCCCCCCCGCCTGAGAACGACGTCAGCTCCCAGGATCGCTCCCGGGAGCTGAACGCGTTTTATTCATGATTTACCGTAGAACAGCCACAAGAGCTGCCCATTTCAGCCCGCACCAGGACGGTTCCACGGCCGAGCACCCGGAAGCTGGCCGCTGCCTGACCGCTGGTAGGCCGCCATCCACCGTAAGCTGTGCCACTCGAAAACCGTTATTCCTTCTTCTCTTCGGGGGCAGGCGCTGCGCCACCCTGATCGGCCGGCGCCGGGGCTGCGCTACCACCCTCCGTACCACCGCCACCCGTGGCCGAAGGCGTCGGCGCCGGCTCTTGCTTCGAGCCGCAACCGACCATCGGCATGCCCAGAGCCACCAGCATCACCAGCGCAAGCAACTTCTTCATGGATTCTCTCCCTTTTGGAAACAACCAAACTCGTAACCTCTTTCGCTACAAGACTTTCCTGTAGCGGCAGCCTCGTACGTCGCGCACGGCCGGCCCGCCGTACGAAGCACCTCCTGTAGATGTAGAGACGCTAGCCGCGACGATTATTCCCGGCTGCGGCGGAATTCATCCACGCCGACGCGCTGGCGCGCGAGCTTCTGGTTAGGGGTGCCATGATGGCAGGTTGCCCGGCGAAGACGTTCCAGGTATTCACCGGCACGGATTACGCCATCAGCACAGCCGAATACGGGCCCGCCGGACCGAATTCCCTCCTTCCGTCGCCTTGTCGGGAATAAATGGTAGACTGGCGGGGTCCACCTCTATAGCGAAGGATCGACCGGATGACGGAAGCTGCTGCGCAGCCGGCAGATGGTCAGGCCCCCGCAGGCCAGCCTCCTCTGCCGCAGATGGCCAGGCTGGTGGTCGAGCATCATGCCTCGGTCTACCGCTACGCCGTGCGGCTAAGTGGCTGCCCGGTCGAAGCGGAAGACCTTGCGCAGCAGACGTTTCTGATCGCTCAGCAGAAGTGGCACCAGCTCCGTGACCCGGCCAAGGCCCGCTCGTGGCTGCTCAGCATCGTGCGGAGCTGTTTTTTAAAAGGACTCCAGCGCGTGCGACCTTTGACCGGCAGCGACGCGGACGTATGCCTGGCGGAGGTCCCGGCCCCGGCCCCGCCCGACGAGATCGACGGCGAGAAACTGGCCGCGGCGCTGGCAGAGCTGCCTCCGGAGTTCCGGGTCGTGGTGCTGATGTTTTACTTCGAGGAATTGTCGTACCAGACGATCGCCGAGCAGCTTGGCATTCCGATCGGCACGGTGATGAGCCGGCTTTCGCGCGCCAAAGCCCATTTGCGGAGGCGGCTGAGCGAGGCATCGCCGCCGCAACCGGTCGGGCCGCGCGGCGTCGCCCGCTGGGCGGCGGCTTCCAACTCCTATCCAGCGAGGACGTAAACCGGCATGACCAGCGACCGGGTCCCTCGTGAACCGTTGGATGCTTGTCGGCCGGACAGCGCGGACCTCGAGCTGCCCGAACTGGCTGCTCTGCGCGAAAGCCTCGCCCGGAACGCGGACCTGGCAGAACAGTTCGACCGGATCGTTCAGTTCGATCGCCGGATCGCCGCCGCACTGCAGGATGTGCCGGTACCGACGCATCTGGCCGAGCAGATCATGGCGCGTTTGCAGACGCCCCCAGACCTGCCTGCGGATCGAGCTGCCGTGATCAGTCCTTCCCGACCGCCGCAAACGCGGCCAAGCGAGCACCGGGTTGCTCGTCGACAACTCGTGAAGTGGCTGGCGGCGGCGACTGTCGTGCCGCTGGCGGGGTGGCTGGGCTGGCGCTGGTGGCCCCGTGCAGGACGGCCGGTGCCTGCCCACGAAATCGCCGCCAGCTTGGACACTTGGCTCAAGATGGTAGGGACTCCGCCGGGGTTTGGCTGGAAATCGCCGGAAAGCCTGCCGCCCGGCGTGGTCCCTCCTGCGATTCGTACCCTCCCCCAAGCCTGGCGGCCGTTCCGCACCCGGCAGGGCTGGCCGGGCATCGCGGTCGAGCTGGCTCCGCCCACAGAGCCCCGCGCGACTTTGCTGGTCGTGCAGGGGTCGGCTCGGTTCGAGGTTCCTGCCCGGCCCTATGCACTGCTCTCGACCTCGATGGAGCGAGCGGCAGCCGCCTGGACAACCCAGGGCAGATTGTTCGTGCTGGTCGTCGAACGAGGGGGCAAGCCGCGGCTGGACCAGCTCATCCGTCCCAGCCCGCTGGCCTGACCGTGACGAGAGGTCCCCGGCTTCCCCCAAGCGCCTCGTCGCGTTTGATGGCGCTGCACATTTCTTCTAACCGCTACGGTCCGCATGGACGGCTGTGCGCTTCGTACCGGTCGTGCCGGGCTGGCCGGCCACGGCTCAATCCAGCTATCCGCTTCGTCCGAAACGACCGCTAGTACCCTCACAAGCGACGCTGGCCGGCGTGCCATGCACCCGGCTGCGCCCCAGATTCCTTCCCTCGGCCGCTGGACCTTTGGGTGCCTTATGCACAAACGACATTTTCTCGGACTCGCCCTGGCTCTGCTGCTCGGTGCGATCGCCTATGCCCAGGAGCCAGGGGCTCCTGCCGTCTCCCGGGCGCCTCTGGCCACGCTCCAAGCGCCACTGCCGGCCGAGCCTGCCCATCCGCAGCAGGCCGCTCCCCCGCTGACGCCGGAGCTGTGGTTCTACTCGCAGGAACTACGTCGGCACGACGACCCCGCACAGGCAGTCCGCCGCAAAGCCGAGATCAAGGCCGATCAGCGGATGAGCCGGATCGCCGCCGCGAAGTGGTTCGGATTCTCCAATTCCCGGCCCCATGCCTGGGGCCTGCCGTTCGTCAGCGCCTCGTCGCCTCACTGGCCAGGCAACGGGCTGGAACGGCACTACTGGGCAACTGTCAGCTATCCGGGCTTGATGCTGCGGCTGGAAAATGCCCCGGCGACAGCACGATAGCCACTCCCGGGACCTCTCACCGGTACAAGTGACTGCCATCCCTCCGATGCCGATCAGAGAGATGGCATCGAATTCGATTTCGCCGCCGGGGCTCCGCGGGCATTCCGCAGAAACGAAAACAGGGCGGGCTCCCTGATGGAAGATGGGAGGCCCGCCCCGCAGATGTTGCCTTCTTGCTTCTTGCCGAGGGTGCCGCGCGGGAGCGAGGGGGGAACCCCTGAGGCTGGTCCGATGCGGAGGCTCGGCATCGAATGCCTAGAACTCGCCGATCTGCTGGCCGTCGTCGCGGGTGGCCAGGCGCTTGACGATGGGTGGCGGGGTGGTCTTATTGATCGCCTGGGTGTGCCCGTCCATGAACACCGCCAGCACCACGTTCGGATGGGCCGAGATCAGCGGGCTGTTCTGCTGCACCTGCCCGATCCCCTGCACCACCGGAGTCGTGGTATTGCCCCCCGTGCCCACGTTCACGTTGTTCCCCTTGCCGTTGTAGGCCAGCATGGTGTTGGCCGGGATTGGCGGGCCATAGGCCCGCAGCGTCGTGATGTTGTACGACTTGACCCAACTGTTGAAGTTCCTGGGGAAACTGGACGTATAACCGTTATTGGTGCCCAGGAACCACCAGCCGCCGGTCATCCTGCCCGTCCCGCCGTTGCCGAAGCTGGCGTCGATCCGGATCCGCCGGCCGGTGTTGTTGCCCCCCCTGTGCTGTGAATAGAAAAACTCAGCCTGCTCCGAGACGACCATCGTGTTGGACGTCCCGTCGATGGCTGCGGCCATCCCCAGTGCCTCGTTGGGCACCAGCATCCCACCCCACGACTGGATCGAGCCAGTAGGTGTGAACGGACCCGCCGCCGGGGCCGGCGCGGTCGTGGCGGGCGCCCTAGGCGGTGCCGGCTTAAGCCGGGTCTCCCAGAACCGGACCTCCGTGGAAATCCGGTTGGCTCCGTTCACGGTGGCTCCGGAAATCCCGACATATGAAGGCACCACCGACGTGATCCGCGAATTGCCGCGGAGGATTTCCGTCTCTGGTAGCGGGCTGGAGGGGCAGAGCATCCAGCCGATCTTCTGGTTGTGCACGTTGAACGCCACCCGGTTCTGGTTCAGCGTTAGGTCGGTCAGGTTGGGCGTGACGTTCATCGCCTGCTCGATCAAGTCCGACAGCGGCTTCTGCTCGCAGAACGACAGGATCGACACCAGCCAGCTCGGACCCCAGTTCTGACCCGGGGGGGTGGCGTTGGACGTGTTCACGAACCGGGCCCGCGCTCCGAACGGCAGGCTGTTGAACACGTCGTGGTAGTTTTGCAGTGCCAGGCCGATCTGCTTGAGATTGTTGCTGCACTGCATGCGCCTTGCTGCTTCGCGGGCCGCTTGGACGGCCGGCAGCAGCAGAGCCACGAGCACGCCGATGATCGCGATGACCACCAGCAGCTCCACCAGGGTGAAACCGCGCTTCCTCATGGGACAGCTCCTTACAGAACGACGAAACGATGAAAAAGAAATGAAGCAGACGACCTCGCGCTACAGACGCACAAAGTCGCGATGTGGCAGCCTACGAAGGCAAACAGAGTGCCATCGAAGCGGTTTGGCGAGGCTCCTGGCGCAACTAGTTGGCAACAAAGAAGTTGCAGCTCTTCCCACGCCGGGCCGAGCAGCGCAGCGGCTGGCCTGCCCCGACGTGTCGTCGCATGCTCAGACCAAACCTGCCGCGACAAGTTGTGGTATGAGCGCCGCGATCCACCCCGCACAAAAACCGCGTGGACGCGCAGCGGCGGTCTAAGTTGCGGGAACGGCCGGGTGTCTGCGGATCGCCCCCAACGAGCGCGTCGCCTTTTCCGCTTCCCTGCACCGTGCCACAATCGACACAGCATTGGGGACGGCCACGGGCCCTGTCACGACGCGGCAACCTGGCGTTGCCCGCTGGACCCCGCCTGAACTCTCGATCTCAACGCCTGATCCCGTACGAGAAGGAGCCTAGATGCCTCGTTTGCCTGCCCAGTTCATGGCGAACCGTAAAACCTGCTGGCTGATGGTCGCCCTGGTGCTGAGCGCTGGGTGCCGGCAGCAGCCACCGGCTGCGGACAAGCCCCCGGCCGCTGCGGCAACCACTGCGGGCGATGCCGCGGCAGGAGGTTCGTCCGCCCCGTCCGATCGCCTGCCGCAGCCAGCCCCTGTGGCCCAGCGCACAGCCGAAGAGATCCTCAGGCAGCTTGTCACACGCTGCCGCGCCGCCCGTTCGTACCAGGATCAGGGCGTGATCCGTCTGGCGTACCGCCAGGGAGGGCAGCCCGTGCGGCAGGAGTGGCCCTGCAGCATGGTCTGGCAGCGTCCCAACCGGTTGCTGCTAAGGGCCTTCCAGGCCACGCTGTGGTGCGACGGCGAGTCCCTGGCGGCCCACATCCGCGACGAGACGACGGGCGACCTCGACGGGCAGGTGCTGCTCCGCCCTGCCCCCGCCGAACTGCAAGCCAGCGATCTGACGGTGGACCCGCTGCTAGACGACATCCTGCGCGGCCGCGTGGGTCGGCTGCCGGCGATGATCGAGCTGCTTTTGCCGTCCCACGGACTTTTGGCCGCGCTGGGGGACGATGTCGCCTGCCGGCGGATGGACGACGACACCTACGACGGCCGGGTCTGCTTCCGCGTCGAAGTCGCGTCGGTGCAGGGGCCGCTGGTGCTGTGGATCGACCAGCAGGAAGGCTACCTGCGGCGGCTGGACTACTCCGCCCGCCACTTGCTGCCCGAACTGGCTGCCGACCCGAGCGTCAGCGAGATCGCCCTGTTTGCCGACCTGCAACAGGCTCAGTTCGACCGGCCGATCGCCGCCAGCACGTTCCAGCAGCCGCTGCCTCCCGGGGCCAAAAAGGTCCAGCGGTTCGTCATGCCGCCTCCCCCACTGCCCAGTGCACTGGTCGGCCAGCGCCCCTCTCCATTCTTCTTCACGACGCTGGAAGGGCAGAAACTGGCTCAGGACGATCTGACCGGAGCGATCGCGATCCTGGTCTGGTACCACGACCATCCCGCGTGCCAGGCCACGCTCCAGGAGGTGGCACAGGTCCGCCAGCGGCTGGCGGACAAGCCAAAGGTGCACGTGTACGCGGTGGCCACCGACCCGGCCAGTGTGCCGGAAGCGGCGCTGCGCCAGCGGCTGGCCCAGTGGCAGGTCGATCTGCCGATCGTCCGCGACCTGGAAGCCTTCGGCGATTCGGTTTTCCAGATCCAGGTGCAGCCAACCCTGGTGGTGCTGGACCGCCAGGGTCGGGTGCAGGCGCTGCGGGCCGGGGGCAACCCGGGAATGGCGGAGCAACTGGTCACGCTGGTCGAGCGTCTGGAAGCAGGTCAGGATGTCGCGGCCGAAGTGCTTACCGCCGCGCAGGAGGCCCGCCGCCAGTATGAGCAGCTTCTGGCACGCGGCGGTGTCGATGCCACCGACCTCCGCATGCCCCAGCCAGTCGAGACGATCATCCGCAAAGCGAGCGAGCCTCGCCTGCTGCGCCGCAAACTGCTGTGGCGATCCCAGGCGCTTCGCAGTCCCGGCAACGTGCTGCTCGTTCCCGAAGGTGACAGCAGCCGCATCTATGTGCTCGAAGGCTGGCGGCATGTCGCGGAGCTGGACGCCTCCGGCAACCTGGCCGCCCGTTACTCGCTCGATCTGCCGCCCCAGGCCGGCATTACATTCCTGCGATCGCTCCAAGACCAGAAGGGACAGACCCATTTCCTGGCGGGAGCCCCCTTGGCCCCTCAACTGTTCGTCTTCGATCGCGAGTGGCGGCTCGAACTGGCCTACCCGCCGCCAGGCCATGCCCCGCTGGCCGTGATCGATCTGGCCGGCATCGACCGGCCTTCGGCCGCGGCCGACGATCCCGATCCGTCGCCCACGATCTACATCGCCAGCGGCGGCGACGTGGGGCTGGCAGCCATCTCGCTGGCCGGCCAGACCCGCTGGCGCAACCGCACCTTTCCCAACGCCCTGTCGGCCGCCCTCCACCGCGAGCCGTCTTCCGACGAGTTTTCGATCTTCGTGCCCGGCGAGGATGGCAGGGTACTGAGGGTTCGTCCGGATGGGAACAATGATCCCGCTGTGAAAGTCGGTCGCTGGCCGATTCTCCGGCTTGTGGCCGGCCAGTTCCGTTCATCCCAAGGAGCCATCCTGTTGGGGATCGCCCACGATGAGCAGCTTCGGCCTTTCGCGATCGGACTGACGGAAGAATTGAAAGAGATTTGGAATTACCCCCTTCCGGCAGGGTCTCACGTGCAGCCGATCGACCCGATCCGTGCGAGCGACCTGTGGTCGGATGCCCCGGGCCAGTGGTGGCTAGCTGGCCCGGATGGTTCGATCCACATCGTTTCCGCCGATGGGAAATGGTTCGATTCGTTCCACTATGGCGCTGTTTTGAGCGGGCTGGCCGCCGGGATCGTGGCTGGGCAGCCGACGCTGGTGGTCTCGACGCCGGATGAAGTGACGGCGTGGGGGATCGACAAGGGCGCCGTGGGGTCTGGCAGCAAGGGCAATTAGATTCAATCAGATTTTTTTCTGATTTTCCTTTAGATTTTCCCCGACGCCAGGCCGCGGTGCGTGATCCTAGGCGCGCTGTTCTGGACGTGGTACGGAGCGTCGCGGCAGCCGGTTCGGCCGCAGCCAATCGAGTCGTGGTCCACGGATTATTTTTTGTCGTTTTTTGCCTTCCACATACGACACTTTTCAGCCGTGACGGTGTTTTTCGGGGTGTTCAGGGGGATCGGCCGCGTTCGCAAGTTTGGATGAATGCTTGACTTGGACGCCGGGGGTGTCTCACACTGGTGGTCGCTGGGGGTGTGCGGGGCATCGTCGTGGCGGCCGGGTGGATGGGGGCAGCCGGGAAACGGTCGGGACGAGCCGGGTTGTTCGGCGACGTTTTCGAGGGAGGTGTCCTATGCGCACGTTTCGGCAGGCGATGTGGGTGGGGCTTTGTGTGGGGCTGGTGGCGGCGGGTGCATCGGCGCAACAAGGCCGGCGTGGGTTCGGCTTTTTTGGCGGTGGGTTTGGAGCAGGGGGCAATTTGCTGACCCTGGCCACGAATGAAGCGGTGCAAAAAGAACTGGGGATCGGGGCCGACCTGGCGTCCAAGTTGACGTCGCTGCGGGACGATTACCGGGCGGCGATCCAGAAGGAGTATCAGACGGCGGGGATCGACCTGCGAAACTTCCAGGACCTCTCGGCCGATGAGCGGCAGAAGATGATGGCCAAAATGGCGGAGATCAATACGAAACTGAACGAGGAGTTCACTCCGCAGCTTGCGAAGCTTCTTTCGGCCGACCAGATGGGCCGGTTGAAGCAGATTCAGGTCCAGGCGCAAGGGGCGACGGCGCTGACCGCGAACCCGGAGGTGGCCCGGGAGCTGAACCTCAGCGAGGCGCAGCGGCAGAAGCTGAGCGAGCTGCAAGCGGAATTCGCGCGTCGGCAGCGGGACCTGTTCACGGGTGGTGGCGACCCGCAGGAGCGGTTTGCGAAGATGCGCGAGCTGAATGCCGAGCGGGACGGAAAGATGCTCGAGGTGCTGACGGAAGAGCAAAAGCAGAAATTCGCGGCGCTGAAGGGAGACCCGTTCGACGTGTCGCAGCTTGGGTTCGGCGGACGCGGCCGGCAGGGGAACAACTAGCCGGCGGTGGGCGGCCGTCGCAGGCGAACGTTCGGCGTTCCTGAGTGGAGGAGCATCCATGCGTCGCGTGCTGCTGCTGGCGGTTTGGGTGGCGTCGTGGGCGATGCTCGCTTCGCCTGCGATCGCGCAGCGGCTGGGTAGCCGGTCGATGAGCCTGCCTGGCCTGGTGGGGTACGAGGCGGTGCTGCGCGAGCTGGCGGTCGATGAGGAGACGGCCAGCAAGCTGCGGGCGCTGGCCGAGGAGTATCGCTCGGCCGTGCAGCGCGAAATGACCGCGCTGAACATCGACTACGCCGCGATCAGCGATCTGCCGGCCCTGGAGCGAGCGGCCGAAATGCGGAAGGTCAACGCCCAGACGGCCGAGATCAACCGCCGCCTGACCGAGCAGTTCCTGCCGCGGCTGAAAGTGCTGCTCTCGCCGGAGCAGTTGGAACGGCTCAAGCAGATCCACCTGCAAGCGGCAGGCGTCGATGCCTGGACCGAACCACCGCTGGCCGCGACGCTGGAGCTGACCCCTGCGCAGCAAAAGCAGCTTGCCGATCTGCGGGATGAATACCTGCGGCGGCAGCAGTCGCTGCAAGGCGATTTCCTGCAGCGCTTCGCGCGAATCCGCGAGCTGAACAGCCAGCGCGATGCCGAGGCGCTGAAGCTGCTGACGCCCGCGCAGCAGGAGAAGCTCCAGCGTCTGGCCGGTGCTCCGTTCGATGTCAGCCAGCTCACGCTGGGCCGCGGCCGGCGGGGAAATTGAGCCGGGCGGAACCGGCCTTGCGCGGCCGCCCCGGGGTGCGTATGATGCGCTGCCAGCGCTCTCCAGACCCCATAGAGGCCGCCATGCTGTGCCTGGACGAAATCACCCGCTTGCAACAAGACTGCGTATCCCGCTGGCACGAGCAGGCGATCGATAATCCGTACGAAGGGCTGCTGGCCCTGGTCTGCCAGCAGCTTGCCTTCAACTTCCAGCTTTGGCACGAAGAGGACAAAGCTCGCTCCCCCACTGCCAGCGACCGCGAGATCGCCCAGGTCAAACGGGCCATCGACCAGCTCAACCAGCGCCGCAACGACTGGATCGAAAAACTGGATGACTGGATCACCGACGAACTGGCCCGCCGGGGCGTCCACCCGCCTGCGGACGCTCCCCAGAACACCGAAACGCTGGGCAGCACGATCGACCGGCTGGGCATCCTGGCCCTGCGCATCTACCACCTCCGCGAGCAGCTTGCACGGCCCGACGCCTCGGCCGACCATCGTGCCAAGGTCGCCTCCAAGTTGGAATTGGCCCTGGCCCAGCATGCCGACCTGACGTGTGCCGCGCAGCAGCTCGCCGATGATCTGGCGGCCGGCCGCAAGCGGCACAAGACCTACCGCCAGCTCAAGATGTACAACGACCCGACGCTCAATCCCTATCTATACGGAACCGCAGCGGCCCCGCCGGCTGCGGCCGCGCCCGCCCCCGCCCCACCACCGGACAGCAGCCGACCGGCCGGACCGGCCGATTAACTGGCACAGTCAATAGGCAAGGTAAATCTCGCAAGGGTGGCCGATCAGATGCCTCTCGTGAACCCAGGTTGCCCAGCAACCTGGGCCACCCAGTTCTGACCGGCCATGAGCGTGCCTCTTGTACACCCAGGTTGCCCAGCATCCTGGGCCACCCGGCGCTAACATCCTGGGGAGGTCCAGACACGAGCCAGGCCGCGGAAGGCGCGTAGCGGTTGCGACGCGAAGCGGCTTTACGGGGCGGCCCGCTGGATTTGCTCGAGCAGTCGGGCGGCCGGTCCTTGGGGGGCGTCCGCTGCCCGGCGTGCAAGGGCTTTGAGCACGTAGGGCTTCAGCGGCTCGGCCAACTGGCCTTGGAGCCATCGCTCGGCCAGCGGGACGGCCAGTTCGGGCTGGCGGCGGAAGCGCTGGTCCAGCAGGGCCGCCAGCGCCTCCGGCCGGGACGTGCCCACCAGCGCCAGCGTCTGAAGTGCCGCGACTTGCACCGCGGCCGGCAGCTGGGGGTGCCGCTCCAGCCAGGCAGCCAGCGCGTCGGCCACGGGGGGCGGTTCGGTCTCCGCCTGGGCATAGCAGGCCACGAGCCGCGCGGCCAATTCCCCTTCGAGCTTGCCCGCCAGGTCCTCCTCGGCCGCAAGGAGTGCGTCGAGGAACACCGTCAGTTCGCCGGTGCGCATCGCTTCGGCCGTGCGGACGACGAACTCCTTGATCCGCTGCCGCTCGCGTTCCTCCGCCTGGGGAAAGTTGATCGCCACGTCGAGGTTGCCAATCAGAAGCTCCCTGGCCGCACCGGGCACCATTTCCAAAGCCCGCACATGCGCATCGAAGACGATCCGCGGCGTGCGGGGTCGGTCGGTAACCGACATCGACTCGAAGTTCCATTCGGCCGCTTCCAACCCTCCTCCCGCCGCCGCCCAGCGGCCGAGGGCCAGCCGCAACGCCCGCTCAGCCCGAGGATGCGTGGCACGCCCCAGCGCCGACTGCACGGCTTCGATCGCCTCGGAAAGCTCCTCGGGCGGGTCTGAACCGGCGGCGGTCGCCAGGTCGGCCACCGACTCGGCCGCGAGCTGCACCATCTCGGGGTCGTCGTCGCTCAGCAGGTTGAGCAGCGTGGAAATCGCCAGCGTTCCGCCTAGACGGCTCAGCCCAGCCAACGCCATCGCCCGGGCCTTGGGAGGACGCGTGGTATTGAGCGCCTGAGCGACAAGCTGCAAACGCAGCCGCTGGCCGGCGGCCTCGTCGCGCCCGGCCCGCAGCAGCAGTTGTTCCAGGGCCCTGCGCGGCCAGGCGCCTTCCGCGGTCTCCAGGATGCCCAGCAGCTCCTCGTCGGAAGCCGTCGCCAGGGCTTCAAAGCGATTGGCTGTCGCGCCGGCGGCGGGTGGTGCGGCATCCGCCATCGCCAGTCGCCAGATGCGACCTTCGCCCGGGCGGCTGCCGGCATCCGGCCCAAGCCTCGCGGGTCGTGCCGCCACGTACAGGGCCCCATCCGGTCCTTCCGCCAGCGCGGTGGGAACCAGTCCCAGCGGCCGCAGGTCCAGAAGCGGGAATTGCCAGGCAACGCGGGTGCCGGTGGGCCGCGGCTCCAGGCCAAAGACATGCACCGCACCCTGGCCGGCGTCTGCCACCAGAAGCTGACCGTGCAGGCGGGCGTCCAGACCGTCCCCCAGCCAAAGCAGCGCCGTGGTCGGCTCGAGGGGCCGCCACGTCAAAAGCGGCGGCAGGCAGCCGGGACGCTGGGCAGGGTCGGCGGCCCGCAAGGGATCGGGACGCAGCGCAGACCCCGACTCCGGCGATGCAGCGCGAGCCTGACGCCAGCCGTAGTCGGCGCCTTGCCAAAGCTGGATCAGCCGGGGCAGGAACGGGGCGTTACTGCCCGCGTCGACCAGAAACGCGTTGTGCAGGCTGTCCCACGTCACGGCGGTCGGCCCCACCAGCCCGCGTGCCCAGACCTCCAGATGGGAGCCATCGGGACGCAGCCGCAATACTGCGCCGCTGGCGGGCACCCCAACCTGCCGGCCATCCCAACTACGGACCCGATGCCGACCGCTGCCCACCGACAGGTAGAGCCATCCCTGGGGCGTCAGGCTCAGCCCGCCCGAGGGCAACTCGTCCCGCATCTCCAGCCCGCTGAGTAGCTCCTGCTCCAGCCACCGCGAGTCGCGCGTCCGCAAGGCAGGTGCGGCCCGGCCTGCCTCGGCAGCCCTGGCCAGCGTCTGCGCGATCTCTTGATCGTACGGCCGGCGGCGCAGGAGCCGCCCTCGGCTCAGCCAATAGAACCAGCCCTCGTGCACCAGCAAGCCCCGCGGAGCTTCCAAATCGTCCATCCACACCTGCGGCGGGTTCCATGGGCCCTCCACGTTGCCACCCCGCCACAGGACGATCTGTCCGCGAGGCGAAGATGCCGCTGCACGTTCTGCCCCAGGAACTGCCGGCCCGACGGCGGCGCGGCTTTCGGCCGACAGCGACAAGGTGTACGGTCGTCCCTGCGCATCGAAGGCCAGGGCCGCCACGCCGGCCAGGAGGGGGGAACGGGCGACCTGACGGACCTGCACCCCGGCCAGCACCGCCGCTCCTTTCAGGTCCGCCTGCACACGGCCCGCATCGACCAGTTCCACCCAGTTCGGCCGCGGACGCGGAGGTGCCTCATCGGTCGCGGCGCGGGCAGGCTGGCCGCTGGACGGTCTGGCCAAGGCCAAACCTGCCAGCAGTGCCGGCAGGAGCCATCGGCCAAGGGCCGGGCCTGGTAGGCGTCGGCGGTGCTGCCCCGACGCCCTGTACTGCCTCGACACCCCGTAGCGTGGCGCGTGGTCGGTGCGACCCTTCATGACTACCTTCTCCTGCGTGACCTTCTGCCGCGTGCGTGGGCCGTCTGCGGGGATGCCTGCTGCCCGCAAACAACCAGGCCCGTGCGCACGGTTACTGTTGGGGGGCCGTCAAGGCCGGCAGCGGATCGGCCGCATCGTCGTCCCGCCGGGCATGCAAGGCGTCCATGGCCTGTGCGAAATCGGTGGTGTCGGCCACGATCTGCCCGTCGCGCAGCACCACGACCCGGCGGGCGTGGCGGGCGACTTCCTGTTCGTGCGTGACGAGGATCACGGTCAGGCCCTGCTCGGCGTTGAGGCGCTCGAACAGCGCGATCACCTCGCGGCTGGTGCGGCTGTCGAGGTTGCCGGTCGGCTCGTCCCCCATGAGGATCGACGGTTCGTTGACCAGCGCCCGCGCGATCGCGACGCGTTGCTGCTGCCCGCCGGAAAGCTGGTTGGGGTGGTGGTGGATCCGGTCGGCCAGTCCGACCAGGGCCAGTTTTTCCAGGGCCCGGCGGCGACGCTCTTTGGCCGAGACTCCGCGGGTGTACAGCAGCGGCAGCTCGACGTTCTCCAGAGCGGTGGTCCGCCCCAGGAGGTTGAAGTTCTGGAAGACGAAGCCGATCCGCTGGTTGCGGATGCGCGCCCGCTGGTCGCGGGAGAGGGTGGCCACTTCCTCGCCCGCCAGCAGGTAGCTGCCGCGGGTGGGCCGGTCGAGGCAGCCCAGCGTGTTCATCAAGGTCGACTTGCCCGAGCCAGAAGGTCCGATGAGGGCCACGAACTCGCCTTGCTCGATGGTGAGGTTGGCCCCGCGCAGGGCTTCCACCTGGACCTCGCCAAGCTGGTAGATCTTCCACACGTCGCGGAGCTGGATCAGCGGCAAAGCAGCCTCCTCGAAACGCGCCCGCGGTCGCGTGCCCAGCGCCGACAGGCCCCCGGGAACACCGCACCGCCGGCCACCTCCTATTGTGCGACACGAGGGATGGATCGTCGAGAGCGACGCGGCCTGGGCGGGTCGGCGGGTACGCGAGCGAAAGCGTGCCAAGCCGCGCTGCCCTCGCGGCCACCGGCCCGCGCCAGGGGACCCGCGCCTCGCCGCCCCCGCCCGCCGTCTGGCTGCGTGCGGCAAAGGGCCCGCGCCAGGGGCGCTGACTTTTCACACCGGCAGCCGTGCGGTAGGGTGATGCCAATCATCAGCTTTGGTTCCCGGCCGCGTCGGCTTGGGTGTTTGCCTCGGAAGGCCGGCCGGCGGGATGGGTACCTCGGACAACCGACCATGACGCTTGCCTCTCCGTCCCGTCCGGCGATCGACGAGGTGGTCCAGCCGCCCGAGACGGTGCTGGGCATCCTGCGGCGCCTGGGGCCGGGGCTGATCATCGCCGGTTCGATCGTCGGCTCGGGGGAGCTGATCGCGACGACCAAGACGGGCGCTGAAGCGGGCTTCTGGCTCTTGTGGCTGATCATCGTCGGGTGCGTGATCAAGGTGTTCGTCCAGGTGGAACTGGGGCGGGACGCTGTGGTCCGCGGCAAGACGACGATGGATGCCCTAGCCGAGGTGCCCGGGCCAGCGATCCCGCGGC
>Ga0101944_10003749_pt1 | contig 20381 bp, 14 predicted proteins | sample DewCreD2012metaG_FD_75245 | JGI IMG/M metagenome (GOLD analysis project Ga0101944, IMG submission 75245) | Hot spring sediment bacterial and archeal communities from British Columbia, Canada, to study Microbial Dark Matter (Phase II) - Dewar... ... | reverse complement strand
GGCGATGGATCCAATAGCGAATCAAGCGGCAAAGATGCGATATATGTTTGGTGGAACAACATCTGTTCCAATAGTTATTAGGGCCCCATTTGGGGCGTATGTTTCCATGTCCGCGCATCACTCCCAAAGCCTTGAGTCGTGGTTTTCCAGCATACCCGGATTGAAAGTGGTCATACCATCAACGCCCTATGATGCCAAAGGCTTGATGAAATCAGCAATAAGAGATGATAATCCGGTAATTTTTAGCGATCATAAGAGGCTTGGCGGGTTAGTTGGCGAAGTGCCAGAAGATGATTATGTTGTTCCAATTGGCAAAGCAAACATAGCACGTTCTGGCAAAGATGCCACAATTGTTGCTTATGGCTTTATGATTCAGAAATCATTGGAATCAGCAGAGCAACTAAGTAAGAAAGGGATTGATGTAGAGATCGTAGATTTACGAACAACATTACCGATAGATGAAGATACAATATTAAATTCCGTTGCCAAAACTGGACGTCTTATCACTGTTGCAGAAGCTTGCGCACCTTGTAGTGTTGCATCAGAGGTTGCCACTATTGTATTTGAAAAGGGATTTGATCTGCTAAAAGCCCCTCTTAAACGCATACATGCGAGATTTGCTCCAATACCATTTGCCGCAAACCTAGAAAACCAAGTCTTACCACAAACTGATGATATTATATCGGCATTTGAAGATATGTAGTTAACGGAAAGTCAAAAATATAACATAAAGAATAGAAATCAATGCAAAATAGAGATAGATAGTCAGTTCGGAAGTCTGATATTTCTACTAGAATCAATATAAAAGGACGATTTGAGTGGCTTGTCAATAATCTTGTATAAGTTTCCATTCAACCATGTTATAAATAATTACTGATCCTTCTTGTCATTATATATAAAATTTGCTATTCTCTTGCCAGATATTCAAGTAATGAAAGATAAAAGAGGTATTATAAAGCTATGCAATATAAGATTCTTGGACAAACGGGCTTAAAGGTCAGTATTATCGGTTATGGCGGGGCAGTTTTGGGAATAACGAATTACCTTGCCCATGAAGACCCAAGCGATTCGGTAAACCAAGCTGTCTATATATCCGCTATTGAGCGCGCTGTTGAACTTGGGATAAATTATTTTGATACTGCGCCGGGTTATGGCGATGGCATCAGCGAAGAAATCTATGGACGTGTATTGCACAAATATAGAGACAAGATATTCCTTGCCAGTAAAGTTACATATACAGGCACTCCTGATGAGACTCAGGCAAGTGTTGAGAAAAGTCTGAAAAGATTAAAAACAGATTACCTTGACGTTATGCAGTTTCATGGTGGATATTTTAATAATCAAGAAGCAGATGAAATTTTAGATCATGGAGTATTAGATTGCCTTGAAAAGTTACGTGATGAAGGAAAAATCAGATTTATCGGTGTAACAGCCGAAGTTCCTACTGGTGCGTTGGAACGCATGTTGTCTAGCCAAAGGTTTGATGTGCTTCAAATATGCTATAATCTGATAAATCAACTTTCATGTGATCATTCTCGGCAATGCAGAGGAATTTCTGCAATTGCAGAAGAATTAAAAATGGGTATTATCACAATGCGAACAGCAACAAGTGGCTTTCTGCAGAAATTGCTCAAGCGAGAATTTGGGATTGATGAAGAATCAGTGACCCGAATGTGTATAAATTACGTTATCAGCACACCTGAGATAGATATTGCACTTGTGGGCATGAGAACACCAAAGGAAGTTGATTTGAATGTTGCATTAGCTAATGATAATAATGCAAGATATAATCTTGATGAGTTACATAATAGGTTTAAATGATTAATAAACCAAGGAATAAAATAGGAGCTAGAAAAATGGATGATGTACTTCGTATTGGAACAATTGGTTCTGGTGGGATAGCAAAAGCGCATATACAAGCGTACTGCGGTAATGGATACCATATATGAACGTGCAGAGGCAGTCGCAAATGAATTTGGTGGAAAGGCTTATGCAAATCTTGATGACCTTCTTGGCGATCCAGATGTTGATGCTGTGATTGTCTGCTCTCCACATATATATCATGGTGAGCAAGTGGTCGCTTCTGCGAAGGCTGGAAAGCATGTCCTTGTTGAAAAGCCTATGGCTTTGACACTCAAAGAATGTGATGACATGATCAATGCTTGTGAGGAAGCCAACAGAATATTGATGGTTGGGCAAGTAATGAGATGCTATCCTATAAATCGCCTAATCAAAAAGATGATCGCAGATGGCGAAATCGGCAATGTCGGTCATCTTATACGCAGACGATACAGCTATTTTGACACGACACAGCCGGGAACGGTATATGGCAGATGGTATCTTGATCTGGAAATCGGAGGAATATGCGTTCTCTACTGCTTTGGACCGCATGAATACGATATTTTGCATTGGTATATGGATTCACCTGTTATTGAAGTTTATGCACAGGGAACTGAAAGCACAGAATTATACAAGGGACAAAAAGACTCATATACATCAATAATGAAACATGCAAACGGAGCGGTCAGTGTATTATCTCAGACAGTCGTTTCTCATGTTGGGGCGCATGATCAATTCATCATGGGCAGTAAAGGTTCAATGTTTCAGGCAGGCGATAAGCTATTGATGAATGGTCAGGAGGTTGCCATTAATGGTTCTTCTGGACAGGGTATGCAAATACAGATAAATGATTTTGCAGAATCTTGTTTGACAGGCAAAAAACCTGATGCTAGTGGTCGGTCAGTGCGTCATTCTATGGCTATCATAGAGGCAACCAAGCAGAGCGCAGAGAGAAATAAGCCTGTCTTGGTCTCTGAGTTTGATTAATAAATCCCATAATTGTCAAAATATTTTTCTTGACATCATATATGCAAAGAGTTAGAATGAAGCGAAGAGTTTAATAGTTATTTGTCTTAATTAAATCTAACAGTAGGGGGCAAATATGGGATCAACAGCAACAGATGAAAATGTGTCTTCTCCGATTAAACTTTCTATTGATTATCCCGAAAACCTATCAAAAGGAACGCTTCTTTTAAGAGCATTCTTTGGATGGGCTTATGTCGGTATCCCTCATGGCATAATTTTGGCTCTTTACTCAATTGCTTCTATTGTTGTTACAGCAATAGCTTGGTGGGGAATATTGCTCTATGGTAGGTATCCCCGAAATATGTTTGATTTTGTAATTAAATTATGGAGATGGAGTGTTAGGGTCAACGCATATATGAATTTCTTTACGGATCAATATCCAGCCTTTAATGGTGATGAAGATGATTCATATCCAGCTAGAATCTCTGTTGAATATCCAGAAAGCCTATCAAGGGGAACTCTTATTCTAAAAACTCTCTTTGGATGGGCATATGTCGGTATTCCTCATGGGTTTATGCTTTGGCTTTATGGCATAGCTTTCGGTTTTGTCCAGTTTGTCGCTTGGTGGGCTGTGCTATTTACAAGCGTATATCCAAGAAGTTTCTTTGATTTTAACGTTGCTTATTTTCGTTGGTCATATCGCGTAGGTGCTTATACATGGCTTCTTACCGATGTATACCCACCGTTTAGTGGTGCAGAATAATATAAATAATATTAAAGAGACACAAGGAAAAATATTTTCAAGATTGATAAACGATTTTGGAAAAAATCTTCGAATCCTTAATTACTTTGCCTTGATGTCTCATTTTTATTTATACAAATAAAATCTATGGAGAATAGAACATGAAAGGTAAAATGATTATGATGCCTTCAGCAAATAATGTAGTGCTGGAGGATTTTGAGATTGATGAATCTCTCGCAGAAGATCAAATATTAATGAAAACACATTACAGTCTAATAAGCCCGGGAACTGAATGTGCTGGATATACTGCTCTACAAAGCGGAACAAAATTTCCACATGGTTCAGGCTATACTGCAGTTGGAGAAGTCTTGAAAGTTGGCAATCGTATTACAAAATGCTCCCCTGGAGATATTGTATTCTGTTATACTCCTCATGCCTCCATTATAAAAACAAATAGTATTCTTCTTACTCTTAGAAGACCTTTAGACTTTGACGAAAAACTGATTCCTTTTATAAGAATGGCAACAGTTGCAATTACATCTCTTAGGGTTTCATCAGCAGAGCTAGGTGATACCGCAGTTATAATCGGGCTTGGGTTAGTCGGAAATTTTGCTTCTCAATTATTTGAGCTTGCTGGAGTTAGAGTTATAAGTATCGAAAAAGTCTCAAAACGGCTTGAAATTGCAAAAAAATGCGGAATAAAATATTGTATAAACTCAGAAAGAGAAAATCCAATAGAAAAAGTCATGGAATTAACAAACAAACAAGGCGCAGAAGTAACAGTTGAGGCTATAGGTAATCCAAGACTCATTGAGATGGCTTTTCAACTCACCAAACGTAAAGGCGAAGTTATTTTACTTGGTTCACCAAGAGGCGAATTTATTACAGATGTAACGAACATTCTCGATTATGTCCATCTTATCAGCAAAGGCTCAATTACATTAAAAAGCGCGCATGAATGGGTTTATCCTGTTATGCGTTCTGCTGATTGCAAACACTCAATTGAACGAAACACAGCAATTGTATATAATTTATTCAAAGAAGGCAAACTCAAATCTCAAGAATTAATTACACATGTAATAAATCCATCAGATGCGAAGTCAGCTTATGATGGGCTTGTAGAAAAAAAGGACGAATATCTTGGTGTTGTCATGGATTGGACTAAAATTTAATCTCTGGTATAAAGGCGTATTTATGAAAAAAATTTCTCTTCTGACGATATTGTTGCTCCATCTTTTAACATTAAACATGGCTTATTGTGATATGAAACCTGCTATACTATTTTGTAGTCCCAGAGAATCAGAATATAAATGGATTGACTTATCTTATCTTACTGAGCTGAATCAAAAGGGGTTTGAAGTTGATCATACTGATTCAATCCTTGATATGACATGGGAAAGGATAAGTAAATATAATGTTCTTGCCCTTTACTCTACCCCGCATGATGAAACATTTTCCACACTAATAGATAAATACTTATCCGAAGGGGGTGGAGTCATACTTTTTGCTTATGAACATAATATTGGCAAGCAGTTTATGTCTGATATTTTTGAGCATTGGGGAGCAAAAATCCCTGTAGAGCGAATCGTTGAGCAAGATCAAAATAAGCTTTCGTCATTCAGCCACATGGGTTATCCTGCGGCATTTACCGATAAAATAAATCCCTCACCTGTAAGCAAAGGCGTAAAAGGTATCTGGTATCCATCACAGATCGCCTATAATGCACAACAGACATGCTCGATATGGGTGAATGATGATTGGCAGGTTGTTGTATCAGCATCCGAGACATCAATAACTAAACCTGTTGACTTGAATAATTCTCCTTCTGGTCCTGTAGATAGTCCATTTATTAGACCAGAAGGAGTCAAATCCCCTCCGTTGTTTGCAATACGTGATTATGCAAATGGGCGCATTGCCTTTCTGAGCCAATATCCACAGTTCTCTGTTGGGCAGGGAACAAAATGGCTTTATAATCGTGAAATACTCAGTAAAGGCTTAAAAGGTATCCAAAGCGATTTCGGCTTATTGCTGGAAAACACATATCGCTGGCTTGCGGAACCATCCCTGAAAAAAGGCAATCTCGGCGGTTATGTTACTAATCTTGCCAGACTCATGCCTGAAAATAAACAGCCCGAGGCTTTTAACGGATATGAAGAACTTACTTGGCTTGATGATTCACAGATTATGGGATATATGGGATATAATCATGCGGGGCAGGATAAAAGGCTATTTCGCGGTCTTATAGGTATAAAATCAAGTTACAGCACAGGCTTTGGAACAGTTGCTGAATATGCGGAATCAGCACAAAAAGCAGGTTTGGATTTTATCGTATTTATGGAGGACTTTGATCATCTAACTCCCGAAAAGCTGGAATCACTCAAATCTGAATGTCAAAAATATTCCAACGACAAAGTCTGGCTCTATGCTGGTTATACAATAAAAAACAATATCGGCAATTATATGTTTTTCTTCGGTCCCCAAGTTCCCTTTCCGCCTGACCGCTGTTTGACAGGAGAAAATAACACTTTGCTAAATCAGCAGAATCAGGATAAAGACGGCAATTATCTAAACCAACAAGGTTACGTATTGGATTGGCTCTTAACAGCCTGTCATCTCGGCGCAAATAAGGCACAGGTTGGTTTTTATAATTTCAAGAATAGTAGGCGTGGAATGCACATGACGGATCTGAGAACATACGGAATGGCGGCGCTTCGCTTCTATGATCATGGCAAGCTGATTGAAGACGTTACTGATGTTTATCTGACAACCGCTCTTGGAACGCTTCCACCAGCACCTGCCAGTGTAAACATAGTTACATCTCCCGATGAATTAATAAAAGAGGCAAATAGCGGTAATTCGTTGACTTATGCCGAAGGTAAATCCATAAAAACGCTTTTTGATGAAAGTCTGAGATGGACGCATCAATACGATGGCGTTAATGTCTTTGTCTCTAACGGACCAGAGATCATCGCATGGCCAAGATGCTATCGTGTCGGCACTTTCGGAAGCGAAGAATTTGTTACAGGCAGAACCTTTATGCCATCATTAATATCAGTAAAATCAGATAAAGGACTCAAAGAGATTGCAATCTATAATGGTGATGTCCTTTTCCGTAGATTTATATTAAATGGCGAAAAAAAATGGGAAAAGATGCTTCATCTTGAAGGTGCAGTTCAGAAAAATCTTATTCTCATTACAACTGATATTGATGGAGGAAAAGCAGTCAGTTTTGCCCGTCGTTGCTGGAAGGACAGCGGAAAAGAGATAGCTTTCTGCTCGGATCACGTGAATGACTGTAAAAGCTATGGAATGATGCTCGCGCGTGGTCCCGCTTCCGTCCCGGCAATAGTTATGCCAAGTATGTCAAACGACATTGCAGGCAACACTTGGGATGGCGGACCAGCAGGTATTTTACCATTAATAACGCTTCAGGGTAATCCTCCGATATTGGACAGCGACAAAGGCAAAGAGGATGGCGATCGCTTTAATCAGATACCCATTTTAGAGTTTTCAGATGAAGGGGCGGTTGCTGTAACCAGTTTTCGCAATGAAATCTTTGATGATGTCGTCCCATCTGGCGAGGTTATTAACCCTTGGCATGGCTACGGACCAAAGGGTGAATCAAAGCTAGTTGAGCATAACTTGCGTTATCGGGAATTTATCACCCCGACTATCGGTGCTCCTGAAAACGGTTGGGCAGGTCACGGCGTTAGGGCTGGAGCAAACGCCTGTCTTTTTAGAGGCGAAATTAGGTTTAAACAGGATATGAAGGTCAAAAGCCTATCATTATTTCGTAACTGGCATGTTCCAATAGCTTCACCTGTAATCCTTGTCATTAGATCCGCCGAAGGCATAAAGGAAATTAATTTAAGTGAAATTAACGAATGGGAAAAATTTACCATAAAAAAGGGCGACTGGTTTGCATTTTATAGCCAGCAATTGAGTAATAAACATATCATTTTCAACCGTGATAATGACCTAATACTCAGTGTAACAAGACCCAACGGAGTATGGTTATACATTACTGCCGATTTGGAAGGCAAAGACGTAAAGGGAAACGATTTATACACCTATGAGCTTTTCTCCATCAATTTTCCTGTTGATGTCGAAGTTAAAGGTGTAGAACAGATAAAAAATATGATTGATTACGTTAGCAACCCAACAGGCATGTCTATAATGAAAGGTCAAAGGCTTGCAAATGATGGATTATTAGATTTTAAGCCTGATGATCATATTGTTGAGATTATGTTTCCAAAGCCAAAAAACAAGACAAACTTGACTTTACCTGTTCGTGTGCAAAAACTCAATCCTCGCTGGTCAGTTGGACTTTTCCAAAAGGAAGGCTATGTTAAGGGTGATTATGGAATTGGCAAAGATCGTTATCGCCCATTAGGGCTTGATATATATGGGAACGCCTATATTCCTGTATATATCGATTATGCAGAAAAAACCCATCTTGTTATTGGTCAACCTGTCATTGCGGATGATAACGGAAATGAGCTATTTATTCAGGTAACTCATATTAACGAAAATCCTCAACGCTGGCATGTTTCGGTCAATAACCCGACAGACAAGCCGATAAAGACAACTCTAAAAAAGACGATGGAACTGCCGGGATTTGATTTCGCAACACAGGAAATATCTATTCCAGCAGGCGGATATATAGTGATTAAATAGATATGAAGCGCCGCGAATTTATAAAACTTATGAGTATTGGAGGCTTTACTTTGGCTAATTTAGAACTGTCAAAAGAAAAAAAGAAACCTAATATTATCTTTATTCTAACTGATGATCTCGGTTATGGTGACCTTTCCTGTTATGGTGGAACTGATCTTGAAACTCCAAATATTGACAATATCGCTTCATCAGGAATAAAGTTTGAAAATTTCTATGCAAACTGCCCAGTCTGTTCACCGACAAGGGCTTCTGTTTTGACAGGTATGTTTCCTGATCTTGTGGGTGTTCCGGGTGTTATACGCACACATATAACCAACAGTTTTGGCTATCTTTCATCAATTGCTGTCTTATTGCCAAAAGTTCTAAAATCCGCTGGATATGATACAGCACTTATAGGAAAATGGCATCTTGGTCTGGAATCGCCGAATACCCCAAACGAACATGGCTTTGACCATTTTCATGGATTCTTGGGTGATATGATGGATGACTATTATACCCATCTTAGACATAATATAAATTATATGCGTCTTAATATGGAAAAAATCGATCCAGAAGGTCATGCAACAGAACTTTTTACAGAATGGTCTATTGATTATATCAAGCAAAAAGCGAGATCGGATAAGCCTTTCTTTTTATATCTTGGCTATAATGCGCCCCATACACCTATACAACCTCCTGATGAATGGCTGAAATGTGTTAAAGACCGCAATCCTAATATCGACGATAGACGTGCCAAAATAATCGCACTTATTGAACATCTTGACGATGGAGTGGGAAGAGTCGTTAAAGCAGTTGATGACGCAGGGCTAAGCGAGGACACTTTAATCATGTTTGTTTCTGATAATGGTGGCGATTTACCTGCTGGTGCAAGCAACAAGCCTTTACATGGTGGAAAAGGGCAGATGTTTGAGGGTGGAATAAAAGTTCCCGCATGTGCAACATGGAAAAACTATATAAAGTCTAACTCGATTAATGAACGTGTCTTACTTACAATGGACATTTTCCCTACTTTCTGCGAAATCGCTGGTGCAAAATTCGATCATGAAATCAATGGTTTGAGTTTCTTGGATTCATTATCAGGAGAGAATAATGAAAAATATGATGATCGATTCTTATTCTGGGTGCGCCGTGAGGGTGGACTTCATTATGGCGGGCAGGCATTTTATGCTTCTCGATACAAAAATTGGAAACTCCTGCAAAATACGCCTTTTGAGCCATTGAGGTTATACGACCTTGAAAGTGATCCAAATGAGCAAAATCCTTTGGACGAAAGACATGAAAAATTTCATCTATTGTTAAATGAATTACAAAATCATATTATAAGAAGCGGGGCAGTTGCATGGCAAAAATATCCTGTCAAAATTTAAAACAATTATCTGATTATGGATAGTTTACCTATTTTTTCTATCTTTTTATTATCTTTTTTTACGGTTATTTTGTAGATATACGTCCCATTAGCAACCTTAACGCCTTCTTCATTTCTCGTATCCCATAGTTCTTCGTTATATCCCATTCTTGATGATGCGTTATCTATAATTTTGACCAGTCTACCTGATATTGTATATATTTTTATTATAACCTCATCAGCACGAGTTCCAAGTATATAACAAAAATCTGCTCCTATGCTTGATGGATTTGGATGAACAAACAGCTTATCTATCGAAAGAGATTCTTTTATATCGTCATAATGCTGGCTTCCACTTGATATTATATCTAAAGGGTCGAGGTTTGTAAGAAATTCAATCTCTTTATTGAGCAATGCCAATAGAGATTCTCTTGCTGTATAATCTGTATAGTTAAATACATTCACAAAATCTTTTATTTCCGAAATTTCATTATATATTTCTTTTGAATATTCAACTGCGCTGATGATTTTCCGCTTAACTTGCTCTAGATGTTCCCCTTTATATCCAGCTTCTTTTGCCTCAATGATACGAAGCCTTGATTCAAAAAAGCGCACCCACATTTTCATAATGTGAATCGCATCAAGGTAATCTGATTCTGCTTGTTTTGAGGCAGGATAAAGTTGCCTTTTGGCTTGTGTCATTTGATTCGCTGATTCCTGCTGTGTTGGTAAAAGAGATGAAAGCCTTTCCTTTGCATACTCAATATCTTTTATAGAGTGTATAGACAATGTATCATTGACCGCATCTTTCCCTATCAGATTCCAAAAACGAGTCGCATATCCTCTTGATCCGCTTCCGTATTTGCCTGTAAGAGATAAAGTTCCCGCATAGTCAGAAAAATAGCTAGAAAGAACCTTTGTGTTATATCTTAGGCTTGTTAGAATATATTCAGACGATATAGAGCCATAATAACTTGTGAGATAGTTTTTCATCAAGTCAACACAATCCTCGTTTGGGTCCCAATTTAACTTCGCGCTTACTATCCTATCAAGATGAGATAAGCCAACTTCGCCCTGCAATGTGAATCCCCCTAATCCTTTTAGATTAGGGGTATTAGCATATCTTCTAACTCCTTCTGCAAAGAGATCAGCCTCGATCATCCATAAAGGCATAACCTCCTCGACATCATGTGAAATAATTACCAGTTGTTGCCCAGTTTTTCCAATAGTATTAATATAATCCTCTTTAATTTCAGGATTATTTGATGGTTCTCCATCAACACCCCATTTTTGCATTATGACCGTTCCCGGAGGAAGTTTTGAGATATATGCTCTACTTGAATCTCTCAACCAAAAGGCATCATAGCCAGAAATTATAAATTTGAAGTTCGGATCAATCTCATGAGCAGATTTGATTATATCAAAATATATATCCCATAGTAATTTTTGCATCTGTTCATTATTATCAGCAGGAGCCCGAGTTTCCCAACCCCATGACCTTAAATGAAAGCCTTTTAATGATGGTGAATAGGTTGCAACAATACTTTTTACCAACTCTTTTATCAAATTCCTTGCTTCTGGTTTTGTCCATGATATAGGTTGATAATATTTTCCATTTCTTGAACCTTCATATTTAACCTCTGCATCTAATAGTTCTGGATGATTTGCTATTAAAGCCTTTGTTGGTTCTCCCATAATATACATAAACAAGTATGCATCTATACCTCTGTCTTCTAGTTTCCATAGCCGATCTTTAAGATTCCACATTCTACTCATTCTTTGCTGGAGTGTTTCATCTTGCATATCATCAAATTGTGGATCGGTCAAATATTTAAAGGCAGAACCAAGACCATCATCGATCCCTGTCCCAGTCCATACGCCTTCTGCACCGCTGACATTAATCCTGTGTCTGCTTAACCATGTTGGATCCTCGTTTGATATTGCACATCTAAAAGGATAAAAAGGCTTTGAGCGCATGTTTAAGTCATCAATAGCAAGTGTCTCAACTCGATTTATATTGAAATCAAGATCAATGACTTTGAATCCTGTGACAGATTTTATCATATTCTCAACAACTTCATAGACTCCATATATAACGCTTCTGTCTTGGTTTGCTGTAACAACTAAAAGTTTGTTTGTGCCATTAGATAGAGTTCTAATAATGAATTCTTCCCCTAAAAGATCGGTTTTTTTTGGTAAAAGTCCCTTATTATATAAGTCGTTTATATAGGTATTATTATCATAAGTTCCTATAAGAATAATATTTCCTTCTGGTAGTGGGTCAGAATCAAATTTCACTTCCAGATTTATGCCAGTAAACTCTTTGACAAAGTAATTAAGTTCATTTACAGCAAACCTTTCTTTACCTGAAATTTTTTGAGGTATAATCACAGAACAAAAGGATTTATTATTCTCAAAAACTACAAACTTAGGTAAAGCAGATTCAATTAATAAATAAAAGAGTATTTGAGATAATATTATTATAAGTATTATTTTTTTATTTAGATTCATAGCGGTCAACCAGATTAGTTTTTGTATTCATAGATTTATAGAACGCTGATTGAGCGGATTTGGTGGATTATTGCGGATAAAAAAATCGTAAAACGTAATGCGTGAAACGTAAAAGGCAAAGTATAATAAAGTAGAACTCATTAAGCTTTATTTATCATCATTCTTTTTTATTTCTCTGTGTTTTATTAACTGAAAAAGTCATATTTATATTCTCATTTTACATAAACAAATCAGGCAAAAGCCTTTCAAGTTCTATAGAAATTCCACCAAAAGTTTCCTTTAGCTCAAGATATTGAGTTAATGCCATTTTGTTAATATTTTGTATCTTCTCAGCTTGAATAAGTATATTTTTTGGTGTATGTAATGCGGATACATACTCAGTTACAGTTACTTTATAACCAGCTAATTCAAGTATAAGCGTTCTCATTGCATCTGTTAACAGATCAGCAAGTCTTGCCTTAAAAAGCCCATGCCTTGTTATTGCCCTCAATGGATGGTCTGTTAGTTGATCTATAACTTCATGCTGACAGCAGGGAACATTCAGTATAAATGGTGACTCTAGTATTATACCCTTTGCTATTGCCTCATCGGTGGCAGTATCGCAAGCATGAAGGCTACACACAATATCAACTTTTTCTGATGTCTGAAAATCCTTTATCGTGCTGACATGAAATTCCATATTGCCATAACCAAGTTCCTTTGCTATTCGCTTGCATTTATCAATCAAATCAGTATTTGTATCTATACAGAAAAAATGGCAATTTCTTCGCATCTTTTCATGTAGAAAGTAATTCATCACGAAAGAAAGATATGATTTACCAGAACCACAATCCAGAATATATACTTTTTTATTTTGAGAGCTTTTATCTAATAATGACTGAACATGCTTAATAAAATTATCTATTTGTGCATATTTTCGCCTCATATTCTCTTTTATATTGCCATCGGGATTTATTAGTTCTATTGCTTCAAGCAATTTGGTTGCTTCATCAAGGCTGATAAGATGACCTTCTTCATCAGCTATAGGAGAGATATTTGGCTTATTATATGTGATTTTAACTTTCTTATTCTTGTCAGAAGGAACATCAATATTAATATCTCCTGAATAGCACTCACATATAATTGATCGAAATCCCTGTTGAATCATATTTTCTATAAATGGCAGTATCTCTTTTTCAGATATTTCCTTTTTGTTATCATTTACCTGAACATTGAATCTATCATTGTTTCTGAAAATGTTAATTTGGAACTTATCTGATTTAAGTATTATTTTGCGAAAATCATCTATATCATTTATTTTACTGGCTAAAGCCATCTGCAAAGTGCCAATCAATTTTTTATACCTCACATTGACTATTTATATGATATATCAATACCAAGAAATCCTATTATACTTGCGCCAAAGGTCATCGGATAAAGATTAGTTGACCACAAAACACCCTTTTTTGGTGCTGTAATTGTCTCAATAATTCTACCAAACACATCGCATATATCTGCAATAGGCTGTCTATACTCTACAATATCATATAAACTTGCATGATATTTTATAAATCCGCCATGATTGCAAATTATAGAATGTAGTTTTTTTACAACTATTTGCCTTTGACATATATCTGGTTCTCCATCTATGAAATTATAGTATTTAAGGACGTTTATAATACCTTTAAATCCCTTTTCTATGCTTATTTTATCCCAACCATGACAACCACCAAGTTCAGGATCAATTGTTGGAATACCAATATCTGGTGCGACTTGCGCAAGTTGACCGTTAGGACCTTTTTCATCGAGTATGTATCCTATACCAAACACTTTTGCTAATTCCATACATTTTTTATGTAAATGATGACGACCAGAGACACGAACATTCACAGAATCAACCATCGGTGATACATCGCCTTGATGAAGGTCTATGCACAAATTAGCCTGTTTAATTGCACTATTGAATAATCTATGAGCAATTCTAAAGCTTGATGTTCCATCAGCTTTCCCAGAGAAGCATCTATTCATCTTTCTTTTATCTATAGGATTTTCAGATTGATTATAATTAAATGCAAATACATTTGCTATTGGAACTGCAATAATTCCGCCTTTGAGTTTTTTCGGTGATATATATTCAATAACACGCTGAATAACAGCGATCCCATTTAGTTCATTACCGTCACTAGCAGATTGTATATATAGAATAGGACCATCTTCTACTCCATTTATTATAGCAAGTGGCAATCTTAATATTGAACTGTCCTGCATTTCTCCGATATCGATATAGCCAAAAGCGACAGCCCCTGATTCCGCAATTATAGATTCAATTTGTATATTTGATTTCATAGAATATTCTCAGTTAAGCTGATAATATTGGTCAACCAAACTAATCTTTGTATTTATGATCATTAAAGTCTCATTTCTGTAAGGGCGTATTGCTAATACGCCTTTTGGAGATTTAGAGGGATTTTCAAAAATCTATAAATACAAAAATTAATCTGGTTGACGACTACATAAGAATATAATTTTACCTTTCTTCACCAATAAACAATATTCTTTCTGTATTTTCGCCTATTTCTGCACCTTTATAATCGCTTGTTATTTTTGAGCCTAGTATAAATATATTTTCAAAGGTTACATCCTTGACATTGTGTTCGGCATCTGCACCAGACACATGAATTAGATACTCACCGAGTTTTCCTTCAAGTGTTATGTTTCTAAACACTATGTTACTAATGAAACCGGGAACTTTGTTTTTCATGTATTGATTTATTACAGGACGCAAACGTATAAATTCCCGTTGACCTTCGCCATAAATACGGACATCCTCAATAGTGATGTTTTCCAAACGCATATCTTCACCGGGTTCAAAAAGAAACGGCGTCATAGTATAGTGAATAATATCAAGATTTCTTAAAATCACATTACGCATGAATTTTGCACGACTCTCATGACCGAGTAAAAAAATTCTTGCTCTATCACACCAAAGCGTTGAATTTTCAACGATAATATCCTCAACGTTATTATTTATGCCACTAAAATCCAGACCTTTTAGTGCAATGCAATCATCATCACTGCGGATAAAACAATCTGTTATAAGGACATTTTGAGAATTACAAGGATTGATTCCATCATCATTCTGAACACGAGAATTACATAACTTCACATTTCGGATTGTAACTTGCCTGCTGTTATAGGGAACAATAGTCCAATGCGAGGAACCTCTAAGCGTTATACCACTAACCTCAACGTCCTGAGAGTTTCTTATAGCCAAAAGATTCCCAACAGGACCTTTACGCCATTCCCAATCTGAACCATCAAGTATGCCACGCCCTTTTATATGAATGTTTGCACCCTCCGCCAGAACTTCAGCTTTTACAACTGCACCACCTGCAAGATAAAGCGTTTGATTGCTATTTAGCACAATTTTTTCTGGTTTATGTAGTCCGGGACCAAAATAAACTACTCTTTGATCATTGGGTTTAGGAGTATCAATCTCTATGGGATTTGCAAAAAGTAACAACGGGCTTTTTCTTCCATCGGGTTCTATGCTCAGTTTCAATGGCTGGTCAAGAGCAAGCCTGATTGTCCTATCATCTACAAGAGTGTATTTTATGCCTTTTGATTGTGGACGTATTACAACATCTTTAAGAGAACGTTTTGATGATGATATACAGACATCAACAGAACCAGAAATATCAAAGTTAGTAAAGGCATAATTACCCCCAAAATCCCATTCTTTATCTGCAAATGGCGGGTCTAATGTTCGAGCAGTATATACATCAATTTGCTGATCTTCTACTGTTACTGTATATTCATCAGATAGGATTTCCTCAGATGGTGCTGGGTAGGTAACAACCTTACTGTCTGAGCCTGTAAAACTCATTATAAATGCAGTCATAATAAGCAATTCAGTCATTGACTTACCCCTTTCATCATGCTTTCTAGTGGATTATCCTTGATATCCAGAGGTAATTCCACAAGACGACGATTTCGTGAAGATTCAAATATTGCCATGATTATTTCAAGCCCATTTCTTCCGATCTGACCACTTGAGATATGCTCTCTTTTTTCCTCTATTGCTTTTATAAGCTCTAGCATTTCTTCTTCTCTTGGATCACATGGATCAAGTTTTGGCAAAACCCAGCCATTTGTGTCTTTTGACATCATCCTTAATGGTGTCCCATCGGGTAGGTTAACATCAATTATGCCATCTGAGCCGATTATATGGAATTGCCAGTTTTGAGGGGCAAATTCGCCCAATTCAACAGTTGCGCGAACTCCGTTTTTATAGCAAATCCTGCCCATTGCCATATCTTCCGCATACATATCAGGATGATTAACATAGCCTTGACGTTTATTCCTGATGTCAATCTGTCCCATGACCCATTCCGCAGGCTGATCATCATTCAAGAAATTAATCATATCAACAACATGCGAACCATTGTTCATAAGATCGAGGCTACAATGTCCCCAAAGTAATGTAATTTCACCAACAGCCCTTTCTTTGATTAATTCCTTTGCCTTCACTAATTGTGGATCAAAGCGATGATGATGACCTATAGCAAGGCGAGTATTATTATCTCGGCAAGCAGAAAGCATCTGATCTGCTTCGTAAAGATTTGTTGCCATTGGTTTTTCACACATTATGCCCTTACAACCTGCCTTTGCTGATTGGATAACCGCATCGCAATGACCTTTAGGCCAAGTGCAAACACTTACTATATCTAAAGATTCTTTTTTCAACATCTCATTATAATTTTCATAGGATTTTTCAAGATTTAGGTCTTTGGCAAATTTTTCGCGCCTTTCTGCGTCTAGTTCTGAACCTGCAACCAGCTTTGTATTTGGAATTTTATTATATGCTCTTGCATGTTCTCTGGCAATACCACCACACCCGATTATTCCAATTCTGTAAGTATTCATTAATAACCTCCGTTTATTATACAAAATATTGGCTGATAATAAGAATAATAATGAATCAAAAAGGATATATATGTATAAAGTATATCAGATTTGGAAAGCGATTGATAGATATAAATCCATATCCAAGCATAATTTTTTACCGAACTGCTATTTTAATCTCAAATTTTTTCTGATTCGCTTTCAGTTTTTGTAGGAAGCAGAAATCATGTGTATTTGTTAGGTTGATATGTAGGAAATTATTGAAAAATAAGCAAAAAATTGTATACCTAATATGAGTATCAAAAAACAATATTTATACCTCAAATCATTGTAGTTTCTTTATCATATAAAGACTGATAGTGAATCAGAATAGACGCAAAAGCAGTTTTTTTATTGAATAATGGATATATGATTTGTTATGATAGACAAACAAAGCATTAATTTGACATTAAAGAAAGGAAATAATATGAAAGGTAAACTAAAAAATTCTGATGTAGCATTTATGTATTCATCAACAAAAGACGTTTATAATGCCTATAAAGCAACATGGGTCGCATGGGGCGGGGCTTCTGATAATGCTGTTAATGACGCACATGAGTTAGGTATACATTACGCTGCGAGCATGTGGACATTGACTGCTGGAGCAGAAAATATACACAAACGAAGTGACTTGCGTGACGCTGTCTCAAAAGATATTTTGCTTAAGCCAATAGCAGTTCCATGGCTCTGGGATCATACTTACGAAGGAACTCCCTCATATTTTGGATGTACAAATCACCCTGTTTTTAGGGAGTTTTCAAAAGAGAGAGTTGCTGAAGCGATGAAAACAGGCGCAGACGGTCTTCATATTGACGATCATTTAGGTTCTGCGGGATCGTTTTGGAATGGTGGGTGCTTTTGTGATTATTGCATAGATGGATTTAGAAAATTCCTTGAAGATTCGAATTATCTGGATGAAATTGATATAAGCAATTTTAATTATCGTGATTTTATAAGAAAGCAAGTTTCAACAAGGGAGGAATATAATAAGCGTCGTCATGAACTACCTATGATCGAGCTTTTCCAGACTTTTCAAGTAAAATCCGCTGCAAAGTTCGTAGCAGAAATGAGAGATTTGGCAAAGGAAGTTAGAGGCAAAGATATAACTTGCTCTGCTAATACTGGTATCCCAAATCCAATGCACCTTGTTGTTACTCCAAACCTTACGCATTGTGTCTGCGAAGTCGAGTATAGGCATGGCAATAAAAATGCCCCAGAAGCTTCTCCAATTTCTGCTTTCAAGGTTGCTGATGCTATTGAAAAGCCTGTTTGTGCAACAGCATCAGGCTGGAACTGGGCTTATGCTCATGCAAATAATAACGCTGTTGGACTGGTTAGGCTTTGGATTGCAGAAACTTATGCACTAGGACATAGGCTTATGGTCCCTCATAGAAAATGGGCTTTTACGACAGAATTAGGCACTCATTGGTATCAATCCAAACCAGATGATTTTGCATATCTCTATCATTTCATTAGGGATAACAGCCCGTTATTTGATGATTATAAGCCTTTTGGTGATATAGCCCTTCTTTTCTGTAATAAAAGTGTAAGAAAGCGTGGACTCAGTTTATTTCAGGATGCGTGCAAATGGCTTGCTGATAGAAACATCTGTTTTTCCTCAGTAATCGCAGGCGATGATTGGCTTGAAGACAGACTTGATACGCTTGATAGGTTTGATAAAGTCATTGTTCCAGAACCTTCTGAACTCTCGGATGAGCAAATATCAATGCTTAAAGATAAAAAAACTCATTACATTACATCAATCAATGATCTTTCATCTATTGAGATAAAATCGCCGATTGAGGTTAAATCAATTGAAAATCTATGGGTTTTGCCACGTATAAAACAGGGAAATCCCGTTGTTTGCCATATACTTAACCGAAATTATGATGAATCAAAAGGGTTTGTTGATACAGCCCAGAACGTCATCATTTCTATTGATAAGCCATTAGTGAATGATGGGATACGATCATGCAAGATATTATCACCCGATAATGACAAAGTGGAGTTTTATTCAGAAACCCATAATGGTAAATTAACTATCAGTATTCCAGAACTTGGGATGTGGTCTTTGCTCGTAATCGAATAGGAGGCTAAAAAATGATAAAGCGATTCAAGCTAAATGGGATTTTGTATGTTTTCTTTGCCATGCTAATCTTGTTTTCTATATGCCAATCAGAATGTAAGGCAAAACTACTTTTCAAAGATGATTTTGAGAGTTCCACAATCGGAAAACCTCCTGCCAACTGACGTATCTTGGACCTCCAAAAGGCTATGCCGATATTTATCGGCATAGTGCTTGGTGAATTTGTCATTGGTAGCTTGTTTAGTCTTGGCGGATTAGCTTTCAATACAAGAGTCTATGCCTTTAAGAATTGGTAACAATTAATCATCATCAGTATTAATAACAATTCTGCTCAGACAGGGCGATAATCTATTGGTAAAAAATGCTGGAGGCTGATATGTTTGTCAAAAAGCAATTTTCAGAAAGCAATATAATCATAGTGGGTTTACTTGTTACTATAATTATTACATTAATTATCAGTGTGTTAGAAATGGAACGATATAAAATATCTGGTTATTCCTATGTTACCAGCACCAGTAAAAATAGCAGGATTCACTATCCATGGTGCAAATGGGCAAAAAAAATTAGAAGTGAGGAAGTTTGTTTTACAGACATTAATGAGGCGAAAAACTCGGGTAAGGAAGAATGTAAAATATGCCAACCTTACACAAAAAACCTACAAAATTCACTTACGGCTTATCTTTTGAAATTTTATGCAATAAGGCAAACACTCACAATAGCTATATCGTTATTGGTAACAATACCAATCACTTTCTCAAGACGCAAAAAAAGCAAACCAGTGTCAGAAAAAGTATATCGAGAGAATGAATTTTGGAGAGAATTTCCAAATGATTTGATGAATGCGAAAATTGAAGTTATAATTGTTAGTCCATTCATTTCTGAAAAAAGAATAAATTTGTTAATGAGAGATTTTGAGAAACTTATTAATCGTGGTGTTGTTGTCCGTATTATTGTGAGAAATGAAATACGCTATCAAAGTAATAAAAAGAAAATCATTGACAATATGAAATCTATGGGAATTATGGGATTTTACCGTATTAGGAAGTTTCACTATAAAGGAGCAATAATTGACCGAAAAATAACATGGTTTGGAACTATGAACATTCTATCTCATATAGACGGAAAAGAATGTATGGAAAGAATTGAAGATCCAATATTTGTAAAACAGCTACTTGATAAAATGGATATAAAATAATATGCGTTAGTATTTAATCAATCATCATCAACACTTGTATCAAATTCCGCCCAGACAGGACGATGATCCGAAACTGCAAGGCTTGCTCTTTCCTTAT
>Ga0101944_10003748_pt1 | contig 20389 bp, 12 predicted proteins | sample DewCreD2012metaG_FD_75245 | JGI IMG/M metagenome (GOLD analysis project Ga0101944, IMG submission 75245) | Hot spring sediment bacterial and archeal communities from British Columbia, Canada, to study Microbial Dark Matter (Phase II) - Dewar... ... | reverse complement strand
CGCCTCCCGGTCAGGGGGGATAGTAGTAGGTTTGTCGGCACCGGGCAAGGGTCAACCACGGCTCAGGGTCCGACCCTCTCCCTACCCTCTCCCTGGGAGGGAGAGGGGTTGCCAAGCCCCTCCCTGTCAGGCAGGGGAGTAGAAGGAGAGGGGTTGCCAACCCCCCTCCCTGTCAGGGAGGGGGTAGGGGGAGGGTCGGAGCCTGTGGCGATGGAGGGGCAAGACCTCAGGCGAGGTTGAGGGAGGGTCTGCCCTGGCCTGCATGCTCCCCCAACCAACCCCTGTGCAGAAAGACGCGGGACGGCACATCTGCTAGCAGCGCGGGAACCGTGGCTACGGAGATCGCACGCAACGTCCCAGCCCTTCATGTTGACAAAGTCCGCAAGAAGGGGTATAGTCAGACTTGGACGCAGCCGATACTAGAGGGCGCGGAGGGCGCCGCAGCAAACGGCGAACCCCATGCGCAGAGCTCATCCCCAAAGCATTGGCATCCGTGTCCACTTCGCGCTTGCCGTCGGCCTGCTCGCCCTGTTGCTGTGCATTATCCTCGGGACTGTGGGATACCTGGTCCGCCGCGCCACCCTGCTGCGAGGGATTGACGATAAGCTCCTTGTGGCAGCCCACCTCGCTGCTGCTGTGCCGCCAGAAGGCTACTACGACAGGATAGTGGACCGCGGCTCGGTGTCGAAGGCGGAGTTCGAGCGGATCGTTGACCGCCACAACCAGCTCTGTCTGAAGCTGGGGCTCCAGTACCTGTGGAGCTGCATGGTCGTTGACGGCAAGATCGTCTTCACGACCGCAACCTCGCCGAGCAAGGATGTCAGGAAGGGCGACCATGCGTCCTTCTTCGAGGAGCACCGCGACCCGCACGCCTTCGACGGGGTCTTCCGTCCCGAGAACCTGCGCGCGCTGGCGCCCCACTACAGCTCGTTCAAGAACGAGTGGGGCCACGGCCGCATGGTGCTTGTTCCGGCATTGGACAGCCGCGGGCGCGCCTACTGCTACGGCGCGAGCGTCAGCGTCGAGGGCCTGCGCGCTGAGCTGAGCAGGACGTTGTGGTGGGCAGTAGGGGTCAGTGGTGCGGTGCTTGCGGCTGGCGTGTTGTTGAGCGTCCTGGTGGCTGGCTCGATGTCGCGGCCAATCGTGCGCCTGACCCGCGTTGCCGAGGCGATCGCGCGCGGGGAGCTCGGGGAACAGGAACTGGTGGAGCCGCGAGCGAGCCGCGAGATTCGGTCCCTCGTCCGTGCGCTCGCCACCATGAGACAGGCGATCCAGGAGAAGCTGGCTGCCCTTCGCGCCGAGATCGCCGAGCGCGTGCGAGCGCAGGAGCAAGCGAGCCGGGAAGCCGTCCTCCTCCAGGCCATCAATGAGATACTCCAGACCTCGCTTAGGGCCACCGAGGAGTCGGAGGTGGCACGCATGTGCCTGGCCGTGGCCGAGCGGGTGACGGGCAGCAGTTTCGGCTTCGTCGGCGAGCTGAACCCCCGCGGTCGCTTCGACACCCTTGCGCTCAGCGATCCCGGTTGGGCCGAGTGCAAGATGCCCAAGCCTCAGGCCGTGAGATTGATCCACGACATGGAGGTCCGCGGCCTGTTGGGGCAGCCGCTGCTCACCGGCGAAACGATTCTCACCAACGCCCCGGCCTCGCATCCTGCCGCTGTGGGCGTGCCAGAGGGGCATCCGGCCCTGACCTCGTTCCTGGGCGTCCCCCTGACGCAGGCGGGGAGGACCATCGGCATGATCGGGCTGGCCAACAAGCCGGGCGGTTACACCCACGAGGACCAGGAGACTGTCGAGGCCCTCTCCGTGGCCTTTGTCGAGGCCCTGATGCGCAAGCGCGCGGAGGTGGCGGTCCGCAGGGCGCGCAACGGCCTGGAGCTGCGCGTGAAGCAAAGGACCGCCCAGCTCGCGCGCTCGAACGCCGAGCTGGAGCAGTTGGCCTACGTTGCGGCCCACGACCTCCGGGAGCCATTGCGGATGATCAGCAGCTTCGTGGAACTCCTGGCCCAGCGCTATCAGGATAAGCTTGATGACAAGGGGCGGGAGTACATCGGGTACATCGCGGATGGCGCGCGCCGCATGGAGGCGATGATTGATGATCTCCTGGACTACGCGCGCGTGATGCGAGAAGGCAAACCCTTCCAGCCGGTCCCCTGCGAGGAGTTGCTTGAGGAAGTCCTCCGCGACCTCAGCGTCGCCATCGCCGAGACCGGCGCCCAAGTGACCCACGACCCCCTCCCGACCGTGCACGCCGATGGCATCCAGCTCGCGCGGGTGCTTCGGAACCTCATCGGCAACGCCATCAAGTTCCACGGCCCCAAGCCGCCGTGCGTCCATCTCCGCGCGGTTCAGAAAGACCATGAGTGGGTCTTCTCCGTCCGCGACAACGGCATCGGCATTGACCCCCAGCAGTTCCAGCGCATCTTCAAGATGTTCCAGCGGCTCCACACCGGCGCCAAGTATCCGGGCACCGGCATGGGGCTGGCGCTGTGCAAGACGATCATCGAGCGCCATCGCGGGCGCATCTGGGTCGAGTCCGAGCCAGGCAGGGGCAGCACTTTTTACTTCACCATACCCGTGAGCGCTGTCGTTGATTAGGAACCGAAGAAGCAGACGCGGGCATAGCCGCCGCGGCTCAGCCCGCACAGGCCGAACTTGAGGGCTGAGGAGGAACTCCAATGGAACTAGGTCAGATGAGGCTGCTCGCTATCGAGGACAACCCTGGCGACCTGGCGCTGATCCGCGAGATGCTGTGCGGCGACCAGACTTCCCGAGTGACTCTCGAGAGCGCCGAGAGTCTGGTGGAGGGCCTCCAACGACTTGCCGACGGGGGGATTGACCTGGTGCTGCTGGACCTCGGGCTGCCCGACAGCTCGGGGCTCGACACCCTCACCAGGGCCCAGGCCCACGCTGCCGACGTGCCGATCATCGTGCTCACCGGCAGCGACGACGAGGCGGTGGGGGCGAGCGCGGTATGCAGCGGCGCGCAGGACTACCTCGTCAAGGGGCGGGTGGACCGCGGCCTCCTCGTCCGCTCCATCTGCTATGCCATCGCCCGGCACCGCCTGATGACGGCCTCGAAGGACCCGCTGCTGACCGATCTTGTGACCGGCCTCTACAACAGGCGGGCGTTCTTCACCCTGGCTCAGCGCGAGCTCAAGCTGGCGCTGCGGAGGAACGAGGACCTCCTGTTGCTGGTCCTCCGAGTCGGAGGTCTCAAGAACCTCTTCGGCGCTTCGGGCATCTTGGAGAGCGAGCGCGCGCTGGCCAACGTCGCGCGCATCGTCCGCGAAACGATGCGCGAATCCGACCTCATCGCGCGTACCGGGGTGGAGGACTTCGCCATCCTCGCCGTGGGGGCCCCCCCGCAGACGGCTGAGACCCTAATCGCCAGACTGCGCCGCAACCTGGCCGCCTACTCAACGCATAAGCTCAGCTTCAGCATCGGAACCGCTACCCCGAGCCTCGGAGGCGACGTGGCCGTAGACGAGTTGGTCGCCAAGGCACGCATGGTTCCCCTCCTCGCCAGTTAGCCTGGAGACTAACCACTATCTGAGCACCCGCGCCGGTGCGAAGTGCGGGCTCCGGGCTATTCGGCCGCCGACTTCAGCACCGCGGCCGCGTGGCGGGCGAAGTGCCCGTGGTAGTCGCGGGTGTACTCCTCGAGAATCCTCCTGCCCAGGCCATCCTTGTCCCCGCAGCGGAAGAGCGCGCGGGCGAGCATGAGCTCGCGGAGGGCATTGCTGCGCGGCTCGGTGGCGGTCCAGCTCCGGTGCTTCTCGGCGCGCTCCAGGGCGGCCTCTGGCGTGGCGATGGCGTGGCCGCGCATCCCCGGCTTGGCGAGCAGCTCGGCCAGCGGCCCGGCCGCCGCGGGGTCGCGCAGTTGCTCCAGGGCGAGCGCGATGGCGCGGAAGTGCGAGAAGGCATCCTTGGCCTCCAGGGTCTTCATCTTCTTCACGATGGCGTCGGTGGCCCGCCTGTCGCGCGCGCTGCCCAGGGCGTAGATGTAGGCGTCCACATCGCTCATGTTGCGCCCGAACTGGCCCATGCCCCTGTAGTGCCAGCCCTTGCCCATGTCGGGGGCCGCCTCCACCGCCTTCAAGAGGTCGGGCGCGCCCGTCGCGTCCCCCAGCACGCCGAGCACGTGGGCGTAGATGAGCTTGCTCTCCGGCGGGCACTCGGCGTAGGCCCTGCGTAGCAGCGGCATCGCCTCCTTGGGGTGGGCCAGGACGACCCCCACGTCCTTGTAGTTGTCGCGGACGTTGTAGACGGCCTCCTTGACCCGTTCGGGGGGGAAGGGGAGGGAGTCCTTGGCCGTCAGAACGTCAGGCGTGAGGTTGCCGATGGCGACGAGGTGCTCCTGGAGCTTCTTGACGTTCACCTTGCGCACCGAGCCATCGCCTTTGGCGGCCATCGCGGCGGCGGCGCCGGCCGCGTAGCCGCCGTTCTCGATGTCGGGCTGCATGCGGATGAGGGGCACGGCATCGCGGTGGGCGCTGATGCCCAGGCCGATCACCAGGATGCCATCGAGGCCCTGCGGGAGCATGGCCCGGTAGGGAATCTGTGTCTTCACCCCCTTGTGGTGCGGGTGCTGGAGCGTGAAGTAGGGGTCAATCGTGTAGCCGTGGGTGTCGAAGTTCGACCAAGTCTGCACCACGGTGTCGGGGTGGGTGCGCTCGAGGAACTGGTCGAGGACGGTGATGGTGTGGTCTCCGACGATGCGGCGGCGCTCGCGGGTGTCTATGAGCTGGCCGAGGTCGAAGGCGTTCCCCGCCATCCGCTTGGCGTAGAGGAAGAGGTGCCAGGTGTCCAGCATGTCGGTCTCGTCGGTGATCGTGTAGTCGGTGTTGGTGTAGCTTGCGCCCAGGTGGCGGGGCGGGAGGCCGGTGCCCTGGAGGGCGATGTCGGTCCCGTCGGTGTAGATGGTCGGGGCGCCGGCCGCAGCCGCAACGTCGCTGTTCCCCGTCGCGTCTATCACTGTCTTGGCGAGGACGACGCCGCGGCCGTAAGGCGTGGCTACGACGGCGCCGCGAACCGTCTTGCTGTCCACGAATGCCCCGCAGCCGATGCAGCCGAACCATATGTCGCCCTTGGCCTCGCGGAGCTCTGCCCGCCACCACTCGGCCTTCTCCTCGACGCCCCAGCGTGCCTTGCCGTCGAGGATGGTCTTGCAGAAGCCCACGCGGTTGCCCCAGTAGTAGGTCGAGATGTGGCCGAGGGTGCCCACGCCGCCGAGGCCGTGGAGCATCTCGACCACCAGCGTCTTCGCCCCGTGGCGCGCGGCGGCGATGCCGGCAGGGGCGCCACCCGTCCCGCCCCCGATGACCACCACGTCGTAGCTGCCCAGCACGGGCAACGGCCGCTCCTCCTGGGGAATCGTCGGGAGCTTCTGGAACTCGCGGACGCCTGCGAGGACCTCCATCACCTCACCCGTTTGTAGTCCCGCCTTCAGGCGGTCCTCGGGCTTTGCGCCGGCCAGCTTTGGGCCTTTGGGCGCAGGGAGCTTCTTGGCCTCGGCCGCGGCTGCGGCGCCGATCTGCGTGCCCAGGTCAATGAGCGCCAGCGGGCGCATCAGCTTCTCGGCAACGTCGCGCGGCACGTCCGCGCATCCGCCCAGGATGTAGAGCCGCTCCACCCCTGCCGGGCGGCAGGCGTCGAGGAGGGCGTTGGAATCAAGACCGCCCGAAGGCGGCACTACGAACGGCTTGGCCGCATGAACGGGGTCGGGCGGGACGTGGAAGAGGATGTCGGAGGTGAACTGCTGGGCGGGGTCGAAGGTCAGGTCGCGTGCCACCTGGTCGGCGGCGGCGTAGGCCGCGTAGCTGGCGTCGGCCATCGGCACCTTGAGCGTGTAGTCAATGATCGGGTACGCCTGTGCGCCCGGCTTGCCTGGGGCGGCGAAGGAGCCGACGATGCGCGATGCCACGATGCCCTCGCTGGGTTGCGGCTTGCCACCGACGACGACGCGGCGAACGGTCTGTGTGCCGCCGGGGAAGGGGCGGAACTTCGCCCACGTCATCCGCGCCACCGTCGCCCGCTCGGTCGCGTCAATGACCACCTTGGCCACGACCGCCTGCCGCCCGGCCCTGTTGGCCATCACGATGCCGCAGGGCTTGCCCTCGGCGTCGGTCAGCACGTCGGTCGGGAAGCACGAGTACAGAAACTCCACCTTCGCATCGAGGAGCGCCTGGTCAAGCGTCCTCTTCACATGGAGCGGCGTGGCAGGCGGGAGGTTTGTAGTGCCGCCTTTAGGCGGTATCTGCTCCTTGGGCTTCTCCGCGCCGACTAAAGCGATTTCACCCACCAGGATGCGCTTGGCGCCCTCGCGGCGCTTGATGGAGAAGCGGACGTATCGCGCCTCGGCGGCGATTGGCGCGCTCATCAGGAGTGCAGGCCCGTGGTCGTCGCCCGTCGCAGGCCTGTCGTTCTTCAGCGTCGCCGCGTCCTTCCACGCCTGATTGTCGTCGCTCGTGGCGATGGTCACAGAGTCGAAGAGGTAGTCCTTGTTGTGGTAGACCATCGCGTGGGCCTTCTCGATGCGCTGCTTCTTCCCCAGGTCGGCAATGATGGCAGGGTCGCCGTCGAACTGCACGCTCTCCTGCGATGCGCTCGACCACGCTCCGTCGCTCAGGAGCGAGGGCGGCTTGGTGTCTTTGTGTTGGGCGCCGGAAGGCAGGTCGGCCTCATAGGTGAAGGCCAGCGTGTTGCCGAGGTCAGCCGTAGGCTGCGGTCGGCCGGAGAAGATCGCTTTAGCAAGGGGAGAAGCGGGCGCCTCGCCCTCTTCGAGCCACAGGCGCAGCGTGCCCGCCATATCCTCGCCCAGGTAGGGCCGCGGCGCGGCGAGGAACACCTTTGCCCCGCCCCTTGCCGCCTCCACCGCGGCGGCCACCGCCCCAGTGCTCCCGCCAACCACCACCACGTCCACCTGGTACGCCACGGGAATCTTGCGGGCGGATTCCGTCACCTGCGGCGTCCCGCCGCGGGCGATGGCGCACATAAAGGCAAGAGCCAGGCTCGGCATCAGGCGGCAACTCATCTCATTCCTCCGATAAGGGTTCCTGTAAGGCGCGATGATCCACAGAAGAGACTATAGGGCAGCGCGCCGAAGATTTCAAGGTGGGGTGGAGGCGCAATGGTGCCCAATCGTTTCCCGTCCCCACGCTCCCGCGTGGGGACCCAAGCCTTCTCGTCCGCGCGCTCCGGCGTGGGGACGAGGGGGAGCCAAAGTGTAGGCTCACCTAACCGATCCTGGCGCCCGCCCATGCGGAGCGCGGTTGACTCGCGCGGGTGGCTCCTTGAGCGCCGCCCCGAGCCACAACCATGTGCAACTCGTCCGGCGATTACAAGGGTTGCGCCCGAAAGCCAAAAGGGGTATATAGGCACCAGGAGCGCGTTCCCGCACCCCGATGGGAGCCTGCGATGAAAGACCTCGCCGATGTGGCCCTCAACGCCGCCCGAATGGGCGGGGCAAGCTATGCGGACATCCGCATCTCGCGCCACCACGACCAGACCATCCACACCCGCGAGAACCGCGTCGAGCGAGTCTCCGACACCGAGTCCTTCGGCTTCGGCGTCCGCGTCCTCCTCGGTGGCGCCTGGGGCTTTGCCGCAAGCCACCTGGTCACCAGGGACGCCATCGCGGCCACGACCCAGCGCGCCTTGGCGATGGCTCGCGCCAACCAGGTCGCGCTCCGACGCCCCGTCGTCCTGGCCCCCACCGACGCCTACATTGACTCCTGGCACAGCCCCGTGGCCAAGGACCCGTTCGCGGTGCCCATCAGCGAGAAGGCCGAGCTGCTCCTGGCCGTCAACGCTGCGGCACTCAAAGTCCCGGGGGCCAAATACGTCACCTCGTTCATGCTCTTCCGCAACGAACACAAGTTCTTCGCCTCCACCGAGGGCAGCGTGATAGAGCAGGACATCACGCGCTCGTGGCCCTGCTTCACAGTAACCGCGATTGACACGGCGAAGGGGGAGTTCCAGACCCGCACAGCCGAGGTGCTGCCGATGGGCATGGGCTACGAGCTGGTCGAGCGGGCCGGGCTGCTTGAGCTCGCGCCCCGCATCGCCGAGGAAGCGGTGCAGAAGCTCGCTGCCAAGTCGGTCGAGCCAGGCCGCCGCGACCTCATCCTCCACCCCACCAACCTCTGGCTCACCATCCACGAGTCCGTCGGCCACCCCACGGAGCTCGACCGCGTGCTCGGCCAGGAGGCCAACTTCGCCGGCACCAGCTTCCTGACTCCCAACCACCTGGGCCGCCTGATGTACGGCTCGCCCATCGTGAGCTTCCGGGCCGACAAGACCCTCCCCTTCGGCATGGCCACGTGCGGCTACGACGACGACGGCGTGAAGACCGAGGAATGGTATCTCGTCAAGGACGGCCTCTTCGTGGACTACCAGACCACCCGCGAGCAGGTGCTCTGGCCGGAGTATCAGGAGGCGCGCCGCGCCGCGGGGCTGCCCGAGGTCGTCCACTCCCACGGCGCCGCCTACGCCGACTCGTGGGCCTCCATCCCATTCCAGCGCAACGTAAACATCCACCTCGAGCCCGGCAAGGAGCCGCTGAGCCTCGACGAGCTGATCGCCTCGACCGACGACGGCATCTACATCATCGGCGACTCCTCTTACTCCATTGACCATCAGCGCTACAACTTCCAGTTCAGCGGCCAGGTCTTCTACGAGATCAAGGGCGGCAAGCTCGGCGCTATGCTCCGCGACGTCGCCTACCAGTCCAACACCGTGGACTTCTGGCGCTCCTGTGACGCCATCTGCGACGAGCGCTTCTGGACCCTCGGCGGCACCTACTACTGCGGCAAGGGCCAGCCCGAGCAGATAAGCCCCTGCTCCCATGGCGCTGCTCCCGCACGCTTCCGCAGCGTCAACGTCCTCAACACCAAGAGGGAAGTCTGACTCGTGCTCGTCGTCGTCCTCGTCGTCGTCGTCGAACCTCTGCTCTCAGGAGCCTGATATGATCCTCGACGAGACCCAGGCCCGCCGCCTAATCGAGAGGACCCTCGCCCTCGCCACCGCCGACGAGGTGCGGGTGAACCTCACCGGCGGCCGCACCCGCAACACCCGCTTCGCCGTCAACACGATCACCACCTGCGGCGACTGCGACGAGCTGTCGGTCGCCGTCACCGCCTACTTCGGGTGCCGCCACGCCGCGGCCAGCGTGGGCGAGGCCGACGACGCCGCCCTCCGCCGCGTCGTCCAGACCGCGCAGGAGCTGGCACGCGTCGCCCCCGAGGACCCGGAGTACGTGCCCGAGCTGGGGCCGCAAGAGTTCCTCCCCGTCCGCCCCTTCTTCGAGAGCACGGCGACCGCACCAGCCGACCTGGGCGCCGAGGTCGCCCGCTCCGCCATCGAGCCCGCCGCCCAAAGGGGCATCACAGTCGCAGGCTACCTGGAGTTCGCCCACAACTTCCACGCCGTGGGCAACAACAAGGGCCTCTTCGGCTACTACCAGAGCACCGACACCCGCTACAGCGTCACCGCCCGCACGCCCGACGGGTGTGGCTCGGGCTGGGCGAGCGAGACCTCGCGCGACATCTCCGAGCTGGACTTCGCCGCCGCAGCCCAGCGCGCCATCGAGAAGGCCGACGCCTCGCGCAGCCCCAAGACCCTCCCCCCTGGCGTCTACCCCGTCATCCTCGAGCCCGCCGCCGTGGACGGGTTCCTCGCCTACGCCCTATGGAACATGAACGCCCGCTACGCCGACGAGGGCCGCAGCTTCTACGCCCGCAAGGGCGGCGGAAACAAGATCGGCGAGAAGATCGTAGGGGACAACGTCACGATGTCCAGCGACCCCGCCCGGCCCGAAATCCTCGCCCCGCCCTTCGCAGCCGACGGCCTCCCCGCCAAGCCGCGCGTCTGGGTCGAGCGCGGCATCCTCAAGGCACTCGTCTACGACCGCTACTGGGCCGCCAAGCAGGGCAAAGAACCCACAGGCTGGCCCCCCAACCTCATCTTCGAGGGCGGCGACCAGACCCTCGATGAGCTCATCCGCTCCACCGACAAGGCCCTCCTCGTCACCCGCTTCTGGTACATCCGCTCCCTCGACCCCCAGACCATCCTCGTCACCGGCCTCACCCGCGACGGAGTGTTCTGGGTCGAGGACGGCGCCATCCGCCACGCCGTCAAGAACTTCCGCTTCAACGAGACCCCCATCGCCGTCCTCAACAAGATCACGGGCATGACCCGCCCCACGCGCATCGGCAACGCCCTCCTACCCGCCCTCCGCGCCAGCGAGTTCACCTTCTCCTCCCTCTCCGACGCGGTGTGAGTCTGCTGGAGAGGCGCCGTTCCTTGACCCGTACACGGTCACGACGCGGATAGGGGCTATAGGTCCTATCAGTCCCATGGGTCCTGTGGGTCGCATGGGTCGTATGGGTGCTATCGGTCGAGGGACGGCCCGACCAGGCCACGAACTCGGCGCAGGTGGTGGCTGCCAGAGAGGTAGAGGTCGCCGCGGGAGAAGGCGAGGCGGCCGCCGGGGACCCTGCCGAGGACCTCGATTGCGGTGTCGGCGGGGTTGATGCGGACCAGTGCGCCGCCGAGGAAGGTCCAGACCTTGCCATCGGGGCCAAGGCGGAAGTCGAAAGGCTCCATCTGATTGGAGCCGATGGCGACTGGCAGGGGGAATGGTAGCTTGCGGCGGAAGGCGGTCTCGCCCTTCGCCGCGTCCACGCCATAGAGAATGCTCGACTTGGGGTCGGACGGGTCCTCGGTCCAGCCGAGGACGCGCGCGCCGCCCACTCCCACGACGAGGCCGGTGCCCTTCGCATCCGCCACCGGCTCAATCTCACGGACGAGTTTCTGCGCCGTCGTGTCCCACACGAAGAGCTTGCCCTGCTTCAGCTCGGGCTTGCCGAGGGTGGCATCGCGGACCCGCACGGTGGAGATGACGATGAGCCGCCCGCCATCGGCGGCGGCCAGGTGGGTGATCTGGGCGTTGCTGAAGTCGCGCCAGAACCCGCCGCCCTCTCCTTTCCGCGTGTCCCACCAGGCGAGGCCGCCGCCCGAGCCGTTGCGGACCCATCGCCCGCCGAAGTAGACTCGTCCGTCGGCGCCGACCGCTGCGGCGTACATCTTGTGGGTGCCCGCCCACTTGCTCAGGTGGCCGAGCATGCGCGGGTTGCTGGCCTCGGCGGCCTCCGGGATTGGCTTGCGCACGGGGTCGCCAACGCCGATTGTCCACGGCCTCGCAGGGTCGAGCACGTAGGTGATGGAGGAGGGGTAGCCGCTCATGTAGACCTTGCCATCGAGGATGGCCGTGGCGTAGTGGCTCAGCGAGTTCTTGCCCAAGTGGACGCTCTTGCCCGTGGCGGGGTCGAAGATGAAGTTGCCCTCATAGGAGTCGGCGGTGCCGAGGATGCGGCCGTCGGGCAGCTCGACCAGGCGGTTGATGGTCATCGGATAGGTGGGCACCTGGAGAGGGATGGCCTTCCAGCCGAGGCCCTCGGCCGTGGCCTCCGCGGGCGGCTCCTTGGGTGCGGCGGCCCTGGCCTCCGGCGTGCGATACCAGAGCACCGCCTTGCCATCGGCAGCCGGCGTCGCGCTGTCGGTGTAGAACTCCGGCTGCGGGGGCAGGCTAACCCACGGCTTGGAGTCGGGCGGCTCGGGCCACGGCGGCTTCTCGTTGGGCGCCTTCTTCGGGACGGCCTTGCCCTGGTAGAGCCAGTATTGAATGGCACTCCCATCGGTGCCGACGACTTTGGAGGCGGAGGCAGTGCAGCCGTGACGGAGCTGGCTCACGCCGACGTAGCCCTCGACGGGCTCGGTGGTCACAAGGGTCTCGTCCTTGCCCGTCTGGCGGTCGTAGGCGACGAGGAACCAGGGCACCTTGCCGCTGGCGACGTAGACGTAACGGTCGTCGGCGGCCACCGAGTAGCCCCAGCAGCCGTTGGGCGCGTGGCTGGGGCCGATTGGCCCGTAGTCAGTCACCTTGCCCGTCCTGGGGTCTATCTGGTAGGCGCCGGCCTTGCGCTCCTTGTCGTAGCTGCCGCTGCCGTAGATCATCCCGTCAGTGCCGATGCACATCGGCCGCGTCTCGCCCCCCAGGCCGGGGGCGACTACCCCCTTGCACGAAAGCGCGTTCGCCGCCGGGTCGTAGACGTAGACCTCCATCCCCTTCGTCCAGTCAGGCGTGGCAATGTAGAGCCTGCCGTCAGGGCCGAGGACGCGCCCGCAGATGTGAATCTGGCGGCGGTCGGGGATGCCATCCTTCTTGACCTCGCCGGTCGCCAGGTCGCCGATGAAGACGGTCGTCGGCCCGGCGTAGCCCTTGAAGTACCACTGGAGGAAGTCATAGGTCTTCCCATCGGGGTTCGGCACGAGCATCAGCTCGCCGCGGCGCACCGAGGTGACGGGCACCCCGAGGTCCTCGGCCTCCAGGGGCTTGGCCCCCTCGACGAGGGCCTTGAGCTCCGGCTGCTCCCGCGCAACCCAGGTGGCCTCGGCCCCTGACGCTGCGCCCACCGCAAGCGCCACCCACGTCAGCGACCGCAACATGCCTGTGGGCATCATCGGACTCCTCTCAGTTCGCGGCTCCGTAGGCGCGAATGGTCTCGGCTGGCCTGTTCTTCAGGGGCGGTTTGAGCTTTCCGGCGGAATAGCCGGTGTGCCGAGGGCCATTGCCAAGCTGAGGCCAGTCGGCGGCGGGGGCGGAAAGGGACCAAAGGGACGCAATGGACAAGAGGGACAGAACGGAGCCGGGCGCCATGGCTCAGTCCTCGGTGAACCATTCGTCGTCGGGGTCCCAGGCAGGGACGCCGATGATGAGGGCCTTGAAGTCGCCGTGGCCGCGGTGGGGCGTGCCGGGGTCAATGCGGATGAGCAGGCCCGGGGTGAGCGTTAGCGAGTCGCCGCCGACCTCGAGCGTGCCCTGCCCCTCCAGGATGTAGTAGAACTCGGTGCAGTGCTTGTGGAAGTGGCGGCGGGAGTCGCGGATGGCGGTGACGTGGATGTTTGCGGGCGAGGCATCGGCTCGGGTGAAGATGCGCCAGCTCTGGCCGCAGGGGCAAGGGGTGGGCGAAACGTCGCGGACGTGGCGGGCGTCATAGCCTCTTGGCAAGGTGGGACTCCCGAGCAGGTCGTGTGATTTCCGGTTTCCGATTTGCGATTTCAGAACACAAGCCGAACACAAGCCGAGAGTCAGCGGGTCACTTGAAGTCGGCGTCGCGTAGGGTGAGCTTGAGGCCCGTTGGCTCGATGGTGACGGCCTTCTGGGCGACGCGGCCGTCGGTGAGGCACACGGAGATGCGGTAGCTGCCGACGGGGAGCGCGAGGTGTGCAACGGGCGGGGCCTGGCCGCCGCAGCCCTGGGCGCTGCCCAGCTCGCGCAGGCCGACGGGACGGTCCTTGGCGTCTGTGACGCGGACGACTGCGCCGATAGCGCCCCTGGCGACGCCGAGCGCCACGGCGAGCGCGCCGCAGCCTGGGGCGCGGTCGAGCTCGTTGGCGAGCACGACGGCCCGCTTCTCGAGGTTCAGCACGAGGTCGAGGTCGCCGTCGTCGTCGGTGTCGGCGAACGACGCGGCGAAAGCGACGGCGTCGCGTGGGAGGGACGCGTAGGCAGCGATGCCTGCGGCGGCCGTGACGTCGCGGAAGCCGCCCTTGCCGTCGCCGAGGTAGAGGCGGCCTGGGCCTTTGGCCGAGCAGACGAAGAGGTCGAGGCAGCCGTTGTTGTTCACATCGCCCCAGGCGGCGGAGAAGCTGGGGAGAGCAGCGGCCAGGTCGCCCGAGGCGGCAAGCACGTCGGTGAAGGTCCCATCGTTGTTGTTGCGGTAGAGGCGCGGTCTGGTGGGGTCGGGCACGAAGAGGTCGAGGTCGCCATCGTTGTCGAAGTCGGCGAAGGCGACGCCGCGCTTGGCGTCGTTGGACGCCCCGATGCGGATGCCGGCGCGGGGGTCGAGCTTGAAGCCCTTGCCGCCCTCGTTGTGGGCGAGGACGCCGTCGCCGAGGTTGTAGAGGAAGTCGGTGTAGCCGTCGCCGTCGTAGTCGGCGAAGGCCACGAAGTCGCCGTTGCCGACGCCGAGGCCCTTGGGTCCGAGGCCGACGCGGCCGCTGACGTCGCGGAACCAGTTCGGGCCTTTGCCGGTGTTCTCGAAGAGGCAGATGCCGTGCTCGCCGTTGGCGATGAGGATGTCGGGCAGCCCGTCGCCATTGTAGTCAATCCAGCCGGCTCCTTCGGGGTTGCGCTCGCGGGGAGCTGGGAGGAGGCGCGAGTCGTCGCGGAAGCGGCCGCTGGCGGCGGTGAAGAGGCGGAAGGCGCTGGTGAGGAGGTCGGGGTGACCGTCGCCGTCGTAGTCGGCCCAGGCGGCGGCTCTGGCGGGTGCTGAGACGCCGAGAGCGGCGGCCTGGTCGCGGAAGGACGCCCCCTCGTTGACGAGGAGCAGGTTAGCGCCGCCAACGCACAGGAGGGCGTCGAGCCGCTCGTCGCCGTTGGCGTCGGCCCACGCGATGCCGCGGACCTCGCCGCCGGCGTGGGGGAACTCGCCTGCGAGACGGAAGCCGCCGCGGGCGCCGCCGATGCGGTCGAAGCCCACGCTCCCCCTCGCCGGAAGGCCGTCCACGAGGAGCATGATCTTGTCCACCCGCCCGTTGTTGGGCATGGGCAGGTTGTGCTCCCACCTGGAGACCTCGGCCTTGAAGTGGCGCGCGGTGAGGGAGAAGCGGACGGGTGCGGCCTTTGCCCTGGCGGGGACGACGACGGGCGGGGCCTCGAACATCGTCCACTCGGGCGCGCAGCCGAAGGCCACGGCGATCTCGATGGGGCGGTCGCAGCCATTATCCACCAGCGCGCCGAGTTGCGAGTGGGCCGAGAGGTCCACGTGGTGAAGGAGCGTAAGGGCGACTTTCTTGCCGGGCGTTCCGTCGCAGCGAACGCGGAGGACTTTGCCGCGGCCGCGGGCCTCCTCGACAACGAGGGTGGCTGGCCTGGCCCAGCCCTGCTCGGCGACCCAGCCCTCAATGGCCTCGAGGCCGTCGGCAGGCTCGGCGGCGGGGGGCGGGGCCACGGCCACGGCGGGAGCGCTCTTGAGCTTCCTGACGTCGAGCCTGGGAACCGATGGGTTGGGCTTCGGGGACGCGGCGCGGCCGGCCAAGATGTCGCCCGTGAGGCGGACCAGCTCCGCCGTCGTGCCATTGAAGGTGCGGCCCATGGCAATCTCGACGTGGCTCATGCGCCACCAGGTGTCGTCGAGCTTCGGCTCGGCGGTGGCGAAGAGCTGGAACCAGGTGTCGCCGGCGTGAACGCAGGAGGCGATGTCGCGGTGGTCGCGCTTGGCGAAGACTATGACGGGCTCGCCCTCGCGGATGGCGGAGAGGAGGTAGGCGGCGTGGTCGGCGGGGCCGACGCCGAGGTGCATCTTGATCACCTGGAAGTCCGCATTGCCCTTGAGAGCGCGCTGGACGCGCGCCAGGGCGAGGCGCCGGGTGGCGTCCACCTTCTCGATGCGGCCGACGTAGATGTGGCTCGACTCGTCCAACACCTCCTTGAGCGAGTAGAGGCGCTCGATGAAGGCGTGGGCGCCCCTGCCGACGAGGAGCACGAGCAGGCACGCGCAGCACCGGCGCCATCGTGTCATGCGGGGGGTCCTCTAGAGGCTAGAAGATCGCCCGGAAGCCCTCGAAGCCGCCCTGGGCAGGCTCGTCCTTCGCCTCGACGTTCTCGACCTTTGCGGCGCGGGGGCCGGCCTTGAGCTTCTCGAGGAGCGCCGCCACCTTGGCGGGCGGCCCCTCGATGACCGCCTCCACCCGCCCGTCCGCGAGGTTCCTCACCCAGCCCGTGAGGCCCAGGAGGCGGGCCTCGCGCTCGGTCCAGGCCCGGTAGCCGACGCCCTGGACGCGGCCGGTGACGAAGACGTGGACTCGCCTGGCCCCCTCGACGGCCTTGGGCACGATGCGCTCGAAGATGACCACCGCCGGTGTCCCCGGTTTCGGCAGCAGCGCCGCGTTCGGCTTATAGATGTTCTGCTCCTTGCACTCCGCGCGGGGGTTCTGGAGCAGCGGCGTGGCGTCGAGCCAGTGCAGCCCGACGAGGTTCTTGGACACGTAGGCCTGGGGCACCTCCGCGTTGGTCGTGGGGTCGAAGCCCTTGAGGGAGCCGGTGTAGACCCATGGGCCGGGGTCGAGCGGCCTGGCGGTCCTGGTGGAGATGATGAACTCGTCCACGGCGCGGCGCAGCCTCTTGCCGTCGGCCTCATACTCGGCGAGGATGCGGACGCCCTTGCCCTTGGGCGGGTCGCCCTCCCTGGCCGGCTCGCCGGGCTCAAGGCCGATCTTGGCGAGGGCACGATGGAGCTCCTCGGGCGAGCACTCGACGACGAGAATGGTCTCGTACTCCTTGCCGCCCCTGGCGACGACGGCGTACTCGATGGCGCCCTTGAGAACGTCGTAGGTGCCCTGCTTGGCGAATGCCCCTGCGACGCTAACCGTCCCCACCTTCTCGTCAACGACCAGCTTCTCGCCGGCCATCGGCGCCGAGCTGGCCAGGAAGACGGCAAGGCCAATCGAGGCCGCGAGCGTGAGCCTGAGCATGGGCAACTCCTCTGTGTTGCAGTTGCCACGCATTATACGGATTGGGCGAGCGGGAGTTGTAAAACCTTGTAAAACGGCCCCCTGGCTCCGCTCAGCGGGAGTCTGGCCACGGCGAAAGCACGCGATATATGCGGTGAAGCGCGCCTGAGCCGACAAGTTGGAACTGCTCCGGGGCGGCCGCTATCCAGGCCATCTCCAGGGGCGCGTGGCCCGCCTTGTCGGGGCGAAGTTCGGGGTGGAACTGGACGAAGAGATGCGTAACGCCGAGCTTGGAGAGGTTGTCGAGCCACACCTCGCGGCTGGGGGGTGACGTCCTGGCGGCCCCCAGCGGCCTGGCAGCGCCCGTCAGCGCGCGGTCTGGCGGGGCGTAGACCACGCGGTTCTGGAGCCTGCGGCCCATTAGCGGATAGAAGAACCAGTGGTGGCCCAGGCGCGGCTCATAGCTCACCAGGGCAATCGTCTTTGGCTCCGAGGGGTCGTCGCAATCCCCCCATCCCGTTGCCCAGTGGCGGGGAATCGGGTGCAGCTCGGTGCGGGTGAGGAGGAACCAGTTCCGCCAGCGCTCGCGCGCGAGGTGCAGCCCACAGACGCCTGCCGCCGCGACGATGGCGGCCAGAGCGACCCCGACCGCGGCCGGCATCCTCAGGGGGCGGCGGCGCCACAAAGCGCCGACGCCAAGCGCGAGCACAAGGCCAATGCCAACGGCCACCAGCACGCGAGGCGTGTCGGGAAGGATGCCCAGAGCCAAGATGTCGTAAAGCACCAAGACGCATAGCCCGGCGCGAATGGCCCGCCGCAGCCGCCCGGTTTTCAGCAGCGAGGTAGCGGCCAGCGCACTCGCGGTCATCAGGGCGACAGATGGCGCGAGGAAGCGGGCGAACGTGTCGGGCCAGAAGCGGCGGATGAGCACCGTGTTGTCCGAGGAGTCGAGATAGAACAGCAGGGCCGGAGCCGCCCAGCACAGGGTCAGCCAGCGCAGCTCGGCCCGCCGCGCCGAGCGACGTGCCAGGAAGAAAGCGGCGACCGCCAGGGACGCGAGCACCGGCAGCTTCGGCCCCCACGACAGCGGCGTCGGCTCCATACCGTAGGCGTAGGACATCGAGCGGGCGAGCTGGTCCGCGTCGTGCCTCCAGTCGCCGCGCCCGAGCTGCTGCACGGTGAAGCCGGTCACGGGCGCGCCGGGGAAGACGTCCTTCCCCAGCAGGCGAATGGTGGCAGGGTAAAGCGGGTTGCCCGCCTGAAGCCAGTTCCTGACGTAGGGGTAGCCGCCGGCGGCGACACTGACGGCCAGACACACCAGCAGCGTGGCGACGGCTCGCCGCCGAGGCGCTGCCAGCGCCGCGACAAGACAGATGACGGCCGCAGGCGGGATGGCCGTATGCTTCGTGCCCACGGCCAGGCCGCTCGCCAGAAAGACCAGTGTGGCGTCGCCCCACCGGCCGCCCTTGAGGAATCGCACCAGGAACAGTGCCGCGCACACCAGAAGGCTCATCACCAGGATGTCGTTGTATTGCGTGCACACGTAGGCGAAGACGGCGGGCGAGAGGCACACCAGGCCCACGGCCAGCGAGCTATCGAGGGGGTCGAGGTCAAGCTCGCGGCAAAGACCATAGAGCGCGACGGCGCCCAGGGCGAGCACGGGGAAGTTGACGAAGTTGGCCAAGAAGTCTCCGTGGAAGGGCAGCATCGCCCAGGCCACGAGCGCCTCGAAGTGGATGGGCAGCCAGGCGTAGCCCTCCATCGCCACCGGAAGCGTGGGCGTGGCAAGCCGGCCCGATTGGACCCACAGCCCGGCCAGGTAGTTGTGATAGGTGAGCGAGTCGAACGACAGCGGTGGCCAGAGGGCGGCACGGTAGGCCGCGTGGAGCACGAGCAGGCCCGCGCCGGCGAGGAGCAGCACCCCCCGCGAGCGACTGATGACGCGCAGCCATCCCGCAGCGGCGCGCGGCTCGTCGCCCAGCCCGCCGCAAGGCCCGGCCAGCAGATGAACCGCGACCGCAACGGTGATGGCTGCCACTAGAGCAGCGGCGGGAACGAAGGCGCCCGCGAGGGCGAGCGGGTAGAAGATGGCGAGGGTGAGAGCAATCCACAGGGTCAGCGCCGCGGCCAGCCGCGTGGAGGCTCGGCCATCGCGCCAGAAGCGGCGCGCCAGCGCGCACGCGCTGTGAAGCAGCGCTCCGTTGGCGACCAGGGTGAGAAGGACCCCGAGCAGGGCTTCGCGGCACGACGCGGCCATCGTCACCACCTCCGCCAGAACATCGCGGGGATCGCCCTGGCCATCGTCTTGAGGCGGACAAGCACGCGGTCGTAGGGGTGGCACAGGCACTGCCAGGCGTACCAGGGCCGCAGGTAGAAGCGGCGATAGGCACGCTTGGCCATCGCGCGAATCGCGTCGTTGGAGAACTGCGGCATGTCGGGCTCCCCGCGCTCGTTGAGCCAGCCGTTGGCCTTCATCGTCTCGTAGTAGGGCGTGCCGGGGAAAGGGATCATGAGCTGGAACTGTGCGGTGTGGGGGTTGAGGCGGAGCGCCCACTCGATGGTCTTGCGGGCAGACTCCGGCGTCTCGCCCGGGAAGCCGAGGGCGAAGTCGCCGTGGATGCGCAGCCCGGCTCGCTTGGCGTCCTCGGTGAAGCGGGTCATCCGCTCGACGGTGACGCCCTTCTTGAGGCGCGCGAGCACATCGGGGTCGCCGCTCTCGTAGCCGACGTGCAGGTTCCGGCACCCCGCCCGCTTCATCAGCGCGAGGGCCTCGTAGCTCATGTTGCCCCGCGCATAGCACGACCACGGCAGCCGAATGCCCGCCGCCAGCTTCGCCTCGCTGAACTCGGCGGCGCGCTCCTCGGGAAACGTGTCGTCCTGGATCATCACCGAGCGCACCCGCGGCAGCTCGCGCTCGATGTAGCGGAACTCCTCGATGACGTTGGGGATCGAGCGGGCGTTGTAGGTCGGCCCCGTGACGTAGGTGTTCACCCAGAGGCAAAAGGTGCAGCGCCCCCAGCAGCAGCCGCGGCCGGTCATTGTGTCCATGAAGGGAAACAGCTCTGAGGGGGTCTTGTAGCGACAGATGTCTACGTGGCCGGCCAGGAAGCGCGAGACGAAGGGGATGGCGTCGAGCTGCGCAGTCGTGAGGTTCGGGCGGACGGGGTTCCGGACGACGCGGCCGCCATCTTTGTAGAGCAGGTTGGCAACCTCGGCCGGCTTCCTGCCCGCCGCCAGCTCGCCGACGGGGTGCTCGAACTCCCCGACCACGAGCTTGTCTATCACGCGGGCGCGCGAGAGCGTGCCCTCGGGGTCAATGCCAGCGAACGGACCGACGATGACTGCGTCGCAGCGAAGCTCCTCAATGAGCGGCTCTGCGAAGTCCAGATCATTCCGCTCGCTCAGGCGGCCGGTGTACAACACGAGCAAGTCAGGGCGGAACGCCCGGACAGTTCGGGCGGCCGCCTCGTGGCCGAGGCCATGCGCGGGGGCGTCCACCAGCCTCACCTCGTGCCCCTGACCCTCCAGCCAGGCCCCGCAGTAGCCTAGGAGGATGGGATACCACTGGGTGGCCGACAGCGACACGAAGTCGCACCGCGCGTTCCGCATGTACTCGGGCACAAAGGGGGCCGAGAGCAGCAGCACCCTCACGGGCCACCCCCCTTCACCTGGAGCTTACCCTCCTCGAGGTCGAACTCCAGGATGTACTTCGCGCCGCGCTCGCGCTTGTAGGCGTGGAAGAAGCCGTCGAGGCAGCGATTCACGTGCACGTAGTCGCTGAACGTGATCTGCGGCGGCGGGGTGAGCATCTTGAACGAGAAGTCCGGCTCGCCCCGGTGCCGGCGGACGAATTGGTGGACCTGGTCGAAGT
>Ga0101944_10003747_pt1 | contig 20401 bp, 15 predicted proteins | sample DewCreD2012metaG_FD_75245 | JGI IMG/M metagenome (GOLD analysis project Ga0101944, IMG submission 75245) | Hot spring sediment bacterial and archeal communities from British Columbia, Canada, to study Microbial Dark Matter (Phase II) - Dewar... ... | reverse complement strand
CGGCGGCCTGGCGGTGGCCGATGGTCGGATTGGTCATCGAGAAATGGCCCTTCCTGCTGCTCGCCTGTGCGTCGGGTGTGGTTACGTTGGCGGCCCAGAAGGCCGGCGGCGCGGTGATGCCGCTGGAGGACAACCCACCGGGGCAGCGGCTGGCCAACGCACTCGTGGCCTACGTCGGTTATCTGCGCAAAATGGTGTGGCCGACGGACCTTGTGGCGTTCTACCCCATGCCGCCATCCCGCCCGCTCCTGGCGGTGCTGGGCGCGGCCGGCTTGCTGTTGGCCATCACGCTCGGGGCGGTGCTCGGGCGTCGGCGACACCCCTTCCTGTTGGTGGGCTGGCTGTGGTATGTGGGCATGTTGCTACCCGTGATCGGTCTGGTGCAAGTGGGCCTGCAAGCCATGGCCGACCGCTACACGTATCTGCCCCTGGTGGGCGTGTTCATCGGGCTGACCTGGGCTTTGGGCGAAGCTGCTGCGGGCTGGCCGGCAAAAGGGCGCGCGGCGCTCGCCACGGTGGCAGCCCTGACGTTGGCGGCGTGTTCGGCGCTGGCGTGGCGTCAGATCGGTGTGTGGCGCGACGGGATCACCCTGTTCACGCACGCGCTGGAGGTCGGCCCGGACCGCTTTGTGGGCCACAACAACCTCGCCCGCGCGCTGGGCTACCTGGGGCGCATCGAGGAGGCCGAGGCCCATTTCCGCGCCGCACTTCAACTGCGGCCCGGCGCGCCTCAGCCGCTCTACAACCTGGGCTTGATCGCCGCCCGCCGGGGTCACTTGCAGGATGCGCTGGCCCGGTATGAGGAAGCGTTGCGCACAGCGCCCGGTTACGCCCCGGCCCGGTTCGAGCGCGCCAATGTTCTGGCCAACCTGGGCCGGCTGACCGACGCCGTGGCCGAGTACCGCCAGTGTCTGCGATTATCTCCGGATGTGCCCGACATCGCCCGCAATCTGGGCATCGTCCTCCGTCGGCTTGGCGACCAACCGGCCGCCGCCGAGGCGTTTCGCATCGCCCTGCGTCGCGCACCGAATCGGCCCGAGCTGCACGACGAACTGGCCCGCGTGCTGGAGCAGCTTGGGCAAACGGCCGAGGCCCAACGCCACTACGCCACGGCGGTGCGGCTGCGCCCCGACCTGCTTCATGCCCGGTTAAAGCTGGGCCTGCTGCTGGCCCGCGCCGGCCGGTTTGACACCGCCCGTGAGCACTTGCAGGCCGCCCTGACTCTGTGCCCCACCAACTTGGTGGCCCATTACAACCTGGGCGCCATCCACGCCGCCGAAGGCCGATTAGAGCCGGCCATCACCCACTTCCGCGAGGTCGTCCGGCTGAACCCGGCGGACCTGGACGCGCGGGAGCGGTTGGCCCGGTTGCTTGTCCGAACGGGCGAAACCGAGGCCGCGGTCACTCAGTATCGTGAAGGCCTGCGCGCGCGATCGGACTGGGTGGAAGGGCTGCAGGCGCTGGCTTGGCTGCTGGCCACCAGCACCAACTCGGCCGTGCGGGACGGCCCGGAAGCCGTGCGCTTGGCCACGCAAGCGGCCCAACTGAGCACCAACCGTGACCCGGCGCTGCTGGCGGTCCTGGACGCGGCCTACGCGGAGGCGGGTCGCCTGGCCGATGCCATCCACCTGGCGCAGGAGGCCCGGCAAGCAGCCCTGGCAAAGGGGCAGACCAATTTGGCCGAAGCTGCGGCCCGCCGCCTCGAAGCCTACCGCGCCGGCCGAGCGTTTCGGGAGTAAGCAGGCACGGCGACACCAGCTTGTTCCGACGCCGTGGTGGTCCCGGCAGGGTGCACCGGTCGCCCCGCCGCTTCGTTCATAACGCTTGCCAAACGGACGCCGCGTCATACCCTGACGCGCGTTTGGATTCGCCATGATTGATCCGACCTTGGAATACATGCTGGCCCTCGGTGCGCCTGCCCAGCCCGGTCAGGAAGCCCCGCCGGCCTGGACGACGCTGGTCCCGCTGCTGCTCATCGGCGTCATGTTCTATTTCCTGCTGTTCCGCCCCCAGCAGAAGCGGGCCAAAGAGCACGCCAACCTGCTCAAGTCCCTCAAACCCGGCGATGAAGTGGTGACCAGCAGCGGCATCGTGGGCAAGGTCATCACCGTCCGGGACAAGACCATCTCCCTGCGCTCGGCTGAGACCAAATTGGAAATTCTCAAAAGCGCAGTGGCTGAAATCACCTCGCGCGGCAGTGCCGGCGAATCCTGATCTCCCCTCATGCGAAGAAATCTTTGGAAGTGGGTCTTTGTCGGTTTGGTTCTGGTTTGGTCGCTCTACGAGCTTTACCCGCCGCAGGGCCGTGAGCTGACGCAAGTGTTCCGGGAACGGGCGGTTAACAAGGATGCGGCCTTCTCGAACCTGTGGGTGCGGGTGGTACAGTTGCAGCGGGAGCGGCCCGACCGCGCCTTCGGCAACCTGGTGGAAGCCATCGGCACCAACGACATCACGCGCTACTTCCCCTTCTTCAACGTCAAGAACGAGCTGCGCCCCACCGTGGCCATTCTGAACCGGCTGCAACGCGAGGCCGCCGGGCGCATCAAACTGGGCCTGGACCTGCAGGGCGGCACCTCGTTCATGGTGGAGATGGACACCAACCGGCTGGTGACCGTGGAGGTCGAGACCGTGACCAATCGCGCCGGGCAGGTCGAAATGCGCACAAACGTCGTGGCCGAAACCGATGTGGCCGGGGTGCTGGCCCAAGCGGTGGAAGTGTTGCGCAAACGCGTGGACAAGTTTGGCGTGGCCGAGCCGATCATCCAGCCGGCCGGCGCCAACCGGATTCTGGTCCAGTTACCGGGGTTGTCGGAGGCCGACCGCGAGAGTGCCCAGCGGCAGATTCAGCGGGCGGCGTTTCTGGAGTTTCGGCTGGTTCACGAACGCAGCGAGGAACTGCTGAAAGAGGGCCTGATCGAGCCGGGCTACGAGGTGCTCAAGGAGGAGCGTCGCAACCGGGACGGCACCAAGACCATTCACACCTATCTGGTCAAAAAGAAGCCCGAGATGACCGGCGCCTACATCAAGAACGCCATGGTCGTGCGGGGCAACCTGGGCGAGCCGCGCATCACCTTCCGGCTGAATCCGGCGGGCGTGGACCTGTTTGGCCAGATTACCCGGGAAAACGTCGGACGCCAACTGGCCATCGTGTTGGACGGCGAGCTGTACTCGGCGCCGGTGATCCGGTCGCCCATTGAGACGGGCAGCGGTGAGATCACCGGCTCGTTCACCCTGCGCGAGGCCTTGGAACTGGCCAATGTGCTGGAAAACCCGTTGCGCGCGCCGCTCAAGATTATCGAGTCCCGCGATGTGGACCCGTCCCTGGGGGCGGACTCGATCCGTAGCGGCATCCGGGCGGCCTTCATCGGCACCATTGTGGTCTGCCTGTTCATGTTGGTTTACTACCTGGTGGCCGGCGCGGTCGCCAACGTGGCCCTGCTGTTGAACATTATCATCCTGCTGGGCGTCATGTGCTCGATTGGCACGACCCTGACCATGCCGGGCATCGCCGGCATTGTCCTGACCATCGGCATGGCGGTGGACGCCAACGTGCTCATCTACGAACGCATCCGCGAGGAACGAGCCACGGGCAAGTCGCTGCGCGGCGCCGTGGCCGCCGGCTACGACAAGGCCTTCGGCACGATTTTCGACACGAACCTCACGACGTTGATTTCGTCGGTGATCCTGATTTTCATGGGCACGGGCCCGGTGAAGGGCTTTGGCGTGGCGCTGACCATTGGCGTGAGCGTCAGCATGTTTACCGCGCTGGTGGTGACGCGCCTGATCTTCGAGGCGTTGCTGGATTGGGGCTGGCTGAAGTCGCTGCACATGTTGCGGTTTGTGGGCGACACGCGGGTGGACTTCATGCGCTGGAGCGTGCCGGCGTTTATCGCGTCGTGGCTGTTGATCCTGGTGGGCATCGGCTACGGCGTGGGCATTCGCGGGCGCGACGTGTTGGGGGTGGACTTCACCGGCGGCGACAGTATCACGCTGGCATTTGAGCAGCAGCACAAGGTGGAGGTGGACCGGCTGCGCGAGGTGGCCACGCGCGTGAGCGGCAGCGAGGTGCAGGTCAGTTACCAGCGCGACATCGCCACCGCCACGGACACGCTGCGCATCACCACGCGGAGCGTGGCCAAGCCCGGCAGCGAGGGCGAGGAGACAGGAGCCAAGGTGGTGGAAGCGCTCAAGCAGCAATTCCCCGAAGCGCGCTACCGGGTGCTGGGCGTGGACCGTGTGGGGCCCACGGTGGGGGCGGAGATTCTGCGGACGGCGATCCTGGCCTCGCTGTTGGCCATGTTTGGGATTCTGGTGTATGTCGCCTTTCGCTACGAGTTTTCGTTTGCCGTCGGAGCGGTGGTCGCCATTGTCCACGACATCTTGATGACGCTGGGCTGGTATTTCCTGGCCGGACATCAAATGAACGCCACGACCGTGGCTGCGTTGCTGACCATCATCGGCTTTTCGATCAACGACACGATCGTGATTTTCGACCGCATCCGGGAAGACCTGAAACTGGGCCTGCGAGGCACGTTCCGTGAGATCATGAACAAGGCCATCAACCAGACGTTGAGTCGCACGATCATCACCTCCGGCACGGTGTTCCTGGCCACGCTGTCGCTTTACCTGTTCGGCGGCGGGGTCATCCACGACTTCGCGTTCTGTTTCCTGGTGGGCATTATCACCGGGACCTACTCCTCGATCTACATTGCCGGGGCGCTGGTGCTCTGGTGGCACAAGGGGCAACGGCCGGCCATCGGCCAGCAATTGGCCGAGCAGGCCGTGGCCGCGCCGGCAAAGGCCTGACCCCGACGCCGGCCATGCTCGCCTGGCTGGGAACCACCTGGTGGCATTGGGCGGGCTTCGTGTTGTGCGTGCTGGTCTTCCTGGCACTGGACCTGGGGATCTTTCACCGGCAGGCCCACGTGGTCAGATTCAGGGAGGCCCTGGCTTGGACCGCCATCTGGGTCACGCTTTCCCTGTCTTTCGGCCTGTTGATCGCCCCGGCCCTGCTGGAGGGTTGGACCCGGCGCGAAAGCGTTGAATTTGTCACCGGCTACATCGTCGAGCTGTCGCTCTCGATGGACAACGTGTTCGTCATGGCGCTGATCTTTGCCTACTTTCGTGTTCCGGCCCAGTATCAGCACCGGGTGTTGTTTTGGGGGATCATGGGCGCGCTGGTGATGCGCGGGGTGATGATCGGCGCGGGCGCGGCGCTGGTGCGGCAGTTTATCTGGACCCTTTACCTGTTTGGCGCGTTTCTGGTGGTCACCGGGTTCAAAATGCTGGTGGCCCGCGACGAGGGGGTGCATCCGGAGAAAAACTGGGGGGTCCGCGCCGCCGGGCGGTGGTTTCCCGTGTCAGCGCAGTTTGACGGCCAGCGGTTCACCACGATCCGAGACGGCCGCCGCATGTTGACGCCGATGGCGCTGGTCCTGTTGATGGTCGAGACGACCGACCTGGTCTTTGCGCTGGACTCGATACCGGCCATCTTCGGCGTGACCCGCAACGCCTTCATTGTCTTCACCTCCAACGTCTTTGCCATCCTGGGGCTGCGCTCGCTCTATTTCGTGCTGGCCAACATGATCGCCTACTTCCGCTACCTGAAGGTGGGGCTGTCCCTGGTGCTGGTGTTCATCGGCGCCAAGATGCTCCTGGACCCGCATCAGCACCCGCCGCTTTGGTTTCAGGTCGAGATCTCCACCAACATGTCCTTGGCCATTGTGGCAGCGATTATCCTGACTTCGATTGCCTTCTCGATCACCAGCGCGTGGGGGCAGTCGCGTGACGAGCCGGGGCAACCCGAGCCACCGGATCAGCCCAGCACCTCGCCGCCCCCGAAGCCCCCCGGCCATGAGGCATGAACTACCGCTGGTCCCTCGCGCCGCCGCAGCCGTTGCTGGCCGCCACCTTGGCCCGGCAATTGGACCTGTCGCCGCTGCTGACCCAGTGCCTGATTAACCGCGGCCTGACCGATCCCGAGGCCATCAGCCGCTTCCTCCATCCCCGTTTGGGGCAGTTGGCCGACCCCTTCCGGCTGCCAAACATGACCGCCGCCGTCGAGCGCCTGTTCGAGGCACGCGCCCGCGACGAGCCGGTCGTCATCTTTGGGGACTACGATGTGGACGGCGTCACCGCCACGGCCCTGCTGACCGACGTGCTGGGACGGCTGGGATGGCGGACGAGCGCGTACCTGCCTCATCGTTTGGACGAGGGCTACGGCTTGAGTCAGGAGGGTGTGGAGAATTGCCTCAAGAAATGCCCCGCGCCGTTGCTCTTGGCAGTGGACTGCGGTTCGACAGCCGTCCACACAATTGCCTGGCTGAAGGCGCGTGGCATCGAGGTCATTGTGTTGGACCACCATCAAGTGACCACACCGCCCCCGCCGGCTGTGGCCCTGGTCAATCCGCTGTTCGCCGGCTCGTCGGCCGCTCAACCCCCGCCGTTTGCCGAACTGTGCTCCGTGGGGCTGGCCTTCAAGCTGGCTCATGCCCTGGTCAAGCACGGACGCCGCACCGGCCTGCCCGGTGCGGTGGACCTGGACCTGCGGCCGCTGCTGGACCTCGTGGCTCTGGGCACGGTGGCCGACGTTGTGCCGCTGACCGGCGAGAACCGCATCCTGGTAGCCGCCGGCCTGGCCCGGTTGCGTTCCACCTGCCGGCCCGGCCTGGTCGCGCTCAAGCAGGTGGCGCAATGCCCCGAAAACCCTGGGGTTTATGAGGTCGGTTTTCAGCTTGCTCCGCGGCTGAATGCCGCCGGCCGGTTGGAGACTGCCAACGAGGCGTTGCAATTGCTGCTCGCGGACAACGAAGCCGAGGCGCTGTCACTGGCTCAGAGCCTGGACAGCCGCAACCGCGAACGCCAAAAGATCGAGCGCGCTATCGTCGAACAGGTCCTCGGCGCGGTACGGGCGCGCTTCCAACCCGAGCGGGACTTCGTCATCGTCGAAGGCCAGTTGCTGTGGCACATCGGTGTGGTGGGCATCGTGGCTTCGCGCCTGGTGCAGGAATTCTACCGGCCAGTGATCATCCTTGGAGGCGACGGGGAGCTGTGGCGTGGCTCGGGACGCAGCATCCCCGGGTTCGACCTGGCGGCGGCGTTGCGTGCCTGCAGCGACCTGCTGGAGCGGCATGGCGGCCACGCCCTGGCAGCGGGGTTGACGCTGCGTCCGGAAAACCTGGACCAATTCCGGGAACGCCTGAATGGCCTGGCCCGCCGGGCGCTCCGGCCCGAAGACCTCCAACCGCCGTTGCCGCTGGATGCCGAGGTGCGGCTTGCCGACCTGACGCCGTCCCTGCTGAGCCAGTTGGCCCGTCTGCAACCCACCGGCCAGGGCAATCCGGGGGTGCAACTCTGCGCCCGCCAACTAACCCACCACAGGCCATTGCAACGACTGGGTACCGAGCGCCAGCACGTGCGGATGTGGGTCACTGACGGCACCGCGATGCACGAGGCGATTTGGTGGCGGGCGGGCGAGGCCGATCTCCCAGTGGGCTGCTTTGACCTGGCCTTCGTTCCCCAGCTCAACGAGTTCAACGGCCGCCGCACCGTGCGCCTGAAAGTGCTGGACTGGCGCCAGGCGCAGTCCGGCCAGGGCCAATAGGCTCGCCACTGATACGGACAGTGGACCATGGCAAGGCCCGCCGAGATCGCGCGGTTTCTTTCCGGACGGCCGAGCAGTCCAATGCGCCGCGGACCAACAAGCGGCCGCTGGGATGTTGGTCGGGGACGGTTTGACCAAGCGGCTCATCAGTCGTAGATTGGCGCCTGAAACCGGTCAAAGGCTACCAAGCCTTTGACAACCCAAGCGGAACATATGGCACGACAACTGACGGAAAAGACAAAGGTGACGTTTGCGCTCCAGGCCCCGGAGGCCAAGGAAGTGCGCCTGGCAGGGTGTTTCACCAAGTGGGAGCAGTCGCCACTGCCCTTGCGAAAACAGAAGAACGGCGTCTGGAAGACCACGGTCTCGTTGCCGCCAGGGGCTTATGAATACCGCTTCCTGGTGGACGGGCAGTGGACCAACGACCCGGCCTGTCCCACGCGGCGGCCCAACGAATTCGGCACGGAAAACTGCGTGCGCATCGTGCCCAGCTCGTAGGAGAAGGCTGTCTGAGTCGGACGTAGCCCCGTTCGCGGCCTTGTGGGTCGCTCGGGCTTCGAGCCACTGGACGATCGGAACGCGCCAGCCTTGCTGATTCGGGGCGACGGCCCTAATTAGCACTCCGATGAGTCCTCCAACCCGGCTTGCCGGGACGGAGAGGAGGTGTTGCTTTTGAGCTTTGCGCTGCCCAATTCAACATTGCGTCCGACGGCGGCGATGAAGCGCGGCCACGGGAGCGCCTGTGGCAAAGTACCTACTGGTCAACCCGCCCAGAGTCGTGCGCGCACGCCCTAACCACGCACCACCCAGTCCCCTATCGCGCCCGGCGCGAGTTCACAACCGCCAGCCCTTTGAGCAGGTCCACGGCACGCGCGAGCACCGGGTCCTGTAAAACCGGGCGCGCTGGTTCCTCGGGCAGGGAGAGGGTCGATTCGCCCTCCGGAGACAACCCTTGGCGTCGGGCCCGAACGAGGTCGGCCTCCGACGGCCTGGCACGGCGGGTCATGCGGTTTGTGCCAGAGGCGTCCCCGCTTGAGGCCGTTTCCCGGCCGGCGATCACGTCGGCAGGTTTGGACGGCTCCTGGTAGGGTTCTGCGTAATAGGCCTCTTCATCGGCTGGATTTACGGGCACGGAGACGTCCGGCACCACGCCGGACGGGGACAGGGCCGTTCCGTCGGCCAGCTTCACCGGCGTGGTAGCGATGCGCAGACGCTGACCAGTACTGAGGGCGAACTCGCGGCTGGTTGCTGCCGCTCCGGCGGTTGGCGTTCCAAACAGCAGGCCGGCACCGGCGGCTCGCAAAGCGGCAGCCAGGGCCTCCGCCGCCCCGCGGGTCTTGCCGTTGATCAATACAGCCACGGGAAGCGTGATGGGGTCGTCCGGCGGCGGGACCGGTTCAGCACCCTGCCCCCAATCCAGCAGGACGCGCTTGGAGCGGAGAAACAGCGCCGCTGCGGCCGAGGCCGCCGCATAATCGTCGCCATTGGCGTAGCGCAAATCCAGCACCATGCCGATCACCTTGCTGGTGCGGCTGAGAGTGCCGTGGGCTTCCGCGACTGCCCTGGCCAGGTCGGCAGCCACCGTGCCGATTCGCAGGTAAGCCACGTTGTCTTCGAGAACCGTCGCTTGCTTCACCAGTGGGCCTGCGGCCGCGGCATTGGAGTCGTTACCCATCAGCGCTACACGCGGGCCAAGGGCGGCCAGCAGCCCTTCGACTGCCAGCCGGTCCAGTTCTGCCCGGCTCAGCCCGTGCAGGTTGGTAAGTACCAGTTGATAAACTTCGGCAAGCGGGGGCGGTGCATCGGTCGCGCGCGTAGCGACGGATGCGGTCCGCGGTTGATAAACTTCGGCAAGCGGGGGCGGTGCATCGGAGACGGCAGTCGCCTCCCCGGACGCAACGCTGACCAAGATTGCCAAAAGGCACGTGACGACCGGTCTCATGGTCCGGCCACATTGGGCCAGGAAGGTTGCCAAGTAAAGCCACAATGCCGGCAGCCGAGCGCCAACACGTTTACCCCCCTGAGGGCCTGCCGAGCCGGATGCCCGCCAAGCTTGCAGGCCCGCCGCAGCACGCGGCCAGTTGTCGCTTGACGGACGGTCTGTGGCACTGTGGACTGTGCCTGCGCCGGCGATGGGCCGGCTCCAACGGGTAAAACTGAAATTCATTTATGGCACGCAAACGGGATAATTCGGCATGGATCACTGGCGGAGTGGCCCCCAGCCCGGGCGCACCTCCGGCGACGGGTAAGGCGTGGCGGTTGGTGTTGCTGGGAGCGCCAGGCGTCGGCAAGGGCACGCAGGCGGACCTGCTCTGCGAGCGACTGGGCACGTTGCATCTGTCCACCGGGGACGTGTTTCGCGCCGCCAAGGCTGCCCCGGCCGACCAGCGCACCCCGGCCATCCAGCGGGCGCTGGGCTACATGCAGCGGGGGGAGTTGGTACCGGATGAGACGGTGATTGACCTGGTGCGGGAGCGGGTGGCCTGCCTGCGCGACCCGGGCGGGTTCCTGCTGGACGGTTTCCCGCGCACCGTGGTCCAGGCCGAGGCCTTGAGCCGGCTGCTGGAACAAGAGCGCCTGAGTCTGGACGGAGTGCTGGACTACGACCTGCCGACCGAGGAAATCATCGTGCGGCTGAGCGGGCGACGCACCTGCGCGGGCTGCAAGGCAGTGTTCCATGTGGTGACGATGCCGCCAAAGAAAGAGGGGATTTGTGATCATTGCGGCGGGCAGCTTTACCAGCGGGAAGACGACCGGCCGGAGTCCATCCGGGTGCGTCTGGATGCCTATGCCCGCAGCACAGCGCCGCTGACGGACTACTACCGGCAACAGGGACTGTTGCGTTCCATCAACGCCCGGGGAACGCCCGAGGAGGTATTTCAAAGAACGCTTGCGGCGTTGGGTGCAGGGCATTGAAGTGACCCGCCCGGCGGCTGGCGGCAGTGGGGCGTGCGTTGGGACGTCCGGTTGCATGGACCGCGTTGGCAATTCTCCGGCGAAGGTTTAAATTAGAACCGAAGAAACGCACAGAAACCACAGGCGGCGATCAGCCTGACATATGAGCGCACAAATCAGTTTCGAGAAGTGCCTGGCGTTTCTGAATTGGCAGTGGAATGCGGCCAGCCGCCACACACCGCCGCCCCCGCCGGCCCCGCGCACAGCCATCACGATTTCTCGTCAGGCCGGCTCAGGGGCGCACGCCATCGCCGAGAAGCTGGTGTCGCGACTTGAGGCGCAGATGCCGAAGGGCGCACCGCCATGGACCGTGTTTGACCGAAACCTTGTCGAGCAGGTTCTGGCGGATCACCACTTGCCAATACGGTTGGCGCAGTACATGCCCGAAGACCGGGCCTCGCAAGTGGACGACATCCTTGACGACCTGTTCGGCATGAAACCGTCCTCTTGGAAGTTTGTGGAACAAACCTCCGAGACAATCCTCAGGCTGGCCACGCTGGGCCACGTGATTCTGATCGGCCGCGGGGCGAACATCATCACGGCCCGGCTGCCCAACGTGTTCCACGTCCGGCTCATTGCGCCGTTCGAGCAGCGCGTGGCCTACGTCGGGGAAAGGCTGGGGCTTGGGCGGGCGGCGGCCGCGAAGCACGTGCGGCGTGAGGACCGCGGCCGCACGCGCTACCTGAAGCGGTATTTCCACGCCGATGTGGATGATCCGGCGCTTTACCACCTGGTGATCAACACCGGCTTGGTGAGTTACGACGAGGCGACGGACATCCTGGCCCAGGCGATCAGCCGCCCGGTCGCTGGGGGCTGAGCGCCGCCCTGCGGGCTCTTCTGTTTGCCTGCTGTGCGTCGCACCACGCGCCCCGTCCGCCGCCCGCGCGCCCGGCGAGGCCGGCCCAAGGCGATTGGCCCCTGGTTGCTGACAGCCCTGCTGCTCGTGGCGCTGATCGGGTGGTACGGTTGGCGTTTGATCGGCCCGCGCCGGCTTCCGGTTGCTGGTGGAGGCGCGGCCCAGCAATCCAGCACGCCCCAAGCACTGCCTGCAGCCACGAATCTCGTCCCGCCACCGGCTGGCCAGCCCACTTCAGCCCCTCCTGCGGTCGCCTCTGTTACCGCCACGTCTCAGGTCGCTTTGGTTCGCCCAACACCGGCTGTGGCGGAAGGTGCTTTTCCCCGTCCTGTCCGCAATGTGTTGGAGGCGCAGATCGCCCTCGCCCGCCGGGGCATTTCACCGGGGCCAATTGACGGCGTGCTGGGCAGCCAAACTCGGGCCGCGATTCTGGCCTTTCAGCGGCGCGAGGGTCTGCCGGAAACCGGGGCGCTGGACGCGGACACGCTTTGGGCGTTGACTCTTGATGCACCGCCACTGGCCACTCACGTCGTGGCCGCCGAAGACCTGGCCAGGCTGCAACCGCTCAGCGACACCTGGCTGGGCAAGTCGCAGCAAACGGCGCTGGACTACGAGACAATCCTGGAGCTTGTCGCCGAGAAAGGCTGTGCCAGCCAGGGCCTGATCAGGCAACTGAATCCCGGGGTGGACTGGGCCAACGTGCCGGTCGGATGCGAACTGCGCCTGCCCGACGCCACGCCGCCGACGCCGTCGGCCAAGGCCGGTTTTGCCGTGATCACGCTCAGCGAAAAATGCCTGCGTGTGTTCGACGCCTCCACCAACCTGATGGCGCACTTTCCCTGCAGCATCGCCGCGCGCGTCGAGAAGCGCCCGCTCGGCGAGCTGCGCGTCATGGCCATCGCCGAAGACCCGAATTACACCTTCGATCCACAGGTGTTTCCGGAGTCGCCCGAAGCACGGCAGTTGGGGCGCAAGCTGGTGTTGCCGCCCGGACCGAATAATCCGGTGGGCGTGGCCTGGGTGAGTCTGGACAGACCCGGCTACGGGATTCACGGCACGCCAAACCCGGAGCAGGTCGGCCGCACTGAATCCCACGGCTGCTTTCGCCTCGCCAACTGGAACGCCCGGCTTTTCATCAAACTGGCCTGGGTGGGCATGCCGGTGTACGTATTGCCGTGACACCGCCCCTTCCCCGCCCGTCCGGCAACCAGCCCGGCGCTCGGTGGACCGCCCGCGGCGGCGCCGTAGCAACGGCTGGACAGTCCGGGCCGGCTCTGGAAGACTGCCTCGTCGTGAAGCAGTCAATTGTAACGCTGGACATGGAGGGGGTTCTGACCCCTGAAATCTGGATTGCGGTGGCCGAAAAGGCGGGCATCCCGGCCCTGCGGCGCACCACGCGCGACGAGCCGGACTACGACAAGCTGATGCGCGGCCGGTTGGCCCTGTTGGACCAGCACGGGCTGAAATTGTCGGACATCCAACGCATCATCGCCACACTGCGTCCGCTGCCTGGCGCGCGGGAATTCCTCGATGAACTGCGGGCGCTGGTGCAGGTGATCATCCTGTCCGACACCTTCGAGCAGTTTGCCACGCCGCTGCTCCAGCAACTCGGCTGGCCCACTCTGCTGTGCCACAGGCTCGTCGTCGAAAACGACCGCATCGTCAATTATCAACTGCGCATCCCGGAGCAAAAACAGCGGGCGGTCGCGGCCTTCAAGCTGCTCAACTATCATGTTATTGCCGCCGGCGACTCGTTCAACGACACCGCCATGCTGGCCGAGGCACACGTGGGTCTGCTGTTCCGGGCACCCGAAGCCGTCAAGAGCCGGTTTCCCCAATTCCCGGCGGTGGACAACTACGCCGAGCTGCTGCAGCGAATCAAAGCGGCAATGGCCTGAGGCCCGCCTCGACCGCGCCGCGCAAGCGCAGGAAGTCTGTCGCCGCCGCCTTTGCTACGCCAGCAGCCCGGAAGGTGAGGATTGCTCCCACTGCGCGAACTCAGCGCTGATCTGCGTCCAACTCTTCCTCGGCGGGGGCGGGCCTTTGACCCACTGGACCTGGCGGCTACGCCACAGGCTGTAAATCGCCGGCACGATCTCCAGCGTCAGGATGGTGCTGGTGATCAGACCGCCCACCATCGGCGCGGCGATGCGTTGGATGGCTTCCGCGCCCGCGCCGTGCGCCCAGAGCGCCGGCACAAGGCCGAGGGTGATCATCGAGACGGTCATCAGCTTCGGCCGGACGCGCTGGACCGCGCCGTAAGTGATGGCCTCGAACAGGTCGTGCTGGGTCTTCATCCGACCCGCTCGTTGCCAGGCATGGAAGGCTTCGTCCAGGTAGATGATCATTACCGTGCCGGTCTGCGCCGCCAGCCCGGCCAGGGCGATGATGCCCACCCAGACAGCGATGCTCAGGTTGTAGCCGAGCAGCCAAAGCAGCCAGATGCTCCCGGTCATGGCGAAGGGAATCGAAAGCAGGATGATGAAGGTCTCGGCCACGCTCTTGAAGTTCATGTAAAGCAGCACGAAGATCAGCGCGAACGTCACCGGCACGACCACCTTGAGCCGTTCGCGCACCCGCAGCATGTGCTCGTATTGCCCGGACCACTCGAACCGGTAGCCCGCGGGCAACAGCCCGGCTTTCTCGATCTCCTCGGACACGGCCTTTTTGGCCTCCGCCACGTAACTGCCGATGTCGCGCCCGGCCACGTCCACATAAACCCAGCCGGTCAGCGCGCCGTTTTCATTGCGAATGACCGGCGGGCCGCTGGTGATGCGAATGTCCGCCAGTCGGCCCAGAGGAACTTGGGCGACGGCTCGTGACGACGAATCGGAGAAACGGGGAGACGGCGAACCGGCGATATTTCCCATCCCCGCGTTCCCGTTTCCCCGCATCTCCGTTTCCCCCATGCCCATCCCCACCGCCACCGGGACGAGCACGCGCTTGAGCTTGTCCACGTTGTCCCGCAGCTCGCGGCTGTAGCGGACGTTGATGGTGTAGCGCTCGCGGCCTTCGATGGTGCGGGCGATGGCCATGCCGCCAATCGAAATCTCCACCTGCATCAGCACGTCCTCGACGTTGAGGCCGTAGCGGGCAATGACCGCGCGGTTGGGGGCGATGTCCAGGTAGTAAGCGCCGGCGGTGCGCTCGGCAAACACGCTGCGTGTGCCGGGAATCTCACGCAGAACGGCTTCCAGCCGCTCGCCCAGTTGGGCGATCTGGTCCAGGTCAGGACCAAAAATCTTGATGCCCACGGGCGTGCGGATGCCGGTGGTGAGCATGTCAATGCGGCCCTTGATGGGCATGGTCCAGGCGTTGACCAAGCCGGGGATTTGCAGTGCCTCGTCCATTTCGGCAATCAGCTCCTCCCAGGTCAGCGGGCGGGTATCCGGCCAGATTCTGCGCAGGGCATTTTGCATCCACTCCGGAGCCCAACCCGAATACCAGCGCGGCTTGGGCACGTGCCGCCACTCCTTTTCCGGCTTCAACTGAACCACCGTCTCGAACATTTCCATCGGTGCGGGGTCGGTGGCGGTTTCCGACCGGCCGGCTTTGCCGTGCACGGTGAGCACTTCGGGGAACTGCTTGAGGATGCGGTCCTGAATCTGCATCACGCGCGTGGCCTCGGTGATGGACATGGTGGGCAGCGAGGTGGGCATGTAGAGGATCGTGCCTTCGTTGAGCGGCGGCATGAATTCCGAGCCGAGCTTTTTGTAGATGGGGTAGGAGGAAGCCACCGCAGCGACGGCGATGACGATGGACAGGATGCGCCGCCGCATGAGCGCGCTGACCCACGGGTAGTAGAGCCGGTGCAGCACGCGGCTGATGGGATGTTTGTGCTCCGGGATGACCTTCGCGCCGGTCATTAGCACGATCAAGGCCGGGCCGATGGTAATTGAGAGAAAGGCCGCCCAAGCCATTGTGAATGTTTTGGTGAAGGCCAGCGGCTTGAACAGGCGGCCTTCCTGCGCCTCCAGCGTGAACACCGGCATGAAGCTGACGGTGATGACCAGCAGGGCGAAAAACAGCGGTTTGCCGAGCTGTTTGCAGGCGGCGATGATGATTTCCTGTTTCTGCCTGCGGCTCAGGCCGGGCGGGGCGTGCTCCAGGTGTTTGTGAACGTTTTCGACCATGACCACGGCCTCGTCGCAGATCGCGCCGATGGCAATGGCGATGCCGGCCAGCGACATGATGTTGGCCGTCAGCCCCATGAGATACATCGGGATGAACGCCAGCGTCACCGCGATGGGCAGCGTGACGATGGCCCGCGCCGCGCCGCCAAAGTCCAGCAGGAACACGATGACGATGACCGACACAATGATGGATTCCTCGATGATGGTCCGGGTGAGCGTCTGGATGGAGCGGCGAATCAGGTCGGCCCGGTCGTAGGTGATCACCACTTCGACCCCTTCCGGCAACGACGGTTTGATTTCCTGCAGCCTGGCCTTGATGCCGTCAATGACCTGCAGCACGTTCTGACCGAACCGCACCACCACAATGCCGCCCGTGGTTTCGCCTTCCCCGTTGAAGTCGGCCGCCCCGCGCCGCATCTCCGGGCCGAAGGCGATGTTCCGGGCCACATCCTTCAACAGCACGGGCGTGCCCCGCGCATCCGCCCCCACCACCACGAGCCGCAGGTCGTCCAGCGACCGGATGTAGCCCCGGCCACGCACCAGATAGGTCGTGCCGTTCTGCTCCAGCTCGCGTCCGCCCACGTCGTTGTTGGCGCTGCGGATGGCGGAGACGACCTTGCTGACCGGGATGTTGAAGGCCAGCAGCCGGTCGGGATCAATCTCCACCTGATACTGCTTCTCGAAGCCGCCGATGGTGGCCACCTCCGCGACGCCTTCGACGCTTTGAAGCCAGTAACGCAAGTGCCAGTGCTGGAACGACCGCAGCTCGGCCAAGTCGTGTTTGCCGCTTTTGTCCACCAACGCGTATTGGAAGCCCCAGCCGACGCCGGTGGCATCCGGGCCGAGCGTCGGGGTGACGCCCGGCGGCAAATTGCCGGCCAGGCCCTGCAGGTATTCCAACACGCGCGACCGTGCCCAGTAGATGTCCGTGCCGTCCTTAAAGATCACATACACGAACGAGTAGCCGAAAAACGAATAGCCGCGCACGGTGCGGACGTTGGGCGCGCTGATGAGCTTGGTGACGATGGGGTAGGTGATTTGGTCCTCGACCAGGGTGGGGCTGCGGCCCTCCCACTGGGTGAAGACGATCACCTGCACGTCGGTCAGGTCGGGGATGGCGTCCAGCGGCGTGTTCCGCAGGCAATACACCCCGCCCAGGGTGAGCGCGCCCACCATCATGAAGACCATGAACCGGTTGCGCGCGCTCCACTCGATGAGCCGCTCGATGAGTGAACCACGAGACGGCGAATCGGAGACACGGGGACGCGGAGAGCCGGCGACGGCCTCCGTTCCTCCGTTTCTGGGTTTCTCCGACTCGCTGGAGGGGGTAGCGCTCATGTTACGGCGCGACGGCGGATGAGCCACTTCTCGGGCTGGTCGGCCATCTTGACGATCTGGCCAAGAATCCGGTCGTAGGCGGCGTCCATCTCCTTGAACTTCGCCTCCGAAAGATAGCCGCAGCGCCAGGCAACTTCGGCATGAACCTGCGTTTCGGCCGCCTCGGTCTCCGCGTCGCTGAGTTTGGAAACGAAGGCTGCCTCGTAACGCCGCTTCCGCCACGCCTCCGCCAGATTGGCGCAGACCGACCTTGAGGAGCGCCGAATTTGATCGGTCAGCGAATACCGCTCCTCGGGGGAAACGACTTGGTCAGCTCGAAGATCTTGACCGTCCAGTCCATTGCGTTCTGGTAAACCTGCAACTCCCGGTAATGCCTGATTGCGTTCATGGTGTCTGTGTCTCAGTTATTGGCGTCGCCCGCATTCTATCGGCAACGCCTCGCCCGGTCTGTTGAGTTCTCCGATTCTCCGCGTCTCCGGTTCTCCGCGTCCCCGTCTCCCCGCGTCGCGGTCTCCCCGTCTCCCCGCGTCTCCGTTTCAATGCTCGTGCTCCCCTCCCGCCCCCCATGCCAGCAATAGCGGCCTTGAGCTGGCTTTCGGAGTCCACCAAGAACAGCGCGCGTGTGACGACCCTCTCGCCTTCTTGGACGCCGTCGAGCACCTCGTAGTAGTCATCCGTCTTGAAGCCCACTTTCAGCTCGCGCGGTTGAAGGTGCGCGTCCTCGCCCTCGACGAAGGCGATGAATCGTTGGCCGGTGTCAATCACCGCGCTGGCCGGCACAAGAAGCTTTGCGCCCAGCGGGATTTGAACCTCGACACTGGCCCACATGTCCGGGCGCAACAGGTGATCGGGATTGTCGAGTTCCAGGCGGACGCGCCCCCGCCGCGTCTGAGGATCAAGGTGCGGGTAGAGGAAGGTGATCGGCGCGGTGACCGTCTTGTGGCCCAAAGAGGGGAACGTAATGGCGGCTTGCAGCCCTGGTTTCATCAGGGGCAGGTCCGACTCGGAGAGCCACGCCTCAATCCAGAGATGGGCAAGGTCAGCCACTTCGTAGAGCGATTCGCCCGCCAGGAAGGCTTTGCCCTCGATGGCGGTCTTGGCCACGACGTGCCCGGAGAACGGCGCGCGGAACAGCAGTTCGTCGCCGGCCACGCCGCGCTGTTCGAGTGCGCGGATTTCCTCCTCGCCAACCTCCCACAGCTCGAGCCGGCGGCGGGCGGAGGTGAGCAGATTCGTGGCGGACAGGCGCTGATCCGCGGGGGCGTCCGGCCTCAACTGCTGCAGCCCGCGCCAGGCGATGAGATACTCGTTCTCGGTCGAAAACAGTTCCGGGCTATAAACCGTGAACAGGGGCTGGCCTTTCTCGACGGGCGCGCCGGTGAAGTTGACGTGCAGCTTGCGTACCCAGCCGCTGAAACGCGGAGCGACCCGCGCGTAACGGGTTTCGTCGTGCGTCACCACGGCCGTGGCGCGGACGGTGTTGGTGCGGGCGTGGGGTATGGCCACGCCCATGCCGATGCCGGTGCTTTCGAGGTTCTCGCGCTTGAGGATGGCGGCAACGAACTCGGTTTCGTCGATGATGAAGCCGAGCTCGACCAGCGGTCGGGCCAGTTCGCGGATAACCTCGGTTTTCTCGGTTGTCTTCAGCTCCAGCAGTACAGCCGGACGGGGAAGGAGTTCGGACAGGCGTTTCAGCATCAGTCCTCCTTGGCGGTCTTGGCGAAGACGACTGGCCGCGGGCAGCGACGGATGAGGTCGGCTGCGGGGATTCGGCAGTCAGTGGCGGCGACCACGATGTCGGCGTGGTAGCTCGAGCACAGGTCGCACAACCGCGCGAGCGGCTCGCCCTGTTCCAAGAGCAGCGAGACGCGCACGTTCTGCTCGAATGCGTCGTCCTCGATTTCGTATAAGAGACTCCAAGCTTCTTCTTCGGCTTGGGAGCGTTCGCGCCGATTTCGACCCGGCGGCGGCGTGATTACACAGACCGCGAAGACCCGGGCCGAGAGGACGCGGGCAAGGTTCAGTGCCCACGTCGCTGCAGTCCGGGTGCCGGGAAGGTTCTCAGCATAGAGCAGGATACGTTCAATCATCTTACTTGCCGACACAGAAACGGGAGAATATGCGGTCGAGCAGCTCGGGGTCGGTGCCGGGGTTTTCGATGCCGTCGAGCACGGCGAGCGCGGCCCGGAGTTCGAGCTGACAGCGTTCGATGTCGGGGGCCTCGAGGGCACGAAGAAGCGCCTCGTGGCATTCGCGCAGCAGGCTGAGTTCAGCGGTGTCAGCGGCCGGGCCGGGCCGAGCGCGTGCGGCAAGGCGGCGGCGCAGGAGCTCGATGCCGTAGCCGTTGCGGCAGGAGACCGCGACCGAAGTGCCGTTGACGACAGGGAGATGGAACCGGCGCGGCTTGTCCGATTTGTTGATGACCATGATTGTAGGCCGGTTTATGGTCTTTTCAACGAGTTGTCGGTCGGCCGCGGTGGCAGGGCGGGAGCCGTCGAATACAGCCAGCAGCAGGTCGGCGTCGGCGACAGCGCGGCGGGTCTGAGCTGCGCCGAGACGGGAGAACCGGTCCTGCTTTCCCGGGCCGAGTCCGCAGGTGTCGGTGAGGGTCAGGGGAATGTTGTTCAGGAGCAGTCGGGATTCGATGCGGTCGCGGGTGGTGCCGGAGAACGGAGTGACGAGGGCGCGTTCTTCGCCGAGCAGGCGGTTGAAGAGGCTCGACTTGCCGACGTTGGGACGGCCGATAATGGCGACGACGGCGCCGCGGTTGAGGAGTCGGTCATCTTCGGCCCGGTCGAGCAGCCGGTCGAGGTCTTGAACGAGCACGCGCAGCCGGGGCCGCAGTTGCCGGGGAGCGGGCGTGTCCTCGAAGCCGAGGGAGTGTTCGAGTTCGGTTTCGAGGTTCCGGAGCCGGGCGGCGAGGCCGCGCAGCGCGCGGGTTGTCCGGCCGCGATAGCGGTCGAGAGCCGAGGCGAACGCAGACCAGCCCGGAGCGTGGATGAGGTCGAGGAGTGCTTCGGCCTGCGTCAGGCTGAGCTTGCCCGAGAGCACGGCCCGGCGTGTGAACTCACCGGGCCGGGCCGGGCGACAGCCCGCGGCGGTCAGCAGTCGCAGGATTGCCCCGGCGGCAACGTGTCCGCCGTGGCAGGAGATTTCGACCATGTCATCGCCGGTGTAGGAGCGGGGCGAGCGGAACGCCGCGACCATGACTTGGTCAATCTTTCGGCCACGACGGTCGGTAATCCAGCCGAGTCGGACACTGCGGGCCGGCTGGCGCGAGGGTCTGGTACCGGGCATGAGCCGGTCGAGAATGCGAAAGGTGTCCGGCCCGGAGACGCGGATGACCGCGATGCCGGCGGTGCCGGCGGCAGTGGCCAGAGCGCAGATGGTGTCGCGGACCGGTGGCGGTGAAGGTCGGGCGGTCACTTTTCGTGCTGGACAGGCGCAATGACGACAGTGCGGCGTGGGCCGGTGCCGACCGCGTAGACGTGGACACCGGGAATTCCGGCCAGCGCG
>Ga0101944_10003746_pt1 | contig 20403 bp, 17 predicted proteins | sample DewCreD2012metaG_FD_75245 | JGI IMG/M metagenome (GOLD analysis project Ga0101944, IMG submission 75245) | Hot spring sediment bacterial and archeal communities from British Columbia, Canada, to study Microbial Dark Matter (Phase II) - Dewar... ... | reverse complement strand
TTTCCGGCATTCGCCAAAAGACCCGGCGCACCTTCCCCGCCAGAGACGAACATCTCGCCGGGGTGGCTGGCACTGGAGCCCATTGCGCCCGCTCCGCCAACGGGGGCGATCACGCGGGGGCGGACGCATTTTCACGATAAATGTTCATGGCGGTGGGCGCCGCCCCCGGGAATGAAAATTCGGCATGGGTAAGGGCGACCGGCAGGTCGCCCCTACAGGTCACCTGTCACTCGTTACTTGTCACCCGTTACGCATTTTCACGATAAATGACCATGGCGGAGGGCGCCGCCCCCGGAGATGAAAATAGGCCGAAAAACACTGCCCACTGCCCACTGCCCACTGCCCACTGCCGACTGCCGACTGCCGACTATTACAGGATGGGGTTCTGAAAGAGGCGCCGAGCTTTTGTCTCTCCCCCTTCCGCACCCATGTTTCACGCGCTATCGTATCGCCGCTCGTGAAGATTCGCAATTGAAACGTTTCGGAGATTGCATGACGGATTGGTTGCTGTCCATTCAGGGGCTTGCCGTTTCCTTTGAAACCGAAGCGGGGGTGTTTCGGGTTGTCGATGGTATCGACCTCGACATTGCACCGGGAAGCATCCTGGGGCTGGTCGGAGAATCGGGGGGCGGAAAAAGTGTGACCGCGCTGTCCATCATGCGGCTGTTGCCGAAGCCATGGGCGCGGATCGAGGCAGGCGCCATTCAATTCGGTGGAAGGGACATCGTGGGGCTTTCGGCGGACGAGCTTCGAAAGCTTCGGGGAGGGCGGATCGCCATGATCTTTCAGGAGCCGATGACCGCTCTCAATCCCGTGCATCGCATCGATCGACAGATCGCGGAAGTCTTCGAGCTGCACGAGCCTTCGGCAGACAGCGGAACGATTCGACGCAAAAGCAGGGACATGCTGGCACGGGTCGGTATCGCGGATCCGGATCGGTGCCTGATGAGCTATCCGCATCAGATTTCAGGTGGCATGCGGCAGCGGGTGATGATTGCCATGGCGCTCTGTGGAAAGCCCGATCTGTTGATTGCCGATGAACCGACGACTGCACTGGATGTGACCGTCCAGGCCCAGCTGCTGGCATTGATTCGGGATCTCCAGCGGGAATTCGGCATGGGTGTGCTCTGGATCACCCACGATCTGGGGGTGGTGGCTCAGCTGTGTGACGAGGCAGCGGTCATGTATGCCGGGAAAATCGTCGAACATGCGCCTGTCGTCAGCCTCTTTTCCGATCCGATGCACCCGTACACCCAGGGGTTGCTGCAAGCGGTTCCCCGACTCGATACCCCTGCGAAGCAGCGCATGCATAGCATTTCCGGAACGGTTCCCTCCTTCCAGAGCCTTCCACCCGGCTGCCGATTTCAGAACCGATGCCCTCAGCGAATGCCGGTCTGCGAATCCGTCTATCCTGCAAACCGAGCGGTCCGAAACCACAAGGTCGCCTGTCACCTCTATGACGGTGAATGACCGATTTTATTTGATGCCGATGCGATCATCGAGGAGGGCGCATTTTCCGTGCCCATGCCCGACAGAAACGAGAAAACGAAGTGAAAGCGCTATGTTGCGATTTTCTTCACCCCTGATGAACACAAGATGCTTGATGCGGATGCTGGCTGGATGGATCGCCGTCTTCCTGGTGTTTTCAGGCCTTTTGTTCTCGGAAGACGCCGGTGCAGCGGCGGATAAGCGGGAGCAGCGGCTGCTGTTGCTGTTTACAGGGGATCTTCATTCTCAGGTACTTCCCCGACGGTTGTCCGGGGATCCGGCCGATGTGCGTGAAGTCGGCGGCTATGCTCGCCTGGCAGGGCGCATTCGGGAGGCCGTCCATCGCTATGATGGGGAAACCCTTGTCGTGGATGCCGGCGATTTCAGTATGGGAACCGTGTTCCATACGCTTTTCCGCTCCGAAAGCCTGGAACTTCGGTTGATGGGTGAGATGGGGTATGAGGTGACGACCCTCGGAAACCACGATTTCGATTTTCACCCTGACGGTCTTGCCCGGTCCCTGACGGCGGCTCTGTCTTCCGGAAAACGGCTTCCTCGAATCGTTTCCTCCAATGTGGTGTTCAGTGCGTCGGGCCCGGAGGATCGAAGCCTCCGGGAGGCGTTTCTTCGGTATCCCGTGGTTCCGTATACCGTTGTGGAGAAAGGGGGATTTCGGATCGGGATATTCGGGCTTCTTGGGAAGGATGCTCAGATCGATGCCCCTTTCGCCAAACCGGTCACGTTTTCGGATCCCATCCAGGCGGCCAGGGAAATGGTTGCGACACTTCGGCATGAAGAACGGGTCGATGTCATCCTCTGCCTCTCCCATTCGGGGATTTCCGGAAATCCGAAGCACTCAGAAGACGAATTGCTGGCTCGGTCGGTTCCAGACATCGATGTCATTGTCAGCGGTCATACCCACAGCGTCCTTTTGGAACCTCTTCGGATTGGGCAGACGGTTGTCGGAGCGGCCGGAAGTTACGGGAACTATCTCGGAGCGATCGATCTGTTGCTCAAGCCGGGCGAGCGGCCGACCCTGCTTCGTTATGAGCTGCTTCCGGTGACGGAAACGGTAGCGACCGATCCGGTCATTGCATCGGAGATCCAGTCGGCTATCCCGCTCATCGATCGGGAATTTCTGTCGGTGTACGGCATGCATTTCGGGCAGGTTCTGGCGGAAAGTCCGGGGGATTTTCCAACGGTCGAATCCACCTACGACCATCCCGGGGAGACCGGCCTGGGGGATCTCATCACGGACGCCTTCCGGCATGCCGTTCACCAGGCCGAAGGTGCCCCATCCGCCTTCGTTCACATGGCCATCCAGCCCCTTGGCAATATCCGGGACCGGCTGCTTCGGGGCCCTGTTCGCGTAGAGGATGTGTTTCGGGTGCTTTCCCTGGGACTCGGTCCGGACGGCATGCCGGGGTATCCGCTGATGACCGTGTATTTAAACGGATCGGAAGTGAAACGGCTGCTTGAAGTCGAAACCACGATTTCCGGCATCAAACGGGATGCCCATTTGCAGATGTCCGGCGTGCGGTTTCGATACAATCCGCACCGCCTGCCGTTTGACCGGGTGACGGAGATCCTCGTGGAATCCTCCGACGGCTCTTGGCAGCCACCGGCTGCCGATCGGCTGTATCGGATCGTTCTGAATTCCTATACGGCTCAGATGGTGGACTATGTCAGCCGGGTTTCTCATGGACTTCTCGTCATGACACCCAAGCGCGCCGATGGGTCGCAGATGAAGGACTGGAAAGAAGGCATCGTCTATGATCGAGGCGCACAAGGCGATAGAGAAATCAAGGAATGGATCGCTCTGGCGCGCTATATGGAACGGTTTTCGGACGAAGACGGCGACGGGGTGCCGGACATCCCGCTTCGGTACCTGAAGCCGGAAGGGCGGATTGTGGTGGAGCCCTCCTGGAACCCGTTGCGGCTGATCTACCCCGCAGGGGAAGTGACCCGATGGGCCGTCTTCGGGGGAGGAATGTTGTTCGGGATATCGGTTTGGATTTTCCGGGCAAAACGGCGGAAAAGGCGTCCTATCGGGACGTCTTCGTAAGAAAGCCGAAAAACCGGCTGATTCGAAAGAATCCCTGATCCGGCGATAAACTGTCCCCTATCGCAGGTTTCGCCCAGCCGCGACGTAGGGGCGTATTGCAATACGCCCCTACATGGATCGAAAACCTTTTCTACCCCTGAATCGTCTGAACCGCTCGCTTCAGGCGATGGATGACGTTCTCCTTCCCCAGAATCTCAATGATTTCAAAGATTCCCGGGCTTGCCGTCTTTCCCGTCAAGGCGACCCGAACGGGCTGGGCAATTTTCCCGAGCTTCCATCCGGTTTTTTGGGCGACCCGATGAAACGCCTCTTCCAGGTTTTGTTCGGTGACGGGTTCGAGTCCTTCCAGTTCCTCGACGATCCATTGAAGTGCAGGCAGATGCTCCTGGTTCAGGAATTTGGCTGCTGCATCCGGCTGGTACTCGATCGTGTCCACATAATAGAACCGGGCTGCGTCTGCCATTTCAACGAGGGTCTTGGCTCTTGGGGCAAGGGTGCGGATCACTTTCCAGAGGAAATGACCATTTTCAGCGGCATACCCTTTTTCTTGTAGAAACGGCAGCAGCATCGGAGCCAGCCGCTCAGGCGGGGTTGCTTTCATGTGGTCCTGATTGAGCGCCAAGAGCTTGTCCATATCGAAGACACCTGCGGATTTTCCGATGTTCTCGAGATTGAATTTCTGAATCAGCTCCTCCCGCGTGAAAAATTCCTGATCGCCGCAGGACCATCCCAGTCTCACCAGGTAATTGATCATGGCCTCCGGTAGAAATCCCATGTCCCGGTATGCGGTGACGGAGGTCGCTCCATGCCGTTTGCTCAGGCGCGTCTTGTCCTTTCCCAGCACCATCGGCACATGGGCAAATACGGGCAGCGGCGCACCGAAGGCCTTGTAGAGCATGATCTGACGGGGGGTGTTGTTGACATGATCGTCCCCTCGAATGATCGTGTTGATCCGCATGGTGATGTCGTCCACGACGACGACAAAATTATAGGTCGGCGTTCCGTCGCTGCGCTGGATGATGAAATCGTCCTGCTCGGCATTCTGAAAGACGATCGGCCCCTTGACGACATCGTCGATGACCGTGGTTCCCATCTGAGGGGCCCGAAATCGGACGACAGCCCCCTTGCTCGGACCCAGATCCTTGTCTCTGCACGTGCCGTCGTATTTCGGCTTTCCTCCGGTAGCCATCGCTTTCTTACGCATTTCTTCGACGGCTTCCGGGCTGCAGGTGCAATAATAGGCATGTCCTGATTCCAGCAGCCGCTGGACGTATTCCCGATAAATATCCATCCGTTGTGACTGAAAGTAGGGGCCTTCGTCCCAATCGATGCCGAGCCATTCCAGAGCATCGAAAATGGCGTCGACGGATTCTTTGGTCGATCGGACCTGATCGGTGTCTTCGATGCGGAAAACGAACTTCCCGTTGCAGTGTCTGGCATACAACCAATTAAAAAGGGCGGTTCGTGCTCCGCCCAAATGAAGATACCCCGTGGGACTGGGTGGAAATCTCGTGATGACCGTTTCCAAGAACCTTCTCCTGTGTCGTGGTTGAAAGGACGAAATTGCGTCAAACACCGATCGCATGATTTGTGTTTGACTTAATGGGTCGTTTACAGTATTAGCAAATTACGATGTGATCGAAAAGGGGGGGATCGGATGTCGTGGGGGCGCGATCCTTCCCTTGGTGCGGTAAAAAACGTAAATGCTGTTTTTTCAATTAGATATCACCATAATCTCCCGTCCACTCTATCACATCCCATGGAAAACCTCAACGACGCATTTAAAAAAGCTTGACAAATGGTTGTGGTTCAATTACTAATGCCCGCATTTTTGACATAGTCATTAGTCAATGGCGGGTGTTTTGCCCGGTTTTTTGCGGAAAAATCGGGCGTGTTAGATGTCCATATCGATTCGTTATGAAAAGGAGAACAACCCATGGCAGTACCCAAGCACAAGACATCCAAATCCAAGCGCGATATGAGAAGGGCCCATGACCATATCGATGCACCGAATCTTTCGGTTTGCCCGAAATGCGGCGAAGCGAAGCTGCCCCACCACGCATGCCCGAGCTGTGGTGAATATAAAGGGAGAACCCTGATTCCGGAAGAAGCGGAAGAAAAATGACCCAAAGAGGATCCCGAAAAGTAGGTTGACGTATTTCGGACGATCCTAATCTCTGCAGGAAGGAACGCGATGGAATTGATGGGACTCGATCCCGAATCCCGCCAGATGGTGCTGGATGTCGTGGACAAGCTGAAGACCAGGCTGCTGACCCGAGAGCGCATTCTGGAATGCGATCGAAACGAGATCTTTCCGGAAGAGGTGATCCGGGAGATGCTCAGCCCGGATATCGGGATGCAATTGCTCTTCATTCCGGAAGCCTATGGCGGTATGGGCGGCGGTGCTCGGGATTGTTGTGCATTGACCCGGAAAATGGCCGGTGTCTGTTTGGGAGTCGCGACGGCTTTTTTCGCCATTCAATTGGGTGCAGACCCGATTTTGGTCGGAGGTACAGAAGCCCAGAAGGAAAAATGGCTTGGCGCCATTGCAGAAGGCGGTGCCTTGGTGGCTTATGCCGTCACCGAACCCGGTGCCGGAAGCAACGTTGCGGCGCTCAAGACCAAAGCCGTGCCGGTTGTGGATGCATCCGGAGCTGTCAGCGGATACCGCATCACCGGCACCAAGCAATTCATCTCGACGGGTGGATATGCGGATTTTCTGACCGTCCTGGCGGATACGCCGGAAGGTCCGAGTTTCTTCATCGTCGAAAAAGGGACCCCTGGGTTCGTTCCTGGAAAGGCTGAGGAAAAGCATGGGATCCGGGCTTCCAACACGGCAGCCCTGCGCTTCGATGACGTGTTCGTTCCCGTGGATCGGCTTGTCGGAGGGGTGCCGGGGCAGGGGCTCAAGCAGGCCAACGCCGTATTCGGCTACACCCGGCTGATGGTGGCTTCCATGGCGTTGGGTGCGGCTGAGGCGGCTCTTGCCATCGTCGTTCCCTATGCGCAGGACAGGATTCAGTTCGGTGGGCCGCTGTCCGAAAAACAGGGCTATACCCACAAGCTCGTGGTGCCCCATGTGGTTCGGTTGTCTGCGGCTGAAGCCTTTATCGACGAGGTGGCCCTTCGTATCGATTCGGGGGAGGCCGATCTGCAGGTGGAAGGCTCCATCGCCAAGTATTTCGCGACGGAAACGGCCAACCGTGCAGCAGACGATGCCATTCAAGCCCTTGGCGGCTATGGATACACGGTCGAGTTCGGTGTCGAAAAAATCAAGCGGGATGTCAAAATCACCTGCATTTACGAAGGGACGAGCGAGATCCAGCAGAACATCATCTCGACCTTTCGCTGGAAGAAGACCTGGAAGACCAAGGGGCGGTTCTATCTGGACATGGCCGAGGAGATGGACCGACTGGCGGTGGAAATCCCCGATATCGGTGCAGCAGTCGTCGGCCGGTGCCTGCAGGGGCTCAATGGGATCATTCTGTTGGCCCATGAGCAAAAATGGACCCGGCTTCAATACGTCATGTTCCTGATTGCGGACTTGATGACCCAGGCCGAGGTGGCGGCCGCCCGGGTTCGGAAGGCGGCAACGGCCGTCCGGGAAGGATCTGCCGACATCGAAAAGGAAAAGGTGTTTTCCCGGATCTTTGCGGCCGAAACGGCTGAATGTTTCCTCACTCGGGGGGTGAAGCTGCTCAGGGCGGTGGATGCCTCCCTGCCCGCTGCGGAAGCGCTCTGCCGCGAACTGCAGGACCGGCTTTCCGGTGCCTTTGACGGCTGGATGGCCGATATGGATGCGGCTGCAGCGATGATTTTCAGGAGGTCATGATGGATGCCCCGAAAACGGTGGTGGTGACCGGCGGTTCCCGCGGCATTGGAAGGGCCGTATGTTTGGCCTTTGCGGGAAATGACACCCGCATCTTCTTCAATTATGTATCGAACGGTACCGAAGCCGAGGCGACCGTTCGTCTCGTGGAGGCTGCCGGTGGATCGGCGCAGGCCATTCAGGCGGACATTACCGACGAGGCTTCGGTCGAGCGGTTCTTTAAGGAAGTCAGTGCCGCTGCGAACGGGGTGGATGTTCTGGTCAACAATGCCGGCATCACCCGGGACAACCTGATGGTTCGGATGAAACCCGTCGACTGGGATGCCGTAATCCGAACGAATCTCACCGGGATGTTTCTTTGCACCCGGGCTTCGGTGCGATCCATGATCAAGAGGCATTTCGGACGGATCATCAATATCGGTTCCGTTGTGGGGTCGATCGGGAATGCCGGTCAGGTCAACTATGCAGCAGCCAAAGCTGGTGTCATCGGATTCACCAAGGCCATCGCCCGGGAGCTTGCCTCGAGAAACATCACGGCCAATGTCGTCTCGCCGGGATACATCGAAACCGACATGACAGCCGCACTAAGTGATGAGGTCAGGCGCGGCTTAATGGCTCAAATCCCTCTGGGCCGACTCGGCAAGCCCGAGGATGTGGCCGGTATCGTCAGGTTTTTGGCATCGGATGCGGCCGCCTACATCACGGGTCAGGTCATCCATGTGAGCGGCGGCATGGTGATGGACGGATAAGGGAAGGAAAACGGGTAAACCGTCCGGGTTCGCCCGGCACAAACGAAGGTCGGGCGTTTCGGCCCGATCGTGGAGCAGTGCTCCATCAACATTCACTGGAGGACAACGTATGTCGATTGAAGAAAAAGTGAAAAATATCATAGCGGAAAAACTGGGTGTCGAACTTTCCGAGGTGGTTCCCGAAGCTTCTTTCGTGGACGATCTGGGTGCGGATTCCCTGGATCTGGTGGAGCTGATCATGTCGATGGAAGAAGCCTTCGATATCGAGATTGCCGATGAAGACGCGGAAAAGATCGTCCGGGTGAAGGATGCCATCGATTTTGTCTTGGCACATTCCTGAATGATTGAAGCTGTATCGAACGGAGCATGGCTGTCCGGAACCGCTGCTGCAAGCCGGCGGTTCCGATGGTAACTTCCAGAAGGCATAGCGAGGAGGCTTCTTTGAATCGGCGTGTCGTTGTCACCGGAATGGGTTTGATCACTCCTCTCGGAATTGGATGCAGGGAATCCTGGGAGGCCTTGTGTGCCGGGAAATCCGGTATTGCAGAAATCACGCGCTTTGATCCTTCTCCATTTGAAACCCGCATTGCCGGTGAGGTGAAAGGATTTCAGGCATCCGATTTTCTGTCGAAAAAAGAGGCCAAACGCATCGAGCCCTTCATCGCCTATGCTGTGGCCGCTTCCCGAATGGCGATCGAAGATGCCGGGTTGGTGATCACCGACGAAAACGCCGATCGCATCGGCGTTTTTACCGGCTGTGGGTTGGGTGGTCTTGCCATGCTTGAAATGACGACACGGGTGCTCGACAGCAAGGGGCCTGGAAGGGTGAGCCCCTTCTTCATTCCCATGCTCATCGGAAACATGGCGCCTGGTCTGATTTCGATTTATCTGAATGCCAAAGGTCCCAATGTCTCGGTGGCAACGGCGTGCGCTGCAGGAACCCATGCCGTCGGCGAAGCCTACAAGATTGTCCAGAGGGGGACAGCGGATGCCATGATCACCGGCGGTGTGGAATCGGTGATCACACCGACGTGCATCGCCGGGTTCAATGCCATGAAAGCCCTTTCCACCCGAAACGATCAGCCTGAAAAGGCCTCCCGACCGTTCGACAAGGATCGGGACGGCTTTGTCGTCGGCGAGGGCTGTGGGATCCTGCTTCTGGAAGCGCTCGAATGTGCCGAAAAGCGGGGGGCGCGCATTTATGCCGAGGTCATCGGCTATGGGATGAGCGGAGATGCTTATCACATGACGGCACCTTCCCCGGACGGCGAAGGCGCCGCCCGCTGCATGCGGGCCTCGCTTGCGGATGCGGGGATTTCACCGCAGGACGTCGATCATATCAATGCCCACGGCACATCGACACCGATGAACGATTTGTATGAAACGCTGGCCATCAAGAGCATCTTCGGAGACCATGCGAAACATATCGCCATCAGCGCGACCAAGTCCATGACCGGGCATTTGCTGGGTGGGGCCGGAGGGGTCGAGGCCGTTTTTCTGGCCTTGACGATATCGACGGGGATCATTCCGCCCACGATCAATCTGGATCACCCGTCCCCGGATTGCGATCTGGATTATGTGCCTCATGTGGCCAGAAAACAGCAGGTGCGTATCGGGATGAGCAATTCCTTCGGTTTCGGGGGAACCAATGCATGCATCGTGATGAAGGCGTTTGAGCCGTAGCACGTGCGGGTCGCAGCATTGGAGATGGGGGGCGCACGGGCAGTGCGCCCTTTGCATATTCAGATGAAAAGAGGAGTCAAGAGTCAGGAGTCAGAAGGCAGGAGTCGGAAGTCGGAAGGAAAGCCGTTGACGTCTGTTTTTATCGTGAAAATAGTGGGCAGTGGGCAGTAGGCAGTGGGCAGTGGGCAGTGGGCAGTGGGCAGTGGGCAGTGGGCAGTTTTTTCGGCCCATTTTCATATCTGGGGGCGGCGCTTACTGCCATGAGCATTTATCGTGAAAATGCGTAACGGGTAACGAGTGACCGGTGACGGATGACCTGTAGGGGCGGCCCTATGTGGCCGCCCTCCCGGAATCAAGGATCGCATTTTCATCCCCGGGGGCGGCGCCCACCGCCATGTGCATTTATGGTGGAAGTTGCCGAATCCGGGGGATGAAAATAGACCGAATACCCATCACCTCGATTGTTCGGCGGCACCCTACAGAGAAGGTTCGCTTCCGTTCTTGAGCCGTCGGATGTTGGGGATGTGCCTGTAGAAGATCAGAAGGGCCAGAACAAGCGCCAGAGGAAGCCACCTGATATTCCAATATCCGGTAAAGACGGGCAGGGTGCCTGCCGCAGTCAAGGAACCGAGCGACACTTTTTTCGATACAACCAGGGCCGCCACAAATGCGGCCAGGGAACACAGAAGACTCAACGGACTGAGTACGGCAAACACGCCGACAGCCGTTGCCACCCCTTTGCCTCCGTTTCGAAATCCCGTGTAGATCGGGTACATGTGTCCCAGAACAGCCATCAGAGCTGTTGCGGAAATCCAGACGATCGATGCCGTAGAAGATGAGCCCGCGGTTGCGCTCTGCTCGGCAAGCCAGACCGGAGCCGCTCCTTTCAAGGCATCTGCCGCCAAGGTCAACCCACCCCAAAAGTTCCCGCCGGCACGGCGAACATTGGTTGCACCGATGTTGCCGCTTCCGAATCGCGTAATGTCGATGCCGATCAGGCTTGCAAACAACCGTCCGAATGGAATCGATCCGATCAGATAGGCGAAAATCGGCAATACCATGAGCAGATGATGCTTCGACATGATGGGTCCTGAGGGCGGATTACCGCCTGATGTGGTGAATGAACAAACACTTTGTTTTTTGCCGGACCTGAATCGAGGGCAAATCTGATTTCAATCCTGAGGGACCGTGTCTGGGACCGTATTGTTGCATCAGCAAGGGCACGAAACCATACCCAGATAGGGACGAGAAAGACGGATCATCGGTTGGATCCGTCATTCCTTTGGAAAAGGTAACTCAGACAGGCGACGCTGATGTTGCCATCCCTGAATCCGTCTTGTGGCCAGGTCAACATATTCGGGATAGATATCATATCCAATATAATGCCGCTTGCATTTGGCTGCTGACAAACAAGTGGTTCCGCTTCCGGCAAAAGGGTCCAGGACCACATCCCCTTCGAAGGTGTATAGCTGAATGAGGCGAAACGGCAGCTCTTCCGGAAATGGTGCCGGGTGGCCGACCTGCTTGGCCGAGACAGCGGGAAATGTCCATACACTCTTGGTCCATTCAAGGAAATCCGCTTTTTCGATGGTGGATTTCCTCCCTTTGGATTTGCGGGTGAAGGATCCTTTTGAAAATACGAGAATGTATTCGTGGATGTCCCGCAGCACCGGATTGGCTGCAGAAAGCCAGCTTCCCCAGGCCGTGGACGGGCTTGCGCTGGAGGCTTTGTTCCAAATGATTTCCCCTCTCATTAGAAAGCCGATCTTCTGCATCGCTTGGATGATGTAGCTGTGTAAAGGAATGTAGGGTTTTCTACCCAAATTGGCGATATTGATGCAAACTCTTCCGCCGATGACAAGAACCCGGTAGGTTTCTTGGAATACACGCTCCAGAAAGTCGATGTATTCGTTCAAACTGAGGTCGTTGTCGTATTCTTTGGTAACGTTGTAAGGCGGCGAGGTGACCATGAGGTGGACGCTGTCGTTCGGCAGCTCATCCATGCATTCGCTGGACTTGCAGAAAACCCTGTCGAGTGTGTCTTTCGAAATTGCGTTTTCAACATATTCTACACGTTTTGGCGGATCGATTCCCTCATACAAACGGCTCTTGTAAAACTTGGTGGAATCATGGTTGATTCGACCAGGGGTGCCGAAAGCGCTCGTTTCCGTTCCGATTCTTTTATTCATGGGCTTCATGGTCGTTCCATTCAAGCAATTCCAAAAATTTCTCCGCTTTCTTTTCCGGATGAATCTCACGGCCGGCGATTTCGATCATTCGCCCAAGCTCTGCTTTAGGCAGCATACTTGAAAAAAACTGATAGGAGGCATCGAGGATCCCATCGATATGGCTTTCCAATTCGGCGAAAGAATCCATTCTCATGAAGCCATGATGAGGAGACTTTTTACGATCGGTTGAATTTCCATCCAGTGGGGATGGATTGATGGACCAGAAGCCCTGAACAATACCGCAACGTTTTAGGTGATCGCATTTGGTGATATAGCTGTCAGCAATGGGCGTATTTCCCAATACGATCATCGGTATAGTTGCGGATCGTGAGCTGGAAATCCGTATATTGATGCTTTTCCCGATGGCCTTCAGCATAGAGTCGGAACGAAGCAAACCGGGTCTGCCACTGTGGCTGGTAAAATCACCAATGCACAACAATTCACCGTCAATTAGCTCCCAGTTCCATACAATGGACATTTTCACCTCGAAGATAGCAACCAGTTGATGGGATGGTTGCAAGCGTTCCCTAGTCCTGCATAAAGCGACGTCTGCCGGAGATGGTCTGGTAAGGTCGATCTCCGGACATACGACCCCTTGAACGGCGAATAAATCGTGTTTTATTGCGATAGGCTGAAGGAGATCTACAACAAACTTTTCGCTGAAATCGCCGATAAACGCGTTCCGACTTTGGAGTGTTGCCTTAGATCCTGTATAGCCCTTAGGCCAGTAGGCGTAGTATCGGCTGTCTTCCGATCGGTAGAACAGCTTGTCTGCCGTGGTGACCTTCAGAGCTTCCTGAAAGAAGGTTCGTTCGATCGCCTTGTTCCAGAGTTCCATGACCTCTTTCCGGCTATGATGCCTTGATACGTTCTCGTTTCTGGTACAGTCTCATCAAGTTCATGGGGCCGGATGAGACTGTACAATTCGACAAGGTTTTGCGTATCAACACTACGGATTCATTTCGTAGGCGTCTTTCAGCGCCAGCACATGTTCGTTCCATACCCTCTCGAAACGGGTTGGATCGGTGAGCGGTTTTTGAATCATCTCGAGGCAGAGCTTCATTTGAATTTCCGTGCTGCTCGGCTTGGAGTAGATCTGAAGGGCGAACTTGGAAAAATCCCGGATCATGAAGTCGAAGATCTGGTCGGTGATATCGATGGAAGTTCCATGGATGTTGGCGCTCTCCAGGATGAGCTGACCATAGGCCACCAAGGTGAAGAGCTCGCCGAGGCTCAGCAGAAAATCGATGTCCTTGGCCTGACCGGCATCGGGTGTGGCCTGCATCAGGAAGGTGCGTAGGGCCTCGATCTGTTTTCGGAAAATGGCGAGGTTCGGCGAATCATAGAGACCGTAAGCCAGGTGAAAATCGTGGAATCGGATCTTGCCGAGTCCCCGGGTCGGGCCCTGACGGAAGAGGAATTCGTCGTGCTTCGGATCGTCTCTTCTCGGAATCTCCGGGAACGTGTCCGGATTGAAGAAGTAATTGGCCATGAACTTGATGATGAGGGCCATGTTGACATGAACCGTTCCCTCCAGCTTGGGAAGGGCGCGGATGTCCCGGGCGGCCATTTCGAAATAGGTGTCCTTCTCGAAGCCTTTGGCTGCGATCACATCCCAGATGAGGTTGATGACTTCCTCGCCCTGGGTGGTGACCTTCATCTTGACCATCGGGTTGTAGAGCAAATACCGCCTGTCGGATTCCGAGGCGCTTCGCATGTAATCGGAAGCCCGTGTGGCGAAGAGCTTCATGGCGAGAAGCCGCGTATAGGCATCGACCAGAAGCATGCGCACATGCGGAAAATCCGTGACATAGCGGTTGTAGAGCCTTCGCCGGGATGCATGACGGATCCCTTCGTAGAAAGCATGGGTGCAGATGCCGATCGATGCCCAGCCCAGATTGAACTTGCCGACATTGATCGTATTCAGCGCACTGTCCCAGGCATCCTGCCCTCTGGAAAGGATGTCTTCTTTCCGGATCGGGTAGCTGTGCAGGGCGTATTCGGCCACATAGCTCTGGGAGTTGACCACATTTTTCACCAGCTCATAGTTCGGATGATCCGTTCGAACGGCGAAGAACACATATTCGTCCGAATCGGCCATTTTCCCGAACGTCGATACGAGGGCCGCCTTGTTGGCGTTTCCGATGTAGTATTTCCCCCCGTCCGCCCGGTAATCGCCGTCTGCGATTTCCGTCAAGGTCATCTCGCTGGAATAGAGATCCGCCCCATGTTCCTTTTCGGAAAGCCCGAAGGCGAAGATCCCGCCTTCCTCGAGCAGCCGGCCGGTCTGTCGTTTGATCGCCTCGTTTGGGCTCATCCAGATGGGACCAAGCCCCAGGATGGTCACCTGCCAGGTATACCAGTATGGCAAGCCGTAAAAACCGAGAATTTCGTTGAAGTCGCAATTGCGGCAGGTATCCCAGCGCGTCCGGCCATCTCCATAGGCAGGCGGTGTCAGCAATTGGGAAAATACCCGGTTGTTCTTGACGAATTCGAGAAAATCGGCGTACCAAATCCTCTCGTGATCGTCATGCTTGACGGCCGCCTTGCCTTTCTGTTCGAAGAAGGCGATGGTTTTCTGCATGATGTCTCTGGATGTCGCATCGAGATGGGCAAACGCTTCTGTCTTGGGATTGAGTAGGTTCATATTTTCCTCTTTTGGGGTTATTAGGATTCTATCTATACCGTTGATCGCTGGATAGGATGCTTTGCCAAAATGAACTGTGAATTTTTGAACAGAATGGGTTTGGATGCAACCGTTTTTGACTTATTCCTCCCAGCCGGTTCATTTGCGGCAATTGATTCTTCCTCGCCGTGAGGGAGAGATTGCTGGATTGGGCGACCAACCATATTTACACTCCTGCAAGATGGTTGAACTGAAGATGGTGCGGCCAGTCGATCTTGAGCATTTTTTCAGGCTGGTCGTGTTTTCCGCTATCACGATGAATCCGTGTTTTTCTTTTGGGAATGCTGGTATGACCAATACTGACAAAACGATGCTGATATGTTTTCATGAAATCAGGTTCGTTCCAGAAAACTTTTCCGATTTCCCTGCAATAGGCGATGAAACATTGAGCACCATTTAGTTGCTGAATGATTTCGTTCAAATGTCCTTTTGTTGCCTTCATTTCGATGTAAATGATGATCTGTTTACCCGATCGGTTGGATACAATGACATAATCTGCGCGTTTACATTCTCCTTTAGACCCGACAAAGATGGTATCGGGTGATGAAAAGGCATCCACTTTGATAATGATTGTATTTTCCGGAACGCCATAAATGACGGTGGAAGATCTTGGGTGAGCCGGCTCGGTGAGTTCGGCTTTCATCTTATTGTAATGATTGGAAAGCTGAACCTTAGCTGAATCATGGATCATCTGGTTGAGGATGTCTATATCAGGCATTTTCATCTCCTCCCCAGACAATTTCTTCCTGGATACGGTTCATATCCTCGATGGTTTTATCGAAGCTTCGAGCCTCAATACCCAATTCTGGATGGATATCCGCAGCAGTCAGTGTTTGACAACGAATTTTCCTTTTCCCCCCGTCCAACATCGTCAGCGCTTCTTCGGCGATATAAACCTTAACCCTGTCCGAAGAAAGCAACTCTTCCTGCTTATATTTCTCATTTTCCCGTATCCGGACTATATGCGGCTTATCCTGGTTGAGCATAATGAGGGTATTGAGTTCTTTAATGATATAGTCGCTATGGGTTGTCATGAAAATCTTAACCCCGAGATTCAGAAGTCTGGCGAACAACCGTGCGATTCGTCTTTGATTTTCGGGGTGGAGGTTCAATTCCGGTTCATCGATTACAAAAAGATCACCGGCTTGGGCGACGTGGCGCAAATAAAAACCAACATCGAGAAGGGACCGTACTGCGCTGGAGCTTTCGTCCATGGAGAGCTTTAACCGTTTGTTTGCTTTTGGGATAAAAAACAGTTCATCGCTGCGGGTTACTGTATATTCGCCTCCGATAATGTCGCTGAAATCAGCCAATAGTTCATGATGATATTTCGTTATAAAACTTTCCTTTTTCGCTATCGATTCCAACTGCCGGGTGAAATCGACATTCGCCCTTACAGGTAAGGCATAATCAGAATAAACCTTGGCAAGCAGTTCAAACATATTGAGTTCTGTTTCCAAAGTGCCTAGTTGCTCCAAGAGCCGATTTCGGGCAAAATTCAATTCTTTTCTGAAGATGGCTGCCCCGGTTCGCTCTGCACTGGCGATAAAGGCATTCGGGAAAAGGTGCCCGAAGAGGATTTCCTTGATCGCATCGCTGATAACCTTTGAAATCAGAGAAGTGGGTATTTTCCGTTCATCTTTTTCAACCAGCAACGATATGTGGACTTTGGAATCATGCGGTTGTTTTAAAATGCTAATGAGTTTGGTTTTGGCTGTTCCCATTGTCAGCTCAAAAGATTCCTTGGGTCTAATCTCATTTTTCGATATTTCTATGCAGAAGGATGCATCCATAAAATGCTTTTCGGATGATGCAAAAACCCTTGGCAGCTGCTTCGTGTATTCCTTACATCCTTTCTTTAAAATGGTCTTGGCATCCTTTATGTAATCATTCAAATCAAGTTCTGTGGACCCTTCGGTCATAAGTTTTTGTACCGAATTCTTTGAGACATCGATGGAAAAAACCTCCTTCCAGAAGGAGAGAAAGCCAAAAAGCGCATACGTTGCATAAGTCTTTCCGGTATTGTTTGGGCCGCATATGATTGTCATATCGCCAAGCTCAAACTCAGCTTGTTTGAGCGGGCCCAGATTCTTCAGCTTGATGAACATCTTTTCCTCCTGACTAAATCGCTTCAAATTCAATCCATGGCACAGCGACCTCCAGAAGGCTTAAGTCCCCGTGACACACATGGGCGAAGCCGCCCTGGACCCTCCCCATTGATCTGGTTGCTGGCAATTCCAGCGGCGCAATAACGCAAGCTTGTCAAAGCGCTTCTTCAGCGCGTCCCGAAGCGGTTTGTCGAATTTCTCTTTCAAGCCGCGGTATTTTGAATCATCACGCCTCGCAATCGAGGGAAGATAGGAGTACCTTGAGCAGAAAAGAAGTTCTGCATCCTGACAGATGCTTTTCACTCCGTCCGAAGGCAACAGAAATCGGACGGTGTTCCGCTTCGCAGGGACATGGCTGGCGAGTCATTTCCCGAGAGCATCAACCCGTTTCCCCTCGTTGATAGGCAGCGGCTTAGGCACGATGATGAGAACCGGGCCGGCCCATTTCGAAGGCTTGTCCAATTCATTCGCCCAAAAGATCCCGAAACGGATTATGAAAGGGTCCCGGTTTCTGGATCGGTGGTTTTTTCTTTTTTTTCGATATATCGGAGCGTGCTGAAGATTCCTCGGCCTGGGTGGAAAGAGGCGCTCTCTCAGGCGGGGATGCTGATTCTGTTTTCATGCTGAGCGAAATGCGCCTTCGTTCGGTGTCGACTGCCAGAACGGTCACCTTCACGGCTTGTTGAACCCGAACGACTTCCGATGGATGCCGGACGAACCGGTCGGACAGTTCGCTGATATGGACGAGGCCGTCCTGGTGAACGCCGATGTCGACGAAGGCCCCGAAGGCAGTGACGTTGGTGACGATGCCGTTTAGCCGCATGCCCGGCCGCAGGTCTTCTATCGAATCGATGCCTTCCGCAAATTCGACGGCCTCGAACCGATCCCGGGGGTCCCGTCCCGGTTTGGCGAGTTCTTCCAGAATATCGTTCAGTGTAGGCAATCCGACGGTTTCGGAAACGAATTCCGAGATGCGGATGCGGCTTCGATGTTCCGGATGTTTCATCAAGTCGGAAAGGGATACGCCGACTTGTCGGGCCATGGCTTCGACGATGGCGTATCGTTCGGGATGAACGGCGCTGGCATCGAGGGGATGGGCGCCGTCGGGGATGCGCAGGAAGCCCGCCGCCTGCTCGAAGGCCTTTTCCCCGAGTCTTGGCACCTTCTTCAGGGCCTCCCGGCTGACAAAGGGCCCATGCTCATTCCGATAGGCCACGATGTTTCGGGCAAGTCTCGGCCCGATACCGGAGACCATTGTCAGCAACTGAACGCTTGCCCGGTTCACATCCACCCCAACCCGGTTGACACACCGGATGACCACATCGTCGAGAGCCTGCTTCAGCCGGTCCGGATCGACATCGTGCTGATACTGTCCGACACCGATGGATTTCGGGTCGATCTTGACCAGCTCCGCCAGCGGGTCCATGAGCCTTCTGCCGATGGATATCGATCCGCGGACGGTCAGATCGAGATCGGGGAATTCCTCCCGGGCTACCTCACTGGCCGAATAGATCGAAGCCCCGCTTTCGTTGACGAGGACGGCCGGGATGTCTTTTCCCAAATCGAGGCTTCGAACAAATGCCAGGGCCTCTTTTCCGGCAGTCCCGTTTCCGATGGCGATGGCCTCGATGGCGAAGTCGGCCACCAGCCGCTTCATCCGGTCCGCAGCTTCCTTGGCCTGTCGTTCGGAGCCCGCAGTCGGAAAGAGCGTTTCATGGTGGAGGAGTTTTCCCTGCCGGTCCAGGCAGACCACCTTGCATCCGGTTCGAAACCCGGGATCGATCGCGAGCACCCGTTTGGCACCGAGCGGCGGGGCCATCAGCAGATGCTGGAGGTTTTCGGAAAAGATCCGGATGGCTTCGGTGTCTGCCCGCTCCTTTGCCCAAAGCCGAATTTCGGTCTCGATGGAGCGGGAGAGAAGCCTCTTGTAGCCGTCCTTGACTGCCGCTCGAAGCTGATCGGCCGCCGGACCATCCGTTCGGATGAAGAGCGATTCGAGGATGGCGACGGCCTCGGTTTCATCCGGCCGGATGGATACCGACAGGATGTCTGCCTTTTCCCCTCTGCGGATGGCGAGCATCCGGTGAGAGGCGATGGCGGCGATGGGTTCCTGCCAGTTGAAATAATCCCGGTAAGTGGCTCCTTCGGCTTCCTTCCCTTCGATGACGGTGCTCGAAACCACGGCCTTTTCCTGAAAGAGGCGGCGGATGCGGCTTCGGGCATCGGCATCCTCGCTGATCGTCTCGGCGATGATGTCCCGTGCGCCGGCCAGAGCCTCATCGATGCTTGCGACCCCTACCTCCGGCTGAACGAAGGCCTCGGCTGCGGCAAACGGATCCAGACCCGTTTCCTGTCCCATCAGGAGTTGGGCGAGCGGTTCGAGACCTTTTTCACGGGCGATGGTTGCACGGGTTCGGCGCTTGGGGCGATAGGGCAGGTAAATGTCTTCGATTTCGACAAGGCTTGTGGCTGCCTCGAGCCGTTCCCGGAGGACATCCGTCAGATGGCCGTTTTCCTCGAGGGATTTGAGCACCGTTTCCCTGCGTTTGTCGATGGCGGCAAGGGTTTCGAGCCGATCCCGGATGTCTGCGATCACCACCTCGTCGAGGGAACCGGTGGCCTCCTTTCGGTATCGGGCGATGAAAGGAACGGTGGCTTCTTCCTCCAGCAACTGCGCCGTGTTGCGCACCTGGGATGGCTGCAGGCCGAGGGCGGAGGCGATTGTTGCAATGTGGCTTTCGTTCATGTGCTTGCCGATGACTTCCGAAGGGTCTTGACGATGAATTCGAGGGCCAGCAGATACCCCATGGATCCCAGGCCGACGATCTGCCCGGTACAGACATCCGAAATCAGGGATTTATGGCGAAACGGCTCTCTTTTGTGGACGTTCGACAGGTGCACCTCGACGATGGGCATCTTTAGCAGCAGAAGAGCGTCCCGGATGGCCACACTCGTGTGTGTGTAGGCAGCAGGATTGATGATGAGGCCATGATGCGTTGCGGCGATGGCTTGGATCGCCTCGACGATCATGCCTTCGTGGTTGGACTGGAACGTGTCGACATTCACCCCCCAGCTGTCTCCGGTTCGCTGAAGAGTCTCGTTGATGTCGGACAGCGTGGTGGTGCCGTAGGTTTCGGGTTCGCGGGTGCCGAGAAGGTTCAGGTTCGGCCCGTGAATCACCAGGATGCGGGGGCGGTCGGTGATCTCGGTCATGGGAGCTCCGAATGTGGGATTCGCAAAGAACCGGATGCAGCATCATGCGGCATCCTTCGTTGTCGATGTGTCGAAAATTACGGATACAAAGCCTCGTTGATGTTCCTGCGGAGCCGGGCGATCGTTTCCGCATACGGCTGACGGCCGAAAATGGCCGATCCGGCGACGAAGACGTCACATCCGGCTTTGGCGACATCTCCGATCGTCTTCTCGTTGACACCGCCGTCCACCTGGATGAGTCGGTCGAGGCCCTGGTTCGCCAGCATGTTTCGGACAGTTCGAATTTTATCGAGGGATGACGGAATGAAAGCCTGCCCGCCGAATCCCGGGTTGACGCTCATCACCAACACAAAA
>Ga0101944_10003745_pt1 | contig 20403 bp, 15 predicted proteins | sample DewCreD2012metaG_FD_75245 | JGI IMG/M metagenome (GOLD analysis project Ga0101944, IMG submission 75245) | Hot spring sediment bacterial and archeal communities from British Columbia, Canada, to study Microbial Dark Matter (Phase II) - Dewar... ... | reverse complement strand
AGAGCGGCAGGCGAAGGCGTGGCGCTCGGGACAGGGTGGACGAGGTCATGAGCGAGCAGGCAATGGCGGTGCCGAGTGCCGCAGACGTCGATCGGGCGCTTCGGGAACTGAAGCAGTCGGCGGTGGTGTTGGCCCAAGCCTGGCAAGCGCTGCGGCGCGTCGGTTGGTCGCAGGCGCAACTGCGGCCGGTGCTCTTGGCCGTGCGGCAATTGGGCAAAGGCTGTGAGCGCCTGCGTCTGGGCGGATAGTTCACTGGAGGAAATCGGCCCCAAACCAACCTGATTCCTCCAACGGTTTACATTGTCAAGGATATATTTCTCGGTATCAGTGCTTGTCCGCGGCAGGGGGATGACCGTCAGTTCCAGGGGCGGATCCTGGCCGCCAATCCGCAAGGTGGCGTAGCGCAACCCTTCTGCAGGCCGCTGCTCCCATCCTTCCGGCAAGTCCCACGACGGTTTGGGGTCTGGTCCTGCGGAAAACCGCAATGACCGGATGAAGGCGTCGAATGCCGACCTGTGTTGCAGCACAGCCTCTGGCGGGCCGGTGAGCTTGAAAAACCAGCCGACCTCCTCCAGCGGTACAATTGCTCCCAACGTCGCTTGCGGACCGCTGGCGGGAGCCGAAGCAGGCATCATGCCACGGCTCTTGGGCAATCCCGGCGTCCCGGCCACTTCGATCGGCACCAACTTGGGCACTGTGTACCGCGTGATCTCGTCGCGCTGGCCGCAGCCGACAGCCCCTAGCAGCCCTAGCAGGGCCGAGCACCAGATCCAAGGGAGGACTGGCCGGCCATAGGCCATCTGGCGTGTGTGCGGGCTACCGCCAACCGCCCAGCGAGAACGAGCCGCCCCTCGCCGTGCCGGACCAGCCCCGGCACGGGAAACGTCGCTTGCGGCCGAGCGAGGGCCTGGCGCGCAAGGTCGAGCGGGGCTTGGTTCGACTAGACTATCCAGAAAGGCACGAGTCATCCGCAGGCCAGCCTAAGCAAAAAGGGGACGCGCCGGCACGAGGGCGGGCCGCAGTGCCGGCCAGTGGGGCGGGATCGCCGCAAAGGGCGACCCTTCGATTATAGCGCAGGCGGCGGCAGGTCGGATAGCCGCAAGGCTCAAGGAAACAAAGAGTGACCCGCCCGCCAACGCCCTTTCACCTTGTGCGAACCGTACGCTCGACGCCCGCCCGTCGTGGCTGCCGCTCAGCAAGACGGCCGACCAAGCCTGATCGCCGCGAGGCTATCGCCGCAGGGCTTGTCCGGTGGGGCCCCAGCCGATCACCGGGGCATCCGGCTCGACCAGGAATATCTGCACTTCTCCACTGGCATTTTGGGCCTGGCCTACCTGCCCCAGAGGGCCGCGCGAGCCGACCGCGCTGACGCCCAAGCGTTCATGGGCGATCCCATGGCGGTCGAGGTAATCTGCCACGGCGGCGGCGCGGGCCAGGGACAGTTCGCGAGCGGTGGCGCGGCGGCCCTGGCTTTCGTCCGAGGACGGCCGCCCTTCGACGTAGCCAGCTACCAGCACCCGCACGTCGCGCAGCTCCGGTCGATTCAGCCAGCGGGCCAGCTCGTCCAGTCGCTGCTTGCTCTGGGCCGTGAGCGTCGCACTCTCTCGAAACGACAGCGGCAAGCGCACGCGGTATGCGCCCACCTGCCGGTCATATTCGCACCGCGGGTCGCGCGCCAGGATCTGATGGACCGCATGGGAGGCGACGCGCTGGACGTTGCCGGTCGCTTCCTGGTGTCCTCGGGGCAGGGCCTCGTCCGCCATGGTGGCCGCCGGGCGCACGCTGCCTTGCCCCTGCGGAGGCTGGCGATAGGAAGAGCTGGTGGTCCGGGCATCTTCGCCGAGGGTCGTTTTTCCCCCTTCTGGCTTCTGACCGGACGGAGGCTGAGGCGAGACGCTACCAGAAGGCTGAGGTGCCGCGTTGCCTGACGATTTCGTTGTCGGCGCACGCCACGGCAGCGCACTATCGGCGGAGGGTGAAGCCGCCGGCGAGCGGAAGGCCCCCTCCACAGCCGTCGGCGGGGGCGGTGGCCGGCTCGACAGCCGGGTGGACGAATCGCCGCGGGCCAGCGCTTTTTCTGCCTGGTCCAGACGTTCTTCGAGGGAAGCGACCTTCTCGCGCAGAGCCTGCGACGTCTGGCGCTGCTTCTGGATCGCGGCCAGAAGCTGCTCTTTTTCCTGTTGGCACTGGCGAAGCTGGCTGGCCGGGGACGTGCATCCGATCGCAGCGCAAAGAACCGCCAGCCACAGCGCCTTCCATCGCCTGAAGATGGTCCGCCTGGGCCGCATGATTCGACTCCCTTCGAACGCCCGGGACCGGACTTCACGCGGGCTGCTGGCCCTCGTCGCCCGAGCTTGCGCCTCCTGCGCCTTGTTCCTGTGCCATGTCGCGGCTCGCCGAACCGCCCGGCTCAGCGCACACCCTCCGGCGGGCTGCTAGGAGCGCCCGCCTTGTTCCTGCGCTTCCTACAGCAGCATCCTCTGCCGATGGTTCAACGAGACAGCCCGAACATCGCCACGACCGCATCGGCCAGGCCCGTGCCCAAGCTCGACGTGCCGGCGAACTGCCACATGTTGAGCATCACATCGACCATCAGCATGCCCGAGAGGGCCAGTAGCAGCGTCACGGCGGTCAGCGAGATCACGTTCCAGACCGAATAGGCCGGCTCGAGCGCCGTCACCGGCACATAGGCCGGCTGCATCGGCGCTGCGCCGAGAGCCGGTTGCTCGAACCCCTCCTGGACCACCGCTTCTTCCGGTGCCAGCGCCTGGAACATGTCGCCCGCCAGCGGCGCGGCCTCCTCCGCCGGGCGGAGCATCGTCGCCGCCTCGCGGTCGAACGACTCCGAATCTTCCAAGGCGATCACCTGAGAGCCGCTGTCCGATTCTTCCTCCTGGACCCCCTCGGCCGACAACTGGAATTCGTCGTCGGCTTTGACTTGGATCGCTTCGTCCCGACCCTCGGCGTCGCCCAGGTCGATTCCTTCTTCCGGCAGCTCCAGCGAATCGGCGCCTGAGCCGCCCAGGTCCAGCGGCTCCTCTTCCAGCGAAAGGCCGCTGTCGGAAGGAGCCAGGTTGATCCCGCTGTCTCCTGAGCCCAGCGTGACATCGCTTCCTTTGCCGGTGCTGCCAGCCTTGGGGCGGATTTCCTCATCCAAAGCGCTGTCGCTGGCGCTCAGATCGAGGTCTTCGTCGTCGCTGAGGCTGATGTCCTTCGCCGCCCGCATCGCAGCGCTGGAACCGGGCTTGGCGGCCGGCAGCGGCCCCGTCCCGCTGCCGCTGGCCAGCTTCAGGTCCGAACCGCTCAGCACATCGGAACCGCTGGCCAGATCGACCTTGCTGCCTGGGGCCTCGACCAGATTCCCGCTACCACCGGCCAGAAGGTCTTTGCTCGATTCGTCCGCCAGCCGCAAATCGCTATCCGACGCCTTCGGCTGGGCCGGCTGCTCCTTGCCGATGACCGTGCTTTGCCCCGTCGCGGAAACGCCCAACTCTTGCTCGCTGACCAGCACCGAACCGGGCTCCGACGCCGAATCTTCCTGCGCTTTTTCGGCCAGAATCTTCGACGACAGGCCGCTGATCAGGCTTTCGAACTCTTCGTCGTCGGGGTTGAGCACTCCCGAGTCGCTGTCGCGCGCTTCAACGCCCCGCTCACGAATGACCCGCTCAACCTCCTCCACCTTGAATTTCCAGCTCGGACCGTCGCGATACCCGAAAATCGCGCCTCTCGAACGCATCTCGACCAGCGCCTCGGGCGTGACGCCGATCATCTTGGCCGCATCTTGCAAACTCACAAACTTTCCGGCCATCGCACTCCCAACCTTTCTTGCTGCCGGGGCGAGCCGTTTCCCGCGGACGCCCCGCCCTGGCTCCTCTAGTTGTCCTGCCGCCGGCCCTCAAGCACCGCGGCCCAGGGCCCCTAGCGGAGCTGCTCTCGCAGCGCCCGGATCTCACGCGGCGCTGGACTGGCACAATTGTATTCCTCGATTGTCAGGTCCCACTGCACATTCCGGACGCTACGCAGTTGCAAGGCCCCAGTGGCGCGATCCACCTGATACACTGCGATCACCCGCTGACGCGTGTCGACCACCGTGATTTGCTGCCGGCCATCCTGCCCATCGTGACTGAGCACCACCAGGTCGCCGGCCGCCGAACCCGCCGAGCGATCCGACGAGACCAACGCCGGACTCGCCCCTGGTCGCGCACCAGGCCCCTGCGCCAGCACCGCACCCGCCAGCACGATCGCTGCCAACCCCAGCACCATTCCGCCCGCCAGACCACGCATGGCTCCCTCCTGGCAATGGACCGCCGTGACGTGGGGGCTGACCTTGTTCATTCTAAAAGCCCCCAAGTCCGTTTCAATCCTTCAGGTTCCGTAAAGTCCGCAATTTGAAGGCCCTGCGTTCCATCCAGCCCCACCCTCGCCGAGCGGTCGCTCGCCCCCCTCCGCTGCACTTCGCAGGCCTGTCTTTGCCCGGCAGCGGGCACACCCGGCTTTGCCCGGCATACGCTGCGTTGCCCAGCAAGCGTCGCCTTGCCCGGCAAATGCCGCACAGCAATCGCGATCGAGCGATCCCAACCGACGGGCAGTACCATATTCTGGCGCGCTAAGGCCCTTCCAACGCGGGCGGGAGTGTACTATCGCCCCCTCCACCGTCACAAGATAAACTCGCCACGCACCCCCGATCGGCCGGGCACGTCGGCAGCGACGACGCGCGTGCCATAAAATATCGAATTGTTTTTGGAGTTGGTCGCGCACCCCTTCCCCATGCCAGGGCGATGCCCGCGAGCCGGCGGCGGGTTGGCTCGCGCCGTCCTTCCATGGCACAGGCCGGCGGTCAAGACCGCTGGGGATTGCCGCCTGGACGACATGCCATAACTATCGAATTGGCAATGATTTTCTCGCACTGGTTCTGGCGGCTGTTCCTTGCCTTGGCTGTGATGCTCGCGGCCTATGCCGCCGCCATCAGCTTGCTTTTGGTGGCTCAGCCGGGCGGCTTTAGCGGAAGGCTCGTCGGCACCGTCTGGCTGCTTGGGCTGGTGGCACTGGCCGCCGCAGGCGGTGTGGCCGGCTATTTCGTGCGGCAGATGGTCTTGCCTCTGGTCGAACTGGCTCAGCAGGTACGGGAGCTGCGAGGGGACTCGGCACCCGCGTCAACACCCGGCGACGCGGCGGACAGGCCCGACGAATGGGGGCTAGTCGCTGGGGCGCTCGACCAGATGCAACGCGATCTGGCCCGAGGACTGGAGCAGCTTCAAGAGCATAGCCAGCGGCTGCACGCGATCCTCAGCAGCATGGAAGAAGGGGTGCTCGCCGTCGCTCCCGACCTGACCATCTTGCTGCTCAATCAGTCCGCACGGCGACTGCTGGATGTTTCGCTGCCGCAGCCGGTCGGTCGACCCCTGTTGGAAGCGACACGGATGCGGCCGGTCTATGAAGCGATCCAGCAGTGCCTCCAGAAGGGGGACGCTGTGGTGTGCGAATTCGACTCACCCGGCGTGCCGAGGCGGAATCTGTCGCTGAGGGCCACTCCACTGGCGAGCGGGGCTTCCTCCGGGAGTATGGGCGTGATGGTCGTGCTTCACGACCTGACCGAGCTTCGCCGCTTGGAGAACATGCGCCGCGAGCTGGTCGCCAACGTTTCGCACGAGCTGAAAACGCCGCTGGCGGCGATCAAAGCCTATGCCGAAACGCTCCGTCTGGGGGCCGTCAATGATCCAGAGCACAACTTGCATTTCGTCCAAAGGATCGAAGAACAGGCGGATCGGCTGCACGCCTTGATCCTCGACATTCTGCAACTTGCCCGACTGGAATCGGGCCAGCAGTCCTTCGAAATGAGTGACGTGCCGGTCGCTGCCACGATGGCAAAATGTGCCGGGCAATTCCAAGAGACGGCAGTTGGCAAAAAGATCGAACTGTGCACCGAATTGCCACCGCCTGAGTTGACCGTCTGGGCGGATGCCGAAGGGGTCGAGACGATTCTCAATAATTTGCTTGACAACGCTTTGAAGTACACGCCGGCGGGCGGCCGCGTCGTGCTGCGGGCCAGCGCGGTCGGAAACAGCGTGCGTCTGGAGGTCCAGGACAACGGGATTGGCATCGCACCGGAAGACCAAGAGCGGATTTTCGAACGGTTCTACCGGGTCGACCGGGCCCGATCGCGGGAACTGGGAGGCACAGGCCTGGGGTTGTCGATCGTCAAACATCTGGCCCACTCTTTCGGAGGGGCTGTGCGCGTCGACAGCCAGCTTGGCAAAGGCTCGGTTTTTCGCGTGGAATTGCCGCGTGGTCGGGCGAGCAGTTCCTAGGCGGCCGGGTTGATAAGGCGCCGGCGTGGATAACGGTTGTGCGATTTTGCTTCGCAGTGCCGCAAAGTGCGGGAGCGTTTTTCGATCACCGTCTTGGCCGGCGACTTTCTCGACATCCCCTACGGCGTGTGCAGCACGGCGAACGAGCTGCCGCGCAGTCCAAGATGTTCGTCGCCACAAGTAGTTTTCAGTAAACACCTTATAGCTGGTGGCGGATGAGCATCGAGGCGTCCAGGCAAGCGGCCATCCGCGGGCCGGCCCGTTTTGGCACGCCAACTGCCATGGTCAGCGGCAGCCTAGAAGAGGCTCTCTCATCAGTCCCAAGCGGAAGATCGCCTCGGTCGGCGGAGCTGGAGAGCGGCACTGCAAGATCTTTGGCAGTTGCGACTTAAGAACGGACATCCTTTAGGAACTGGCCCGTGGGGTCTCTGGCGCTGGTGGTGGTGGCGGTTTGAATGCCCCTGGCCGTCACCATGGTCCAATACGTGTATTGGACGCCAGAGACCCCCATTTTTTCTTGCTCGCGATAGTTCTCGATTTTTTATTGACACTGGTAGGGTCGTCGGGACCAGCGCGTCGCTTAGGGTGCCGATCTAGTGTGCCAATCTAGATAGCGGTCACCAAAACCCTGCGTGCCGCGTGTCGTTTTGTCGGGTGCGGCTAGAAGCAGGCTGGAAATGGCTTTTGGAAAATGGGCTGGTGCAGCACGAGGCCCCATGAGGGGCGTTCTGTAGGCTATAATTGACAAGCGACGCGGACGTTTTTCTCCCCAAGTGTCGACTGCGTCAGGGACTTTGGGCATCGACCGTCCGACCCGCTGGACGGCTGGGGCAGGTTCCAGCGGCCCTTGACGACCGTCGGCTGTCGGCCTAACCTAACTCGTTTACCGGCAATCCCATCGCCTGCCGGTCGCTGCGTGCCAGCGTAGCTTCAATTGGCAGAGCACCGCATTCGTAATGCGGGGGTTGTGGGTTCGACTCCCACCGCTGGCTCTTTTTCGCAACGCGACCGGCTGACCAGGGGCAAGGGAATTCCCGGCGGGATCGCGTCGGAATCTCCGCGGGCGAGGGGGCGCTGTGGCCGGTCTTGCAGGAAGGGGAACCAGGTCGTGCCAGCGACAGCGGTAGACGTTCGCGATATTGTGCTTTCCAACAGCACCTTCGGGCCGCGGGAGATCGCCCAGCTTTCCCAGGCCATCGCCGAGGACTATTCGCAGTTCGGCGTGCTGCGCGACGCCGTGGCGGAGCTCGAGGCGCGCGAGGACCAGACGCCGGCATCGGCGGTCCGGCTGGGGGTCTGTCAGTACCTGCTTGGCCGCTATCGGCAAGCCCTGGAGACGCTGCGATCGGCCGACGGCGGGGCGCTGGCCCACTTCTACATGGGCAAGTGCCTGTTCGCCCTGGGGCGGTACGAAGAAGCGATCAAGGCGTATCAGGCGGCTAAGACGGCCGGCTACAACGCCGACGACTGCGCCCTGGCGATCGCCGAGGCTTATCGCTACAACCGCCAGCCGCAAAAGGCACTCGAAGTGCTGGACAAGCTTTCGGGTGCGGTCGAGCAGACGGCCGAATACCTGTACCAGCGCGGGGCGACGATCGCTGCTTTGGGCAGCAACCCCAGCGAAGTGATCGCCTTGTACGAGCGGGCGGTCGAGGCCGACCCGCGGCATCCTGGGGCCTTGTTCGGCCTAGCGGTCGAGAACGACCGCCGCGGCAACGACGATACGGCGCTGCAACTGTATCAACGGGCGGCGGCGACCTTTCCCACCAATGTGGGCACGCTGATCAACTTGGGGCTGCTGTACGAAGACCGGCAGCAATACGACCGCGCCCAGGCCTGCTACCAGCGGGTGCTGGACGCCTTCCCCGACCACCCGCGGGCCAGGCTGTACGCCCGCGACGCCTCGGCATCGGGCAACGTGCTGTACGATGAAGAAGCGCAGCGGCGGCAGGAGCGGCTTGCCGCTGTCCTCAACATTCCGGTGACCGATTTCGAGCTGTCGGTCCGCAGCCGCAATTGCCTGCAGAAGATGGGCATTCGTACGCTGGGCGACCTGACCCGCACTACCGAGCAGGAGCTATTGGCCAGCAAGAATTTCGGCGAGACGTCGCTGATCGAGATCCGTGAGATGCTCCGCTCCAAGGGATTGGAACTGGGGCAGTTCGCCACCGAGGCCCGCCCGCCGGAGCCGGTGATCGACGTGACGGCCATGTCGCCCGACGAACAGGCGCTGCTCGAGCGGCCGATCTCCGATCTGAACCTCTCGGTGCGTGCCCGCAAGTGCATGGCCCGCCTGGGGCTGACGCTGATCGGCGAGCTGATCCGCAAAACGCCCGACGAGCTGCTTGAGTGCAAGAACTTCGGCGTCACCAGCCTCAACGAAGTCCGCGAGAAGCTGGCCGCTCTGGGGCTGAAGCTCCGCGGTGACTGACGCCCAGCCGCCCGTCCGGCGCAAGCCCGCACGGGCCGACCGGCGCGGCAGGACCATGCCCGGATCGACCGGCCGACACCCGTCCCCGTGGACGAAACGCAGACCCGATGCCGTGGGGTTTCCGGTTCGAACTACACCACACCGACCGCGGCTGCGCCGCCCGGCGGAGCACCTTCCACACGCCCCACGGTCCGGTCGAGCTGCCGGCTTTCATGCCGGTCGGCACGCAAGCGGCGATCAAGGGACTGACCGTCGATCAGGTCCGCCAGACCGGCGCCCAGATGGTGCTGGCCAACACCTACCACCTGGCCTTGCGGCCGGGAGAAACGATCATCGCCGAGCTGGGCGGCTTGCACCGCTTCATGGGCTGGGAGGGGCCGATCCTCACCGATAGCGGCGGGTTCCAGCTCTACAGCCTGGCACAGAACACCCGCGTGACTGAAGCGGCCGCTACCTTCCGCTCCCACATCGATGGCCGGCCGCTGGAGCTGTCGCCCGAGCGAGCCGTCGCCATCCAGGAAGCGCTGGGCAGCGATGTGGCCATGGTGCTGGATCACGTGGTCGCGCTGCCGGCCTTGTACGATGCCGTGCGGGATGCGTGCGAGCGGACCATCCGCTGGGCGCGGCGCTGCCAGGCGGCCGCCCGCCGCAGCGATCAGGCCCTGTTCGCGATCGTCCAGGGCGGGCTTGATCCCGAGCTGAGGATCTGGTGTGCGCGCGAGCTGGCCCAGCTCGACTTTCCCGGCTATGCCGTGGGTGGTCTGAGTGTGGGCGAGTCGCCCCAGGAGATGTATGCCGTGCTCGATGCGGTCTGCCCCGCGATGCCGGTGGACAAGCCGCGCTACCTGATGGGTGTCGGCACGCCGCGCGATCTGCTAGAAGCGATCGCCCGCGGGATCGACCTGTTCGACTGCGTCCTGCCCACGCGCAATGGCCGCAACGCGATGGCGTTCACCGACGCCGGCCCGCTCCGCCTGCGGAACCAGGTGCACCAGCGCGACGAGCGCCCCTTGGAAGCGCATTGCCCGTGCCTGGCCTGCCGCCACAGCCGGGCCTACCTGCGGCACCTGTTCCTGGCGGATGAAATGCTCGGCCCGATCCTCCTCAGCCATCACAACCTGACCTACTACCAGCGGCTCTTGGCCGAGGCCCGTCAAGCCATCGCAGAAGACCGCTACGTGCCGTTCATGCAGCAGCGGTTGGCCGCCTGGCAAGCCGGCGAAACGCAGCGCGGTGGCGAGTCGGGCTAGCCACCTGAGGCTGGTGTAGGCCCGCTGTAGGCCCCAGGATGTGAACGGCCCGCCGCGGCTGCGGTAAGATGCTCAAGGGCGGTCGCATCGCGGCGGGACTGCCCGCAGGTGACTGGCAGCCGCGGCCCATGTTCGACCGATCGGGACCGACCATGAAAGCCTTGATCACCGGAGCGACCGGTTTCGTCGGGCAGCGGCTCATCGAGCGGCTCGTGCAGCCGACGATCCTCACCCGCGACGCCCAGCGTGCCCGGCAGAAGCTCGGCTCGAAGATCGCCGACGCGGTGGCGTGGGACCTGGGCCGGCCGCCGCCGGTGCAGGCACTGGAAGGCATCGACGCGGTCTTTCATCTGGCGGGAGAGCCGGTGGCGGAGGGACGCTGGACGGCGGCCAAGAAGGCCCGCATCCGCGACAGCCGCGTGCTGGGTACGCAGCGGCTGGTCGAGGCGATCCGCCAGTGCAGCCGCCGGCCGCGGGTGCTGGTCAGTGCCTCGGCGGTGGGCTACTACGGCTCGCGGGGCGACGAGTGGCTGGAGGAGTCGTCCCCTCCGGGCCACGACTTTCTGGCCCAGGTCTGTCAGGAGTGGGAGCAAGAGGCCCGCACGGCCGAGGAGCTGGGCGTGCGCGTGGTGTCGATCCGCATCGGGATCGTTTTGGGACGTGGGGGAGGGGCGCTGGAGCGGATGCTCTTGCCATTCCGGCTGGGGCTGGGCAGTCCGCTGGGCAGTGGGCAGCAATACATGTCCTGGATCCACCGGGAGGACCTGGTGCGCCTGTTTTTGTTCGCCGCGGAGCAGCCCGAGCTGCGGGGGCCGGTCAACGGCGTCGCGCCGCATCCGGTGACCAACCGGGAGTTCACCCGCGTGCTGGCCCGGGTGCTGCGGAGGCCGGCCTTCCTGCCGCCGGTCCCCGCGTTCGTCCTGCGGCTGGCCCTCGGCGAGTTCGTGGAGGTGCTACTCGCTTCGCAGCGGGTGCGGCCGGCGGCTGCGCTGGCAGCCGGCTTCTCGTTCCAGTACCCGGAATTGGAAGCAGCGCTGGAAGACCTGCTTGCCCGCTCGCAGTAGCCAGAGCCGTTTTTCCGGTCTTCTATTGGGGCGGCTGGCAAGTTTCTGGTTGTGTTTTTGCTGACTGGCAAGCCGTGCCCGCGCAAGGCGAGTGTGGCATCCTCATCGTTGAGACCCAAGCGCCGCGTGGCGAGGGTTACGACCGCAGCCGGCACGCAGCCGCCAGCTCCTGCGGCATGGCGGGAGCGATCCGCGACATGCCGGATGCCGCCGCACGGCCGGTGCGCTCCGCATGCGGCACAAGGCGGCCCAGCGGCGCCAGCCAGCCGCGGATCACTTCCGGAGGAATGAACACCATGTTGGCGATGATCATCGCCAGGCCGAACGTCTTCATGCCCAGGCACAGCGCGATGCCGCCATGCACCAGCACGGCCAGCGCCAGGCAGATCGGGCGGGTCAGCCGTGGCCAGACGAAAAAGCAGTAGAACGTCTCCCAGAAGACGGTCAGGTGCGTCAGCAGGGCCAGCGCCCAGCGATGCCGCACGGTCCAGGTCATGTCCAGCGACTGGTATTCGAGGCTGGCGAAGGCGAACCACAAGGCGCTGCCGTCCCACCAGGTTTCCCCCCGCATCTTGCCGATTCCGCCGAACAGGTACAGCACGCACAGGTGCACCTGCAACAGCCGCATGGCTAGATTCGTGGAGACCCGCGGCACCTCGCCCGCCTCGGCAGCTAGTCCGCGGCGACGGCGCCGCCACGCATCCAGCGACCAGACCGCCCCGCTGTCGCCCACCATTAAGTACAGCGCCATGAACGTGTTGATCTGATCCAGGCCGAACAGGCAGCCGGTCAGGCGGTGGCAGTAGGCCAGCGCGCAGATCGCTGCCAGCACGCTGACCACGCGGGTGAACAGCCCTACCGTCAGCAGGGCGAAGATGACCAGCGCGGCCAGGTGCACGCTCCACACGAGGTATGGAGAGTGGATCCAGAACCAGAAGCTGGGGGTGTAGCTGCGGCCGTCGGGGCCTTGGTTCAGAAGCGGAACCGTCTCCGGCGCAAGCCAGCTTTGCGGGCCAAGGAAGGCGGCCAGGTCCAGCGTCCACACGGCGTGGCTGTACAGTAGCATCGCCCCGCCCAGCACCCGCAGCAGCGCCAGCGTGTGCGGCTTTTGCGGCGTGAACCAGAAGCGATCCCAGACCCGCACCACGTCGGCGGCCCACCGGCCGATGCTGGTCCCCAGACTTGCCACCCGCCCGTTCATGGCCTGGCTCCCTGCGGATGCTCGCTCAGCTCCGTGTACAGATCGGGTGCGTCCAGGCGTTTGCCCAGGTGCTCGACTTCATCCGGCAGCGCCAGGCGGTGTTCGATCCGCGTGAGCGTCACGCGATCGGCACCGTACACGTGGCGGAGGTGTGCCGCGATCGAGTCGCGCATCGCTTCGTACTGCCGCCGGCGGAAGCGCCAGTCGGCCAGCGCTGCCTGATAGCTCGCCTGCGTCAGGGCATACTGGGCGCGCTGCTCGGCCGTCGCCGTCAGCGGCGGCGGAGACGGCTCCGGCGGAGGCTCCGGCGGCACGAAGCGGCTGTGCAGCGCTTCGGCCAGCATGAAATGACGGTGGTACAAAAGCCGCGGCCGCTGCCGCGCCAGGTCGGGAAAACGCCCGGTCACGGGTGGCCGGCCATCGTCGAACTCCAGGCGGTATTGCACCAGATGGCTCGGCCCCGGATTGGGTGCGAAAAAGAAGTAGCCGTGGTCCAGGTATAGCAGCGATACGTACGGGCGGAGCCAGGCCATGCAGGCGTCGGCAAAGGGGGACGACGACCCGCCGACCGTGCAGGCAAACGCAAACGGCGGCACGAACACCGCCGCACAGTGCAGCAATAATAGCCCGCTGGCCAGCAGCTTCCACCCGGTCGGCCAGCGCGGCGACGCATCCGCCGCCCCTGGCCGCTCGGCACTGCCCCACGAGGAACGATCAGCTTCCATGTCGGCCAGTATCGGCCGCCGGCCGCACTCGGAGCGACCGTTTCTTGCCGCTGCCGCATTTCACTTACGATGCGAACAAGCGGCATGCCCGGCTGGATGGGTGCGCGGTTCTCGAAGTGAATCCTCCAGCCCCGCAGGCACGCTCGGCGGCCCGCCGCGACATCCGGTAGGACGACAGCCTCTTACCCCGTCGGAACGACCCGGGATCCGCTTCCCGGCGGCAACAAAAAAACCCGCCAGGCAACCGCCTGGCGGGTCGTCGATGGGGGGGCAACGGGAGGTCTGTTCGCTTCGCGTCGGGTTCGTTGTGGGATGACCCTCGTTGCCTGCTGGCGTTTAACGCACGAAGGCCAGCTTGTCGCCTTCCAGGTCGAACCGCAACTCCTGCGTCTGGCCCGCCTTCAGGCTGATCGTCTCCTCGCGCACCAGCAGCCGGCCGCCACGCTCGACCTCGACCCGGACCGTGTACTGGTCCCAGGTCTGGCCTGCAGTCAGACCGGTCGTCTTGAACACGCGCGTCGGGCCGCCAGAGCGGGTCGGATGGCCGGCCAGATACACCTTCGCATCCGCCGGCACATGCACCGTCAACGAGGTCTCCACCTTGTCGCTGGTCGGGAAGTCGAACGCCACGTTCACCACTTCGCCTGCTCGCAGGTCCACCCGGCGCACCTGCTCGAGCGTCTTGCCATCGCGGACGACCTCGGCCCGCAGTTCATAGGTGTAGCTGAAACCGGGCTCCAGGTCGCGCGAGACATACTGCCGCCGGCTGCCCGTGCTGGTCGTGGGCTGATCGTTCACATAGACGCGGGCGTCTTCGGGAACCTGCACTGCGAGCAAACCATCGGCCCGGTTCAGCGACGTGCTGGTGCCGGGCGTCGCGGGAGGCGTGGTCCCCGGCGCGGGCGGCGCGTCCGACGGCGACGTCGAAGGCGGGGTCGAGGGGGCCGGTGCCGACGGCTCCGCCGGGGTCATCGGCACCTCGGGGGCATAATAGTACGTGCCGCCACTGGAGCCGCCACTCGATCCCCAACTGCCGCCCGAGCTCCCCCAGGAACCACCCGAGGAGCCCCACGAACCGCCTGACGAGCCCCACGAGCCGCCGCTAGAGCCCCAGCTTCGCCAGTGATGTCGCCAGTGTTTGTGGTGCCAGTGGTGCCCCCAGCTTCCGCCGCTGGAGCCCCAACTGCCACCCGAGCTGCCCCACGAGCCGCCCGACGAGCCCCACGAGCCGCCACTGGACCCGTGCCAGCGCCAGCCAGCCTCCGCGGGGCTGCTGGCCGCCATCAGAGCAACCGCCACCAGCCCGCTCGCTGCACCCTTCCAGAACGTCATACGCACCATGTCTTGAAATCCCCCTGTGAAACTTGGGAACGTGAACGGCGTAGTCAACCTGGGGCCGGCACCCCAGAACATAGCAACCGTAGCACGCAATTCAAGAAGTCTGGGTAAAGTTTGTCGGATACGTAATGTGCAGAACCTGAGCTGCCTTTTCTGAAAAGCGAAAAGAGGCAATAACACGACGATGCCGACAATCGCTCTCGACGGAACTTCAAGGGCTTGAAGAAGTTTCTAGTCCTAGAAAAGCTTTTTTCTTTTCCGCTTCTCGTTGCACACACGGCGGCTTCCCCATGCACTGGCTTTCCCTCTGCAACCTGGCGCCCATCGTTTTGCTCGCAACCCTCCCGACGATCGCCTCAGCACAGGGCCCGCAGAGGTCCCGGACTGCCTCTGCCAACGACGCACAAGGCCAACTGGCGCGCCGGGCAGCTACCACGCTGCGCCAGGCCGTGGCGTTCTTCTCCGAAAAGGCCGCTTACCGAGGTGGATATGTCTATTACTATTCGATGGATTTAAAAGAGCGATGGGGCGAAGGTCCGGCCACGCCGACACAGATTTGGGTCCAGCCGCCTGGAACACCCACCGTCGGACTAGCCTATTTGGCGGCTTACCGGGCGACGGGGGAGCCCCAGTATCTTGCGGCTGCCCGCAAGGCGGGCGAGGCACTCTTGGCGGGCCAGCTACGCTCCGGTGGCTGGCAGAACCTGATCGACTTCGACCCGGCCGGCCGCGTTTCGCAGTACCGTCGGGGAGGAGGTGGCGGGAAGAACTACTCCACGCTGGACGACGGGATCACGCAGACCGCGATCGAGTTTCTTGTCCGGCTGGACGAGGCGCTGGGGTTTCAGGACGCCGCGGTGCATGAAGCGTGCCAGTACGCCCTGGAGGCTCTGCTCAAGGCGCAGTTTACCAACGGGGCTTTTCCGCAGGTCTGGGAAGGACCGGTGCCGGAAGTGCCGGTGATCAAGGCCAGTTACCCGACGTACGACTGGCGGACGGAGGGCAAAGTCCAGGACTACTGGAATATGTACACGCTCAACGATGGGCTGGCCGGCACCGTGACACAAACGCTGATCACGGCCGCGGAAGTGTATCGCGACGCCCGCTATGAGCAGGCGCTGCGGAAACTGGGCGATTTTCTGATTCTGGCACAGATGCCTTCGCCGCAGCCAGCCTGGGCCCAGCAATACAGCCGCCAGATGCACCCGATCTGGGCGCGGCGGTTCGAGCCGCCAGCGATCACGGGTGGGGAGTCACAGGACGTGCTGCGGACGCTGGTGCGGATCAGTGCCTGGTGCGGCGATGCGCGGTACCTGGAGCCGGTTCCCGTGGCGCTAGACTATTTGCGGGCCAGCCGACTGCCGGACGGTCGTCTAGCGCGGTATTACGAACTGCAAACCAATCGCCCGCTGTACATGCAGCGTCAAGGGGAGACGTACGTGCTGACCTACGACGACCGCCGTCTGCCGGACCACTACGGCTGGAAGGTCGAATCGGCTCTAGAGGCGATTGCGGCGGAGTACGCAGCGGTGCGGACCACCGGAAAGCTGCCATCCGTCCCGCCCGAGGCGGCGGCGCTGGCGCGGCAAGTGGAAGCGATCTGCGCGGCGCTGGACGAGCAAGGGCGGTGGGTCCGCGTGTACCAGGGCGAGCGGCTGGTCGGCCAGCCGAAGTTCCGCATGGGCCAGGCGTATCTCAGCAGTGCGGTCTTTGCCCAGAACGTGCAGACGCTGGCGGTTTTTCTTCAGACGGCCGTCAAGGCAGAGGGCGGACGCTGACTTCCCGGAAATAGACCACATCGCCCGGGTCGTGCGTCTGCAAGCCGAGGTAGCCGACCTCGGGCCGCACCGCCTGGCGCTTCGGTTCGTACCATTGCTTCCGCGGCGGCAGCTCCGTCGCGGTAGAATCGAATTGCGTGATCTGGCGGCCGTCGATGGCCACCACGATCCGCGGGCCATCCAGGGTGATGAGCATCGTCCGCCAACCGTCGGCCGCGGCGGCAGGCAGCTCGGCCGCCGGCGCCAGTGAATAGATCGCCCCGGTCCGGTGCAGCGGATCGCCGCCGCTGTCCATGATCTGCACCTCGTAGCCGTGATGCACGGCGTACCAAGCTCCTTGCTCGTCCTCCGAGGTCTGGCGCATGCGGGCCAGCATGTCGGCAGAAAGCCGGCCCCGCGCATCTCGCTTCACCGCCGGCGACGGGCGGCCGATCCACTCCAGAATGCCCCGGTCGATCCGCAGATGCACTCCCGCGTTGCACCGCGCGTCGTGCGGGCGATAGACGATCCGCACCTGGCAGTTCCCCAGCGGCCGGGCCGTGTACACCAAGAGCCCCAGCCCCCGCTCATCCGGCTCGGTCCGCAACGTGTCCCCCTCGACGACCATGCGGCCATAGCCCACGTGCTGCCACTCGGGGGCGATCTGGCCTTCCCGAATCAGCGGGATCGGCTGCCACTCGCTGCCAGAGGCCGACCACGCCAGCCCCAGCACGCCGACCAGCCAGGAAACCGATCGCGCCAGGGACATGGTCGCGAATCTGCCAGAAACACTCGCCATCCGCGAACCCTCACTGCTTCGGGAATGCTAGGCCCCGGCGGCCCACGGCTGTGAGCCTCCTCCGCCGGACCACCGGGCAAGACCGCCCAACCGACCCGCGTCAACGAAACGACTTACGCGTATTCGCGATCCGTCAGGATGCCCGGCATCGGGACGGGGTAGCGCCCCTGGGCATCGGCCTTCAGCGGTGCCGGGCCGTCCATCGTCAGTTTGTCCACATCCGGTGCGAACTCATGCGCGCAGTGGAGCATGTCGTCGTAGGTGATCACCTGGCCGGTATGGGCGGCCATCCGCCCCATCGCCGTCACCAGGCTGGCCTGGGCACCGCGGACGACCTCGTTGTAGGGCTGGTCCTGACGGATGGCCCGGATGAGGTCCTCCCATTCCAGGCCGTAGGGGTTCGGCTCCGGCTGCGGATAGGCCCATACCAGATCGTCTTTGTCGATTTTCTGGCCTTTGTAGATGCGGCACTTGGCCGGCGTATGCGACGAGGTGGAGATGATGCCCAGGCCCTTGCTGCCATGGGCGTAGCTGGCGAACTCGTCGTGGCAGCCGACCATGGTCCGTCCGTAGAGGAAGAGCTTGGTGCCGTCGGCGAAGGTGTATTCCACCGAATAGCTATCGAAGTTCTGGTCGACATCCTGTCCTTTTTCGGGTGGCGTGGCGTGATTGCGGTAGTGCCGTCCGCCGGTGGCCTGCGCCTGCACCGGCCAGGCGTTCTTCATCCAGCAGCATTCGTCGATGTTGTGGATGTAGAAGTCGCTATACAGCCCGCCGCTGGCCCACAAGAAGCTGTGGAACCGGCGGATCTGGAAGGCTACTTCGCTGACGTCGCCCATCGGGGCGGGGCCATCCTTGCGGCGGGAGGCCCGGCCGAGCGTTTCTTGCCAGACGTGCCGGGGCGGTGAAAACGCGCTGCCGACGGGCGGGTGCATGCGGTAGCAGCGGAGTGTGATCAGCTCGCCCAGTTGGCCACTTTGGATGCGGTCGAACAGTTCCTGGCGGGCCTTGCAGTGCCGGCACATCAGCCCCACGCCCACTTTGAGGTTCTTCTGGGTCGCCTTTTCGGCAAGGGCCAGCATCTTGCGGGTGCTGGGGCCATCCACCGTGACCGGCTTTTCCATGAAGACGTTCACGCCTTTTTCGATGGCGTACTGGAAATGCACCCAGCGGAACGCAGGAGGCGTGGCGAAGATCGCCACATCGCCCGGGCGCAGGCAGTCGATCGCCTGCTTGTACCCCTCGAAGCTGATGAACCGCCGTTCGGGCGGCACATCCATCTGCCCTTCAAACCGGTCATGCAAGGCTCGAAAGCTGGTATTGAGCCGGTCCTCGAAGACGTCGGCCATGGCCACCAGCTTGATCGGGCCGTTCTGCACTTGCAGGGCGTTCTGCGCCGCACCGGTGCCGCGACCGCCGCAGCCGATCAGGGCGATCTGGATCGTGCTGTCCTGGGCGGCGTGCACGGCGGGGATCATCGTGCCGGCCAGTGCCGAGGCGGTCAGCGCCGCGCCGGTGGTTTTCAAGAATTCGCGCCGCGACGAACCGGCCGAATGGGTCGCATCGGTCGAATAAGTCGAAGCAGATGGCGAAGGCGACGATGCAGTGTTCAATGCACTGTTCGTACGGAGCTGGCCCATGGTCGAGCGTCTTTCCAGATGGAGGGAGGGGGAGGCTTCCGCGTCGCACGCGGGTTAGGCCGTCCGCGCCGCCGTGACCCGGCAGCGGTACGGGCAGACCCACGTCGCATGCGCGCTACAGCATCCGGCGGAAGGCAGCGGGAATCAAGACCCCACGGCGGCCGCGGGCCGTGGCAGACCGGCCGTAGTCTGCCGCCTCGATTCCAGGCGGGCGGCGTCAAGCCGCGGGTCGATGCCCAAGCGGCGGTGGCAACGACGGCGCTGAGGGGCACAAGACGTCCCCAAGCCTCTACGCCGCCCGATGTGCCGGCGCGACCTGGCCGGCCGCTAGCCGCCCCGCCGTGGCCGTATCCTCTTCGGAGACGCGGCTGTGCCGCATCGCCCACAGTTTGGCATCCTTGAGGAAGGTGTACCAGGCGGTCAGCCCGCACACCACAACGCCAGCGCGCCCATCCAGCAAGCCGCCGCGGAGGATCAGCATCTGCAAGAACCGCGCCGGGGCATGCGTCGCCAGACGCAGCAGGCTGATCCGCTTGCCGGCGTCGTAGGCATCGAGGGCTGCCCACGTGGCATAGCGCTGCTGTTTGGCGACGAACCGGTCCAGGTCGAGCGCGGTGTGGTGGATCAACCGGTGTTTCAGCTCGCCGACCCGGCCGCTGGGCACCACGACATTGGCATGCACCCGGCGAGTCTGATAGCGGCAGGTATCGCGGCGGAACAGCCGCACCAGCCTGGGCGTATTCCAGCCGCAATGCCGGATCGGATGCCCGAGGAAAAAATGGTCGCGGCGGAGGGCGTAGCCTTCGTGCGGCGGCTCGCTGGCCAGAAGCTGGCGGATTTCCTGGGCCAGCGCCGGCGTGAGGCGTTCATCGGCATCCACCACCAGCACCCAGGGATGGGCCGCCTGCGGGATCGCCCAGTTCTTGAAATCGGCCGAGTTGACGTATTCCCGCTCGATGATCCGGCAGCCACCCAGCCCTCGCACGATCTGAAGCGTGCCGTCGGTCGAGCCCGAATCGGCCACCAGAATCTCGTCCGCCACGGGCCGCACCGATTCGATGCACGCGCGGATGTGCTGTACTTCGTCTTTGCACGGGATCAGGACGGTGAGCTTGGGCATGGTATGTGGCGTGATTGGAAAAAAGAGGCGGAAGGGACCTGGCAGGCCACCGCATCGACGCGCTGGTCGCGACCGCGCCGGCAGCGGCAGGCTCAGGCGGCCTTGGCCGGCGGCTGTGCCATCGGCATGGGGGTCGTTTGCATGTTCAGCAGCCGGGCAATCGCTGCCAGTACCTGATCCACGGTCAACAAGCGCATGCAGTGGTGATGCCCCAGCGGACAGCGCCGCTGCCCGCAGGGGGAACACTCCAGCGGCACGCGCAGCTCGATCGAGTTGAGCTGTCCGTTGCGGCTGAAGCCCGGATCGATCGGGCCGAACAGCACCACCGTCGGCGTGCCCAGCGCCGCGGCGATGTGCCGCGGACCGCTGTCGGTCGTGACCAGCAGCCGGCTGCGGCGGATGATCGCCTTGGTCGTGCCGAACCGCACGTCTTCGTCCGCCAGACTCGCCACCCGCGGATGGCTGGCGGCACGCTCGATGCTTCGGGCGATCTCCCGCTCCTGCGGCCCGCACAGCACCAGCGTGGTCATGTCGAACTCTTCCGCCACCCGCAGGGCCAGCGAGACGCAGTATTCGGTCGGCCAGTGTTTCGCCTCGCCATACGCTCCACCGGCGTTCAGCAGCAGCACTTCCTCCGGCGGCGGCAGGTTGAGCCGCCGCCAGACGGCGTCGGCGTGGGCTTCGTCTTGCGGCGAGGTCGCCAGTTCCAAAGCCCGCGAACGGATGGTATAGCCCAGATGCTCGACGAGATGCAGGTATTCGTCCACCGC
>Ga0101944_10003741_pt1 | contig 20415 bp, 19 predicted proteins | sample DewCreD2012metaG_FD_75245 | JGI IMG/M metagenome (GOLD analysis project Ga0101944, IMG submission 75245) | Hot spring sediment bacterial and archeal communities from British Columbia, Canada, to study Microbial Dark Matter (Phase II) - Dewar... ... | reverse complement strand
CCGGGACCAGGACGTAGTTCAGGTAGTCGAGAATGTTGTCCATCAACGCGCCGTCAATGTGGGCGGCGTATTGTTTTACATCCAGCCTGAACCATAAGTTCAGCAATCGCATGAGTAATGTAACGAATATGAAGACCATTTGGGAAATGAAAGCGTACCTTTAATTTTCTGTTTATTATTTCCTTTAATATGGGGACTGCGTGTTCTTCCGAATTATACAAAAATGCGTCATCATAAAAAGCAAAATCAGTCGTGCCCTCCCTGATAACAAAATATTCAACTTCATCAACAACCCGGGATGGATTTCTTCTTATGAATTGAGGGGTCAATTGCGAGGAGGCGCAATAGGTGCATTTAAAAGGGCATCCTCTGGCAGTGAGTATTGGCAAGGCTTTGCGTGATGATAACAGTTCATAGGCCGGATAGGGGAGGGTATCGAGTTGTGTAAGATCAGGTGTGAAATCAATGTGCTTGCCGGTTAAATATGAAATTATGCGTAGAGCTTTGCATTCACCTTGAGCGGAAATAACAATGTCGGCTTTTGATAATTTTTTAGCATGTTCATTGCAGAGCGTTGCATATATACCTCCAAGGATAACCGGCACCTCCGGATGGTGAGTTTTTACCAGCCTAATAACCTCAAAAACCCCCGGATACCAGTAAGTCATCATTGAAGAAACACATATAACGTCAGGCTTTGGAATCAATGCCAGTTCTTGTTCAATAACCGCCGGGGTTATTCCGTATCGTTTGTATTGCCGGTTAATAATCCCTTTTAACGGTGCCGGTTTCTCAACCTGTTCTTGGTAAAAATGGCCTCGACCGGTTTCCTTCCGTGTTAACTTGGCACCGCCAGCAGTATTAACCATTTTTGGATGATAGGGATCGAGGCAGTCAATGAGATGGACTCCGAAGCCATTTTTTTTTATCACCGACGCAATGTATAGCAGACCTAATGGTTTTACCCACAGGTCATAAGCGGCAAAATCATAAATCCAAGGATTAATTAATAATATAAATGGTTCTGCCATGTTAATTGGCTTCTTTATGAATGCAATGAGCCGAATACCACACAGAAACGATCGATTATACGTAATATAATAGAAAAATTATTATTTAGAAATGAAATGAATGTGCCGATTTCATTATCCGTATTTTGTTGGTTATTGCTTATTACACAATGTCATCCTCAACCCAATTCGACATAGGAGCAAAAAATGAAGTTTTTTGAGTTATTTCTTTTTGTGTTGGTGCTGTGCTCTTTTATTGCAATATTCATTTTCAAAGCATTCGTTTAAGAAATCCCATTCGTTTAGGCCCTCTGACAATAAAGAGATTTTCAAAACGTAAAACATTTACGCCTCTGCGTGCAGAACCGTAATTACGGTATAAGCACCATTTGCTACGACGACCTCTTTTAACTATCTTCCGATTTTACCCATTAAGGTTACAGCATAGCTCGCCTTCCCTGTGTTTTCCTAACATCGTAAATTATCTTGAAATGCCTGTAAAGCAGGAGTAATCTTCAATGTGCAGGTTACAATATAATCTGCCAGCACTAAGCAATACTAATACTATAAGGGAGAGACAAATTAATGCGATATCTAAAAATAGTTTTGTCAATTGTTGTAATCCCCTTTTTTATTATGTGCAGCCAGAAAAGGGAACCAGAACAAAAACACGTTGAGACAGGCACTAAACTGGAAAAATTTGTATCAAGAAAGGGGGTCACGTTTATTCGTGATTTATATCATATTAAGCCTGATATCATAAATAGTAGCAATAAGGCGCTTAAATTGGAAGCAGTTGTCGTTTATCAAGTCGAAACTGAAAACGAAAAACTCAAGGGCTTGAAAATAAATGTATGTGAACAAAAAACGGCTGAGGGTACCGAATCATTATTTTGTCCCGATTACTGGTATCTGGATGTTGACGAACTCGAGGGCCTGTCTAAAGCTCTCATGTATATATATGAATTCTCAAACGAGTGGAAAACGATTAAGCGCGAAGATACCAGTGTGACGTTTATTTCTAAGGGTGATTTTATGATACGATTTAATCAGTGGGACATAAATCAGGCGGTTTACGTGCCGTTTCAAAACAACAAAGAAAAATATTATTTTGACAATTTGGAAGCATTGCGTGCCTTCAAAACACAGGTTGAAAAAGCTATTAAATTATTAAACGAAAAATAATTCTTCGGCGTGGATAATAAAAGCACCGGAGGCTATCGTGAAACTTAATAGAGAAATGGCCGGCAAATTGATAACCGTATTATGCCTGGTGATGATAGCCGTTTTTTATCTCCTCAGCACAATATCCTGGACTCCTCCGGATACTCAGATCGAGGAGGATTTTGCGGTGTATTGGGAAAAAATCAGCAAAATGTTTACTGACGCGACTTTAATAGAGAAGCATATCATTGATAAAAACATCGGATTGCAAACGGTTGAAGTGACTATTAAATATGCCTGGAAAAGGGGAAAGACCAATGATAACAAAGCGCCGAAAGAGCATCATGATTCAGAAATAAAATTTATTTATCAAAAGCAAGGGGATAACTGGAAACTGTTGAGAAGAGAAGACTTAATATTTTTTTAAAAATAGCAGCATGATGAAAATACTTGTGCTTGGCGCAGGAGCCATTGGATCTGTTTTTGGTGGATTGCTTGCAAAAGGCGGACATCGGGTGTGTCTTGTGGCGCGCAAACCTCATCTTAATGCAATTAAGGAGAGAGGACTTAGAATAGAAGGCATATGGGGAACACATATCATTCATAATCTGGCCGGTTATGAGAGTCTGGCCGATGTGGCGAAGGCCGAACCGCTCAGTTTTGATGTTATTTTGTTGACGGTAAAGTCTTATGATACGGAATCTATTCTCAAAGAATTGTCAGCATATCCAACTATAACGTGCCCTATTGTTTCGCTGCAAAACGGTCTGGGGAATATTGAAAAAATTGAAGAACTATTTGGTAAAGAGAGAACAATAGGCGGCAGGGTTATCTTCGGTGTCGAGTTTATCGAGCCTGGCAGGGTCAGTGTCACCGTATCTGCCGACAATACCATTATAGGAGGACTTTCTAAAGGCTATCAGAAGAACTTTGTTAAGACTCTTGCCGATGCATTTAATGCCGCTCATATACCAACGGAGGTTACTGACCATATTCAGAAATACATTTGGGGCAAAGTGCTTTACAATTGCGCACTAAATGGTCTTGCAACCTTAATGAATGCTTATTATGGCGCGCTGCTTTCTTCACAGGGCTGCAAAAACATAATGGCATTCATTATTGAGGAAATATTTACTATTATATCTCATAAAAATATTGATATAGACTGGAGCACCCCAGCACAATATCAGGAAGTATTGTTCAACAGATTGATTCCGCTTACCTTTAAGCATCATCCTTCAATGCTGCAGGATATCCTTCGTCACAAAAAAACTGAAATAGATGCGCTCAATGGCGCCATTGTGAAACTCGGCAATGAATCAGGAATAGACGCGCCTTTTAATTGGGCAGTTACGCAGTTTATACGAGCACGGGAATCTATTTCATATTATATTGGCAATTCTGGTAAATAAATGGGTCATTACGATTCTAACTTGATAAAAGCACATGGATAAGAATACTGACGAGTTGCTTGATCAGTTTATTAATTATTTAGCTGTAGAGCGGAGACTCGCCGCGAACACCTTAGAATCTTATGCACACGATTTAAAAAAATATTGTGCATTTCTCAAAGCGCGAAATACACAATCCATACTGTTTTGCACTCGTGTTGATGTGCTCATGTTTCTTAATCATGAAAGAAAGCAAGGCCTTTCGCCCCGGTCGCTTGCGCGGACATTGTCCTGCATCAAAACGTTTTTTAAGTATCTGCTGCACGATGGCCTGATTGATAAAAATCCCTTGCAGGATGTAGAAAGCCCCCGAGCGGAGCGCAAGCTGCCTAATGTGATGAGCATCAACGAAGTTAAGGCCCTTATAGAAGCTCCAGATATTACTACTGCTTTGGGAGTCAGGGATCGAGCGTTGTTTGAACTCCTTTACGCAGCCGGCCTGAGAGTCTCTGAATTGGTGGCTCTCACGGTAAATAACATAAACTACGAAGCCGGCTTTATACGGGTTTTCGGCAAGGGGTCTAAAGAGCGGGTTATCCCTCTTGGAGAAGAAGCTCTCGCGTGGGTTAAACGATATACCGAAGAATCGCGACCTGCACTGCTGGGCAGGAAAAATACTGTTTATCTTTTTACTAATCGCCGCGGGAATCGGTTGACCAGACAAGGGTTGTGGCAAATAATAAAAAAATATTGTCTGGCAGCGGGCATCACGAAGAAAATATCGCCGCACAGTCTTCGCCATTCTTTTGCCAGTCATTTGCTTGAAGGCGGTGCGGATCTTCGCTCCGTCCAGTCCATGCTGGGACATGAAGATATATCAACAACACAAATCTACACTCATGTGGCGCGCGACCAGTTAAAAACAGTGCACGACAAATATCATCCGCGCAGATAATGATCCATTAACAAACTCACCATGACTCTTTGTCTTTGGTACTGAATTAAAAAAGTAATGGATGTTATTACCACTCATATTAATGCAGACTTTGATGGTCTTGCGTCAATGCTTGCTGCTAAAAAGCTCTATCCCAATGCAGTCCTCTCGTTTCCCGGCGGGCAGGAAAAAAATCTCAGGGATTTTTTTCTCCAGTCAACGCTGTATGCATTTCAGACCGAAAAAGTAAAAAATATTCCGCTTAACAAAGTAAAACGGTTGATACTGGTGGACATTCGGCAAAAGGGGCGAATTGGAAAATTTGCGACTCTGTGCGGCCGAGATGATATCGAGGTGCATATTTATGATCACCACCCTTGTTCTTCAGATGACATTTCTGGCAAGGTTGAATATATACAGCCAGTGGGCGCAACAGCAACTATTATGTGCCAAATTTTAAAGCGCAATAAAATATCCCTTACCGCCGATGAAGCGACCATCCTCATGCTCGGAATTTACGAAGACACGGGAAATCTTACTTTTGCCTCTACCACTCCCGAAGACTATGAGGCTGCAGCATACCTGTTATCTTGTGGCGCGAACCTGAATATAGTCTCTGATATGATCACCAAAGAATTGACGGCCGATCAGGTAATACTGCTTAATCAACTCGTGGAAAATATCTCCATAAAAACCATTAACGGCATTGATATCATGATTACCCGCGCATCAGCTGAAAGCTATGTGGGTGAATTTTCAATATTGGTTCATAAATTAAAGGATATGCAAAATGCAAATGTTCTCTTTGCGCTCGCTAATATGGATGACAGAATTTATCTAATTGCAAGAAGTAGAATACCGGAGGTAAATGTTGCCGAAGTCCTGTCTGAATTTGGCGGTGGAGGGCATCCGACCGCCGCTGCAGTAACTATTCATGCTATGACATTAGCCCAGGTTGAGCATAAGCTTTTAGACAAACTAAACAGAACGATAAAACCGGTTAAAACGGCAAAGGATTTAATGGTTGCGCCGGTCATATCTATTACGGCAACTGAAACAGTTAAAAAAGTAGCCGAACTGCTTACCAGATATAATATTAATGTTTTGCCAGTCATTGATAAAAATAGCCTTGTTGGTCTGATTTCGCGGCAAATTGCCGAAAAAGCGTTATTTCACGGCTTGCAGAATGTTCCGGTCCGCGAATATATGACCACAGAATTTTTTACTGCCAAGCCATCAACACCGCTCACCGTTATTCAAAAGGCTATTATTGAGAATAATCAGCGTTTTATTCCTGTGCTTGACCGCAAAAAAATCGTCGGCGCCATTACCCGAACTGACTTGCTGCGGGCATTGCATGTAGATAGCGGATTGACTGAGGCTGAAACAATATCCTTTGCGCAAACCCCGCGAAGAAAAATTGTGCACTCCTTGCTTAAGGAGCGACTGTCGGGTCGCGTGTTTGCCTTATTGCATCAGATTGGCGATGTTGCTGACAGCCTGGGGTATAATGTTTATGCAGTAGGCGGTTTTGTGCGCGATATATTTCTCAGAATTGAAAATTATGATATAGATATCGTGGTTGAGGGTGACGGAATAAAATTTACTCGTACATTTGCCTCGCAATATCCGTGCACTACGAAAGTGCACAGAAAATTTGGAACCGGCGTGATTCTGCTCCCTGAGCAGTTAAAGATTGATGTTGCCTCTGCCCGCCTTGAATATTATGAACATCCGGCAGCGCCACCTGTCGTTGAATGGAGTTCCATCAAGCATGATTTGTATCGAAGAGATTTTACTATAAATACGCTTGCCATTCAGCTCAATAAAAGCTCTTGGGGCAATCTGATCGATTTTTTTGGGGCCGTTCGGGATATCAAAGAAAAATTTATCCGCGTCCTTCATAATCTCAGTTTTGTTGAAGATCCGTCGCGTGTTTTTCGGGCTATCCGCTTTGAACAACGGCTTTCGTTCCGGTTCAGCAAGCTTACCAGAAGCCTTATTGAGAATGCGGTTAAAATGGATTTCATAAAAGGTTTAAGCGGCAAACGGTTATTTATTGAGCTGCAGCTCATACTCAATGAGGAAAAGGTTCTATCTATCATAAAACGCATGGCAGAATTTGGCCTGTTAACCTATATACACCCCTCAATACAATATACACCGGCTCTCAAAACAATACTCAAGAGTTGCGATACTGTGCTTTCCTGGTTTGATTTGCTTTATTTGAATAATGTGTGTGATCGGTGGCTGGTCTTTTACCTCGCGCTTACTGAACAACTTTCTCGCGAGGAGAGTGAAAAACTCTGCACTAAATTTCACATGACCAAAAGAGATGCTGAAAAAGTTTATTTGGCAAAATCCCAGGGTCTGGATATCTTAAAATGGATGCTCGCAAAACGCAAAATTAAAAACAGCGAATTATATCGCCGGCTGAATACGCTACCAACGGAAGTATGTCTATATATAATGGCAAAGACAACGCATCCGGATATTAGACGTGCCATTTCAGTATATTTCACCCATTTACAGAATATCAGCATCCATATCAATGGCAATGATTTGATTAAAATGGGTATTAAACCCGGAAAAATTTATAAGCGGATCCTTGAGGATTTGCACGACGCTGTGCTCGACGAAAAAATTGCAGGACGCGAAGCGGAGCTGGAGTATATAAGAAAAAAATATACGGCTTATTTAACATAACAGCAAAAACACCGCAGGGAAAGATGTAATCACATGACCTATAAAGTAAAACTTGATATTTTTGAAGGCCCCCTTGATCTGCTTTTATTTTTGATTCGAAAGAATGAAATAGATATTTACGATATTCCCATTGTGACTATTGCCCAACAATATATGGAATATCTTGAATTAATGAAAGCACTGAATCTCGAAATAGCCGGTGAATTCCTCGTTATGGCGGCAACGCTCATGCATATAAAGTCGCGTGCTTTGATCCCCCAGCAAGAAGAGGAGGCAAATTTAGATCAGGGGCCTGATCCGCTTGAAGAACTGCGGCGCCAGCTTATTGAATACCAAAAATATAAAGACGCCGCCCTGGCATTAAAAGAAAAAGAAATTTTAGAAAAAGATGTTTTTACGCGGAGCTGTTTTGAAGATATCATGGCTAAAGAAACGGAACAGCCAGCACAGGGCGAACTCAGCCTGTATGATCTATTGACCGCCCTAAAAAATATATTAAATAAAAGCGACGATAAAAATGCATTATTACAAGTTACCGCTGAACAGATATCGGTCAAGGACAAAATACTCTGGATATTGGAGGTGTTAAAAAATAATAAAACGGTGACGTTTGACGCTCTGTTCGTCGGTTCAAAGACCCAGAAGGAAATAATCAGCACCTTTCTTGCGCTTCTTGAGCTAATCAAACTTCAGGCAGTGCGGGTGTTACAGCACACTCCGTTTGGTTTAATTTATATCTATTCAATTGAAGAAAGAGAAAACGAGCGCGCAGCCACCGCACCATCCTCAGTATCTTAACTGAATTCATGGAGAATCAATGGAGAGAACAGAATTAAAGGGACTTATTGAAGCACTGATTTTTGCATCCGACGCGCCACTGACTGCAGATAAGATTAAACAGATTATTGAAAATATTACAAAAAAAGAAATTGAGGAAATAATTTCAGACTTGCATAAAGATTATGAACAGCCCGAACATGGCTTTCAACTGAGGGAAGTGGCTAACGGCTACCAGTTTCGCACCAAACCTGCTTTTGCATCATGGTTGAAACGGCTAAAAAAGACAAAGCCGTTCAGGCTCACGCAGCCAACCCTTGAAACCCTTGCCATTATTGCATATAAACAACCCATTACCAGACTTGAAATTGAAAAAATTCGCGGTGTCGATAGCGGAGGCGTTATTAAAACATTGCTGGAAAAAAAACTTATCTGTATTTCAGGCAGAAAAAATATTCCTGGCAGACCATTTTTGCTTAGCACCACGAAAACCTTTCTTGAGATTTTCGGATTAGAAAATCTTTCCAGCCTCCCATCTATTAAAGAGCTTGAAGATCTTGATGATGTGAATCTGCCGTCAATGCTCAGCGACCGGATGACAAAGAATATTCGGCATGATGAATCTTCCGACGTCGCGATGTGTAGGGAAGAAAAAAAGCCGGAAGGGCAGGGCTGCCAGAATAATAACATTCAGGTGGACAAGCAGCCGGTAGCTTGCAAAGAAAATGACGATGAAAACCATGCGGCCAGTGAACTGCATAATCCTGTAAAATCGTCAGAAGACACTATGTAAACTATTATGCTCGTACGACTGCAGAAAATTTTAGCAGACAGTGGCATTACTTCACGTCGCAAAGCAGAAGAACTGATACGTAACGGCAGAGTAACAATAAATGGGCTCGTGGTAACCCGGCTTGGCACAAAGGCAGACCCAAATAAAGACAGCATCAAAGTTGACAATAAAGCAATCCAGAAACACCCTTCTAAATTATACATCATGTTAAATAAGCCCAGAGGGTGTGTTTCAACACTTTCAGACCCAGAAGGTCGCAAGACAATAGCTGATCTGTTCCGCGACATCCCAACAAGACTTTATCCCATAGGCCGCCTTGATTATGACACCGAAGGGCTCATGATTTTAACAAATGACGGCACTATAGCTCATTTGCTTCAACACCCACGACATAACATAAGCAGAACCTATCTCGTTAAAGTAAAAGGTTTGCCTGAACGTTCAGTGTTAAATAATTTAGCGAGTATTCAACTTGATGGCCGACCTGTTGGAAAACTTAAATTAAGGGTACATAAAAAAATTACTCAAAATACCTGGATCGAATTAACAATCTGGGAAGGCAGGAACCGCCAGATTAAGAGAATGTTTGAAGCAATTAAATATCCAGCCTTAAAAATTAAACGCATAGGGTTCGGTCCATTAAAGCTTGATAGAAACCTTAAACCGGGAGCATATCGTTTTCTTACTGTGGGGGAAGTTAAAATGTTAAATTATATTCTATCGCAAAACAGCATTTATTTTACATAATATATATTATCAGACATAAAATTATTGATATTCTTGGCGCTGGTTCGCCCCACCTATCCCAGATGGTAACAAATGTGGGGCTACACAGCGCATTCCGATAAAAAAGCACGGCGGGTAAAACCTTAACCGTGCTTTTAAATTACTCATGGCTGGAGTTCTAACTTTGATAACCAGCTGTTGTTTAGTTTGAACAGTTTTATAACCTTTTATGGATTTCGTTCAGTCAATTATTTTCCACTTGCCGTCTTTAACCATAACCATAACCAGAGAATCTACGCTAAGTCCGCAATGATCTTCTGGTGACATGTTGTAACTACCGCTGATACTAACAAAATTTTTTGTATTTTCAATTGCAGTTCGAACCTGTTCGGGTTCTGTTGTTCCTGCTAATCGCATAGCGTTAACCACAAGCATGATGGCATCCCATGCGTAACCCGAATGAGTGCTAACCTTTCCGTATTTTCTTACGTTTTCATATTCATTAACAAACTCAAGAATCAGTTTTTTCTGAGGATCATTATCTGGCAATTGCTCCGGAATCATTAACTTTGTTGAGGGCATTATGGTTCCCTCTGCTGCAGTTCCTGCAAGCTCAAGATATTTGGGGTCTGGTAAGCCATGGCATTGAATAAGCGGTATTTTAAAGTTTAACTGCTTGACGTTTTTCGCTATAATTGAGCCTGGTGGTCCAATAGTCCAGCAAATGAGCGCTTGTGCGTTGGTATTTTTTAGCTTTGTCAATTGAACTGTCATATCTGAATCTTTTACATCAAACTTTTCTGTCAATTTTATTGTAATACCATATGAATTTGCCAACTTGAGCAGTGACTTTTCGCCTTCTTCGCCAAATTTATCAGTTGCAGTTATGATGGCAATTTGTTTAATGCCTTTTTTTTGGAGATACTGATAAATTTTTTCAACTGCCGTAACTGTTTTCTGTGGTGATTTAAAAACCCATTTTCTAACCGGATCTACCGGCGGTGTTCCCCCAACACAGGCTATGGTTGGAATACCGGCTTTCTCGACAATATTAAGAATAGCCATAGCACTTTCTGTTCTCGTCGGCCCTATGAGGGCGGCAACTTTTTCTTTTTCAATCAAGCGTTTTGCCTGTAGTGCTGCCTTGCCGGCATCGCTTTCAGAATCACCATAAACCAACACAATTTTTTTGCCATTGACGCCGCCTTCTTCATTGATCCGTGCCGCTGCCATTTCAGCGACGTATTTTGACGGCGTCCCGATATGTCCTGCCGGACCGGACAAGTCAAAAAGACAGCCAATTTTTATGGATTCCGCTGCCGATACCCAGTTAAAAACACATATTGACATAATTACAAGTAGCCAAACGCCAATTTTTTTCATAATAATCTCCTCCCCATAGCTTTTTTAATCACAGGTTATACGATAAAACTCAAAGCAAAAACTCATCATTCTTTTCTCTATCACCTCCCCGCATGAGGACGCCATCGTGCCATATCGGGCGATTTGCCCAGATAAGCCCTCTGTATTTCTTGATTTTCAAATAGCTCTTCTTTTGAGCCCTGTAATACAATCTTGCCTGTTTCCAGGACATAGCCGCGGTCGGCTATGGCAAGGGCCATCCGCGCATTTTGTTCGACCAGCAATATGGTTGTGCCCCGCTTCCGCAATTTCTCAATGGTGTTTAATATTTCTTTAACCATTAACGGTGAAAGACCCATCGATGGTTCGTCAAGCAGCAATAACTGTGGGGCTGCCATGAGGGCACGGCCGATGGCCAGCATTTGCTGCTCCCCGCCGCTTAACGTACCGGCCAATTGGCTCTTTCTCTGTTGCAGCACTGGAAAGAGCTCAAAAACTGACTGCAAATCCTCCTTATAAAATGTTTCTGACCGAACGATACGCTGATATGCCCCAAGCAACAAATTGTCCAGCACCGAAAGCGATCCAAATAGTTGACGTCCTTCGGGCACCATTGAAATGCCATATGCAACAATTTGAGCAGGCTGCCACGATACGATATTTTTGCCGCGATAAGTTATCGTTCCGGTTGTGCCGGGCAATAGCCCCATAATGGTCTTGAGAAGCGTGCTTTTACCTGCTCCATTCGCACCGATAAGCACCACTATTTCCCGATCATGCACATGCAAAGAGAGATTTTTAAGCGCATGAAGGCTGCCATAATATGTGTTAACATTTACGATGCGAATCACAGCCGTCCAATAGAATAAATTAACATTCCTCGCCTAAATATGCAGTAATGACTGCTTTATTATTCTGAATATCCCGGGGCATGCCTTCAGCTATTTTTATGCCCTGGTCTAACACGATAATATTTTCAGCGATGTCCATAACCAGTTCCATATCATGTTCTATTAAAATAATAGTTATCCCCTGCGACTGCAGCCTTAACAAAAGCGCTGCAAGCTCGGCTGTTTCATGGGCATTAAGTCCCGCTGCGGGTTCATCAAGCAAAAGGAGCTCGGGATCGCCGGCAAGAGACCGGGCAATTTCAATGAGCCGCTGCTGCCCAAACGGTAAATTTCCCGCCATCTCCCCTGCCCTGTTTTCAAGGCCCACCAGACGCAGCGCCGCATATGCCTTTTCCGAAATATTCTGTTCTTCTCTCCTGAAATTACGGGTATGAAATGCGGCAGAAAATATTTCCGATCGGCCAATTTTATGGCACCCGACTTTTATATTATCCAGCACGGTCATATTATCAAAAAGGTTAACACTTTGAAACGTTCGAACCATGCCTCGGGACGAAATTTGGTAAGGCTTAAGCCCCAAAATGGGTTCGTTTTTAAAATGAATTTCACCCCCATCTGCTGGAAGAACTCCGCTCAGTAAATTAAAGGTCGTTGTTTTGCCTGCGCCATTTGGTCCAATAATGGCAAAAAGACAGTGTTTTCTTATGCTGAACGAAAGATTATTCACGGCAGAAATGCCGCCAAATCGTTTTGATAAATTGTTTACTTCCAGGAATGACATGGATTAAAAAACGCGATGAAAGGAACTGCTAAAAAATTTTTTCAATCAGGAATTTTTAAAGTTTCACCGCACGCGGTTTTTTGCAGAGAGGATACGGCTTTGTAATTGTTTTGATTTTGATAATATCATTATTGCGACCAGAATCATCCCGTAAAGAGCCATTTCAATGTCGGTAGTGTTATTACCGCCAAAATAAGCGCTCACCGTTCGTATGCATTCCGGCATCATGGTTAAACTAACAGCTCCGGCAAGCGCTCCCCACATGGTATTCATACCGCCGATCACGACCATGGTAACGATCTTAATTGAAAAAACAAAATGACATACGTCGTCGGGATTAACGTAAAATAAGGGAGAAGAATGCGCATATAAATAGCCTGCAAATCCAGCATAAACAGCGCTTAAAACAAATATTTTTAATTTGTATTTATACGTGTTAACGCCCAACACATTAGTTACCATTTCGTTTTTGTGAAGTGCCCGTAATGCTCTGCCAAAGCGCGAGTTTACAATATTTGAACTCACAATAAACATTATGAAACACAGGGACCATATAAGATAGTATTGCGTAACGTCATTATCCGTAACAAATCCGGCAATGTGAATGGGCGGTATATTGGGTATGCCCCCGGGACCACCGGTGATATTAAAAGGGTTAGCGCTGAGAATAGAATGCATAATAAGACCGATGCCCAACGTGGCCATCGCCAGATAATGCTCTTTTAATTTAAGGGTTGGTATGCCGACAGCAAACGCCAACAGCCCGGAAACGATTATGGCGGGAAATAGCGATAACAAAGGTGGCATACCCCATATTGTGGTAAGGATTGCGGAAGTGTAGGCGCCTGCGGAAAAAAAAGCAGCATGCCCGAGAGAAATCTGGCCAGCGTACCCCATGAGCATGTTGAGGCCCATGACAATAATTGCATAAATACCTGCCAAGGTTAAAATGGATAAATAATAGGAAAATTCATGACGAAACAGAATCGGCAAAATCGCAGCGACACACGCACTGATTAAATATATATAATAATTGGTCTTCACTGCTTAGGTTCTTACCTGTTTAAACCTTAAAATGTTGCTCTCATATGGTATGGTTTGGCTTCTGGTAAAATCAGTTACGGGCGGTGCCAGCAATGACTGTGGCGAACACAACGCTTCGTTCCGGCGAGCACTGAGTTCGAACAAATGAACCAAAAGCCAAATACATTTAAATTATCTTTGGATAGTTTGTTATGCCTTGCCTAATAAGCCCTGTGGCCGTGAATATAGAATTAATAAAAGCACCGTAAAGGCGATTGCATCCTTATAGCCTGAAAAGATAACGTTGCCGAAGGTTTCTGTTATTCCTATGCATAGGCCGCCCAACACTGCGCCCGGTCCGCTGCCTAAGCCGCCAAGAATGACCGCACAGAATCCTTTTAAGCCCAATTCAGTGCCCCGACTCCAAGAAATCTGTGTCGTCGGCGTAACCATAATACCGGCGACGGCGCCCATCAGTGCACTTAAAGCAAAAGATATCTGCGACATCCGGTCAACATCAATGCCCACAATATGTGCAGCTTCCCGATTTATTGCACATGCACGCATAGCCTTGCCCATCACTGAATAACGAAAATAAAACGACAAACCAATCATAATGACGCAGGCAATGCCGAGTATCCATAGGCTTTGAACAGAAATGGTTGCATTAAATATTTGTATAAAATCTGGTCCTGGAAACGGAGGGTACGTAAAGCTGTCTTTGGTGACAAATGCGGTGCAGGCTTTAATGAATATAGAAACGCCAATGGTAATAATGATAAGAGCCACTATACTGGTATCTTTCACCGGCCTGATGGTAATGCGTTCAATAATCAGACCAACCATGACAACAAGGAAAATACTTACCAGCGCTCCCGCAAGAATTGGCAAATGAAATACATTGCAGCAGGCGACCATAAACATACCACCCAACATAAGAAATTCACCCTGAGCAAAATTTATTATGCCGGTAGTGTTATAAATAATATTAAATCCAAGGGCTACCAGGGCGTATATACTCCCTATTGTCAGCCCACTTAAAACATACTGCACAAGCGCGTCAGATACATACATCGTTTCCTATCTCCAGGTCATACCGAAAACGATTTTGAACGTCCTGAGACGTCCTGAAACAGACGATATAGCATGTTGATAATGTCAAAGCAAACCGTATTTCAGCAGGACTTTCCCAAAAAATATCACTTTTCTGCAAATGGAAACGCACAACGGGATATTATTGTACATATGGCAGACTGTAAATCATCTTGTTTCATTTGGTCATAAGGGTTAACGGTATGTTGGGAAATGACCAGGGATTTATCAGTACATATTTCATGATTGCTTAATTATGCCTTTTGTATTATGTTTTTAAATTTATAAAATTTGATGAATGTAATAATGTTGAAAACATATAATTGTACATATTGATTTGCTGGCGCGATGAACAAACATAAAATTTTGATGGGAAATGAGGCTATTGCAAGGGCAATAGTAGAACAGGGTTGCACGGTGGCGACTTCATATCCGGGCACCCCGGCATCAGAAATACTTTCCTCAATTGTTCACTTTATGCAGGAGGAACAGCTTAAAATTCATGTAGAGTGGTCGGTTAATGAAAAGGCAGCATTTGAAGTTGCGCTTTCCCATAGTTACCTTGGCGGAAGAGCCGCGGTATCAATGAAACAGGTAGGCCTTAATGTTGCCTCAGATCCCCTGTTTAGTTCTGCCTATACCGGAACAATTGGCGGGTTTCTTGTCGTATCTGCAGATGATCCGGGGCCACATAGTTCTCAGACCGAGCAGGATAGCCGCATGATGGCGATGGCTGCAAAAATTCCCGTTCTTGACCCAATCTCGCCGCAACATGCAATGGCCTTGGTTGCATCCGCTTATCAGCTTTCTGAAAAGTACCAGCTTCCGGTCATGCTGCGTCCCACCACCCGCGTTTGTCATGCACGGCAGAAGGTGGCACTCGGACCTGTCCGAACCCTGAAACGAAAATCAAAATTCATCCGTGAACCCAATCGCTGGGCAGCGACGCCCCATTTCAGACTAAAACTGCATCAGGAACTCAACTGCACGCTTAAGGCGGTCAGTCATGAAAAATCCCTGCTGCCGAGAATGACCATAAAAAGTCCGACTGCGTTTACCCATTGTATAATTGCCTCAGGAGCAGCATACGCATACGTCTACGATATTCTTTCAGATTTAAAGCTGCTCTTCGAGGTGCCCCTCGTGCACATTCTCATGCCCTACCCTCTTGCTCATAAACAGCTCCAGCAGATGGTTGACGATTTTGAAAATATCTTAGTAGTAGAGGAAACTTCGCCAGTTATTGAAATGCAGATAGGCAACCGCAAAAAAATAAAGGGCCGTCTTGATGAAACCATACCCGCGCAGGGAGAAATTACGCCTGATGTTCTATTTCCAATTATCAACGAGTTTTTAAAAAAATCATGCCGAACGATAAAACCTCCGAAAGAAGCTGGCCAGCGCCCAACGCTCTGTGCTGGTTGCGCGCATCGCGCCGCTTTTTTTGCCATTAAAAAAGCCCTGCCAAAAGCTCTTTATCCGAGCGATATCGGGTGCTACACTCTCGGCATCAACCTTGGGGCGGTTGACACGTGTCTGTGCATGGGCGCGTCAATTAATCAGGCAGCCGGTTTCTTCCATTCCTTTCAAGTCAGCGGCAGCGAAGGCAGATCAATCGTCGCCACCATTGGCGATTCAACATTTCTCCATTCTGGCGTAACGGCCCTCATAAATGCCGTGTATAACAAAGCACGGTTTATTCTCGTTCTGCTTGATAATGGCACAACGGCTATGACCGGCAATCAACCAACTGCTGCGAGCGGCAAACTCCCCGAGGGAGCTTCGGGCGTGAGTGTACCGCTTGAGCAAATACTAAACGGATGCGGCATCACTTTCATTCGTGTTATTGAACCGTATGACATACCCGCATTTATCGCCGCACTGACGGAAGCGGAGCAGTTTACCCGTTCAGCACACGGCGGTATCGCAGTGCTCATTGCTCGCCATGGCTGCCTGATGAACCGTGATAAATTAAAAACTGAACATAAACAAAACGTGTGGGTATCATTAGAATGCACAGGATGCCAGTACTGTATCAAAAATTTTGAATGCCCGGCGCTTAAATTCGACGTTAGCAAAAAAAAGGTATCTATTGATGAAACGGTGTGTATTGGTTGCGCAGTCTGCATACATGTGTGCCCCGTTAATGCGATTAAAATAAAAGGATTAACCTGATGCTCAAAACGGCAGTACAGACTCAGATGATTGTCTGCGGCCTTGGCGGTCAGGGGGTTCTGTTCATTACCCGCCTTATTAATGAAGCCGCATCCCTCGCGGGACAGGATGTCATATCTTCCGAAACGCACGGCATGGCAATGAGAGGCGGATCTGTTGTTTCTCATATTCGAATTGGTCCCTATTGTTCGCCGCTTATCAGGGCTGGCCAAGCTGATATAATGCTGGCGCTATCGGAAAACGACCTGCATCTCTATTCATATCTCTTAAAAGACACCGGCCAGATTTATGTTAACATGCCCCGCCCGAAAAAATATTATTCCGTAAACGCAAGCCGCATCGCGCGTGACATTGGAACACCACTCGTTACGAATCTGGTGTTGTTGGGCTTTGCCGCCGGGCATAAATCATTCCCGCTTGATTATGAGTTACTGAAAAAAGTTCTTAGATATATTAGTCCTGATAAAGTTTTTTCGCTTAACAACCAAGCATTTGAAGAAGGCTTTAAAGCAGCAAACAGTGGTTGTCGTAATGACGATCCAGAATCATAGTTTTAACAAAGCGAGGATCAGCACATGTTTCAGCCCGACCTTGAATCAATGAACAGAACCAAACTGAAAGAACTTCAAGTCCAGCGTCTTAAAACAACACTTGATCGCATTGTTTCGCATAATTCATTCTACGCGCATAAACTGCACGGGCTAACTTCGCACGACGTAAGAGATCCTGCGGATATTCAAAAATTTCCGTTTCTTACTAAAGAGGATTTGCGGCTGGGATACCCTTACCAATACACCTGCGCAGACCCCGTTTCATTTATGCGCTTGCACATGAGCTCCGGCACGACCGGCACGCCGCTGATTAATCCATATACGCGCCATGACATAAAGCAATGGGGAACCATGATGGCCCGCTGCTACACCGCAGCAGGTGTTGGCAGGGACGATGTTGTTCAAATAACGCCGTCTTTTGGTTTGTTTAACGGCGGGTTTGGGTTTCATTATGGCGCTGAAACACTTGGGGCGATGATCATTCCTATTGGCGCTGGCCGGACGCTATTGCAGCTTCAATTCATTAAAGATTTCAACGTTACTGCTCTTACTGCTATTGCATCATATCCGCTCAGGTTGATTGAAGTTGCAAAACAGAAACAGTTTGATTTTCGCAAAACCAAATTGAGGGTTGGTATTTTTGGCGCTGAGGTATGGAGCAATGAAATGCGAAAACGCATCGAGGAAGAAATGGGAATTGAAACATTTGATATTATCGGCATGACTGAGACCGGGGGTGTCGGGCTGGGCATTGATTGTAAAGAACACAATGGCATTCATATATGGGAAGATGACTATCTCGTAGAAATTATAGACCCTGACACCGGAGATGTTCTCCCTGAGGGCCGCGAAGGAGAAATGGTTATTACGACTCTCAACCGCGAGGGCTTGCCGCTCATCCGCTACAGAACCAGGGATATTACCGCCATTATCACAACTGAAAAATGTTCGTGCGGCAGAACGTCGCTGCGGGTCAATCGCCTTAAAGGCAGAAATGATGATATGCTGAAAATAAAAGGCGTTAACTTTTACCCGCAACAGCTTGAAAGTATTCTCATGAAACACAGAGAACTGGGTAACCATTATCAGATTGTTCTTGAGAAAATAAGAGGACGGGATACGCTCACGGTCATGATCGAGACGCACGTTCGCGTAGAATCTTCTTTGGAAAAAGAAATTCACACTGAAATTTATGACCTGCTTGGCTTTCATGTGGATAAACTTGATTTTCTGCCCGAAGGAACTATTCCCCGAACTCCTGGTAAAGCAGTGCGGGTTGTTGACAAGCGTTCCTAAAACCTGCGCAGGGTGGTTGTGACAACGTGAATCAGCATATATTTTCTTCGCCCTTCAATTTTTGCGGCCTTGAAAGCAACAAATCCGCATGGAAATCATCTCGTATCGTTATTATTCCTGTTCCTTATGATTTGACCACAACCTATTTGCCGGGTACACGGTTGGGGCCGCATGCAATCATAAAAGCCTCGCAACAGCTTGAGCTTTTTGACGACGAACTTGAACAGGAAATTGCAGCTATTGGTATACATACGCTGCCAGAACTGGCGGTGGTTACGTCCGGGCCGTCCGAAATGATTGAGCGCGTTAAAATCGCCGCTGAGAAGGTTATAAGGGCCGGTAAATTTCCCGTTATGCTGGGCGGCGAGCACAGCCTCTCGCTGGGCATGATCCAGGCGCTCTGTAAAAGCTCACCGGGCATAGGGGTTCTGCAATTCGATGCGCACGCTGATTTGCGTGCCACCTATCAAGGGTCGCCCTTTAATCATGCCTGCGTCGCCCGTCGCATACAGGAATTGTGCCCTCTCGTGCAGGTTGGCATCCGCAGCATGAGCGCAGAAGAATTTACTTTTTTATCCCGGTCAAACGTGATAAGTTTTTCCGACCGACATGTTCAGAATGACCCGCGATGGGTCGCAATGATTATTGAAAATCTCCCGCAAAATATATATATTACAATTGATTTAGATGTGCTTGATCCTGCGGTAATGCCGTCGGTTGGAACTCCTGAGCCAGGAGGGCTAAATTGGCATGAGATTATTAGCTGTCTGCGGGCCGTCACGAAAGAGCGGCACGTAGTGGGGTTCGATATTGTTGAACTGTGTCCACAGCCGATGAACGCCGGTGCAGATTTCCTTGCCGCAAAATTATGTTATAAGCTTCTGGGTTATATTCATTGCCGGCAATAGTTTATCAGATAATCCCAATGTGTAGAAAGGAGTTTTATGCGTGGAACTGGTACCTAAAAAAGTTTTCTTTACTAAGGGAGTTGGTATTCATAAGGACGAATTGAGATCCTTTGAGCTTGCGTTGCGCGACGCCGGCATTGAAAAAATGAATCTGGTGCTTGTATCCAGTATCTTCCCCCCCGGCTGTAAAATAATCCCCAAGTCTGTCGGACTGACCAAACTTCAGACCGGCGCCATTACCTTTGCCGTCATGAGTAGATGCTCAAGCAACGAACCGCGCCGTCTTATTGCTGCATCAATTGGGTGTGCGGTGCCCACCGATAAAAAATGCTACGGCTATTTGTCTGAATATCACGCATATGGCGTAACTGACAAACAGTCAGGAGACCATGCCGAAGATATGGCAGCCGCCATGCTTGCATCAACACTCGGCATTGAGTTTGATGAAGATAAAAGCTGGGACGAAAATAAAGAGGTTTATCGCATTAGCAATAAAATTGTCAGATCGTTTAACATTACGCAGTCTGCAATTGTCACTAAAAATGGATTTACCACCGTGCTTGCCGCGGCAGTATTTTTATTTTAGAAAATGATCACAATCATTTATTACGGAGGATTTATGAATAGACGTAAGTTCGTGACCCGGCGCACCACTGTTTGGCAAAATATCTTGATACTGGTATTAAGCATTATGGTACCAGGCGCTATTGCCGGCGCACAAGAAATTGATATGTCGGGAAAGACCATCACGATTCCCAGTTTTTCCGAGCTGGCAAAAAAGGTAACGCCGGTAACGGTTAACATAAGCACTACCAAGATTATAAAAAGCAGAAAATCGTTCCGGCGATTTGAACCGCCGTTTGGCGATGATGAGC
>Ga0101944_10003740_pt1 | contig 20445 bp, 16 predicted proteins | sample DewCreD2012metaG_FD_75245 | JGI IMG/M metagenome (GOLD analysis project Ga0101944, IMG submission 75245) | Hot spring sediment bacterial and archeal communities from British Columbia, Canada, to study Microbial Dark Matter (Phase II) - Dewar... ... | reverse complement strand
TTGATTACCCACCCCTCTTTCTCTTTAACAAGCAAAGACCACAAAATCAGGATCATATTTTGCAATTTACGCGCTAAAGATACACCCGCTATTATTGGCAAAGATGACTTTGCAAGAACAATTGGGATGCATCAAGATAATCGGCACAGTGAGTCGGAAAAGGCATACCTCACAGGCAGCGGCTCACTGGAAATATATAGAATGCTGCCATAGGTTACGTAGTTCGGGCAAAATCGCAGTAGACTTGTGCAAAATCATCGAATAAACTCTTGGCATGCAAGATTGTTTGGGCGATTGGCAGGTTCGAGAGCAGTATATACAGCACATTTGCCTGTTAAAACAACGTTTCGCTTTGGTATTCGCACTTGCAGTTTATTTGTGATATACTCCTATGGCTTAATGAAATGCGCGAACGCAGAAATAACTGACAGAGCAAGAAGAATTATTGTAATAGTCGGACCTACGGCGTCAGGAAAAACAGCCGCGGCAGTTGAGCTTGGAGAAAGAATAGACGCAGAAATTGTTTCCGCTGACTCCATGGCAATATATAAAGGCATGGATATCGGCACTGCCAAGCCTACGCCAGAAGAGCGGCGGCGCGTGACTTTCCATCTGATTGATGTGGTCGAACCTGAGCAGTCATTTACAGTAGCCGACTATCAAGATCTTGCTGTGCAGGCTGTAGAAGAAATTATCTCGCGAGGCAAAACCGCGCTGGTTGTTGGTGGAACAGGACTTTATGTACGGGCGCTGATTGATGGGCTGAATATACCTGGACATGGTCCTGATCCTAATCTACGAAATGAACTTAAAATAGAAGCGGAAAAAAGAGGGGTTTCGTATCTACACAACAAGCTTGCCGAGGTGGATCCTCGGGCGGCGTCTCGCATATTTCCGCGTGACATAAAGCGTATAATAAGAGCGCTGGAGGTTTATTATCAGACCGGCAGACCTATGACTGAGGTTCTGGACGAGACAAGAAGCGTTTCGCCCAGATACCCAGACGCTTTGTGGTTTGGTCTGACAATGGAAAGAACGCTGCTATATCGTCGAATAGAAGAACGTGTTGACGACATGATACGCAAAGGTCTCGTTGATGAAGTAAAAAGCCTTCTTGGCCGAGGATACAGCACTTCGATGCAGTCTATGCAGGGACTTGGATACAAAGAGATCGCGGCATATTTAGAAGGGAAATATGATTTCGATACTGCAGTTGAAACTCTAAAACGAAACACTCGGCGGTTTGCAAAACGCCAAATGACATGGTTTAGAACTAATGATAGAATTCAATGGATTGATGTCGAAAACATGTCTAAAGATAAAATAGCAGAAACTATTATGGCTGGCTTTGCTTTTGATGCCAGTCGAAAAACAAGAGAGGGAACTAAATAGATGAGTAAATCACAAGTAAACCTACAAGATCTGTTCCTAAATCAGGTGAGGAAGGAAGGCACCGGAGTCACCATCTATCTGACCAGCGGCGTCCAACTCAAAGGGCTGGTGAGAGGATTTGACTCTTTTACGGTGGTTTTGGAAACCCCAGGGAAACCGCCGCAACTAATCTACAAGCATGCTATAGCTTCTGTAGTGCCGCAGAAATCCATCTCTCTTCGCGACATGGCTGCGGAAAAAGAGCAGACTGCTGAAACAACTGCGGAGTCCGGCGAACCGACAGCGAAAATGGAAGAAACACCTTCGGAAGAATTGGCTGCAGTTTCGGAGGAATAATCGAGATGCGGTTCTCGAAAATGCACGGCACCGGCAACGACTTCGTCGTTTTCGATGGGTTTGCCTACCCAATAGATGAAGCTACCATCGCCAACTTTGCACGCAGTGTATGCGACAGACACTTCGGAGTCGGCGCAGATGGTTTGATTTATGTTCTGCCGTCACATGAAGCCGACTTTAGGATGAGAATGTTCAATCCTGACGGAACCGAAGCCGAAATGTGCGGAAATGGCATACGCTGCGCGGCTAAGTTTGCTTTCGAAAACAAGATAGCGAATGCAAACCCTGTCAGCGTAGAAACATTAGCGGGGATAAAAACGATAACGCTAAAAATCGAGAATGAAAAAGCTGTTGCCGCTTCGGTTGATATGGGAAAGCCGCTGACCGAAAGAAGCGAGATACCTATGATTGGGGATAAAGGCAATGTAGTATCTGAGCCGCTTTCGGTAGGAAACCAAACCATTCTGGTCACGTGCGTCTCAATGGGAAATCCGCACTGTGTAACCTTTGTTGAGGATGTCGAAAATTACCCTGTGCGCGAAATAGGACCTGTTATCGAACATCATATAGCTTTTCCAAAGCGCACAAATGCTGAATTCGTTCAGGTGCTGAACCGCCATGAAATCAGGATGCGCGTCTGGGAACGCGGCGCAGGAGAGACACTCGCATGCGGAACTGGCGCATGTGCATCGGCTGTAGCTTCGGCGCTAAATAACTTAACCGACCGAAAAGTAACCGTCCATCTAAATGGCGGCGATTTGTATATAGAGTGGAACGATTCGGGAAATGTAATTATGACAGGAGAGGCTGTTGAAGTTTACGCTGGAGAGCTTCGGCCTGATTTTCTAATAGAATTTACTAATTCAGGAGGCTGAATTGCATTACGCAAAACGACTTGACCTGATCCCGCCGTATCTGTTCGGCGAAATATCCAGAATGAAAGCCCAGGCAATCGCTGAAGGGCGAGACCTGATAGATTTTGGCATAGGCGACCCTGACCAACCTACGCCTGCACCGATAGTCGAAAAGCTCTGTGAAGTTGCCCATAATCCCATAACGCACCGCTATGATGAATCAGAGGCAGGATGGCCTGCGTTTCTCGAATCTGTCGCAAGATTCTATGAAAGACGGTTTGGAGTCAAAATAGACCCGAAAACAGAAGCGATGCTGCTTATAGGATCTAAAGACGGCTTAGCGCATTTTGTTTGGGCTATGGTAGATCCAGGCGATGTTACATTGGTTCCGGATCCGGCTTATACAGTATATAGGGTAAACACTCTTCTTGCCGGCGGAACACCTGTTGTCATGCCGCTTCTTGAAAAAAATGGCTTCCTGCCAGACTTATCAGCCATCCCTTCCGATGTGGCGAAAAAAGCAAAAGTAATGTTTCTAAACTATCCAAACAACCCAACAGGCGCGGTGGCTGATGTTAAATTCTTTAGAGATGTTGTCGCTTTTGCAAAGGAATATGATATTGCTGTCTGCCATGACTGCGCTTACAGCGAAGTTTACTACGATGGAGTCCGTCCTCCAAGCTTTCTTGAAGCCGAAGGGGCGAAAGATATCGGAATAGAAATGCATTCGCTGTCTAAAACATTCAATATGACAGGATGGCGCATTGGAATGGCTGTTGGAAATGCGGAGCTTATCTGGGCGCTTAACAAACTAAAATCCAATATAGATTCACGCCAGTTCCCTGCTATAGATATAGCCGCTGCATATGCGCTGGATTCTGTTGAGAATACCGCAACATTGGAGCTTTACAAAAAACGTCGTGATATATTAGTTGATGGATTAAACGCTATCGGCTGGAACGTGAAGAAGCCAACAGCATCGCTTTACGTTTGGGCGCGTGTGCCTGAGGGATATACATCGGCGGACTTCGTTAAGAAACTTATTGTAGAAGCGGGAGTTCTCGCTATCCCCGGAAATGGCTATGGAGAATACGGCGAAGGCTATATAAGACTATCGCTTACTGTGCCTGGGGACGTTGACGGCGAAAGAGTACGCGAAGGCGTGCGCAGAATAGCAGAAAACTTAAAACTTTAGCTGTCAAAAAGCATAGCGGCTGATGCAGATATGATATTCGAAGTTGACCAGCGGGATCGGGCGGTGCTGGTCACCATAGATCCACCTGAACCCGAATTAGCCGATTGGAACGCAGACGAGCTTCATGAGCTGCTTGCAAGCGCTGCGGTTGATCTCGTCTATGAGATGCGCATCCGCAGACCTCATCCCGATCCCGCCTACTATATAGGTCAATCGCACGCATTGGAGCTTTATGAGCACGTTCAAGAGCAAAGAGCTTCGCTTGTAGTGGTTGGAGAAAATCTATCGCCTCGGCAGCAGCGGAGCCTTGAAGAAGCCTCTACCGTTCGCGTGGTAGATCGCACTCAATTAATTCTTGATATATTCGCCCAACGCGCACATACAAAAGAAGGCAAACTTCAGGTAGAACTTGCCCAGTTGAGTTACCTACTACCTCGTCTGTCCGGTATTGGCGCAGAGCTTTCTAGATTAGGAGGCGGGATAGGCACGCGCGGTCCTGGGGAAACCAAATTAGAATCCGACCGCAGGCGCATCCGTGAGCGCATAAGCGACATATCAAACGAATTAGAAGAAGTAAAGCGCCACAGACAGGTGCAAAAATCAGGCCGCAGAAAGCTACCTTTCCCATCTGCTGCATTGGTTGGATATACAAGCGCTGGAAAGTCTACTCTGCTAAACGCACTATCAGGTTCTGAAGTGCAGGTTGACAGCAAACTTTTTGCCACGCTGGATCCAACCACTCGCCGCGTAGTGCTGCCGGATGGCTGGTCGGTTTTGATTACAGACACAGTAGGATTCATCCGTGACCTGCCGCACCATCTCGTCGCAGCGTTTCGAGCAACTTTAGAAGAGGTTATCGAAGCTGACTTTCTTATACACGTTGTTGATGCATCTCATGAGTATCTGCACGAGCAGAAAAAAGCCGTTGAGCAGGTTTTAGAAGAACTAGGAGCCGCCGATAAACCTGTGGTTACAGTGTTCAATAAATCAGATGCAGTTGCTGATCAGTACGAACTCAGGCGGCTTGTGGCAGAAACACCCAACTCAGTATACATAAGCGCTAAGACTTACGACGGACTGCCATACCTGATGCGGCAGATGTCTCTTACAGTGCAGTCGCTTCTCACGCGCGTTATGCTCGAAATCCCTTATAGTAGAAGCGATCTTGTGGCACTTTGTTACGACCGCGGGCGCGTGCTGTCTGCAGACTATCAAAGCGATAAAATCATAGTCACCGCCGAGATAACCAACGATCTCGCGGGCAAACTGAATGAGTTTAGGGTTGACAATGGTTAACCGTGCAGATTAGTCTAAACACTGCTGCGGTCTATTAGATAGTCAAGCATAGACAAATGGATATCTTCGAAGATGGTCAAAAAAGTAAAAAATCTCTTCGCCCTAATATCCTCTGCTGCATCCGCCTGCTCTCTGTAGAAGTCGCGCGTTTCCCGCTCCAAATTTGCCGCCGTTTCATAAACATCCAACAAATTGGCATCGTCTGAGGCGCTGGCTTCACAGCGAGAAAGTATATCCTTGATTCTGCCTTCCGCCGGTTTAGTCAATGAAGCGTCAACTTCATCCTCCGACCATTCGGCGCCGCGTTCAACAGCCTTCCAAAACTCTACTATTATCCGCTCATGCTCCAGCTCGTCGTCAGCAAGCGCTTCAAAGACGGATGCAGTAATGGGATCAGATGCTTTTTCTGCCGCGTCAAGGTAGATCTTGCGCGCTCTGCGCTCGGTCTCTACAGCCGATTCCAGTATACGAACAATATCCTGTTCCTGTCCCATATATCTTCCTTTATCTGGATGATTTCAAATAGAGAGATGGTATCAGTTCGATGAGGAAAACCAATTCAGCGGGTGGTGGGCCCGCCCGGATTCGAACCAGGGACCAACCGGTTATGAGCCGGCCGCTCTACCGCTGAGCTACGGGCCCGCAACAACAATAAATATTATCACATAGAGCCTCCGGCAATCAACTCTCTTTTTTAGTTTTTGTGTTATTTTGCGTGTCTTAGAACCACTATCTCCCTTTCAGACGGCAGAGAATCTGCTCGTAGCTCTATATACGGCGAATCCAGCCGCTTCACATTAGGCTTCCACTTCAGGAACTCATCAATCGGCGCTATTGGAAAACCTATCTTCTCGGTCTTGTAATGCATTGGTATTACAACGCGAGCATTGAGTTTTTCGGCTACTTCCCAAGCCTCTTCAGCTCCAATAGTAAAATACCCTCCGATCGGCGCAAGCAGAACATCAACAGAACCTATTTGTGAAAGCTGCTCCGAATTAGGGATATGTCCCAAATCGCCCAAGTGACATATTCTGACACCGTCCACAGTGAATACAAAAACCACGTTCTTGCCGCGTTCGCTGCCGCCAGATTCGTCATGCATAGTCTGCACACCCATAAACTCAATATCTTTAACAACGAACTTGCCGGCGCCTTTAACCACCATTGGGTTTCCTTTCACCGCCTTTACAAACCCATGATCGGGATGATCATGGGAAACCGTCACCGCATCAGCCTCTTCGCTTATAGCCTCGTATTTTATGGCACCGCCGTAAGCGCTAACATCATATGGATCGGTAATAACACGAACCCCAGAATCAGATTCTACAAGAAAAGCGCTGTGTCCAAGCCACGTTATCTTCATATATCAATCCCTCCCAACGCTTTTATTTTCAACTAATCTGCGCAAGTTTTGCTCTGAGTATCTCTTCGCTTTTCTTGAGCGATTTCATCTCTTCATCGTTCAATTTTATCTCAATAACTCCCTGAACGCCATTTCTGCCGACTATGGTAGGGAGCGAAAGGCACAAACCTTTTATTCCAAATGCTCCATGTTGAAGAGCGCTGACCGGAATTACGCACTGCTTATCCATAGCTATTGCCGCTATAATCTCGCGCACGGCCAATCCAAATACCCAGCCATCATCATCTTTTGACGCCGCCATATCCTGCCAACATCTCTCGGCTGAATTGAATATATCCTTGAGCTTCTTTATGTTGTAACTTGGAAAGCTGTCTATTGGCACGCCGTTTATTGCCGCGCTGCTCCACACCGGCACTATACAGCCGCCATGCTCGCCCAAAACAAGAGCGCTCACTGATGTCGGATCAATCGAAAAATACTCGGCAATCAGCGATCGAAACCGAATCGTATCCAAAAACGTGCCGGTGCCCATAATCTGGTCGGGTGGAAGAATACGCGCATCCGCAGCAGTCTGTGTGAGTATGTCAATCGGATTAGCCGCCGCTATCAGCAGAGCGCTCTGGGGTAGTCTTGCCTTTCTAATGGAGTCAAGAATTTCCTTAAACGACTCGATTCTGTCACCAACCTCGTCGCCAGCAGACCGATGAATTTCGTCGGTGACAACTATAAGATCCGCGCCGTCTATCATCTCTTTGCCGCCGCCATAAATCTTGCGGCATGTGGTAAGCGAAGCGCCATGCATAAGACGCAGCGCTTCTTTGTGCGCAAGGTCAGCGTCTCTGTCTACAAGCGCGATCTCTCTTGCTAACCCGCTTATCTGCAAAGTAAATGCGGCGGCAGACCCAGACCTACATACTCCTATAAAGCATACTTTCATTTACTCACTCCCATCAGCACACGGCTCCTGGTCAGGTAAGAGCGCAGGCTATAAATAATCGGGAATACACGCATTATAATTTTCTCAAAAACAACCTGTCAATGAAATACGGCTATAGGACATAAGAGAGAGACTATCGGCGATTCTTGACGCTGAAATCTGTCAATACATGCGGCAGGTCAAAATCGGAAACGCCGCATCGCTTAAGAAGTTCGAGATGAGGATAAAGTTCGCCTATCTGAGAAAGATTGTGCGAGTCGCTGCCCAGATTCAATCTAATGCCGGCGTTGAGACATTCAACAACGAAATCTTCTTTTGGTGTGCCGTTGTGAAAATTTAGCTCAGCAGCCACGCCGTACTTTGCGAGCAGACGTATCGTTTCTTTAAACACATTACCAGGTATGCCTTCAGGCCATTTCTCGAAGAGTCTGAAAGGATGAGCCAGCACATCTATGGCACGCGAGTCAAGAAACCTATCCAGCCTAAAAAGAAACTCTTCGGATGCCGCTTTGTAATCAGGCTTGCGCATCATGCTTTTAAGCCAGTGTATCGCTCCAAGTTTTATATCGCACTTAGCTGCATCAGATTGGATGATGACCGGATTCCCCGCATAATCACAATCAATCTCCATGCCAACTAAAGCATCGTCTCTGTAATTATCAAGCGTCGAGAAGAAAAGCGGCGCTCGATTTCGGAATCCAATCCTGGTTTTGATGCCTTCGTCAAGAAACGCCGGCGCCCAAAATGTGTCTTCATCAAAATAAAGCTGACCTGAGTGCTCAACCAAACCAACCCCAGCAAGTCCGAACTCACCAGCGAGATTAAGCGCTCTGCCTGCTTCCATATTCTCAGCGCAGTAACCAAATTGAGTGTGAACATGGCAGTCAACAAGTCCGAGTTCGGCAGGCATTGCAAGAGACTGACGCAAAACTTTTATATCGTCATGCTCGATTTCTACCAAATCAAACCAAAAAGGCGGTTCGCAAATTGATGGGATTACAAGCTCTTCAAAGTTAGCGCAATGTGCGCCCGGATGAAAAGACGGGCGGCATTCGAATCGAGCTGCACAATTGCTGCCAAAAGCACTGAAGAGACTAGGGAAAATGCTAAGCTCTATCGGCTTAACAATTACCCTGTCATCGAGAATTAAAACTCCGTCAAAATTGAATGGATTTGTAACCGCATTAACACTATTAGCAGGCGGAAATACTACAACAGGAAAGACGTCTGACTGTTTAAACACGGACAGACATTCAAGCTTATCTGCTATATCTCGAACTTCCCTGGGAATATCTTTTCCCTGTTGATATTTATCTGCATCTACGATCTCTTCATAAATAAAAACTACATCCGGCTTGATATAACTATTGATTCGCCGCACAAACCGATCGCACAATAATCCAAAAAGCTCCTGATCCTGATACCCAGTGATTGAAATTGCGACGATCACAGCCTTCTTTGGCGACGAAGACGTGTCGCAGCTGAATAATATTGGGTAATCAGGCATCATCTCGCAGTTGTTCTTTCAGAATATTACTCGCTTGATTCTCTGGAAGCCCATCCAAACAATCTATTCGCAGTGCCTTCGAAAATCAAACGCCTGTCAACATCGGATATATCAGCACCTTCCACTAACCCAACAGTAATGGATGGATCGTAGATGGGCATATTAGTTCCAAACACCATTCTATGCGCGCCAACGCGCTCTACAGCAAGGCGAATCTTATCCGGATTCAAACTTCCGGAGACTTCGAGCACAAGGTTAAGGGTCTTGTCGGCAACATCAATTGCAGTCCTCCAAGCCGCTCCCCCCATAGACAAAAGCACGAATTTTAGCCCTCCAAAAGCCCTGGCTATCTCATCCGCCGCAAGAACCCCTTCCCTATTGGATGCTTCTATCATTACCACCTTCGCATAGCGTCGAAACGCATTGAGTATCTCAGAGCATTCATCAAGGGTTACTGGTTTGTTTGGCAAGCCAGACCTAATCAACAAAGCTACAAACGCAGGACTAGACATCCGTCTGCGCATATCCTCTATGGACTGAGGCGGATATTGTGTATTCACCACTGCACAGCCATAAATCCCGCCTTTCCCCGCCAGCTGCGATACCGCATCGTTGCCGCTTATAAAATCGCAGGTACTTGCTTTTGTAGAGGAAACAACACACCGACTGATGCCATACTTCTCCATCATTCTGCGTAAGTGTCCTTCTGAAAACTGTGTTCCCCATATAGGAATAGTGCCTACCTGCACCCTGACATCAACTATTGCCAACTTTTAACCTCCAAGGAGACGCATTATGTTGCCGCCAAACACTTTTGCTTTGTCTTCATCCGACAAACCAGATTCATTCATCAAACGAAGTGCACCCGCAAGCGAGCTTCGCGGACAGTCCGAACCAAATACTATACGCTCTGCCCCAACCTGCTCCGCAAGGAATTTTATCCCGCCAGGCGCGATAAGACCATGTGTTTCAACATATATATTGGAGTGCTTCTTCATTACAGAAACAGCCTCAGCCAAAGTCTCAAACGTAACGCCTTCCAATATAAGAGGATGCTGTCTGCCGCCAAGTATGCGTCCTAACGCGCTGGCGTCTCCAGTGCGCGAGGCATTAATCATTATGGGGGTTGGCGTAGGTTCAAGTTCGTCAAGTATGTCTTCAAACACTGCATGATCGAGAGGCCAGCCCTGCTCGCTGGGGAAGAATCTAAACATCTTAAACCCCTGAGCAACCAGCTTCGCAGTCATATTCATACCTGCAAAATAGCCTCTAGGATCTATGGTAGCTGCAGGAGTCAAATTACTCTTACCCTGGCATCCTTCGAGCGTTTCAGCATTGCCATCGTTGTAGCTATGGAATATTCCGGTAGTAGACAAAGTAATCGCACGAGCCACACCGCGATTCGAAAGCGCACTGACAAGCCTATCAAGCGACATATCAGCCCGCTCTCTAGGCCATGGACCAAACATTGTATTAGCGTCTATTATTTCCACTTCGATTTCCTTCTCCCAAAACGAAGTCTAACCTGCATTAGAGCAGATCATTTCAGAGGCTCTATTTAGCCTTGTTACAACCTTTTCCCTACCCAAAACTTCCATCAGCTCAAAAAGACCAGGTCCGGCGGTTCTGCCGGTCAGCGCTACGCGAACAGGATGTATAACTCTGCCGCCTTCAAGTCCAACCTCAACTCCCGCCCCCCTAACAGCCTGCTCTATTGACGCTACATTCCAATCGCCAATCTCGCTGACACGCTCTGCTACTCGAACCAAAAGATTAGATGTAACCTCGCCACTAAGCCACTTCTCAACAGCTTTTGGATCAAACTGAGGCTCGGCAAAGAAGAAATCACACATCCTCGGCGCCTCAGACAACACATGCAGTCTTTCCCGTATGAGCGGCACTATCTTGGTATAATAGTCTACATCTTCCGTGCTCGGCGGATCAGCAACAAGTCCAGCTTTAACAATATATGGCATAGAAAGCTCAACCAGACGTTCGGCGCTTGACTGGCGAATATAATGCCCATTCATCCAAAGCAATTTTTGTGCGTCAAATATAGCTGGATGATCGTTTATGCCTTCCAGCGAGAACTTTTCGATCAGCTCTTCAACCGAATATATCTCCCTATCTTCTCCAGCCGACCAGCCCAAAAGCGCCAAATAATTTATCATCGCCTCAGGAAGGTAGCCTTCTTCTATATAGCTTGAAAAGTTCACAGCCCCATGTCTTTTGCTGAGTTTGCTGCGGTCAGAGCCAAGTATCAGCGGCACATGAACCCAAACAGGCTCGCCCCAACCTAGAGCCGAATACAAATGCACATACTTTGGCATGCTTGATATATACTCTTCGCCGCGTATAACATGCGTTATCTTCATAAGATGATCATCTATCACGCTGGCAAAGTTGTAAGTGGGAAAGCCATCGGTTTTTATCATGACAAAGTCATCCTGAAGCGAGTTATCGAACGTAAGCTCTCCCCTTATAAAATCATGGTAGCTTGTGGCGCCTGATTCCGGCATAGCGAACCTAACAACATAAGGCACACCAGACGACTCAAGCTCCCTTCTCTGCTCCGCCGAAAGGTTCCTGCACGTCCGATCATACCCTGTCGAACTGCCAGCCGCCTGCTGAGCCTTTCTCATCTGCTCCAGCCGCTCCGGCGCGCAGTAACATTTATAAGCTCTACCTTTTTTGATCAGCTCTTCTGCATATCTATGATAAATATCCAGCCGCTCCGACTGGAAGTAAGGACCATAATCGCCGCCGACCTCTGGACCTTCATCCCACTCAAGCCCAAGCCATCTAAGATCGCGCATCATCTCTTCTAACGCACCTTCGACCAGCCGCGCACGATCAGTATCCTCTATCCTAAGAATAAACTTGCCGCCCTCGTGCCTTGCGAAAAGCCAATCGAATATCGCTGTTCGAATATTACCAATATGCGGAGAACCTGTAGGACTCGGCGCAAACCTAACTCTAACCATAAGTCTTTACTTACCCCTGTCCCACTACTTGAGTATATACTTGCGTTTCGCTTTATTGAAGCCCTGAGAGCGTTTCTTGGCATCGTACTGCCACTCTCCAGTCTTGCCTCTTGTGTGGAAGCAGTGATACGAACTCAAGATAGAAGCCACCAAACGCCGCGTGCACCTTCTTACCAGATTTACTTCAGTAAAGAGCGGCACAAAGTCGATTCCTTTGCGATAGTGTTCAAGTATGCGAGTTATAATCTCAAAAAGCGGCATCTCGCCAGACTCTGCCTCTTCCTTCAATTTCAGAAGATCCATAAGTCTGCTTTGCGTCACAAAAAGCTGTTGATCTGTACGGCCGTCATAAACGAAGCGATATTCGCCGCTTCGTTCAGTGCGGTGTATCTCAAAGGTCGCTCCAGATATAGGCATATCAACAGTAAACCAATCTTTCAGTCCATAAATAAGGCGGGTATTATTGTTAACCCAAGCCTCTCGTCTTACTCCCTCGCTTACCAGCGTTATCTGTATAATTTCCGGCTCGCTGCCAAAGAATCCAGGGTTAAACTGTATAAGCGGCATTGTTCCCGCTTCTTTGTGGTGATACTTAAGCACACACCGCTGATAAGTATCAAGTGGCTGGTAGGCAGTTTTATCTGGATCTTCGTCGCCAATGTCCTGTGCGAGCGGGTTATAGATCTCCTGCTTAAGAATCGGATCCAAGCCCTCATCTTCAAGCTCCTGATCAAACACTTCGCCCTCCGGCGTCTCGTAAGGTGTGTGAGGAGGTATTATAAGCACAGGTGGAATCTCATTTATGAAATCCGGAAGCGAGCCGGCAGGCACCCAAATATCTTCTCCAACCCTTGTTATCCTATCTTCATCCTTAAGGGCTTCATGCAAACCCTCTAAAGCTGCTTCGTACCCACGCTCGCCAGGCGATATCTCTATTATGCTCTCAATGATTTCGTCTGCTCGAACAGCTCCGCCGTGTTTCTTTACGTATTCGACAATTTCATCTCTGTCGGCATCCGTTATAGTAACGGGAACCACTTCCGCCGTTTCTTCCTCAGCCTCCGGCGAGACTTCTTCGAGTTCAGAATCTATCTCTACAAGAGTGGTTACCAAAGACTTTTTGTAATCTTCATTGACAACATCCTGAGATGAAAGAATATCCAGAACATCAGAACCTATCACTGATTCATAAAATCTGAAACCGTCATAATCCGCCCTCATAGCTTCCCACGCCAAATAAGCAGCGGCTTTAAACGGTATCCTTCCGCCAGCGCTTTTAACCAGCTTCTCTAAAGACGCCGCCGGATTCCCAGCATCCCAATTAACTTTAGCCGCCGCTTTGCGATAAGGATGCAGAGATTCCTCTGTTATATCGTTAAAAAACATTACATCTTCTGGATCATCACCTTCGGCAGTAACAAGCCAGTCAGTAAGACCATATCTGTCATCCCTTATGCAAAAGAATTTATCGCTTTTATCGAGCTGTCTTGGCAGCATTTCAATATATACTTCCGCCGGACGCTCATATACTATTCCCGCCTCCTGCGCAATCGTAGAAACCAACATAGGTTTGCCATACGACCGTATAATTGTCTCGATAACTCTCTCAAAAGTCCTTCTCTTATCCTGCAGTCTGCTTGAAAGCGTCCATCTCCGATCAATTTGCTCAAAACGCGGGTCGGAAGCCAGCGTCTGCCTAATCAATCGAAGCGTAAAGTCTTCAATGCCTATATCTCTTAGCACCTCGCCTGTTTTCGCCGGCTCTTCCTGTCCCAAAAGCACGCTGTAAGCCAAATCAGCCAGATAAATTCTGGCGGCAGACCTCAAAGAATCTTCAACGGTAAGCTTTGCTGCATTACTCACTATTTTTACCTCCAATAAATATGGCCGCACAAATCAAACTTGGCCATTTTCAATCGCAATTTTTAGATCAATCCACCGGCTCCGCCCACAAATCGTAGTCATCAGAACCGATAACCTTCGCTCTTATAATAGTTCCAGGCTTGGCTTCGCGCAAAAGCCTCACCACACCGTCTATCTCAGGAGCATCTCTCCAACTTCTGCCTTCTTTAGGCGATTCCGTCAGCACTTCTATTTCTTTTCCAACAAGCAACCCGTTTCGTTCAGCAGATATTTTTCGCGCCAGCGTCATCAAACTATCCAACCGACGCTTTGCAGTGCGCTTCGGCACCTTATGCGGCATACCCACAGCCTTCGTGCCTTCTTCCGGAGAATATATAAAAGCGCCCAGCCTATCAAAGCCAACTTCAGCGACAAATGAACACAAATTATCAAACTCTTCGTCCGTTTCACCAGGAAAACCAACTATAAACGTAGAACGCAGAGCGACATCGGGACACATCTCTCTTATAAGTCTTACAAGATCCAAATACTCTGCGCGGCTGCCGCACCGGTTCATTGATTTCAGCACACGATCATCTCCATGCTGAAACGGAATATCCAGATATTTACACACCTTAGTCTCGCTGGACACCAAAGAAATAAGCCCTTCGGTTATCCGCGTTGGATAGCAGTAGAGCAGTCTTATCCACCTAACGCCATCTATATTTACAAGTTCGCCCAAAAGCCTTTCAAGGTTCCACCCTGGAATATCTTCTCCGTATTTGGTCGTATCCTGCCCAACCAAATTTATTTCCAGCACCCCATCCGCAGCCATCTGCTCGGCTTCTGCAAGAATATCATCTGGCGGTCTGCTTCGAAACCCACCGCGAATGCCTGGTATAACGCAGTAAGAACAGCGATTATCGCATCCGTCCGCTATTCTCAAATATGCAGTCCAAGCCGGAGTAGATCGCACTCTCCCAAGATTGCTCCACTCAGCGCCAGGACACCTTCCATCCAACACCCGCTCACCGTTAAGAACTCTGCGCACTATCCCAGGCAGCTCCGCATTTCGTCCCACGCCTATAAAGGCATCTATCTCCGGCATCTCCGCGGCAAGTTCACGTTCATATCTCTGCACAAGACAGCCGACGGCCACCAACTTTTTACCAGCCTGCTTTTTCCATTCAGCAGCCTCAAGAACGGCATCTATGGACTCCTGCTTCGCGCTCTCAATAAACCCGCATGTGTTCACTACTATAACGTCTGCTTCTGCCGTGTCAGAAGTTATAATAAACCCATCGCTCACCAAAGCGCCAAGCATCTCTTCAGAGTCAACTAAATTCTTGGGACAGCCGAGGCTGATGAGCGCAACGCGGCGAGAACCTGCTTCGGCGCAATCCTTATTCAATTTTCTTCCTCCGCCCACTTTATTCGAGCATTCGGAAGCGTATTTTCTGCTCTCACTCCTCTTCGTTTCCACCGTCGGGATATTCTTCTTCCTCGTCTTCATACTTCATACCCGAGCGACCGCCAAACAGCCTATCCAAATCGCTTCTAGATATGAGCACTTCGCGCGGCTTCGCGCCATCCAGCGGACCTACTATTCCCTGCGCTTCCATAGCATCTACAAGCCGCGCCGCCCTAGTGTACCCTATCCGAAACTTGCGCTGAATCATTGACGTAGAAGCAGACCCGTTCGCCACAACCATCCTTACAGCTTGCTCATAAAGCTCATCCTGACATCCGCCATCGTCTTCGCCTGCGGCAGTCGCTATATCGTAGGCATCAATAGTATACATCGGCTTGCGCTGTGATTTCAGAAACTCTACTACGTTGTGAACCTCTTTTTCGCTTACATAGCACCCTTGAACGCGAATGGGCTTCTGTCTGTCCATCGGCAGGAACAACATATCCCCCTGCCCTATAAGCTTTTCTGCGCCGTTAAGGTCGAGTATTGTTCTACTGTCAACCTGAGCCGACACTGCAAAGGCTATTCTGGATGAAATGTTAGCCTTAATAAGTCCGGTAACAACGTTCACGGAAGGCCTCTGTGTTGCAAGCACCAAATGGATACCAACTGCGCGAGCCAACTGCGCAAGACGGCTTATTGATTCTTCAACCTCTGCGGCCGTTTTCATCATCAGTTCAGCAAGCTCATCGCATATTATCACCAAATAAGGCAGTTTCTCGCCATCCGGTAGGTTCTTGTTGTATTCCTGAATGTTTCTGCTGCCGGCTCTAAAAAGCAGTTCATAGCGATTATCCATCTCTCTGGCTACAGCGCGAAGAATGCCAGCCGCCTGTTTTGCATCGCGCACAACCGGACATGCAAGATGCGGTATTCCATCAAATAAGCTAAGCTCTACGCGCTTTGGATCTATAAGCACCATCTTTAGTTCTTCCGGCGTAGCGCGATAAAGCAGGCTCATTATGAGCGACGCCAAGCACACGCTCTTTCCTGAATTGGTGGTGCCGCCTATAAGAAGATGCGGCATCTTGGTAAGATCTGCATACTTCGGTTCACCGGAGACATCTTTGCCAAGCGCAAACAGCAGTTTTGAATCCTGACTCCTAAACTCATCAGTATCTAATACTTCGCGCAGTCCCACAAGCGCTCTGTTTTTATTAGGCACTTCAACCCCAATCGCCGACTTGCCTGGGATAGGCGCTTCAACACGCACCGCGCTTATCGCCTCCAGCGACATCGCCAAGTTATCCGCAAGACTCACAATCTTGCTTACTTTTATGCCGGGAGCAAGACGTATTTCGTAGCGAGTAACCGTGGGACCATGTGCGATCTCAACAACATCGCCATCCATCCCAAACTCTTCCAGCGTGCGTTCAAGTATCTGGACGCTTTCTTTCAGCTCATCCTCAGCACGCAGAGGCGGAGGCTGCGACTCGTTCAGCAGGCTAAGCGGCGGCAGACGATATTCGCCTTCGGGAACACCCGGCGATTCCAGGCTTTCGTCCGTACCCGCAGACTGAACTTTGATAGTATGACCTGTAGTTACAGGAATCTTCCTCTCCTCAGGTTCGGATGTTTCTCTTTCTTCGCGTTTGTCTTTTCGAACAAATATCGGCAGCAGTTTCCGTTTAGGCTTATCCTGCGTTTCGGATTCCCTGTCTAATACCTTGGCCTTCACGCCATTTTTATCTCTGCCGTTTCGCCCATTGCTCGCAGCAGAAATACGTCCGCGCGCCGCTTCTGCGCTGGCTGCGCAGGCGTCACGAATCAAACCAAGCACTCTAACCACGGGCAGATCCACGGCTATGTAAGACCCAAGCACAAAGATCAGAGCCAGCAGTATCTTTCCAATAATCTCTCCAGCTGTGCTCAGCAGTCCCTGTGCAATAAACGCGCCAATTATCCCGCCATTTGTCTCTACCGCAGTGCCGGTTTTGACTCCTGTAATCCCTTTCCAAGCAATAACCGAAATAAATATCAGCAGCGCCCCTATTCCAGCGTTGCGCGACCAAACTGTTATCGGACCGAGTATAAAAAAGCCCCCAACCACAATGCAGAGAATCGGGAAAACAAACGCACCATCACCAAACGCACTGAGCAGCGCCTCCCTAACAGGCGCACCTACAGCACCGCTGCCATGTGAAACGGTCAGACACACAAAAAGCACTGGTCCCATAAACAGCAGCACTATTCCGGCTACATCAAAAGCCTGATTCGGATTCCTGGATTTGCGCCTGCGGCGAGTGGTACCCAATTTAAGTCGCAGTCCTTCCTGCCATCCATTGCAAAACAACGGGACTTAACAGGATATTATACTCGATTTTTCATCAGCCGGTCAATCTCTTCGGATTGATGGTTGGATTGTACAAACAACCTGTTGCCAATTGGTCATTCTTCGCGTAGAATTACACTACATCAAAGAGAGGGCTGATGAAAAATGAAACTGCAGGGCGCTTTTACTGCGCTTGTAACGCCAATGGCCGAAAACGGCGAAGTTGACTATGAAGGATTGGAAAAGAACCTGGAGTTCCAAATTTCACAAGGCATCGCCGGCGTTGTGCCCGTCGGCACTACAGGAGAATCGCCTACGCTCGACTGGGAAGAACACGACAAGGTTATTGAGCGCACAATAGATGTCGTAAACCGAAGATGCAGAGTTATAGCGGGAGCGGGCAGCAATTCGACAAAAGAAAGCCTTACAAGCGCGAAGCACGCCGCTCACGCCGGAGCTGACGCAGTGCTGCTCGTGGATTGCTATTACAACGGTCCATCGTCTCAGGAACTTAGAGATGAATACTATGCCGTTGTTGCAGAAAGCATTCCTGAAACAACTGTAGTGCCTTATGTGATACCTGGACGAACAGGCACTGCGCTGGCAGTGGAAGATTTGGCGATCCTATCATCCAAGTATCCGAATGTAAGCGCTGTAAAAGAAGCAACAGGCGATTTATCGAGAATGGCGCTGACGCGCGAACTATGCGGGCAAGGTTTTTCTATACTATCGGGGGATGATGATCTCACCTACAAGATGCTGACAGACCCTGCAATTAGAGCAGATGGCGTTATATCCGTTGCAACTAATATAGCGCCTGGACCAACAAGTGAAATGGTAAATGCCGCGCTTGCAGGAAACACAGACAAAGCTGCAGGACTCGCAGAAAAACTGGCGCCGCTTTTTGGAATAGTTACAGTAAAGGTAGAAAACGACCGCCGGCTGCCTAATGGCAAGACAGTTAAAGTTGCCGACAAATATCGAAACCCTCTCGCTATAAAAACACTGATGTCGGCACTGGGGATTCCTTCGGGACAATGCAGGAGACCCATTGGCAAAATGTCTGCCGCCGGCGTAAGCGTAGTGCGCGAGGCTGTAACCAAAGTCTGGCGAAACAGTCCAGAGATTCTAAAACCGCTGGAAACATTCTATGGCATAGATATTGAATCGCGCATATATGACGAAAAAGTCTGGAACAGCCTAATGGCAGGTTAGCTAATACACTCAAGCCAAAGCAAACTGGGCTGTGAGAATCACTCGCAGCCCAGTTTTATTGTTATCTCTTAACTGCAATGTATCAGCGGCTCTCTGGATAGCTCCAGTAATCGCATAGATACTTCCACCAGTTGTTCTGTTTGCCATCCGGATTTACTCCGGAACGTTTCGGTATACGAGTAAGCCACCACTTGTGATGCAGCCGCATGTCGCCGTTACCCCATTCGGAGCAGTTAACCCATCTCTTGGTCACTGCGCCAAGCAGATTAGGCCAGTTGTAAAGCCAGTCGTCGCACATACTCCAAACGTAGGTTGTGTTGCCCCAATCATAGTCGCTTTGGCTATTAGGCGCATAATGGCAGAATCCACAGGCCGATTCGCCTGGTGCCACCTTGTCTATCATCCTAAAGCGATCCCAGTTATTAGTTATAGGCCATGTCGGGAACCACCAGCTTGCGGGACGATATACACGGCTCAATATACATTCGCTGCGGTGGCAGAAATCTTCGAGCATACAGTCAACACCGCGCTCGTAGTTAAAGCCCATTATTATGACGTTCTTGCCAGTAGATGGAACATAGTAGGTACCGCCGTTAACGAAGAATGGACTTGGTCCTGCCATAGCGGCTTCCCACTGACCATCACCGCAAGGAGGTCCGAACAGGAATATCTCATCACACTCACCAGCAGCTACTCGCTCCGCAAGACTCTTAGGATTGTTATGAGGATATGTCTTGTCGGTTAGGAATTTTGGATAATTCATCCCTGCATACTGGCTGCAGGCAGTGCCATTCTGCCACGCAGCTACATACTCATCAGGTGTAAACCTAAACCCTTTAGTGTCATAAGTATGATACTCACAGTCAATCCAATCAACCACTTCGTAATTTGCATATCCGGCGCTTGCCTGTTTCAGATCATCTATATATGTCTGGCAAAGCACATGTGGGTCGCCCCAGCCGAAAACTTCGTGAGTCCTTTTATTGCCGTATGAAGGACAGTGCGGATCACAATTAACCACAATCACTTTGTACTTTTTGATAGACAGGTTCTGCAAATCCGAAGAGTTTCTAACCCTAACAACCGGATGCACTTCTCCATCCGCACCTACATAAGTGCCGCACACACCAGTGACAACCACAAAATTGCCTATATCCGGCGATGGTCTATCCGGCACCGAAAGCGCGATAAGATCAATTTTTACACCATTAATAGAGCCGCCATCGTTCTTAGCGGCACCATCTGATATATACCAGCAGTCGTCTATTCCCTGCTTGCCAGTAACTTTGCCGGAGAGCCTAACAAGCAGACCAACATTAGATAAACCTATGCCGCCTTCAACACCAGACTGGTAGCCCATCTGTCCACCGCCGAGCGTCTTAGTTGTAACGCCAAGAGGTTTAACCGTCTGATTTGATCCGCTCTGCCACCATCCTGAACATTCTATATACCGCTCCCTCGTCGTAGAGTCGGTCCGGATTACGCCGTTTACAACCAAAGACTGTCCAACCGACGGCAGATTTGTCCCTGAATAGCTGACCCTTATTCCGCTCGATCTATCAGCACTTTGGATATAGAAAACTTTATCATTAGTGAACACGGCGCTTACCACACAGTTTATATCTGCTTCCGCTCCGTCCGCATAAGCCTTCATCTGACCTACGGTTATTGGATGATAAAGAGTCGCCACATACCAGCTTGAGTATCTACTTCGAACAAATATATTGCGGCCAACTCGGACTATTTCACCCGTATAACCTGTTTGACCAGGCAGCGTAGAT
>Ga0101944_10003739_pt1 | contig 20446 bp, 17 predicted proteins | sample DewCreD2012metaG_FD_75245 | JGI IMG/M metagenome (GOLD analysis project Ga0101944, IMG submission 75245) | Hot spring sediment bacterial and archeal communities from British Columbia, Canada, to study Microbial Dark Matter (Phase II) - Dewar... ... | reverse complement strand
CTGTTCGGCCATGAGCGCGGCGCGTTCACCGGCGCCCTGGCGATGCGCAAGGGCCGCTTCGAGCTGGCCAACGGCGGCACGATTTTCCTGGACGAGGTGGGCGACTTTTCGCCCGCCACGCAAATCAAGCTGCTGCGCGTCATCCAGGAGCGCGAGTTCGAGCGCGTGGGCGGCACGACGACGATCAAGATCGATGTGCGCGTCATCGCCGCCACCAACCGCAACCTCGAACAGCTCATCGAACAAGGCAAGTTTCGCGCCGATTTGTACTACCGGCTCAACGTCTTCCCCATCCACCTGCCCCCGCTCCGCGAGCGCAAAAGCGACATCCTGCTGCTGGCCGATCACTTCGTCGAAAAGTACAGCCGGGCGATGCATAAAAACGTCCGCCGCATCTCCACCCCCGCCATCGACATGCTGATGAGCTATCATTGGCCGGGCAACGTGCGCGAACTGGAGAACGTCATCGAGCGGGCCGTGCTGCTCTCCACCGACGACGTGATCCACGGCCACCATCTTCCACCTACGCTGCAGACGGCCGAGGCGACCGGAACCACCCACGTCGGCACCCTCCAGGCGACGCTCGATAACGTCGAACGCGAGATTATTCTCGACGCTCTCAAATCCGCGCGCGGCAATAAGGCCAAGGCTGCCCGCGCACTCGGCATCAGCGAGCGGCTCATGGGGCTGCGCGTCCTCAAGCACGGAATCGATCCTCGCCGCTTTCGCACGGGCGCCTGAAAGCGCTGGGAAGGGACAACCTGGATGATATCTCCCTGGCGGATATATTCCTTAGCTCTGCGCACGATAGCACAAAATTCCTGTTTTGTGAAATTAGACTTTACCGGTAAGGGGCGGGGCTTGCGGTTTTCTGGGTCCTGCTTTTTGTAGTCAACCGGACGGTTAAGCTGGGAGTGTAGCCGTTCGATAGTCCTCAGGGCCTTTACGTAAAGCTTCTTTTTGGCTCCGACAGGTAGCTTCCTTGTGCCGCCCGGGAGCATGACATTGGTAACAATCTTGATGGTATGGTTAACGTGGTCAAAAACAAGCAGGGTGTCCGTCAGGACAAAAACCGCATCCGGCAGCGATAGATGATCCGGATTTTTATCCGGGATCTCTTCAAAAAATCTGACCATATCATAGCCCATATACCCCAGAAGGCCGCCGTAAAAACGGGGCAGCCCCTTTACTTCAACCGGCTTAAAATCCTTGATCAGCTTTCTGATTTCCTCAAGAGGGGAAACATCGCAGGTGTAGGAAATTTTCTTCTTCTCATGCATCCTCTCTATCTCGATTCTCTTGGCCTTGCTCCTGAATACCAGAGCAGGCCTTGAGCCCAGAAAAGAATAGCGCGCGACCTTTTCCTGCCCCTCCACCGACTCAAGCAGAAAAGCGTAGTCGCCTTTCTCTATCTTCAGGAATGTAGATACCGGCGTGTCAAGGTCGGCGTTGATCTCCTTGTAGACCGGGATAACGTTTCCCTTTACGGTAAGTTTCACAAACTCCTTGAAATCAGGATAGTACATTTCTGCTCCACACTCTGTACTCTGTACTCAATACTAATCCCCAATCTTCCTGTAGAAGCACGATTTTTTCCCGGTGTGGCAAGCTACGCCAACCTGCCGTACCTTAATCAGTAAGGCGTCCTTGTCGCAGTCATACGCTATTGATTTAACGAACTGAAAATGCCCTGAAGTCATTCCCTTAACCCAGTATTCTTTGCGGGAACGCGACCAGAAACAGGTCTTTCCGATCTTCAGCATACGCCTGATGGATTCCTTGTTCATATAGCCAAGCATCAGGACATCTTTAGTCCTGTAATCCTGGATGATAGCCGGAATAAGGCCGTTTGCGTCGAATTTGAAGCCTTTAAAACTGATTTTGGGAACTTTTTTCATGAGCGTACACATACCCCCTGTTTTGCCAGATAATCCTTCACCTGCGGAACCGTAAGCTCTCCGTAATGGAATAACGAAGCGGCCAGAGCCGCATCCGCCCCTGCCAAGGTAAGCACTTCCTTAAAATGTTCTTTTCGTCCCGCGCCGCCGGAAGCTATGACCGGGATATTCACCGAGCTGGTGACGCGCGAGGTAAGCTCGAGGTCATAACCGTCCTTGGTTCCGTCAAAATCCATACTGGTAAGCAGGATTTCTCCTGCGCCGAGCCGCGCGCAGGTCCTGGCCCATTCAACCGCATCAAGCTCTACGGCGGTCCGCCCTCCGTTAATATAGACCTGCCAGCCTTCTTCTTCTTTTTTGGCGTCGATCGCGACCACAATACACTGGCTGCCGAATTTATCTGAAGATAATGAGATCAAGTCTGGGCATTTAACCGCCGCGGTATTGATAGAGACCTTATCGGCGCCGGCATTCAAAAGGTCGCGTATGTCGTCAATCCCGGAGATCCCTCCGCCGACCGTAAAAGGCATAAAAATATTCCTGGCGATCTGCTCTACCAGGGATACCAAGGTCTTTCGCTTTTCGAAACTGGCGGTAATATCAAGAAAGACCAGTTCATCCGCCTGCTGGGCATCATAGGCCCTGGCGATCTCAACCGGGTCCCCGGCATCCCTCAACCCCAGGAATTTTACTCCTTTTACTACCCTGCCTTCCTTGATATCCAAGCAGGGGATGATCCTCTTGGCAAGCATTATTTCGTTTTCTGGTAAAGGAACTTCCGTAAAAGCTCCCAGGTTTGCTTTCCAACCTTACCGTCTACGCTCAAGCCGTTTGCCCTCTGAAAGGAACGTATCGCCTCCCTAGTCTTTGCGCCCATCTTTCCGTCGATCTTTCCCGGGTTGTAGCCGGCATTGCGCAGTGCCTGCTGTATTTCTTTGACCTTGGGCCTGGACTTAGTCTCGCCTGTATTCTTTGATGCCTGAGTAGCTTTAAGGTTTTCAGCTTCCATCAGGGACTGCTGCAGCTCTGCGATTTGAGCATCCTTTGCCTGAAGCTGGCTTTCAAGGACCGAAACCTGATTCCTCAACCCCTGTATCTCCAGATTCTTCTGTTTTGACATCGTTGCACACCCGCTAAGCAAAAAAATACAAACCAATACCGCAGATGCCCCTAAAACCGCTCTTATCCCCATATACTCCCTCCGTTTTTAAGCAAGCCGCAAAGCCTGGGCAAGGGTAAACCTGCCCTCATAAAGCGCCTTGCCGATGATAATACCGCTTAGCCCTTTGTTTTTAAGCAAGGATAGCTTTCGGATGTCTTCCAGGCAGGAGACGCCTCCGGAAGCAATGACCTTGATCTTTGTCTGGCTGATGATCTTTTTGATCTCAAGGATCCCCGGTCCCCGCAAGGTACCGTCCCTGGTTACATCGGTAAAAATGATTTCCTGCTGCCCCATCGCACGCAGGCTTTCGATAAATTCAAAAACGCTCCTGCCGCTCGCTGCCTTCCATCCCTTGGTCATCACCTGCCCTGCCTTAGCGTCGATACTAACGATGACGCCCTCTTTAAACCGGGCGCAGGCCTTCTTTAGGAATGCGTTGTCCTGCGCTGCTTTTGTTCCCAGGACAACGCGGTTGACCCCCCACGTAAGGAGGGTCCCGATTGTATCGATGTCGCGCACTCCTCCGCCAAATTCAACTGGCAGGTCAACGGCTTTGATTATGGCTTTAAGCCCTGCAAGGTTCTTTGGCTTTCCGGAAAAAGCACCGTCAAGGTCAACCACATGCAGGAATTGCGCGCCCTGCCGCTGCCAGTGCTTTGCCGTTTTTGCGGGATCGCGGGAATAAATTTTTTTATTGTAAGCCCCCTCAGTAAGCCTGACAACGCAGCCTTCCTGGAGATCGATAGCAGGTATGATCAGCATAGGTGCACGAAATTATCCAGCATCTTCAAACCCGTTGCCTGGCTCTTTTCAGGATGAAACTGCACTCCGTAAACATTTTCTTGCCAGACCACCGAGGTAAAACTGATGCCGTATTCGCAGGATGCGGCTGTCTGTTCTGCGCTCTGGTTTTCAGGATAATAAGAGTGGCAGAAATATACGTAGCTTGCCTCGGCAACCCCTTGCATTATGGGACAATCCCTGCGCACGATGCGCAGCCTGTTCCAGCCCATATGCGGGATTTTTACCCCCGTATCCGGGTCAAACCTGCGGACCTTCCCCGCAAGAACACCCATACCCCTGGTGCCGGGGGCCTCCTGGCTCTCGGAGAATAGTAGCTGCATCCCCAGGCAAATGCCCAAAAACGGCCGCTTGCTTTTAATGTATGCCTGCAGGGCCGCATCCAGGCCTGCTGCCTGAAGCGCCTTCATGGCATCGCAAAATGCCCCCACGCCAGGCAGCACTGCCTTATCGCAGGAATCCAGTTCTTGTGCCCTGGATATTACGCGTGTTCTTGCCCCGAAATGCTCCAGGGCTTTCTGTACGCTGTGGATATTGCCCATGCCGTAGTCGATAATAGCGATCATAGAGAGAATTGATGATTAGTATTGAGTGCTGAGCACAGAGTACAGAGTGTGATCAATCGATAACCCCTTTTGTGGAGGGGACTCCTTTCCTGCGCGGGTCGATCTGCGTTGCCTGGTCCAAGGCAATGCCGAAGGCCTTAAAGACTGGCTCGAGATTCGTATGTAAATCCGTACTAAAATTTTTTAAACCGATATGTAAATTCAACCCTGCATGTTTAGCGAATCCTTCGAAAAAATGATTGGCATAGGTAAGGTTATACCCCTGCTCATCCCGCGGAACGCTTGTCCCCGCCCCGGTAAGCTCTTTAAAAAATCCCCGTCCATTAATATCGATGGTAACGTCCGCGACTACCTCTTCCATAGGGACAGAGGAAGAGCCAAACCTTCTAATACCCTTCATGTCTCCAAGGGCCTTTTTGAAAGCCTGCCCCAGGACAATCCCCACATCTTCATTGGTATGGTGTATATCTACGTTCAGGTCTCCCCTTGCCTTTATGTCCAGGTCAAATAAGCCGTGGAAGCTGAACAGCTCAAGCATGTGGTCCAGGAGGCCGATGCCGGTATCTATCTTTGACTTTCCGCTTCCGTCAATAGTAAGCTTAACAGCGATATCGGTCTCACTCGTCTTTCTTTTTACGATTGCCGTCCTTTTCTTCATTTCTTCTCCTGCACGCTATGCGCCAAACCTCGCCTTTACCGAATCTAAATGATCCTTGAGCCCTTCGATGCCAGCCACCTTTTCAAGCGGTTCGCGTATTTTCTCAAGCGCCTTTTTGGAATAGCTGATGATGTGGCTGCTCTTGACGAAATCATGCACCGACAGCCCTGAGAAGAAACGCGCCGTGCCTGCGGTAGGCAATACATGACTTGGCCCGGCAACGTAATCCCCGACCGCAGCAGGGCTGTACTGGCCTAAGAACACCGCGCCTGCGTTCCTGATGCACTTAAGCAGCCTTTGCGGGTTGTTAACCAGGATCTCCAGGTGTTCGGGCGCGATCCTGTTGGCGATCTCTGCTGCTTGAAGCAGATTTTTGGTCAGGATAATCAAGCCGTTAACCCCCTCCAGCTCTGATTTAATCTCTTTTGCCAGCGCCTTGGAATTGGTAATCAGGATAGCCAGCCCTTTTGCATGCTCTGCCTGCGCCTTAAGGTCCGCGATAATGAATTTCGGCTCGCTGAAACGGTTGGCAATGATTACCAGCTCTGTAGGCCCTGCGATCATATCGATATCCACCAACCCGAAAAGCTGCCGCTTTGCTTCGCTCACATAAACATTGCCCGGCCCGACGATCTTATCAACGGCCGGAACGGTCTTTGTCCCGTAGGCAAGCGCTGCGATCCCCTGGGCCCCTCCTACCCGGTAGATCTCATCGACTTTCAGGAGGTCTGCGACTACCAGGATGTGCGGGTTGATAAAACCCTGCTTATCCGGCGGGCTTATCAAAACAATATTCTTGACGCCGGCAATCCGCGCAGGAAGCACGGTCATATATACGGTAGATACCAGCGGTGCGGTCCCTGCCGGTATGTAGATCCCGACCTTTTCCAGCGGCGTGAAATTCTCACCCAGAACTACCCCGTCGGCATCTTTTATCCTCCAGGATTTTCTGATGGTCTTACGGTAAAAACGCTCGATGTTATTAATGACTACCTTAAGGGTAGAGACGAAGTTAGGGCTTATGTTCTGATAGGCCCCGCTAATCTCAATCTCGGAGACTTTGAGCTGCCGGGGAGAAAGCTTTACTCCGTCAAACTTACGCGTATATTTCAGCAGTGCCTCATCGCCAAGCAGGCGGACATCTTCAATAACGCGCCTTACCACATCTTCTACCCGGCGCGACTTAATGAGCCTTCGGTCGTATATCTTGTCTAATTTCTTGCTGGGAAACCGCACTATCCTCACAGCGTGCCCTCCATTGCGTTTTTAAGCTTCAGGAACGCCTCAGGCAACCCTTCGGGATTGGTGCCGCCTGCCTGCGCAAAATCCTTCCTGCCTCCTCCGCTGCCTCCGATTGCCTGCGCAACCTGGCGGATAAGCCTGGAGGCATCCCAGCCCTTTTGACACAGGTCTTCGGTGATACCGATAACCAGGAATGCTTTTTTCTCCCTACTTGAGGCAAGGGCAATCACCGCAGAGGAGGCCTTTTGCTTGATCAGGTCAACCTGCCGACGCAACAGCTCCATATCCATATCCGGAAGCGTGTCGCAAATGAGCGTGAGCCCTGCAATGCGCTCGGCCCTGGAAAGCAAGGCATCGGCGGAAACCGAGATGTTCTTAACCTTCTGGGAAACCACCTCTTTTTCAAGTGCCTTTATACGGCTGAGTCTGGATTGGATTTCGTCAATGAGTTTGTCTTTCGGGGAATTCAGCATTGAGGAGGCTTCGTAAAGGATGTCCGCGTCTTTCCTGGCCAGCCTATACGCAGCCAGCCCTGTTATTGCCTCTATCCTCCTTATGCCGCTTGCAACCGAACCCTCCTGCGTGATCCTGAAGGTCCCGATCTCTCCTGTCGAACGAAGATGGGTACCGCCGCAAAACTCCCTGGAAACACCCTCTACTGAAACTACGCGCACCTTATCACCGTACTTTTCCCCGAAAAAGGCAAGCGCCCCGGATTTTTTTGCCTGCGCCAGACTCATTTCTTCGGCGATAAGCGGTATATTCTCCAGTATCCTGTTATTGACCTCTTCCTCGACCCTGCCCAGCTCTTCCTTGCTCAAACCCTTAAAATGGGTGAAATCAAAACGCAGCCTGTCTTCCGCAACAAGCGAACCCTGCTGCCTGACATGGGCACCCAGCACCTTTCTGAGGGCAGCCTGAAGAAGGTGGGTTGCCGTATGGTTGCGCGCGATTGCCAGCCGCCTGGCAGAATCAATAGAACACAACAGCTCATCCCCTGTCTTAATGCTCCCCTCGGTTACCTTACCGTAGTGCAGAATTACCGCATCCTGTTTTTGGCAGTCTTCGACCGTAAAAACGCTTTTGCCCTTTGTAAGGGTACCGGTGTCGCCGACTTGTCCGCCGGACTCCGGATAAAAAACCGTTTTATCCAATATGACACGGACTTCATCGCCTTTACCTGCCTTCTTGACCGCAGAAGACCCTTTAATGATCACTAATACCTTTGCCTTCACCCGGTTGTTAGTATAACCGGCAAAAGCCGTCTTTTTAACCTTCAGATGCAGGCCCTTGAGATCGAATACATCCCCTTTCATCGAACTCTGCGCCTTGGAGCGGTTTTTCTGCTCCTCCAGGTCCTGTTCAAAAACATCCTGCGAAAAAGGGATCTGCTTTTTATCCAGCCACTCCCTGGTCAACTCAAGAGGAATGCCGTAGGTATCGTAGAGTTGAAATGCTTTATGCGCTGCCGACACAGGGTCTGCGCCTTCAAAACCGGCTTCCTGGAAATACCGCTGGCTGGAATTAAGGGTAGCGTTGAATGCCTCCTCTTCGCTTAGTATGATCTGAGCGATATTCTCCCTGCGCTCGTTCAGCTCAGGATACGGCGCTTTCATGACAGAGGCAACAACAGGAACCAGCTTATAAAGAAAAGGCTTGGTGATGCCCAGCTTCCTTAAATTAAGAATGCTCTTGCGGATCAGCTTCCTTACTACATACCCGCGCGCTTCATTCGAAGGCATAACTCCGTCATAAACGGAAAAGACAGTGGCACGCACATGGTCGCTGACCGCATACACCAGTTCCCTGGGCGAATCCTCACCTTCCTTGCTTTTTGCCATTATTTCGTTGACGATAGGAGCAAAAAGGTCTGTTTCAAAATTGCTCCTTACCCCCTGCATGACCGCAGAGAGCCTTTCCAGGCCCATGCCTGTATCTATATTGCGCTGAGGCAAAGGCTCTAATATGCCCCCTTCCTTACGGTTATACTGCGTGAATACCAGGTTCCATATCTCGGGGTAGCGGTCGCAGCCGCAGGCAGGCGTGCAATCTTCCCTGCCGCATCCTGCGTCTTTGCCCTGGTCGAAAAATATCTCGGAACACGGGCCGCAGGGGCCGTTAGGACCTTTTGATTTCGCCTCCGCGGGCCAGAAATTATCCTTGTCCCCAAGTTTAATGATCTTATGCTGCGGCACGGCGATAATATCCCTCCAGATACGAAAAGCTTCATCATCGTCTTTATAAACGGATACCCAGAGTTTATCAGGGGGGATCGAGAGGACTTCCGTAAGGAACTCCCATGCCCAGGAAATCGCTTCCTGCTTGAAATAGTCTCCGAAGGAGAAATTCCCCAGCATTTCAAAAAAGGTGTGGTGCCGCGGGGTCTTGCCGACCCTTTCCAGGTCTCCGGTGCGCAGGCAGCGCTGCGAGGAGGCGGCGCGCCGGTAGTCGATATTGAGCCCCAGGAACTGCTTCTTGAACTGGTTCATCCCCGCAGGCGTAAAGAGCACGGTAGGGTCGTCCTTGGGCACAAGCGAATCGCTTTCGACTACCTTGTGTTTTTTCCTTTTGAAAAAATCCAGGAATTTCTGCCGTAAGATATCCGATCTCATAACCGGTTCAATACCTCAAGTGCGGCATCCGCCGAAAAACCACGGCGCAGCAAAAAACCAAACACCCGCTTTCTGGCTTTCAGCGGATCGAGGGATTTAAAAGCCTTCAACTTTGCGCTGACAAGCCCTTCAATAACTTCCTTTTCGTTGTAATCCCTCGCCGCCACGCGCAGCTGTTCTTCAATGATGGGACTATCGACCCCCTTGGCCTTGAGTTCCCGCTTTAGCCTTCGCAGGCCCAGGGGCCTCTTGATACGGGAAGAAATCCAGGAACGCGCAAACTCCTCATCATCCAGAAACCTTTTCTCTTTCAGGAACGCGACCACCCTGCGGCAAACAACTTCACTGAACTTTTTCTGTTTAAGGCGACCAATGAGCTCGGCTTCGCTGCGCAACCTGAACTTAAGGAGTAGGAAGGCATAATCCCTGGCTCTGGCAAATTCAGCCTCTTGAGAGGTATTCCTGTTTTTCCGCACAAGGTTAACGAAAGGGTTTATTCGCCTTTGACAAGAAAGTAACCCCGCAGGGCACGCACGAGGCAGTCTCCCCGCGCTGCTTCGGTTATTTTCCTGTAGTCGGAAAGATTATTAACCGCTTCTTTGTTTATTTCGATAATAACATCTCCGGGGATAATGCCTGCATTTTCGGCAGAGCTGCCAGGCTCCACATCCGTAACCACTACTCCTCTGCGGGCGTCTATGCCGAAGCGCTTAACGTCATCCGACGAGGCATCCTTGACGATGAGCCCCCTCCAGGAATCCAGCGATGCTTCAACAGGGGCACTTCTGATCTCATCCGGCCTCTGGCCAATCTGGACATCCAGGGTAATCTCTTTTTTATCACGGATCACTTTAACCTTGACCGTGCGGCCGATTTCGGTTGCAGTAACCGCGGCAATCAGGGCTTTGCTGTTGGCAACCGCCTTACCGTTAAATTCCGTGATTATATCTCCTTCTTTGATGCCTGCCTTTTTCGCCGGCCCAGGCTCTACCAATCCCGCAACCAGGACACCCGAGGTATCCTTCAACCCGAAATAAGAGGCCATCTCTTCGGTAAGGTCCTGTATGGTCACGCCCAGCCACCCGTAGAGGATCTTTTTCCCTTCAATAAGGCGGGAGAGGATCCTTTTGGCATTATTGATCGGTATGGCAAACCCTATGCCTTGGTACCCTCCGCTGGTGGAAAATATGGCGACATTGATTCCCACAATCTCCCCTTTAAGGTTTACCAGGGGGCCGCCTGAATTCCCGGGATTAATGGCGGCATCGGTCTGGATAAGGTCGTTGTAATCACGCTCTCCCCGCGATAGGCTCCTCCCGAAAGAGCGGTGCAATGCGCTGATAACCCCTGCGGTAACCGTTGGTTCGGGGTTCTCCAGCGCAAAACCGAAGGGGTTCCCTATGGCAACAACCCATTGGCCGATCCTGAGAGTATCGGAATCGCCCAAAGCAGCAACAGGAAGGTTGCGCGCATTAACTTTGATCACTGCCAGGTCGGAACGCGCATCCTGGCCCTTGATCTCTCCTTTGAATTCCCTGCCGTCTGAAAGGGTGACCGTTATCTTATCGGCATTGCGCACCACATGCTCATTGGTCAGGATATAGCCCTCCCCGTCGATAATTACGCCCGAACCCAGCCCCACTTGCTTGTATTCCCGCTGTGGCGCCGGGCCGAAAAAATCATTGAAAAACTGGTCAAAGTCGCCTCCGAACGGAGAATCTTCAAACGGCGTGCCGAAATAGAACCTGCGCATGCCCTGGGGGAGCCTGGTGGTGCTCTCGGTACTGATGGAAACCACGGCCTTCCCTGCGGTGTTTGCTACGTTGATAACCGCATCCTCCATCTTCAAGCCTTCAAAGGAAGGCGCTTCGGTAACGGATGGCGCGGCCTGCGCCACCGGCTCCTGTGCATGAAAGGCAAGCGCGAGGAAAACAATCATTGCTGCAGAAATAACCCCCGAGGCAAACCACAATACCCTTGAACGCATATATATCTTTTCCTCCCTGCTATTGGTGCATGACGATCTTTTTTCTCGTCTCCCTTTCAATCTCATCCTGCAGCTTTGAATTTTCTTTCAGGGCCTTTATGGCGGCATCCCTGCCCTGGCCGATTTTGTTCCCTTTGTAAGAAAGCCAGGTCCCTGATTTTTCGATTACCCCGAGGTTAAGCCCGGCGTCAACAATGCTGCCGGTCTTGCCGATACCTTCGTTGTGCAGTATCTCAAATTCCCCCTCCTTAAAGGGCGGAGCGACTTTGTTCTTCACAACCCTTACTCTTACCCTCCCGCCGATCACTGTCTCTGCGCTTTTAAGCGTTGCGATACGCCTGACATCAAGCCGCACGGAAGAATAGAATTTCAGCGCCCTTCCCCCGGGGGTGGTCTCAGGGGAGCCGAACATCACGCCGATCTTCTCGCGTATCTGATTGATGAATATAACGCAGGTGCGCGACTTGCTGATTGCCGCGGTCAGTTTACGCAGGGCCTGGGACATGAGCCTGGCCTGCAGTCCGACATGGGCATCCCCCATCTCTCCTTCTATCTCTGCGCGCGGGGTAAGCGCTGCCACCGAATCGATGACGATCACATCGACCGCATTCGAACGCACGAGGGTCTCGGCTATCTCAAGCGCCTGCTCGCCGGTATCCGGCTGGGAAATAAGCAGGTCGTTTAGATTGACGCCGATCACCTTGGCATAGGTGGAATCAAAGGCGTGCTCTGCGTCGATAAAAGCAGCAACCCCGCCTCTATGCTGTATCTCCCGGATGACGCTTAAGGTAAGCGTGGTCTTTCCGGATGCCTCAGGGCCGAATATCTCGATAACCCTCCCCCGGGGAAGACCTCCGACACCAAGCGCTACATCCAGCGTCAGGGCTCCGGTAGGGATAGCATCGACATCGAGCTTGACATCCTGGCCCAGCTTCATAATTGAGCCTTTGCCGAACTGTTTTTCTATCTGCGAGAGTGCCAATTCCAGGGCCTTCTGACGCTCGGAAGTCTCCCGGGAAACCTCTTTTACCGCGACTTTTTTATCGTGAGACATGAGAACCTCCCTTTATCAGAAAATTAGATATTAATTATAACTTACGAGCACGGAGCCTGTCAAACAAATAATTCCCACCTCCTCCCCCGGCCCCTCTGGATAAATAGACTTCTTTACCGGGAGAATCTAACCTTATTTTTTGCCCGTTTTAAAAGCCCCGCTCCTTGACATCATTGCCAAAATATGCTACATTTGAGCGTTATGGACGAACTGCTGAAATATAAACAGGAGCTTGAGCGCACCAAGGCAGAATTGGCGATACTCTATGAGATCTCCAATGCCATGCGCACAACGCTTAAGCTCGATGAAATCCTCTATATCATCCTCACCGGGGTCACCGCGCACCTGGGGCTGGGGTTCAACCGCGCGCTCTTATTCCTGGTGAACGAGAAAGATGGCCTCATCGAAGGCAAGCTCGGCATCGGCCCTGACAGCGGAGAAGAAGCGAACAGGATTTGGCGGCAGATCGAGCAGGAAAAGATGGACATGGACGACCTTATCGCAGCGCATAAGGCCTCCAACCACGTCATGGATTCGGCTTTTAACCGCCAGGTGCAGCGCTTTAAGCTTCAGTTAAAAGAGCAGACTGCGAGTTTGCTTGCGCTGAGCGTATTCGAAGGGATGCCGCTGCACCTGACAGAAGAAACCATACAAAACTACCGCACAGACCCGGTTATCCAGGCGCTCAACACCCAGGAGATCGTCATAGTCCCCTTAAAGGCAAAAGATAAAGTAAAGGGGCTGATTCTGGCAGATAACTCTATTACCCGCAAACCTATTACCAAAGACGATATCAGGATGCTGATTATGCTGGCCAACCAAGCCGGCCTGGCAATAGAGAATTCCCAGCTTTATGAGGCCGCGCTCATACGCAGCCATACGGATTCCCTGACAAACCTCTGGAACCACGGCTATTTCCAATACCTCCTGCAGACGGAGCTCGAAAAGGCAAAAGCCACTAACTCTCCCTTAAGCCTAATCACCATTGATATCGACGATTTCAAGGTATACAACGATACCCTCGGGCATCAGGCGGGAGACTCGATACTGAAAGAAATTGCCCAGCTCCTGAAGAACCAATCCCGCAAGATGGACTATGTCTGCCGTTACGGAGGGGAAGAATTCACCATTATCTTACCGCAGACGGATAAACGGGAGGCCTACCTCATCGCCGAGCGCCTTAGGCAGGACGTGGAAAGGCACATGTTTATTCACGAAGAAATACTCCCCAATAAGAGAATGACCGTCAGTATCGGGATATCCGCCTTCCCTCATGACGGCCAAACACCTTCGGAGATCATCTCCTTCTCCGACAAGACCCTCTATCAAGCCAAACACTCGGGGAAAAACACCACCTGCTTCGAAATCGACCCTGTCGCTTAAGCCGGGGCAACGGCAACGGCGTCAGACTCACCCGCCTCTTTCTTGTCCTTGGAAAATTTGACAGAGACGATTTTGGAAACCCCGGATTCCTCCATAGTGATACCGTACATGACGTCGGCGTTTGCAATGGTTTTCTTATTGTGGGTGATCACAATGAACTGGCTGATCCGGGAGAACTCCTGCAGCATCCTGCCGAACCTATCTACGTTTGCCTCATCCAGCGCCGCGTCTATCTCGTCAAGCACGCAGAACGGCGACGGCTTGATCTTGAAAATGGCAAAGATAAGCGCAATAGCAGCCATGCTCTTTTCGCCTCCGGAAAGCAACAAAACGTTCTGCAGCTTTTTCCCCGGCGGACGGCAGATAATCTCTATCCCGGACTCCAGGGGGTCCTGCTCGTCAATAAGAAAGACCTGCGCGTCCCCGCCGTTAAAGAGCAACCTGAAATAATTGCGGAATTCCACGCGTACCTTCTCAAATGTTTCCATAAACATCTGCTTGGTGGTACGGTTGATTTTAAGGATCGCCTCGTGAAGCGAATGCTTGGCGCTGGTTAAATCATTCTGCTGCTGGCTCAGGAAATCGTAACGCTGCTTTAATTCGTCATACTCTTCTATTGCCACCAGGTTGACGGTTCCGTAGGAATCAATCTTGCTCTTGAGCTCCTGGATTTGCAGAGAGAGCGCTTCGGGGTCTATCTGCTCTTGAGGCCCTTTTATTTCTTCTGCCGGAGACTCCCCGGCAGTTTCAGTTGCAGCCTGCTCAACCACGGGCGGATTATCCAGGTCAAACTTATAATTATCCAGCATTCGCTCTTTAAGGCCGAGCAGCTTGAACTCCAGATCCTTATCGCTCATCTGGACCTCGTAAATTTTGTTCTGCGAAGCGTCCAGCTCTTTTCTATGCGCCTCTATTTGCTTGACGAAATCAATCCCCTGGCTTGATACCTCTTCATAAAGCGCCTGAGCCTCCTTGAGCCGCGCTGCGCACTCCTCCTGGCGCAGCTGCGTCCGGGAAATCTCAGTTTCCAGTTGCGCAATCTCTTCGCTGAGCGCCTTGCGCTTGGCAAGCCCATCGGCAATCTGGCGCGTAAGTCCCAGGAACTCCTCATTGTCCTGATTGAAGGCATCCTCCAGCATCCCCAGGGTCTGCTCGTCTGAGACGATCTTTTTTTGCAGGTTCCCTAACTCGGTCTTTGACTGGGCTATGGCTACCAGCACCTCTTCTTTTGCGGTTATCCTGGCGCTGATATTTGACTGCTCCCTGACAATGGTCTCTTCCCTTAACGCGTGTTCTCCCTCAAGAAAGCTTGCTTTTGCACGCGATTGCTCAAGGTCATTTGAAAGCTGAGCGAACTGGCTCTCAAGATCCGCAAGCTCCAGGTTGATTATGTCTTCCTCCTCTTTGATCTTGTTGAACTGTTCCTGTGCGGACTCCTGCTGCGCCTTTTTATTCACCAGGACCATCTCCTGGCTCCTGGCTGCATCCTGCGCTTCCTGGATGAGGCGGCTAAGCTCGGCAAGTTCATTTTCCTTTGATTCGCGCGCGTTGCACAAGGCAGATATTTCAAGGTCAATGCGCTCCATTTCTGCGGCAATCCGGCGCGTATCTAGGTCAATGGGCTTTGCTTCCCCGGAAAGCTTGAAGCTCGCCGGGTCAAAGTAGGCCTTATCTTCATCGCTTAAATCGTAGGAGCTTTTGATCCTCACCACCAGGCCGCTGGTGTTCTTTTCAGGGAGTTTATCCAGGTAGATCACCGCGTTCATCGATTCATTGATATCTTCGTATTCTGCCCTTAGTTTATCCAGGAATTCTTTTTTAGAGGAGAGGCTGAGCTTTTGTTTTTCGAGGTTCTCCACTGCCCTCTTAATCTCATCCAGGGAAACGCTCACCTGCAGCTTTTGAGATTGCAACTGCTCAACCTTCCCGAGCGCCTGATTGAAAGCTTCTGTAAGCGATTCTACCTCCCTGGTAATCCCCTCCAGCGCATCCTGGCTCAGGGCCTTTTCTTCGAGCACCTTGGCTTTTTCTATCCCCAGCCTTTTTTTGCGCGCGGAAAGTACCTGCTCCTTGGAGGTAAGCTCAGTTATAATGTTCTTGGCTTCGGCTATGCGGGCGACCAGCTCAAGGATATCTTTTTTCGCCCTGGCGATAGCTTCATGGGAATTCTTCACCGAGAAATTTATTTCCTCCAGCTCCGCTTCCTTCTCTTTAAGGTAGGCGCCTTTTTCGTCGATCAACCTCTGCAGCTGCTCGTATTCGCTGCGTATCGCATCCAGCTTTTCCTGGTCCTGCCTCAGGCGCTCCTGGATCTGAGCTGCGCGCTGGCGCAGCTGCTCCTCCTGAAGCCCGAGCTCAGAAATACGTTCACGGTTAAATGAGATACGCTCCGCATTCTTCGCCTGGAGGTTCTCTGCAGTCAGGAGTTCGTTTTTAACCTCCAGGATTCTGTCCTCAAGGGATTTGAGCTCATTCTGACGCTTATTGATCCTCTCCTGGGATTCGGCAAGGATTACGGAAAGCTCGTTATGGCGCTGCTGTAAAGCCTCTGCCTGAAGACGCAGCTGCTGGCGCTGCGCTTCAATCGCCTCCTTCTGCAAAAGCGCCAGAACAATCTCCTTGGATTTAAGTTCTTCGAATGTCTCTTTGTATCTGCGCGCCTTATTTGCCTGGCGCTCCAACGAGCTAATCTGCCTTTTAACCTCAACCACGATATCGTTCACCCTCAGCAGGTTCTGTTCGGTTTCTTCCAGCCTGCGCAAGGCCTCTCTCTTCTGGGTCTTGTATTTAGTGATCCCTGCGGCTTCGTCGAAAACAAGCCTGCGGTCCTCTGGTTTGGAGCTTAAGATGAGGTCAATCTTTCCTTGCGCGACAAGGGAATAGCTTTCCGCGCCGATGCCGGTGCCCATCAAAAGCTCAAGGATATCCTTGAGCCTAACAACCGCCTTATTCAGGAGGTATTCGCATTCGCCGGACCTGAAGATCCTGCGGGTAATCGCAACCTCGTCATGATCAAAATGAAAAAACCGGTTCTTGTTGTCGAAGGTAAGAGTAACCTCTGCCATTCCCAGGGGCTCTTTTAAGTCTGTGCCGTTAAAAATAACATCCTGCATCTCTGATCCGCGCAGCGATTTTACCGATTGTTCTCCCAGGACCCAGCGGATGGCGTCGAAGATATTGGACTTGCCGCAGCCGTTAGGGCCGACAACCGCGGTAACCCCGGGCTCGAAACTCAACGTAGTCTTACTGAGGAAGGATTTGAACCCTACTATTTCCAGTTTCTTAAAATACATACGCTTCTCTCCTTCTACTGTTTTAATTCGTATTCTGATTGCGCTGCATCCATAATACCCTTGCCAGCCCCATCAAGTGCGCCCTCTCAAGCGCAATACCGGCCCGCTGCAATGGCGAAGCAGGAACAGGCTGTGTCCAGACAACCTTCCCTCTGGTGTAAAAGGGCTCATGCCTGTCAGGTATGTGCAACCACAGTTCCAGGGGAGTTCCTGAAGAAACTCCGCGCGGAACCTCCAGGCCCACGCCGTTTGCGCTGATGTCAACAGTGTTAGCTTGCGATTCGAAGCCATTAACGGGGTTCAAGATGCGTGCGGAGAGCTTCACGGGCAAGCGAGCGAAAATCCTGCGGTCCTGCATTACCTCTGTCTTCTTGCTAATGGACGGACTTGTTCTCAAGCCAAGCATCGATCTTCTCCTTTTTAAATCTCCACTGGCCGACGAGCTTTACCGCAGGTATTTTATTCTGTTTAAGCCATTCGTAGATTGTGCGCCGGGTTACCTTCAGGTAAACGGCCAGCTCCTCTATTGTCATCAAACCGCTGTTTATTGCCATGGTTTAATTATAAAAAACAAAACGTATTTTGTCAAGGAAAATCTTTACATTTTTTAACATATATAAGATAAGACTATACTTAAGCTGAAAAAATTAACTTTATAATGATATGAAGTGAAGAAAAAAGAAAATATTACAGGTTGGTATTTTTATAACTTATTGCGAATGAAGAGGTTGTTAGTAATTGCAGTAAGGAAGGATTAGGAAATCTTGAATTTTAAAGCGCGAGAAAGGCCAAAGAAGTCAACACCCTCGAATTGTATACCGATGCGGTAAGAATAAGCGTCAATCTGCATTGACCAGACTACTTTGCCCCTCACATGCAAAGGCTCAAGATTGTCGGGGATCTCAAGGTGCATTTCCAGGTCAGAGCTTGGTTCAATTTTATCCTGGGTGATGATCATACCGCCTCCGCCGGCGCTAATATCGATCATCTTTCCCGACCCCTCTCTTTTATTCAGGAGATCAGTATACTTAACAGGGAAATCAACCTTGAATCGCTGAAAGAATCTGCGTTCTTTCATTGGCACCAAGCCCTTATAAGAAATTATTTTACATATAAAATCCGCTGTGTCAATATTAAATCCCATTTTGCAAATCCAGAGACAGGGACCGTTTCCCTTCGCCAAAACCCAACAGTTACCAATAGGTTACAAACACTCATTTTCCTAATACAGGTTAGAATATAATCTATGGATTTTTGGGAAAATGAGTTGTTGTAACTTCTATTAATAAAAGGTAGTTACGACGAGGGGAAACGGTCCCTACGGTGAAATTTGGGAGAAGATGGGGTATTTTTGAATGTTATCTCTTGAGTGTTTCCTTGAACTTCTTTGTTAATGCGGGAATGACTTGAAAGAGGTCGCCTACTATGCCGTAGGTGGCGACTTTAAAGATCGGGGCATCGGGGTCTTTATTGATTGCGACGATGATCTTGGATGATTGCATTCCGACTAAATGCTGGATCTGGCCGGAGATACCGCAGGCAAAATAGATCTTCGGCGCCACTGTCCTGCCGGTTTGCCCTACCTGGTGCGAATACGGCATCCATCCGGCATCTACTGCAGCGCGCGATGAGCCTACTGCCGCTCCCAGCACATGAGCCAATTCTTCCAGAAGCTTAAAATTCTCAGGCCCTCCCATCCCCCTGCCTCCGGAAACGATGATATCCGCCTCGGCAAGGTTAACCAGGGTCTCCACTTCCTCGACGATATCCAGAAGCTTGGTGCGGGAAAAATACAGCGATGAGTCAAGCGCCTCCTTAATAACCTTGCCCTTTCTGCGCTTATCCGGCTCCATGGGCTGCATCACCTTATGCCGAACCGTTGCCATCTGGGGCCGGTAATTAGGGCTGATGATCGTTGCCATGATGTTTCCTCCGAAAGCCGGGCGCGTCTGCAAAAGTATTTTTCGCTCCGGGTCGATATCCAGCCCCGTACAATCCGCGGTAAGCCCTGCTTTTATCTTAATGGCAACGCGCGAAATAAGCGACCGGCCGATGGCGGTTGCTCCGCAAAGGAAAATTTCTGGCTTGTATTTTTTTATTAACTCCACCAGAACATTGGTGTATGGTTCGTCCTGGAAATTGGCAAGCTCAGGCGCCTCTACGAGATAAATATTGTCGGCCCCGCGCCAGATCAATTCATCCAGCTGATCCTCCAGGTTGTGGCCGATAAAAACTCCTGAAACCTGGCAGGACAACTGTTTGGCAAGCTCCTGCGCCTTTCCCAGCAACTCATAGGCAACCGGCTGGACCTTGCCTTTCTTCTGCTCTATAAAAACCCACACTCCTTTATAGGCTTTAAGGTCTAATGCCGCAGCAGCTACAACCTGAGGTTTTTCCAGAAGTATGGCCTTGAATTTACATGCCGGCACACAGGCGCCGCAAAGGTTGCATTTATTAAGGTCAATAACAGCCTGCCTGCCGGCAGACAGGCCTTTCTTATCCATGATGCGTATGGCATCAAACGGGCAGACTTTTAGACACAGGGTGCATCCGGTGCATTTCTCGACAATAATTTGTATAGGCATACAGTTATGGTATTTCGTTCTTGAGCAGCCCCACCAGTTTCTCCGCTATTTCGGGTACCTCGCCCTTCAGTATCTCTCCGCCTGTCCTCTGGGGAGGAGTAAAGATCCTGACGACCTGGGTTGGAGAACCTGAAAGCCCCAGTTCCAGAGGATTCAGGTCAAGGTCCTTCTGCGTCAGATGATTAATCTTGGCCTGTTTTGCGCGCATCATCCCTTTTAAGGAAGGAATCCGCGGCTCATTGATTTCTTTTACTACCGTAAGCAGCGCAGGAAGAGGGGTTTCGATTACCTCATAACCCTCTTCCAGCATACGCTCAACGCGCATTGATTTTTCTTTTACCTCTTCGATCTTCTTAACGTAGGTGACCTGGGGTATCTCCAAATGCGCGGATATCCCCGGCCCCACCTGGGCAGTATCTCCGTCTGATGCCTGTTTTCCGCACAAGATAAGGTCGAATTCGCCCAGTTTCCTGATTGCGCCTGAAAGCGTATAGCTGGTAGCCCAGGTATCGCTACCGGCAAAAACACGATCGCACACCAGGACACCCTCATCAGCCCCCATGGATATGGCTTCTCTCAGGGCAGCCTCTGCCTGCGGAGGCCCCATAGTAATAACCGTAACCTTACCGCCGAATTTCTCCTTCAGGCGCACCCCTTCTTCAATGGCGTACATATCAAAAGGATTAATAATGGACTTGACTCCTTCGCGGATCAGGGTGTTGGTATCGGGATTAATCCTGACTTCGGTTGTTTCGGGAACCTGTTTTATACAGACGATAATGTTCATAGAAAAGATTGTGGGTCGATAGTCTATGGTCTATCGTAAGGACACTACACGATAGACCATAGGCCATCGACTTTCGACTGTTTTATTTTGCCATCTCCTTAATCAACTGCAGCGCAATAATATTGCGCTGGATCTGGTTAGTGCCTTCGTAAATCTGGGTGATCTTGGCGTCACGCATAAATTTCTCAGCCGGGTAATCCTTCATATACCCGTATCCGCCGAGTATCTGCACGGCATCGGTAGTCACCTTCATGGCTACATCAGAAGCAAAGAGCTTTGCCATAGCAGAATCCTTGGCAACATCCTTTACCTGCGCGTCGATAGCCCGTGCGCATGAATACACGAGCGCACGTGCTGCCTCAACCTCTGTTGCCATATCGGCAAGCATCCACTGTATCCCCTGAAAGCTTGAGATCGG
>Ga0101944_10003737_pt1 | contig 20456 bp, 17 predicted proteins | sample DewCreD2012metaG_FD_75245 | JGI IMG/M metagenome (GOLD analysis project Ga0101944, IMG submission 75245) | Hot spring sediment bacterial and archeal communities from British Columbia, Canada, to study Microbial Dark Matter (Phase II) - Dewar... ... | reverse complement strand
CCTGGGAGGGCATCATTGTCCCCGTGCCGCTCCACACCCGGCGCCTGCGACAGCGGGGATTCAACCAGGCCGGACTTCTGGCGCGTGAGCTCGGCAGGCGCCTCCAAAGAACCGTGCGGTTCGACCTGCTCCAGCGAAAGCAGTGGACCGAGCCCCAGACGCGTCTGAACCGGCAAGCCCGGCTGAGCAATGTCAGGAATGCCTTTGAGGTCGTTTTTCCGAGGGAAGTCAAGGATGGCAGGATTCTTCTTCTGGATGACGTGTGCACCACCGGCAGCACTCTCAATGAATGCGCCGGGGAGCTCAAGCGCGCCGGAGCCAGGGAGGTCGTCGCCCTGACCGTGACGCGGTCGGTTCCGGAGCAGAACCTGCTGCCTGAAGCTGTGCGGGGGTTCTGAATTTCACGGCCGGTCCCCAGCGATACCTGCGGCCACTTCGAGAATACCCGTCGTATTGAGCCATCCCAGGCTGCCGGCGACCAGGAAGGGACCGTTCAGCAAAGTCTCCTTGTTGTAGAGGAAAGGCTGACCCCACGGGTCCACAAAAACCCCGCCGGCCGCCATGACGATGGCCTGACCCGCTGCCGTATCCCATTCCCACGTGGGGCCGAAGCGCGGATAGAAATCCGCGTCTCCCCGAGCCACGGCACAAAACTTGAGAGCGCTTCCCCGGGTGAGGACCTCATGACCCGGAAGCTTTTCCAGGAGCAACCGCAGGTCCGGGGATGGATGGGAGCGGCTCTTGACCACCCGAACGGGGGCCGCGCTCCCCGGTTCCCGGACCTGCAGACGGCGAGCTTTGCCATCGGCCACTTCCCAGCAGCCCTCGGACATATCGCCCACGTAAAGCCTGTCGAAAACAGGCAGGTAGATGAGCCCCAAAACAGGCGACCGCCCTTCCACGAGAGCGATGTTGACGGTGAACTCGTCATTCCGCTTGACGAACTCCTTGGTTCCGTCCAGCGGGTCCACCAGCCAGAATCGAGGCCAGTCTTTTCGAATGTCGTGGGAGGTTTCCCTCCCTTCCTCCGAAAGCACGGGGATGTCGGGGTACCTGCCCTTGAGACCCTCGGCGATGATGTGGTGGGATCGCGTGTCCGCCAGGGTCAGGGGAGATTTGTCGTCCTTGTCTTCCACCGCAAAATCCGTACGATAAACCTCAAGGATGGCCCTGCCCGCTTCCCTGGCCAGTTTTCCCAGATCGTCCAGATCGATCACTCCAGTCACCTCCAGGTCAGCATCCTCGCCGGCCCCATCCATCACCGCGCGGTCTCCCCCAAAAGCCGGATCCAATTTTCCCCCGGCCTCCATTGCACAATGGAACGACAAAGGCTAAAAATCAAGCAGGATCGTCACCGGTGAAGGTCTGGAGCCTTATGCCCCAAGTCATATTGAGGCTCGACAGGCAGCCGGCTGGTCACGATCCTGTTGGTCAGATGTGAGTTTGGACCCGTCTGTGGAAGGAGGATGAATATGCGTCGACCGGTGCCGTCGTTTTTCTGGGGAATGATCGTCGGCCTGGCCCTTTGTGCCTCACAGGCCCAGGCCACCACCGCTCCTCAATCCATTGTAGGCATCCGGCTGGGCAGCCAGATCGAGGAGTTCAAGGACATGCTGGACCTTGGGTCAGCCGTCCCACTGTGGGGAACCCAGTACCTGATGCGTGCTCCGCTTCGACCGGCAAGCGGCTACCAAAGCGGCTATGTTGTCTACGGCAACTGCGCTCACAAGGGCAGGATCGTCCGCGTCAAGCTCACCTACGAGGATGCGAGCGAAAGCTTTTACAACAAGCTGCATACCGTGCTCACCAAACGCTATGGCAAGCCCAGCGAGTGGCGCGGAAACCCCTTCGGGACCCTCAGAATCTGGAAATGGTCCCTCCGAGACTCGGAAGGTAAAAGGGTGAGCATCATCCTGCAGCACTACGTCGGCGATGACGACTCGTTCACTCCGGGCAACTCCATTCGTCTGACCAACAACAGCTTCATCGATGAGGAGTCGGCATGCCACAAGGCGAAGCGACAGGAGCAGAAAGTCGAAACCCATCCCGCGCTCATGCCAGAACAGATCGACCTGGAGTGGTTCCTCCCCCGGTAGCGGTCAGCCGTTGTTCAGAACTGGAAAAGGATCGTCAGCCTGTTTCCGTCGGGGAGTCGTTCATACACCATATCCGCCGCCAACTGGCGGGTCAGGTAAACGCCCATCCCGCCAAGGGGCCTTTCGCAGGCATCCTGGCAGATATCCGGAGTCGGGCATGCGGTGGGATCGAATGGAGCCCCCCAGTCTCGAATGCTGATCCTGAGCATGCCACTGGATTCGATGCGGCACTCGACCTCAACGTCCCCTTCTCCCTCGGGATAGGCATACTTGTTGACATTGCTCAGGATTTCCTCCAGCGCAAACTCAATCCTGAACAACCCCTTGGAAGAAGCACCCGTCCGCCGGACCGCATCCATGACACAGGCCTGGAGTTTTTGAAGGTTTTCCGGCTTGGCGGGCATTCGGAAACTGGTCATGGCTCACGACCTTATGTGGGGGGAATCCCCATGCGCTCTCGACATTCGGTGCACCTGGAGAGGTGCTCCCTCACGAAGTGAGTCTCCCAACGGATGATGGACCTCGCCGTTGCCTCGAAGATTCGGGGGCCTATGTCGGGATACTGTTCCAGGGTCTTCTGGAACTTCTCACGCGACAGGGTAAGGGTCACCACCTCGGTTAGAGCCTTCAGAGTGTAGATTCTCTTCATTTCGCAGAACAGGGAAAGCCCCCCGACAAGCTCCAGTTCGCCGATCTCGATGAGCTTCAATTCCCGGGGATGTTCCAGCATCAGTTGCGCTTTGCCCGAGATGATGAGGTAGGCGTTGGGATCGAGGTCTTCCTCTTGAAAGATGATCTGACCGGGCCTGAAGACCTGGCGGCGACACAGATAGGCCAGCAGCTTGAGCGGCTCCATGGGAAGACCGGTGAGCATGGGAAGGTGCATGAGGAGCTGCAGATTGTCCTTCAGTTCCCTAGACGTCTGCCTTGACTCCGTGGACGAGCTCATACAGGATTCCTTTCCTCTCGAGAAGTTCGTCGAATGCGCCCATCTCGACGATCCTACCGGCCTTCATGACGGCGATCTTATCATAGTTCCGGATCGTGTCCAAACGGTGGGCCACGGCTATGATGGTGCTTTTGCCCTTCCATCGGGTCTCGAGCACTCTTTGAATCCGTTTCTGGGAAGCGTTGTCCAGCGCCGAGGTGGCTTCATCCAGGATCAGGAGCGGTGAATTCTTGAGGAAAGTCCGGGCGATGGCCAGCTTCTGCCGCTGTCCTCCCGAAAGCCTGTCTCCCTTGGGGCCCACCCGGAAGTCCATGCCGATCTCCACGATCCGCTCGAGGAGGTCCTCCTCGATGAGCAACTGCATCAGGCTCTGTGCAATGCGCTCCTGGGCGCCGGGAAGATCCGTTCTGGCCCTTCCGAAGAGGATGTTGTCGAGGATCGACAGCGTCGGCAGGTAGCTCGACATGCGGTAAAAGCTGAAGGCATCGGGGTGGTCCGCCTGGACCTGATCCCTGAACTGCTTTCTTGCCCGCACCAGGGCGTCCTGGAGTTCGGGATGGAGCTCGCCCGTCATGTGTTTGCCCACCTCGAATCTCAGGGACAGTCTCAGAAGCATGGCCTTGTCGCCGCCGGTCAGCTCATCGATGCCCGAGGAGGCCAGTCGCTGGGAGAGCTCCTTGTATTCCTCGAACTCGTCTGGCTCCATGGGGCTTTGCTCGAAAAAGAGGTCATCAGGCTCGATGTTGCCCAGAATGTCCATGGTCTGCAGGGTCGCGTCACGCCCAAGCTCCAGCAGCGGGCCCTTGAGGTCCACCTTGTCCAAAAACCATAGGAAGTAGTCGTTAATCGAAAGATATTCCGGGTTGAAAGCCTGCCGCAGTGCCGTTCCAAAGGTGAGGTTGGCGGCGACTGACGAGTACAGCATGTATTTCTTGATGTCGAAAAACTCGATGTCATCGGCCAGAACCTCTCCGAATTCGCTCTGGAACCGGTAGCGCATCCGAATGAGCTTCTCGTGCAATTCTTGACCTTCCTCTTCACCGATAACCGTGTTGAGGCCGAATCGCAGAACGTCGACGAATAATCCCACCTGCTGGATGACCTCGATCATTTCGTCGAGACTGGGGAGCCTGGACCGGGCCTCCTCGTCCTCCGGGTCGTCGATGGCCTGACAGGCATAGAGCAGGTTCTCCCTGATGGTTCCGTCAAAGATGTAGGGCGTCTGGGCCACGATACCCGCATTGCGGACCAAATCCTGTTTGGTCAGCTCATGCACTTCACGACCGCCGATCTGAATGCTTCCCCCCGTGTACCGATACAGCTGGCCGATGCAGTGCACCAGCGTGCTCTTGCCGCTTCCCGAAAAGCCCACCAGCGCCATCGACTCGCCAGGCTTCAGGTCAAAGCTCACTTTCTGCAACAGGTGGACGCGCGGAGCCACGCTGAAGGACAGATCTCGCACATGAACCGAGGCCGCCAGGTGGTATGGAGGGCGATCCAGCGGCGCCAGGGCAAACTCCGGCTGATCGTCGAAGTATTCCATCAAGCGCCGGTAGCTCACACTGGCGTCCTGGTAAGTCTGGTAGTAATCCATGAGCTCCTTCCATGGGTCGTAGAGCTTCTCGTAGGCCGAAAGGAAGGCCACCAGCGCACCAAGGTTAAATCGACCGCTGATGGCCAGATACCCGCCCACGATAAACAGGATGAATGGCCCCATGTTCTGGAAGAGGTTGTTCAACACCTTTATGGCATAGCGATAGACGTTCCAGCGCACCCGGATTCGGTAGAGCAGATCCGCCATCTCGCCAAAGCGCCTGTTTTCGATATGATAGCTCCCGTTGCCGTGGACCTCGTGAATTCCGGAGATGGTCTCGCCGATCTTGCTGCTCATGGTGCGGGTTGCGTCCACCCGGTTCTTGTTCTCCATGTTGGCGCGCCGCTGCAGCGCCGGAACGGAGAACAGGATCAGCGGGTAGATCAACAGGCTGAGCCCCGCCAGGAGCGGGTTCAGGTAGAACATGTACCCCGTGAAGGCCAGGAGCAGGAGGATGTTGTTGACCGGCACGGCGATGGCCTGGCCGACCATTTCCCCCGCCGACACCACCTCGGTCACCAGCGATGAAACCACCATCCCCGAGGAGGTTCTCCTGAAAAAGCCCATGGGCAGCGTGAGGATGTGCGCATAGAGCTCCTTGCGCATACGGGCCAGGGTCTGCTGTCCAAGACGAGTCTGGATCACGTTGATGACGAACTTGATCCCGCTGGCCAGAAGAACGGCCGCCAGGTAGAGTCCGCAATAGAGAAAAAGCAGGTCGACCTTGCCAAGGCCGATGGCCTGATTCACGATGCGCTTCTGCATTTCCAGAGGAAAGACCCGCGTGAAAACGCCGATCGCGATCAGGACGAGCAGCAAAATCTGCAGTTTCCAGTTGCTCGTCTTGACCCAGTAGAACAGTGGACGCTTGGTGATCATCAACCGGGAGCCTTGTTCTGAAGTGGGTTGGCCTGAGGCGTTTCGTTCGAGAGAGATTGAATGGGGGCCTTGAAAGCCCTTTTGGTCTTTACATGTTTGTTGACGAAGTGACAAGCGCTTTATATGTTGTAAAAGTTTGTTGATCCTGCGTGGAAGGAGTGTTCCATGGATGTAATGGAAAAGCGGATGGATGGGATAGTCGTGCTTTCAGTCAAAGGCCGGCTTGATTCCAACACTTCGGATGAATTCGAGAGGCTGCTGCTGGGCAGGGTGCACGAGGGCGAAAATCGGTTCATCCTGGATTTCCAGGATTTAGATTACATTTCCAGCGCGGGTCTGAGAGTTCTCCTGAAGGCGACAAAAGAGCTCAAGAAGACGAATGGCCAGATGTGCCTCTGCTCCATCCGAGACTACATCCAGGAAGTCTTCGACATGTCCGGGTTTTCTTCCTTCCTGCCCATCCGTCCGGACCTGGACGAGTCCCTCAAGGGATTCCTCCGGAATCCGTGAGGAGCGCCTTAGTCCGTTGACATTCAAGCCGAAATATCGTTTAAGTATCGACTTGATTTGATTGGGCATGTCGTTGTTTGGCCTGCCGCCGGGGTTGGATTGTGCGTAAAATCCAAGATTTATCAATGGAAATGGATTGGCTTTGAGTGGTTCCGAGGGAGGAGTGCGATGGATTGGATGAGCGTGGCGTATGCCATGGGTGGGGCCGGACAGGGTGGAGCGGGGCAGGGTGCTGCGGGTGGATTGGGCCTGTTTGGTCCACTGATCATCATGATGGTGATTTTCTATTTCCTCCTCATCAGGCCGCAACAGAAGCGTCAAAAAGAGCACAAGGCCATGTTGGCCTCCCTCCAGAAGGGCGATGTCGTCCTCACCCAGGGGGGGCTCCAGGGGAAGATCACAGGCTTGACCGACGCCGTCGTGACTCTTGAGATTGCCGAAAAGGTTCGAGTCAAATTTCAGAGGGCTTACATCGTGAGTGTCATCTCAAAGGGCGAGCCCGAGGAATAGATCAGCCGCGAGAGTGGGTGGTCGGTATTCATCCAATGAAGCCTTTGATCTAGCAAGGGGTTTGGGTTGAAGAATCTCAAGTGGCGTGCTTTGCTGGTGGCGGGGGTTGTGCTTGCGGGAATCATCTACCTGGTTCCGTCGATCAGTCCCGAACTGCCTCCCTGGTGGGCAAGGTTCCTTCCCAAGGAAAGGATCCATCTGGGGCTCGACCTTCAGGGTGGAATGCATCTGATCCTTGAGGTCGAGACGGAGAAGGCCGTTCAGAATCAGGCTGAGCGCATGGTGGAGGATATCAAGGATTCCCTGAGACAGAAGCGGATCCCTTTCACCCGCGTCGAGCGCGTCAGGAACTGGGATATCCAGATTCAGCTGGCCGGCACCGAGGCTCAAGGCGATCTCAACCAGCTGATGGAAAAAGAGTACCCGATCTTGAGAGCAGCGGGTACCCAAACGACCGCGGAAGGGCTGGCGGCCGACTTCACCTTTACCGAGGCACAGGTCAATTACCTGAAGAAGCTGGCCGCCGAGCAGGCCCTCGAGACCATTCGCAACCGCGTGGATCAGTTCGGCGTTACCGAACCCGATATCCGCCCCCAAGGAGAGGACCGGATTTTGATTCAACTTCCCGGCGTGCAGGATCCGCAAAGGGCGGTGGCGCTCATTGGAAAGACCGCGCTCCTGGAGTTCAAGCTCGTTTCCGAGGAAGCCAGTCCCCAGCAGTTGAAGGACGGCAGGCTTCCGGCGGGAGTCAAGATGTATCCCATGCGGCACACGGACGCGACAACCGGCCAGACCATCGAAAGGCAGATCGCTCTGCGGGACCGCACCTTGATGACCGGGGAGTCCATCACCAATGCCGGAGTGGCAATCGATACCCAGTATAACAGGCCTTACGTTTCTCTCGAGTTCGACTCCCAGGGGGCGCGCCAGTTCGAGCGCATCAGCGGCGAGAACGTGAAGCGGCAGCTGGCCATCGTGCTGGATGGAACCGTCTACTCGGCGCCGGTCATCCAGGAGCGGATCAGCGGAGGAAAAGCCAGCATCACGGGAACCTTCACCATGGAGGAGGCCCGGGACCTGGCCATCGTATTGCGGGCCGGCGCGCTTCCGGCTCCGGTGCGGATTCTCGAGCAGCGCACGGTGGGGGCTTCCCTCGGGAGCGACTCCATCCGGCAGGGGCTTCTGGCGTCGGTGCTTGCGGGACTCGTCACGATCGTTTTCATGGTCATCTACTACAAATTCTCAGGCCTTATCGCCAACTTCGCCCTGCTCCTCAACATTCCGCTGATTCTCGCATGTCTCGCGGCCTTCGAGGCGACCCTGACCCTGCCCGGCATTGCGGGCATCATTCTCACCGTGGGCATGGCCGTCGATGCGAACGTGCTCATTTTCGAACGGATCAGGGAAGAGCTCCGCCTCGGCAAGACTCCCCGGGCGGCCGTGGATGCGGGCTTCGAACGGGCCACCTGGACCATCCTGGATTCCAACATCACGACCCTCATCGCCGCCGTGGTTCTGTTTCAGTTCGGCACGGGACCCGTCAAGGGCTTCGCGGTCACTCTCACCATCGGCATCTGCGCGAGTTTGTTCACCGCCATTGTCGCCGCCCGGGTCGTCTTCGACTATCTCCTCATCTACGGGCGGGTAAAAACCCTCAGCATCTAACTGGTTGGAAGCGAAAAGGAACAAGGCCGACAGCATGGAAATCATCAGACCGGACATCAACATCGACTTCGTGGGGGTGCGCTTCAAGGCCTTCGCGGTTTCAATCGCACTGGTCCTCGCCTGTGTGTCCCTCATGGTGGTGCGCGGAGGTCTCAACCTGGGAGTGGATTTCGCCGGAGGCAGCCTGGTTCAAATCCAGTTCAAGAGGGCCGTATCTCCGGACGAGATTCGTGGGGCTCTCAGGGAGCTCGGCATGGATCAGAGCGCCATCCAGCAGGTGGGGTCCGCATCCGACAACGAGTTTCTGATCCGGACGGACATCTCCACAGAGGAAATGGCCAATCTTTCCGACCAGGTGGAAGGGGCCCTGAAGAAGGCCTTCGGTGAAGGCCAAGGCACGGTGCGCCGCGCGGAGATGGTTGGACCCAAGGTCGGGCAGGACCTTCGCCAGAAGGCGCTCTTCGCCATATTCTACGCCATGCTGTTCATTGCCATCTACATCTCGGGACGATTCGAGATGAAATGGGGCACCGCGGCCATCATGGTCGTCGTGATGATCTTCGGGGTGTACCTCCTCGAGGCCGTGGGCATGAACGTGCTGGTCCTCATCGCGGGGGGGCTCCTGATCACCCTGGGACTTTGCTGGGTCCTCAAGCTGCCTTACGCCCTGGCCGCGGTCATCGCCCTCGTCCATGACGTCCTCATCACGGTGGGGGTGTTCGTGGTCCTCGACAAGGAATTCACCCTCGAGATCCTGGCGGCCCTCCTGACCATCGCCGGCTATTCGCTCAACGACACCATCGTCGTGTTCGACCGGATTCGGGAGAACCTGAAAAAGGAGCGCAGGCAGCCGTTCATCGAACTGATCAACGCCAGCATCAACCAAACCCTGAGCCGAACCATCCTGACGGGTGGAACGACGCTCTTCGCACTTTTCTTTCTCTACTTCTTCGGCGGCACGGTGATCCAGGACTTCGCGCTGGCGATGATCATCGGAATCGTCGCCGGGACTTATTCCTCGGTGTTCATAGCCAGTCCGCTGCTCATCCTCTACGAGGACTGGACCCGGGTCAGAAGAGCGCCGGCCCGCAGAGCGGCCTGAGCCCTCTCCGTGGGAGGGCGTTTCAGGTGGGCCTGTCGTTCCGACCGTCGGGCGGATCGGAGTCCGGAGGCGGCGCCCGTCTGGATCTTCCGACGGTGAAAACATAGTAGAGCATTAGCAGCGGCAGGGTCGAAAAGGCCAGCTCGAAGTTCCCCTTGTAGAAGTGAAATGTACTGTAGACCACAATCATCACGATGAGGATGATCTGTACGATCGCTGAAGTCTTGGACATGCCTCGCCCCCATGAACGACGGATTCGGAACTGCCACGAAAAGTTTCAAGTTTGAGCTTCCAAGTTTCAAAGTCACGCCGGGCAAGGATTGATTGTGACATGACTGACAGCAGATTCCACCTCCATCGCCCGCCGCATTTCATGCAGCCTTGCTGAGAGTACACCACACCCCCTGCAATGCCGTCGATTTTTCACGACTGCGCAAGCCGTCGGTGAGACACTCCGGAGCCCGACCGGCCCTTCTTACGATGATCGATGTCGACGAGCCGCAAGCAGGGAGACGCGTTGAATCCGGGTCACCGAGATTTTATGTTTCAAGGGCAAGGTAAGGCGATTCGTACGGATAATCACCGATAATTGCTTCAAGCGTGTGCGAGGAGACGGCAATGATGAAGAGAATCGGTTTGATGATAGCCCTGTTTGCCCTTGTGGCTTTTCCGGTCCCGGCCTGGGCCCAACAGGGGGCAACCGCGCCCGCCGCGCCGGCAGCGGCCGAGACCGGCGCGGACCACGGCCAACATCATGGGCACGGCCATCAGCACGACCATGATATGCACAAGGGCCACGACGGCGGCCATGGTGAGGGACACTCGGGAGGGCACCGCGGCATGATGCGGAAGTGCATGGAAATGAAGGAGAAGAGCGACAAGGCCATGGAGGATATCCAGGCCATGGACGGCCGTATCGACGAGAAGATGGCAGCCCTGAAGAACGCAAAGGGTGATCAGAAGATGGCGGCCATGGAGGCCGTCCTCGGCGAGCTCGTGTCCCAGCGGAAGGAAATGCGGGAGAAGCTGGGCGACATGCATCACCACCAGGCCATGTGCGGAATGATGGCCCGAGGTGGACACCACGGCAGGATGCGGCATGGCGAAATGAAGGGCAAGTGCCCCATGATGGGCGGTACGGAGCACCATACGGAGCACCGGAGCGGCGAAGGGGATGGAGCCAAATCCGAAGCCGTGAACTGATGTCTTTCGCGCCGGAAAAGATGTTTGAGCGAGGTGGACCTTCCGGTCCACCTCGCTTTTTTTTATGACCCGTAACGCTCCGCCACGATGCGCTCCACCTCGTCCTCCGTCGGCATCGTGTCCCGGTAACCCGCCATGTACTGATTCCTGAGCCAGCGGAACAGGCTCACGGTCTCGTTCACCTCGATCATTTCGGGAATCTCGTCTCCCTGCTGGGTCTTGATGTGCTGATTGTACTGGCCCAGCATGCTGACAACGTCATAAAACGTCGCCGGGTCGCGCTCGACCCCTTTCTTGAACGACTTGCCGCGGGAAGGATAGATCTTCTCCGGCTCGGGATTGGCCGAGATGTCGATACGCTGGAACGGCCGCCTCACGGCGATCTGCCATTTCCTGGCCTCCACCATCATCCTCGAGATGAGGGGACCCGCCCAGTCGGGGCTCTGGTGACCCTGGGGGCACGCCGAAAAGAACTCGACCACCGATGGACCGTTGTAGGCGATGGCTTCCTTGAGGATGTTCATGGCATAGCGCGGGTTGTCTATGGAAAGCTTGGCCGCGTAAACGTGCGAAATCCCCATGGCCTGCGTGATGATTCGGCGATGCAGCGTGGACTTGCCGGCATGGGCGCTGCCGATGGGAGAGGTGGACCGGTCCACGCCGAAACGGCTGGCTCCCGATTTCTGGGCGCCTGTGTTCATGTACCCTTCGTTGTTGTAGATGACCCAGGTGATGTCGAAATTCTCACCCAGGGCGTAGTTGAAGGGGCCGTTGCCGATGTCGTAGATGGCGCCGTCTCCCGCGAAGACGATGATCTTGGTGAGAACGTCCTTGTAGCCGTTCTGGTAGGCCTGATCCAGGCTGAACTTGGAGCCGAGGGCGGCGGCCGAAGCCGTTCCGAACCCGTAATGGCCGGACTGGTACATCCTGGAGTTGTAAGGGTTCACCAGCTCCGAAACCTGGCTGCACCCCGTGGAGTTGATGGTGTAAAGGTTGAACCCGTGGTCCAGCATGTGCTCGATATGCTGGCGGCTCTTTTCAGAGAGAACCTTGATGCCCTGATAGAAGGTCTCGATCCCCTGGGGGTGGTTTCGCAGCGACTCGGCGGCAAAGAAGGTCAGGAGGCTGATGGTCCCCTCGCTGCACCCGGGACAGAGGGTGTGCTTGCCGGGATACATCTTGGAGAGGACGAAGAGCACCTGCTGCATGATGGGCAGCTGGTCCACGAAGCGGGCTGCGTCGAAGGTGTTGTCCCACTCCTTGTATCGTTCGGGAAACACGTCGCCCTCGCGAATGTCCGCCTTGGCCACCATTCTGAAGGCGTTGGTGGGACAGACCTCGGCGCAGATGCCACAGCCCTTGCAAGCGCTTGGAATCACGTTGAGATTCATGGCGAAGCGCTCCCAGGGAATGCCCTTGGGGGGCTTCTTGAAAGTCTTGAAGTACCGGTCGGCCTCGGGCGGTATGGGGCGGTCGGTGATGGTGCAGAAGAGGGCCGAATCAGGGCAGCTGGCGGTACAGGTGCCGCAGGCCGTGCACTTTTCTGGGTTCCAGAGGGGAAGCTGGGTTCCGATGTGGCTCATGTCCCGATATTTGCTCGTGCCCGCCGGCACCACGGGCAGGAAACGGTCCCAGGGAACCTTTCGCCCTTCGGAGATGGGCTTGACCATTTCTTCGTAAAACACCTCCTGGTAGTTTTCGACCAGGTTGTCGGGCTTGATGGTCCCCAGGTCGTCCTTTTCCGTGAGCACGACCGGAAGTCCGGCCGACCGGAAGGGCTGCCCGAAATCATCGGGGGGCGGGACGAAGTACGGGGCGCAGGTGGCTCCGAAAGCACCCGAGCGCGCGACGGCGTCCGCGGACGCTCCATTGCCGCCCATGGCCACAGCCAGGTCGGCCCCGTATCGGAGCAGGCCCAGGTTGGAGTCGATGATGGCCTGGCCTTTCTTGCGGCCGATCTTCTTTTCCAACTGGCTCTTGAACCGCTGCTCAAAGTCCTCGGGGGGCAGGATCCCCATGGCCTGGTTGATGAGGCCCACGATGGCCGCCCCGGGCAGGTTGCGCTTGAGATGCTCGAGGGCCGCGTGGGTGGCGTCCATGGCCACCAGGCGAATCTTGCGGTCGCGGATCATGGCCTGCACCTCGGGCGAGAAGGAGCCCATGAGATCCTCGGCGGTCCTGGGAGTGTTGATGACGAAAAGTCCCCCGGCATTCAGCCCCCCCACGTACTCCTTGAGGATTTGGTCCACCAGGAACTTCTCGTTGAAAAAGGCCAGCACATCGCGCTCGGTGAGCTCCGAGCTGTTCCGAATGGGGTGGTCGCTGATCCGCAGGTTCATGAACACGGCCGAACCCTTGCGTGCAGCCCCGTAGCGGGCTCCGGACTGGACGAACTTGCAGCCGTTGCCGCTGTCCTCGGCATAAATGTAGGCGGCCGTCTCGAGGGCCGTTTTGACGCCCTCGGCTCCAATGCCGATGAAGGTCATGCCCAGCTCCCGCTCCACATAGCCTTCCATGGGCTGGGGCTTCAATGTGTAAGGGCCTTCGATGCCGCAGTAGAAATCGCGGAGGAACTCGCCGCGCCTCTGGTCCATGCAGGCCTTCATATTCTCGATGACCGCCGCCGCGTCGTACTTGTTGAAATCCTTGCTGCCGATGCCATAGACTCCATGCAGGAGCGCCGGCATGTCGTCCCGACCATAGGCCCGGTGCTCCTCGCGGCCTTCCCTTCCGGCCCGGATGGAAACCTGGAGCGCCGCCTGAACATCCGCCAGGAGCAGCTGGTTGTGGGCCATGGCCGAGCGTTCGAGCACCGCGACCGCCCTGGCGTTGCGCATGCCGTAAGCCAGCTCTTCGTAGCAGGGCGGATTGAAGAGGACCGGCCTCACGACACCGATCTTCCACCCCTTGCTCTCCCGGTAATGGTCCACCACGTCTTTCAGGACCCCCGCACCCGAGCCGAGAATGACGAGCACCATGTCGGCATCCTCCGTTCGATAGCACTCGACCACCTTGTGGTTCGTCTCCAGGACCTGGTTCATGACGTTCATGGCCGCTACGAAACCCTTCTTGAAAAAGCGGTAGGCAAAGTCCTGGGAGACCTGGCCCTCCATCGAGAGGTCCGTGTCCGTGAAGGTGCCCACCAGAGTGCTCTGCCCGAACCTGGGCTGGTAGAGCCTGTTGGGAGGACCGACGAACTCCTTCAGGAAATCGTCGGAAAGCTCCTTGATGTTCTCCAGGGCATGACTCTTGATGAATCCGTCGCCGATCACCATGCAGGGCAGCATGACCTGCCTCAGCTCAGCCACCTTGAAAGCGACGGGAAGAAGATCGTGGAGCTCCTGGTTGTCGGCGGAGACCAGCTGAGCCCAACCGGCATTGCGGACGCCGTAGAAGTCCGTGTGACCACAGTGGATGCTGAGGGACCCCTTGTTCACCTCGCGGGCCATGACGGTCATGACGACCGGCAGCCGCTTCCCGGCCACCGAGAACAGGTTTTTGGTCTTGAGCACCAGTCCTTGGGAGGAGGTGTTGTCCACATAGCGCCCCCCCTGGCAGGCCATGGCCTCGACGGCAGCAATGGCCGAAAGCTCGTCGCTCGGCTGGAAATACATGAGCTCGTGGCCGAACAGATTCTTGGTCCCATTGGCAGCCGCCCGGGCAAAATCCTCGGCTATGGGCGTCGAGGGAGTGATGGGATAGCCGCAAAGGCCATCCACCACGCGGGTGAGGACCGAAAGGGCCGCATGATTTCCATCCTGAAGGGAATCCGTTCGCTTTCGCAGTTCGGCGAGCTTTTCGGTGGGAATGGAGTTGAGATCGAACGAGAAGAGCGCCCGTGCGTCGAACCGGGCCCACTCGGACTGCCAGTTCAACTGGATACGGCTTTGACGGCTCTTGCGCAGCTGATAGTAAGGGAGCTGGTCTCTGAGCATCTCGATGGCAATGTCCTGGCTCATGGGTAGGATCTCCTTGGCTATGACCTGTGTTGCTGAACGGAAAAAGCAGCCGCTTTCCCCTCCCGGGGTCTGCGGGCGTGCTTCATATCAACCTGGAGCAACCTTCAGCGGTGACAGCGAGCCAGTCACCGCCGAAGCAACCTGGGTGAATCGGCGAGAACGAACCTGCCCGCACTCCTTGAGTAACGGCGGAGGAGCGGGTTGTCCTCGCAAGTGGCCAGCCGGAAGGGTTCACATCCTGTCTTTGAATGGCGACGCGGCGTCGGGTAGGCGCGTCTGGACCGGGGTATGGATGCTCATCCGGTAGGATCGGGCCGGGCTGAAGTGCTGCGACAACGGCGGTGGACGCGACCCAACCGAGGCCCGTCGATCCAGGGGATGGCTTGGTAAGCCCTGCTTTGGCGAAGTGGGAGGTAGGCTAGATGAGGCCCACCCCCTTTGTCAAACAAATAATGCTGGCATGGCCCTGGGCTTCCGGCCCTGTTTTAACCGGAACCGGCAGGCAAGGAGATCGACTCCCGTTGTGCACATTGTGCATTCCAGCGTTTTGCACCTGACGAGCCCATTAGAACTCATCGTTTGGGAGAGGACAAGGGGCGAGCAGGACTCGCCGACCTCTTGCGGAATGAAACACCCTCCATCAGCGCCAGGAGGTTGTCCCCATCTCGCGTCTGATTCTTTCCATGGTCTCCCCATCGGGCAGGTAAGGCAGCGCCGGTCTCGGCGGTGCGCCGAGGCGGTGAGTTTTTTGAAAGGGGGTGTCATGGAGTTTGGTGTTGTAGGCCATGACCATCAGGAGCTCGAGGTTGACGGCATCGAGCACGTTGTATGAAAGCAAGGTTTCGAGGGCTCGCCGGTCCCAGGTCCGCTGAAAATCCCGCCACAGGAAAACGGCAAAGAGACCGTCCACCCCGTCGAGCTCATCACGGTGGATCCCCAGCTGCTTCTCACAGCCCTTGAGACCGCCACGGTAGCCCAGGCTTTTGAGGACGTGGCGCAGGTCGATGTGGGCATGCTCCATGGGGACGTGCAGGCTTCGGCGGATGAACGGCAGATCGAAGCTCTTCCCGTTGTAGGTGATGACGAGTCCATACTGCTCGATGTCTTCCCGGAACTGAAGGATATTGTCGTCGTAGACGTAGCAGGAGATCCGGCGCCCGTCGTAAAGGGCAATGGTCGTGATGTGGTCCCATGGACTTCCCATGCCGGTGGTCTCGATGTCCAGATAAACGGTCCGATCCCGGAAATCCCCGAAGAGCCGCCATTGTTGATCGTGGGGGAGGCTACGGTAAAAATGGAGGGGATTGCGTCTCTCCAATTGAGCGAAGGATTCGTCGAGACCCAGCTGGGCCAGCCTCAGCCGCCCGGTCGGCATGGGAGCATCCGAGGGGGAGCAGGCCGCCAGCCGCTCCCAGGTCGTGATGCCGGCATTCCAGAGCTTACGTTCTGTTTGGACCCCGATTCCCTGTAGATGGCAGAAAGTGTTTTTCAGCATGGCGTTCTGTTTGAAGGGGCACCGTCTTGGGGAAGCACTCGATCTCGTGGAGCGCGGACGAGAGCACCGCCACAAAGCGATGAAAAATGTTCATGGTCAAGATTCGCCCGGATCGGGTGAGATCGAGGAACATGGCCTTCCTCAGACCCGACGAGAGCTCCAGCTGCACGCCTCCGCCCCACTTTCCGAGATTGCAGACGTTCATGGGGTGAAGGCCCTTGAGCCCGTCCCGAGCGTCCACGGGGAAGCCGGCATCCGAAAGGGCTTCACCAATGCGCCGGGCGATGGGAGCCGCCAGACCTCCCATCAGCACCAGGGCATCCTTTTCGCCGCAGCCGTGGATGGTGATGACCATCTCTGATTCCCGGGCGAGGCGGAGTCCCCTGGGCTCGTCAAAACGCGTGCTGGCCAGATGGAGCTGACGGTTCCGCCGGTTCTTAATGCCTTCAAAGAGATAGAGGCTGTGGCCGTTTGCGGCCACGGCGGCAGCCACCTCGGAAGTCCCGGGTTCGATGTCTCCTCCGTGGATGGCCATCACGGCCACTCCCGAAACCCCGCGGCGCAAGTGGATTCGGTAATCGGCCCCCTCGCGCTGGGCGGCCCGAAGCAGCCCGAAATCACCGTAGTGGTCAATCATGGAGCCGACCCTGTCTCCCAGTTCACCTTCGATCATTCCCACCGGGCGGCCCGTTGCCCTTGGCGAGCTCATGCGAGATCCTCCCGTGCGCATGCCTGGTCCCTCGAGGGCGGCAGACGCGGGGGCACCATCATGAAGATGGATGTTATACGGCGTTCCTCGATTTGACAACCGGTTCCAACACCGCCAATAGGTCCTGGACCCTCTCCGCGCTCCTGGAATAGCCGGGGTGGAGGGATAGTTGGTCCTGATATTGCTTAACTCCATGAGGAATCCAGCAGGAGCCGGATCGATTCAGGGGGTGAGCGGTGCTTCCCGGATGTTGCGGAACGGAATCTGCTGCTTTGCATTTGCCTTCATCCGGTTTGGCATCTGCGCCTATCATTCGTCACGCGGTCACCGACAGCGGCGTCCCTTTCAAGGGACATCGCCCTGAAGGCGGCCGACGACAACCGTGATGCATTCCCGACGAAAGGAGGATTTGTGGACTGCCGCGAACTGGAGGAGTATCTGTACGAGCAGATTCCCCTGTCCAAGACGATGGGGGTTCAAGTGCTCAACGCCGGCTGGGACGAGGTGAAGCTGACAGCGCCTCTTCGTCCCAACATCAATCACCGGGACACGGTCTTTGGCGGGAGCATGTCCGCCGTGGCCATTCTCGCGGGATGGGCCCTTGTCCATGTTCGCCTGAGGCAGGAGGGCATCCGCGGCAGCGTCGTCATTCAGAGAAACACCATGAATTATGAGCGCCCCATTTCGGGTGACTTCACGGCCCTCTCGTCTGTAGGGGACTCGGCGGAGTGGCAAAGGTTTGTCAAAATTCTGAAGCGAAAGCATCGGGCCCGCATCCCCGTGAACGTCATGCTTTTTTCCGAAGGCCAGAAGGCCGGTCTCCTCGAAGGGCACTTCGTGGCCCTCGGCGCAGAGGCTTCCTGAGATTCAAACCCCATCGCGGGCCGTCGTTCCCAACTCGGCACCTCGCATTCCCATCCCGCGACCGACGTCATGGCTTCGCAGGTGACACGCTTTTGACGACTGCACGCCCCCTGCCCAAAGAGCCCGGCATGGCTCCGCTCCCGGGAGAACCGGTCCATTGCCTTCTTCTGCGCCTCTCCGACGTCCCGGCAGCGAAACTGTCCCTGGATGTTCGCCGCTCCCGGTGTTATGAGTGTGATCCAAGGTCGGCCGTTGATTCTCATCGGCCATCGGGTCGACGAAGCTTCCAGAGTGTAGATTCGGGATTTTTCAGGGAATTGGCGTATTTCTTGGCGAACAGATCGGAGGATGGCATGGCGGCACCAGCAAGGCAGGGTGACACGGTTAAGGTTCACTATACCGGCACATTGGAGGACGGGACGGTCTTCGACACCTCTATGGAGCGGGAACCTCTGGAGTTCACCATTGGCGGAGGCCGGCTCATCGCCGCCTTTGAGCGCACCGTCGTCGGAATGAGCCCCGGAGAGTCCCGGAGCACAAGGATCGAGGCGGCGGATGCTTATGGCATGTACCGGCAGGACCTGGTGCTCGAGGTGGATCGAGATCGGTTTCCACCGGACATGAACCCGGAGGTGGGGCTGCAGCTCGAGGTGCGGCGTCCGGACGGAGTCACCCAGCTTTTCATGATCACGGAGACTTCGGAAGCGAGCGTGACCCTGGATGCCAACCACCCCCTGGCGGGTCATGACCTGATTTTTGACATTCAGCTGGTGGAGATCCTGTGAGCCGTTTTCCCATGAAATCCTGGAGATGGAGGGATCGCTGATGCAGGTCGCCGAAGGTAGGATGGGACGGGTGTTTACCCTTCGATTGGAAGATGGGGACCGCTTGCCGGAATCCATCGAAAGCTTTGCGGCCGAGCATGGTGTGGAGTGCGCGCTGGTGGCTCTCCTCGGAGGCGCGGGGGACGGAAGTCGCCTGGTGGTGGGTCCCGAGCCGGCTCGAGGACTGGGCATCGTCCCCATGATTCACATCCTGGCCGGGAGTCAGGAGATCGCGGCCATGGGGACTCTCTTTCCCGACGAGTCGGGCCGGCCGGTGCTCCACATGCATGCCGCCGTGGGGAGAGAGGGGAAAGCCACGGTGGGATGCACTCGGGCGGGGGTTAAGGTCTGGCTGGTGGGCGAGGCGGTGGTGATGGAGATTCTCGGAACCCACGGGGTTCGCCGGAAGGACCCCGAGACGGGGTTCCAGCTCCTTCGGTTCAGCGCCCGCTGAGGCCGAGGAGTCGGAGGCACTTCCGCAAGCGCGGCAGCTCGTCGGTAAGGTTTCACCGAAGAATCTGTCCGATTTTATGCCCTGTCCAGGGTGACGCAGCGGACGGGAAGCTCGGCGAGGTCGGCAAGCTGTAAGGCCTCGTCGCCGTTGGGAACGAAGACGAAATAGTCCGCGGGGGCAAGCTCCCAAAGCCAGAGGTCACCATTCAGGCGCCACTCCCGCTCGGCCATCCATGAGGCTCGCCCGCCGCGGCTCTGGAACCGGTAGCGATCCTTGGGTCCAAGCCTCGGGTAGACGGATTCACCGCCATAGATGGTGGGTCTGGCGCCCATCCTTTTGAGGATCGGCTTCCTGAGGGCAATTCCGTAGGGCTCCAGGGTCCATCGAGCCTGTGAGCGGTTCCAGCGCCTGAAGAGGTGCAGCTCTTGGGGTGGCCTGGAAGTGAGCGATACAACGGACTGTTTTCCCCGCACGAGCAGATGACTGGCCCTGATCCGCCGCTCGTTGAGGATTCGGGCCAGGGTGGCCAGCGGGGAGTGAGACGAGAAGGGGTCTCCCTTCAGGATGCCGATACAGTAACGTTGGTGGTCTTCGCCCGGCCACGGACCGTTACAGGCTCGGGTGTAGTGGTAGAGGTAGTCCTTCCAGGAAGGGGTCCATTCTTCACAAACGGCAGCACCCGAAAGGCAGGCAGGAGGCGCCCGGCGCGGCCCTTCGGACGGGGGCCCACCGACATGGAAGAAGCGCGGTTGCACTGGAAGCCGTTCCACGAGCTCCCTGTTGCCCGGGCGGGGAGAGTCGTCTTCACGGATCCCTTTGAGAACCCAGATGGCCCGTGGGCTTTGACGATATTGATCGACAAGGATGCGGGCCAGCCGGCTGGAAGGTCGCAGTTCCAGAACGATGTGAACATCGGCCAGGTGAGCCACCATCCGGTCCCGGCAGGTCCATCGCACGGCCTTGGGACACCGGTTTCGGCCCAAATGGCAGCTCAAGGCCGTGACGAAGTGGTGCCGCGTTTTCCATTGGACGTGCTCATCCGAGGGGAGCTCGGAGCTCAAACCATCGGGCATGAACCACAGCAGCGGTGACGACGTTGCCATGGCGAAAGCCGAGACGAGATCGTAAGTAAGAGTCCCCCTGCTGGCCACGAATGTGCCCGACAGTGCCTTGATCTCCTCGAGCGTCAGTCTGAGCGCTCGAAGCCACAGTGCGCCGGGCTGAACGCTCCGGGACTTCCCCGAGTTGAACCAGGCGACCGCCTGATCTTCCATGGACTCCCGCCCCCGTCCGAAAACGATGCGAGGGCACGTGGACTCTTTTCCCGACGACGAATCATCAGCTCCGACGGATGCCGCCCAGAGCCCCGCCTCGGTGAGTTCGGCAGCCTTGCGACGCGCGGCGTCGAAGGAGGCCCGGTGAAGCCGCCGCAGCTCCGCCTGTGCCCTGAGCCACAGCCAAAGATCATCTTCCGTAACGATTCCGCTCCGAAGGCACTGGTTCAGATGGTGCTGAACAGAGTGCCCCGGCATGGGCCTGCGGGAGCTCTCCAGGAGGTTGGCGACAATGGCCAGCATGCGGCCGACCTCGTCCACGAGCGGAGTGAAGCGGTTCAATCCCCATGGGCTTCGGCATTCCGAACC
>Ga0101944_10003736_pt1 | contig 20465 bp, 13 predicted proteins | sample DewCreD2012metaG_FD_75245 | JGI IMG/M metagenome (GOLD analysis project Ga0101944, IMG submission 75245) | Hot spring sediment bacterial and archeal communities from British Columbia, Canada, to study Microbial Dark Matter (Phase II) - Dewar... ... | reverse complement strand
ACAGTTACCGTTTGCTGCCTGTTCTCATTCACCGTTCAAAAGAGGAAAGGGGAGTGATGCACACCCTCCTGTCGCAACAGGAAAACTATGAGGACATCCTGCCCGAAAGACTGTCTTCCGGAGACATTTCGGCATTTGTTACCATCATGAGGGGGTGCAACAATTATTGTGCGTATTGTGTGGTTCCTTATGTGAGGGGCAGGGAACGGAGCCGGAATCCTCAAACCATCATTGCTGAAGTAAAAGATCTGGTGAGCAAAGGATATAAAGAAGTAACTCTGCTGGGACAGAATGTCAATTCGTACCACTGGGAAGATCCTTCAGGTAAAACATTAACATTTGCAGGGCTTCTTGGCCTTGTAGCTGAAGTGAATCCTTTGTTGCGGGTGCGATTTGCCACTTCCCATCCCAAAGACCTTTCCGATGATATCCTCCATGTGATGGCAGGCTATGCGAATATTTGCAAAAGCATTCATCTTCCCTTGCAGTCGGGCAGTGATGCCGTACTCCGGAAGATGAACCGTGGCTATAGCAGCGAAGAATACATGAAACGCATTGAGGCGGTGTACAGTATTGTTCCCGGTTGTACCGTTACCACCGATATCATTGCCGGATTTTGCGGCGAGACAGAAGAAGACCATCAGGCTACTCTCAATATCATGCGCCGGGCAGGATATGACTATGCTTATATGTTTAAATACAACCCACGGCCGGGAACTTATGCAGCAGAGCATTATCCCGATGATGTCCCTGACGAAGTGAAGACAAGACGGTTAAACGAAATTATTGCCTTGCAACAGGAATTGTCAGAAAAAAACAAGCAGGCAGAGAAAGGCAAAATAGTGGAGGTGCTTGTGGAAGGACCTTCAAAAAAATCACCGGACGAATTTTCGGGCCGCACGTCACAAAACAGAGTGGTGGTATTTCCTCGTGGCAACAGTCGACCGGGCGATTATGTAAATGTGCTCATTACAGGATATACACCCGCTACCCTCACCGGAGTAATCCGGTAAAAATCTTAACGGGGTTGACGTTTGGGAAAGAAATCGAATGTATAGCCAAGGTTAAGCTGTACAAATGAACATTTCAGGCGGTTCACATAATCGTTGGGATAAATGGTGTATTCAAATTTTGAACCGGCATAAAGGTAACGAATCCCTATCTTGATAAAATTATAACTGAATCCTACACCGGCACCCCATGAGGGCGACCCCGATGTCCCCATGGTATTGAGGTTTCCCATAGGATTGCAAATCCCTATGCCGGCCATGGCCATTCCATATACAGTCATCTTTTCTTTGCGGGTATCAATGATTGAATATTCATACATGGCACCGGGCATCGCATAAAAGGTGAGAACAGTGCCTTTCAGATGCGAAGCAACAACATCGGCATGGTGAAAAGCTGTGGAGAAATGAGTCAGGAATCCAAATCCTTCCATCGTAAATACTGTTCCTTCGAAGCCTATTCCGTATCCTGTTTTGATTTTTCCGTCCTGCCAGGGAGATCCTGCCGGAATATTCACCAGTGCAAAAGCGTATCCGTCTTTAAAAGGTCTGAACGTTTTTCGCGGCTCCATCGCAGACGAAAAGAGATTATGGGCTGATGCAAATTTGTCCGCCCCAAAGACAGAAATGGAAAAAAGACAGGCGTATAGCAGCACGAAAGGAATTTTACTTCTGTTCATTTGTTTTTGTTGGTTTATTTTTGAACGGTGAAATAAAAAAAAAGTTTCTTTTTGTGCGTAAAATTATTACAATACCTTTGAGTTTTACTTTAAAGCCTGTAAAGAAAAGAAATAAAAAGAGGTCATGAAAGTGGTATTTTATTCTCTCGGGAACATTGATTACAAGGAATGCTGGGATTTTCAGGAAAGGTTGTTTTCCTCGCTTCTTCATGAAAAAGAAATGGATAAAAAAGATCGGAATCAATATCTTATCTTTTGTGAACATCCTCATGTATATACCCTTGGCAAAAGCGGGAAAAAGGAAAATTTGTTGATTGCCCCTTCTGATCTTGAAAAGCGGCAGGCAGCCTTTTATCATATTAACCGGGGTGGGGATATTACCTATCATGGTCCCGGCCAGTTGGTGGGGTATCCGGTTTTTGACCTTGAATTGTTTTCCATGGGACTTAAAGATTATATTTTTTCCCTTGAACAAAGTATCATTAATGCACTGGCCGATTTTGGGATTAAAGCCTCCCGTATGCACGGGGCAACGGGGGTGTGGTTAGAGCCGGAAGATCCGCGGAAAGCAAGAAAGATATGTGCCATCGGCGTGCGAAGCAGTCACTGGGTAACCATGCATGGTTTTGCTCTGAACATCAATACCGACCTTCAATATTTCTCATACATTCATCCCTGTGGCTTTACTGATAAACAGGTAACTTCGCTGGAAAAAGAACTGGGAGGCAGACAAAACTTTGATGAGGTGTCGGCAAAAGTTCTTTATCACCTTAAGAAAATATTTAATTTTGAAATACAAACAGTAAAACATGCCGTGAATGAATAATTCCTCTCTTTCCAAACCTGTTTCCATTATTGTAGCCATTGCGTCCAATTATGCCATTGGGAAAGACAACCGGTTGTTGTGGCATATTCCTGCAGACCTCAGGCGGTTTAAACAGATTACTGCAGGACATGCCGTGGTGATGGGGCGACGCACTTACGAATCATTGCCTGTAAAACCTCTGCCCGGCCGGAGAAATATTGTTATTTCCGATATCCCGGGCGACTTTATTGAAGGATGCATAATGGCCTTCTCCATAGAGGAGGCCATGGAAAAAATGGATGATGACAAAGAAAATTTTATCATTGGAGGAGGAAGCATCTATCAACAGTTTATGCCATTGGCCGCCAAGCTTTATATCACCTGGGTGCATAAGTCATTTGAAGCCGATACTTTTTTCCCACCCGTTAATTTTTCGGAGTGGACTGAAATCAGCAGGGAGGACCAACCTTTTGATGAATCTCTCGGTTTCTCCTATTCGTACGTGATCTATGCCCGCCGGTAAGAATTGCAATTGCAGGAGAAATTCATTACTTTTACCCACACACATGAAAATAGTATGATGAGGTTTTGTCCATTGGTGATGATTCTTTCTTTCCTGTTGATGGGAAATCCTTTGTGGGCCCAGCGAAGCAAACGTGTGGAACGGGCTATTAAAACCTATGAGGCAGGAGAATACCGGGAAGCCATTGACTTGCTCAAGTCAGCCTATGATTTTGAATCGGACAAAGATAAAAAAACAGACATCCTTTTCAAACTGGGTGATTGCTGCCGGCGGCTTGGCGATGCCGGAAAGGCAGAAATGTGGTTCAAAAAAGCCATTGACAAAAATTACCAGGATCCCGTTGTTTACCTCTATTACGCCGATGCACTTAAAATGAATGAAAAATATGCAGAAGCCCTTGAGGCCTATAAGAAATACAAAGAACTGGTGCCGGATGACCCGCGGGGAAAAAATGGCATAGAATCCTGTGAACTGGCAAAAAAATGGACAGAAATTCCAAGTGGTTATGAAGTCATCAACATGAAGGAATTTAATTCTAAATTCATGGATTTTTGCCCTGCTTATGGCAATAATGATTATACCGAAGTTTATTTTACCTCTTCGCGCGAAGGCACTACAGGAAAAGCCATCAACAAAATCACAGGACAGTTTTATTCAGACATCTTTTTTTCGAAGGAAGACAGGAAAGGGAAATGGGGAACACCACAGATAGTTCCTGAAGTGAATTCTGAATTTGACGATGGATGTCCCAGCTTTACTCCCGATTTCAATACCATGTATTATTGTGTGTGTAAAAACAGCAAGAAAAAACAATATGGGTGCCAGATTGTGGTGGCAAACCGTTCGGGAGATACGTGGAGTAAAGGGAAGGTCATTCCTATTGCCGGCGATAGCATTACCATTGCCCATCCTGCCATCTCGCCCGATGAACTTACCCTCTATTTTGTGTCCGATATGGACGGGGGAGTGGGAGGAAAGGATCTGTGGATGGTAAGCCGGAAAACAAAGAGCGATGATTTCGGTGAACCCGAGAATCTTGGCAACGTGATCAATACACCGGGGGATGAAATGTTTCCTTATGTGCATCCCGATGGGACGCTTTATTTTTCATCCAATGGCCATCCCGGGCTCGGAGGCCTCGATATTTTTAAGGCCAAAAAAGATGCAAAAGGAAACTGGACAGTGAAAAACATGAGAATGCCCATCAATTCCCCTTATGATGATTTTGGCATTGTATTTCAGAAAAATGTGGAAGCAGGATTGTTTTCTTCTACACGCAATGGCAAAGATGATGACATTTATGCTTTTGTATTGCCTCCGCTTAAATTCTTCATTACCGGCGTGGTGAAAAACGAAAAGAATGATTCGGTGCTTGCAGGAGCTACGGTCAAAGCCATTGGAAGTGATGGTTCAACCATGGAAATGTCAACCGGCAAAGATGGTTCCTTTAAGTTTATGCTGAAACCGGCTACCGACTATGTGTTTATTGCCGGGAAACAGGGATTCCTTAATGGAAAAGAAAGGGAAACAACGAAAGGATTAACACAAAGCAAAGAGTTTAAAACAGTCATCTATCTTACTTCTACAGCCAAACCCATTGAACTGCCTAACATCTTTTACGACTTTAATAAATGGGATTTGCGGCCCGAATCCATGGTGTCGCTGGATAAACTCGTAGAAACACTGAACGACAATCCCAACATCACCATCGAATTAATGTCGCATACCGACTGCCGCGGCAGTCAGGAGGACAATCAAATCCTTTCACAAAAACGTGCTCAGTCGGTAGTGGATTACCTGATTGAAAAAGGAATTGACCGTGAACGTCTCAGCGCTAAAGGATATGGTGAGTCGGTACCCAAAGTGGTAGATGAAAAAATCCACGCTCAGTATCCTTTCCTCAAAGTAGGAGATGTGCTTACGGAGGAATACATTAATAACCTCAAAACAATAGAAGAACAGGAAATAGCCCATCAGATTAACCGGCGGACCGAATTCAGGGTGTTGCGGAATGATTATGTACCAAAGAAGAAATGATAAGAAAAAGTTTTTAAAAACTTTCTGCTGATAAAAAACACGAGGGATAGAAAGTAAATGCTACAAGTTTTTATTCAGAACAGGAATGATTTCAGAAATGATTTTCAACGAGGCGTGTCAGGATGCTCATTCAATATCACTTTCCATGTTTAAGATGATGTTCTGTAATTGACTTATTTTTTCTTTTTCTGCTTTCCAATAGCCTCTTCTTTCTGATTCCATTAAAAGTTCACTGATTTTCATGGTGGCATAAGGATTATTTTCCTGAAGCTTCCTTCTCATCGTTTCATCAAAGATCAATCGATCTGCTACCTCATTGAATATCCAGTTTTCAACATGGCCGGTAGTGGCGGCAAAAGCCAGCAGATATTCCACTCTGTCTTTGATTTTTTTTGCCCCGTGAAAGTCATGTTTTAACATTCCTTCTATCCAGCGTGGATTAAGAATCCTTGTTCTGGTGGCTCTTTCAATCGTTGTTTTTAAATCTTCTACCACCACTTCTTCTTCAGTGGAATCGATGACTGAAATATCTGCTTTTCTTCCTTTTTTCTCCTCAACAGACCTTGACAATCCACCAAGAAACTCATAGTAATGATCCAGATCCGTTACCTCATATTCTGTATTATCCCTTTCCTGGGTTACCATATCAATCGACTTTAACACTGTGAGAAATGCCTTTTCGTTTTTTTCTACTTTGCCTGTTGAATAAACATAACTCATGCTGTCGTCGTAATGTTTCACCAGATCTTTTTCCTCCTTCCATGTTCCGTTTTCAACCAGTGTTGTCATGGAGGTAGCATATGCTGACGGCGCCGGTCCAAAAATTCTTGCCAATGCACCCTCTTTTAACTCTCCTCTCATTTCAAGGAAATGTTTCTTTATATAGTTCTTATCCAATGGTTCGTCCAGATGGGCAACCATTTCTATGGCTCTGTTTAAAAGTTCAATGTGTGATTTAAAAGTATCCCTGAAAATGCCACAAATGGTAATTGCCACATCTATCCTTGGCCTTTTTAATTCTTCTAACGGAATCACTTCAAGCTCTTTAAACCAGAGACTTTTTTTATGTTTGATTCTTACACCAAGAAGCGAAAGGATGGTGGCAATGGAATCTCCTCCTGTTTTCATGGTTTCAAATCCCCATAATACAATCCCTATACTTTCAGGATAATGTTGATTTTTTTTCAGATATGATTCAATGAGTAAATGGGCTGCCTGATTTCCTCTTATCTCTGCTGTCACTGTAGGAATCATTCGTGGATCGAAACCATATATTGATCTTCCCGACGGATATACTTCGGGATCGCGAACAGGATCGCCTCCCCGTGAGGGAAGAATATATTTTCCTTCGAGGGCCGATAAAAGTCCTTCGCTTTCTGATGAGGCATGAATCCGTGTTACAATATTTTTTACAAATTCATTGTATCCCTGAGGCAACCATTTTGCCCTTTTCCCTTCAAGAATTTCTTTGATTACCAGTTGTGATCTTAGTTCTATTTCATTGGCAAGACGGGAATGTTTTACTTCTTCCCATCGATATCCCATGTTTTCGGCAAGGAGCTTGGTGAGAGAAGGAAATTCCCTGTCAATTCGCAGGATCCCTTGAAGATATTCTGTTAGTTCTTCTTCGCTTAATTTCCTGTCTATTACATGCAAACCATGTGGGATTAGCCTTCTTTTCATCTTGTATAGTTCTTTTTTTAATGGAAGCAAATCAAGGGGTAGATGGAGATCGTTGGCAGTTTCTTTGATCATTTCCCATGTTTTTTCGTCTTTATTTTCTTCATATTGGGCAAGCAAAGCATCCAATACAAGATATTGTTCATAAAGACCCGAGGATTTCATAGGAGGAGAGGCATGCGAAATACAGATGGCATAAGAACGTCTTTTGGCAATTGTGGCTTCGGAAGGATTGCCTATCCAGTAGTAATAGATATGTGGCATGTGACCAATCAGAATATCCGGAAAACATTTAGAAGACAGAGCCACCTCCTTACCTTTTGTAAATTCAAGGGTTCCATGCATTCCAAAATGTACGAGGGCATCAGCCTGAAACTTTTTTTCAAGAAAAAAATAATAAGCCAGGTATTGATGATGAGGAGGTAAACCTTTGTCATGATAGGCTGTGTCTGAATTTTCATGAACACCTCGTGAGGGTTGAACTCCCAAAAAAACATTTCCAAGAATGATGCCGGGAATTAAAATATTTTCTTCGTTGGTCATTATGCTTCCCGGTGGAGCCCCCCAATGAGCGATGACCTCTTTTTGCACAGATTCCGGTAATGATTTAAACCATTGAATATATTCGTCGGCAGGGATTCTTATCCCCGATTTTTGAAGATAATTCGGGCTGTTCACGATTCCTGACGAAAGAAAAAGTTCTTTTATACTTTCTTCTGGTAGTCTTACTTTATATCCTCTGTTTTTTAATTTTTTTAAAAATCTTTTCAGACTTTCAAAAACATCTAGATAGCCGGCATTCGCTAAATTGTCTTCTCCGGGCGGATAATTGTAAGTAATAATCGCTATTTTCTTTTCGCTGTTTGGTTTCTTTCTGAGAGAAATCCAGTTTTTGATTCTTTTGACCAGCTTGTCAATTCTGTCATCCAGCGTGATCAGATATTTTACCTTGCCAAGGGAGGCATCATCTTCTTTTTGCAGAATTCCTATAAGGAGTGGTTCTATGCAACCATCAAGTTCGGGCATGGTGATCCCTAACAGCACATGCATGGGATCAAGTCCTTCCTGGCTTTCTTTCCATTTTTCTATGTCAAGATCGTACGTTTTTAATCCTGTAAGAACAGGAACGTTCCACTGTTGCAAAAGATCGTAGGTGGCTTCTGGTTCGCCGCCATAAGGACCTCCGTGAAGTCTGAAGTATTGACAGTTCAAAAAAAGATCTATGTTTTTAAAATATGTTTTTAAAACATGAAAGTTATATTCAACCTGCGAAAAAGCAAATATGAAGTTAAGTTCATGCCCATACTTCTGATATAAGGCATCTGCAATGGGTCGTGTATCTTCAAAATGCATTCCTCCATAAAGCAATACCGCTACTGTTGGTTTCCGGACATCAAACTGTATTTTTCGTTTATATTCATGCAGGTCTTTGTAAATTCCTTTCGCGGGGATATACAATCCATAGAAAAGATTTTGTTTTGGCGGGGGGACTTTCTTTATTTTCTTTTCTTCTCTATAATGTTTTAACAAGAATAAAAATAAATTTTTCAGATTTTCAGAATCGCCTTGGGTGTAATATTGTTGGGCGACGATCCAGTTTCTCATATCTTTTAATATTCCCCAAGGGAACAATGTCCCAAGTTTTCTGGTCAGATTGGAGAATTTTTTGATTTTTACATAGGTGTGAATATTAAATTCTTTTTTTTCCCCTGGAATAAAAATTTTGTCCCCTTTAAATTTTCCCATTCTTGTCCAGGCCCAGATGTGTTGGCTTCCGGCAACAAGTACAACAATGGTTTTATCCTTTCCCTCAAGCATGCGGGGAAGTTCTCTTGCTATGCGAACATCGCCACGGATGTCCACAAGGATGATATCGGCTTGATTTATATTTTCTTCAACTGGATCAAGAGAAATATCAGGAGCGTCATAGTCGTGTAAATACACTTTGGTAACTTTCAGTATGTCGCCATATTCTTGTTTTATTTTTTCAACAGCTTCTTTCAGAGTCGCTGTATTTCCTATGGTTGTAAGAGCCAGTATTTTGTTCATGCCAGCACTTCCTCTAAATAAAAATGAGGTACTTTAAAGTTTTGTGCAATGTCCTCAAGCAGGCCAATGCTCTTGTGTTTGTTTTCGGCGTTTACGATGAAAAGAGGAATACCTGGAGCATAAGAAAAAAGAAAACGGATGTCTTCCTGCATGTTGTTCTTGATAAATATATTGCCCCGGCCATCGGAGATTAAAATAACAGCAGGAGATAACCTCTTTTCTTTTTTCGCCATTTCAAAGGCTTTGAAAAGAGCCGGTGTGAGGGGTGTTTTTCCGCCTGTCGGAAGTTTTTCTAGTGCTTCTTGTATCTTGGTAACATCGGGAGTTGGAGCAACCAGTACCTGTACCTCCTCATCCCGGAACGACAGAAGGGCAACTTTGTTTTTCTTTTCATACGACTGCTGAAGAAGTTGCCATGCAAGCGTTTTTGCGAATTTTATCTTTTTTTCCATCCGCATGGACGAGGAGGTATCGAGGAGAATAATATAAAGAGATTCGCCGCCGCTTATCCTTACTTTTTCCATGAGGTGCTCAGGAAGCACTTCCAACTTGCCAGTTTGTGCCACGGCTTTTCTCAAGGTGGCGTCGATGGCTATATTGCATGGATTGTCATTTGTTCTTGCCCTGATGTATAATCCGCCTTTTCCCTCAGCTTTTGGAAAATCTTTTCCCTGTGCAGACGTCAATACATTAAAGTTCAGGATGTCTTTTTTTATTCCAGTTTCTTTGTCAAAATCATCTATTTGCTCTTTTTTTTTATGCAAAATAGTTTCTATTGTTTCTCTTGTAAAAGATTCCCCTTTTTCAAAAGGATGCTGCCGCATGCGATGTGCAAGCGCTAAGAGAGCTGCTTCCTGAATGTCGTTGTCAGTTACCTCTTCCCTTCCATCCAGTACGGCAAGAGCTTTTGAAGTTTTTTCCATCACAATGTCCGCACGGTGTGTTTTAATGCTAAGTGAGGTGGTGATTTCAACAATGTTTGCCAGTCCTTCAATGGAAATTTTAACATGCGGAAGCCTTTCTTTGGCATAAATTATTTTTTTTCTTAATTCCTCTTCTTTGTTACTGAATTCAGTTTCAAATTGCCATGGATCAGCATCAAAATTGCGACGGTATTCCATCACTTTCAACCTGTCATCTTTCGTGGATAAGGCATTTACTTCCACACATAAGCCAAAACGGTCTAACAACTGAGGTCTCAGATTGCCTTCTTCAGGATTCATTGTGCCAATGAGCATAAAACGCGCCGGGTGATACAGGGAAATCCCTTCACGTTCTATCACATTTACCCCCATGGCTGCAGCATCTAAGAGAATATTTACCAGATGATTATCAAGCAGGTTTACTTCATCAATGTACAATATGTTTCTGTTTGCTCTTGCTAAAATCCCCGGCTCCAGTGCTTTTATCCCTTCTTTCAGCGCCCGTTTTATGTCAATGGTCCCCACCACCATGTCTTCGGTAGCCGACAGTGGCATGTCGATAATTTCCATTTTTCTTTCAAAGTAGGGTAAGTGTTTTTCAAGGGCATAGCGTTCCTGACACGATTTGCACATTAATTTTAGATTTTCGGGATGACAATTAAAGGGACAACCATCAACAACTTTTATTTCAGGCAGTAAATTTGCCAGTGCCCTTACTGCTGTCGATTTGCCTGTCCCTTTGTCTCCTTTGATTAACACTCCCCCGATGGTTGGATCGATGGCATTAATCAACAGAGCTTTTTTCATCATTTCCTGCCCTACGATGGCCGTAAAAGGAAACATCACAAATTTGTGGTGCATCTTTTTTGTTTTAATGAATTTGTTTCTAAGCAAAGGTAATATTTTTTTAAAAAAACATAACACCTTGTTTTATTCGTCTGCACATTCTCTTTTTAGAAAAATCAGAAAGAAGTAAGAAATGTGATACTAAATGCAAGTTCGATTTTCCGATACAGACTTTTTTATGACTAACATGTTATTTTTTTAGTGATGCAAGAATTTTTGCCACGTCATGGTGTCCGTTCTTCTTTGCAAAAGATAGGGCATCATCCCCGTCAACGTCTTTAAGAAAGGGATCTGCTCCGTATGCGAGCAATGTTTTTACTACTTCGGTTTGCCCTTCTGCTGAGGCATACATGAGAGCAGTGTAATGTTCTTCTTTGTCCACAAGGTTAGGGTTGGCCTGATGCTCAAGTAAAAATTTTACGACAACCGGGAAAGGTCCGGAAGAAGCCATCATCAAGGCGGTCCGTCCGGAATTGTCCTGCAGGTTTACCGAGGCTCCTCTGTCAACAAGAAATTTGACAATGTCGTAATAGCCATTGTAAGCGGCATACATTAAAGCGGTTCTTCCTTCTGTGTCTGTCGTATCGATTGACTTAATCTTTGCGGTCAGTTCAATGACCAGATTGAGCTGACCATTTAAGGCGGCTTCATGGATTGAAATCTCATTGACGGTACTTCCATGGCTCATTTTTCCATCAACCGGGATGGCTGAGGTTGATGACTTATCTTTGTTACCACTGCATCCACTAATGACCATAATCATGAATGGCAGGAGAATAATTGTTCTGATGTTGTGTGTCATTTGATTGTTTTTTTTATAATTCATAATTTTTAATTTTTCTGAAAAAGTATTTTAAGATTTTATTTCCGGTTTTTCATACAGGCAGGATATTGGTTGATGAGGTATCCTTTTTATGGTACAATGGTATTACATCTTTTGTTGCCTGCGGCAGGGAAAATAAATCAGGATAAAAGCGATGAATAACAGTACTGCCATGCCCATGATCAGGGGAGGATGTTTGAAAACCGTTATCCATCGTGATAAAAAGATATTCCCCCCTGCCAGTACAGCAATCAGAAGGCCCATCAGCGCTTCGCCGGCAATGAGTCCTGACGCAAGAAGAACACCTGTGTTTTCGGCCCATTCTTTTTCTTTCTTATCGGTCTTTGTGCGTTGAATGAGATAATCGGCAATGCCTTTGATGAGGCCACCGGCAAAAATGGCAAAGGTGGTTTCTATGGGAAGGTACATGCCAATGAACACGAGCATGGGACTGCTTACCTTCATAGCGATGAAAGCCATTCCCATCAGCATTCCGGCAATGATGATCAGCCATGGCATCTGGCCTTGCATGATGCCACCGGCAAGCATTGCCATCATGCTGGCTTGCGGAGCGGGGAGCGATTTGCTGCCAAAGCCTCCCCTGTAGCCTTCATGAATGCCTCTGGATACATCGCCTTGATGAAGGAGGGCAAGGACAGCAAAGAGAACAGCGCCTGAGAGAACAACCCCCAGCAGATCGCTGACTTGCATTTTTACCGGTGTGCCTTTGAGAAGATGGCCTGCTTTCAGATCCTGCAACATTTCTCCGGCCACCGCAGCCCCCGTGCATACTATTGCAGCCATGACCAGCAGGGCAGTCATCCCTTTAGCCCCGCCTACCCCCAGAAGGGTGAAAAGAAGGGCCGTGATAACAATGGCAGTAAGGGTAAGTCCGCTGATGGGATTGTTGCTTGATCCGATAACTCCCACGAGGTAACCGGCAATGGCCGATAGAAAAAACGAGAGAAGAAGCAGCACAACAACTAAGAGGAGAGCAACCCATGCCTTCATGTGAAAAATAAAACAGGAAAGGAAAAAAATAATTCCGCCACAAAGAACAAGGAGAACAAGAATGTATGGGAAACGAAGGTCCTGATCGGAGGGGTGAACGGAAGATACACTCGATTTTACCTGTGCGAAAGAGCGTTGCAGGGCCTGCTGAAGGTTGTGACGCATGCGGTATAAAGTAAACAGGGCCGAAACAATCATTCCTCCTATGGCCATGGGCCGGACAATCAACTTCCATACCTGATAGGCTGTATCAAGCCATGCCTGCTGCGAAGCTTCGGCATAAGACATGGAAGGGTTGGCTGTGAGCAGGGAGGCAATAACTGTGTCTATGGGGAGATGCGGGGAAAGAAAAAAAAGAAACATGGGAATCAATGCTCCCCAGGCAAGAAGTGTCCCGCTGAAGTTTAATGCCCCAAGGCGGGGACCAATAATGAATCCCACCCCAAGATAAGCAGGACTGATGCCGGGCGAGCCTGCCACAAAACCTCCTTTTCCGGAAAAATTAATGCCACCAATCATCTGCCTGGAGAAAAGAATGAATTTCTCCAGGTACACGGGGAAGAGTTTTATTTCTCCTGCCAGTTTGATCGTTGCCCCTGCAATCATTCCTCCGAAGAGGTATCGCGACCGGCCCGGTGCATTGCTTCCTGTCTTGTGAATTTCAGCAGCAGCAATGGATTCAGGATAGGGCAGCGAAGGATCTTCCACCATCGTCTTCCGGATCAGGGCAATGAAGGCTATTCCCAACGTCCCTCCGGTAATCATGATCAGCGACGAAATCACATAATGCCCCGGGGTAAAAAAGGGCTCCCATATGCCGGCAATCACGAAAGAAGGAAGGGTGAAAATGGCTCCTGCCGCTACCGATTCACCTATGGATCCAAGGGTACGGGCAATGTTTTCTTCCAGCAGGTTTCCTTTTAATGTACGCAGAACGGCCATGCTGATCACAGCGGCCGGATAAGTGGCAGCGATGGTCATCCCGGCCTTAAGTCCCAGGTAAGCATTGGCAGCCCCCAGAATCACTGAAATAATGGCCCCTGTAAGTACAGCCCTGAAAGTGAGTTCTTTTTTGTCCATGAGTTTTATATCCTGTTTGCCAAAAGCGGTTTTATTTGTTTAATTTTGTGTAAAAATAAGAAAGATGAAGATAATTGGAGTACTGGCATTGGTGGGAGGGATGCTGCTTCCCATGCATGGACAGGGAGTTAAATGGATGACCATTGAAGAAGCCCAGCGAAAGAACAAGGTACAACCGCGGAAAATCCTTGTGGATGTGTATACCGACTGGTGCGGATGGTGCAAGAAGATGGACCGCGATACGTATACCAATCCTGCCATCGTTAAGATTATTAATGAGAATTTTTATCCTGTAAAATTTAATGCCGAACAGCGTGCATCGGTTGTTTTTAAAGGAAAGACATATAATTTTCTGGCCCAGGGGGGGAGAGGAGTGCATGAGTTTGCTTATATGTTGCTGAATGGCCAGATGGGTTATCCTGCCACTGCTTTTATTGATGGTAATCTGCAGGTGCTGGGAGCTGTACCCGGATACAGGGATGCTCAGGGCATGGAAGCCCTCCTTTATTATATTCTTGAGGAAAAATACAAGGCCGGTATTACTTTGCAACAATACGAAGGAGAGTATATTAAAAATCAAAACCGTAAAACCTCCGTTCCGCCTACTCCCTGAGTAGTTCAAAAAGAAAGCGGCACGCTGTAGTATTTTTTTGTAGAAAGCATGCCGCAGGCAGCGTCAATGTCCCTGCCTCGCGAAGCCCTGATGGTGGCAATAATTCCTTTTGCATTGAGTGTGTCACGAAAATAGATAAATCGTTGTTCAGCGGCCCCTTCAAAGTGTGTTCCGGGAAAAGCATGAAAACGGATGAGATTAATCCGGCATCTCATTCCGCTGAACATCCTTATCAGGGCTTTGAGATGCCTGTCGCTGTCGTTGAAATCTTTAAAAAGAATGTATTCAAAGGAAAGACGGCGTTGATGGCCGAAAGGATGTTTTTTTAAGACTTCAAGGATTTCACCCAGCGGATGTTTTATCTGTACCGGCATGATTTGTTGCCGTTCTTCGTCAAAGGGGCTATGAAGGCTGATGGCAATATGACAACGACTTTTTGTCAAGAGCTCTTGCAGGGCAGGAAGAAGCCCTACGGTGGAGACAGTAATTCTTTTGGGACTCCAGCCGAAACCCCACGGTGAGGTGAGAATGTTTAGGCTTTTAAGCGTGTTGTCAAGATTGTCAAGGGGTTCGCCCATGCCCATGTAGACAAGGTTCGTAATCTGATTGCGTTCAGGCAGGGAACCGAGTTGGTTTAAGATACCGGTAACGGATAAATTGCCCTGAAATCCTTGCTTTCCGGTCATGCAGAATTTGCACCCCATGCGGCATCCGGCCTGGGTCGACATGCATAAGGTGGCACGGTCCCGGTCGGGAATATAGGCTACTTCTATAAAGTGTTTTTCCATGGCAGCAAAGAGATATTTTTTTGTACCATCCGTGGAGACCTGTACCTGCAAGGGGGGAGTGCGTCCGATGGTGTACCGTTCTTTAAGTTTTTCTCTGGTTTTCAATGACAGGTTGGTCATCTCCTCCACCGAATCTGCATGACGGCGGTACAGCCAACTGCATAGTTGGGTGGCCGTGTAAGAGGGCACATCCAGCATGTGGCATATCTTCTGCAGTTCCTCGAACGATTTTCCGTATAAAAAATCCTCTTTCATTTTCTTCACGAAGATACAGTTTTTTATGTTTCTCTTTTTTGTTGTCAAAGAAAGAAATTATACCTTTGCCACGGTTAAAAAGTCACTACAATGGACGACGTTCCGTTAGATGATTATACTTACATCCAGGCACTTCACGCCAGGTAGTTTTCTTTTTTTGAACAGAACGCTTCCTGGTCGTGAAGAAAAAACGAAAGGAGGCGTTTTATGAATACACAGGTCAGATTTTATTTAAGCCGTGTCATAAGATCACCGTTAATTTTCCCTGATGGAAAACGCGTAGGGAAAGTAAAGGATTTTGCCGTGAGTGTTGTTTCGGCCGATGAAAAGGAAGAACGCACCATGGCGATGGTAAGTGAAATAGCAGTAAAAACCGGAGAAGGCACTTTATACCTTCCGGCAACTAACATACAGGTAGAGAAAAATAAGTCGAAATATGTCTTCCGGTGTCAGGGAAACCACCTGAATTTTACCGAAGAATCCACGGGTAAAATTCTTTTGTGTGAAAATGTCCTTGACAAACAAATTGTGGACATCAACGGAAGAAAACTTGTCAGGGTGAACGATGTTCGTCTTGTTTGCATGGATAATATGATTTATGTGGTGGCGGTGGATACGGGGATGGAGGGCTTGCTGCGGAGAATCGGAATCGTGCGTCCTGTGAATTTTATCCTTTCCCTGTTCCGTCTTTCCTTGCCTTCCGAGTTTATTTTATGGGACGATATTGCTACTGTCGACCTTGGTCACATGGGCATTCGTTTATCGAAAACTCATAACAAACTGACCCGCCTGCATCCTTCCGATTTGGCCGACATCATTGAACAACTAGGAAACAAATCCAAAACCAATGTGTTTGTTGCGCTGGATGAAGAACATGCGGCCGATGTGCTCGAAGAAATGGAGCAGGACGAACAGGTGGATATTATTGAAGCGTTGCCGGTGGAAAAGGCGGCCGATGTGCTTGAGAAAATGCCGGCCGATGAGGCAGCCGACATCATTGAAGAACTGGAGGTGGACCGGGCTGAAAAACTTCTTAAGGAAATGGAACCTGCGGTGTCGGGCGAAGTGCGTGAATTGCTTGAATATCCTTCAAACAGGGTAGGGAGCCTGATGACCACCGATTTTCTGGCCTTTCCGGCTCATTACACCGTCAATGAAGTGCTTTCAGTATTGCGGGCCCGCAAACCGGAATTTCACATGATGTATTCTTTCCTGGTGACCGACAAAGAAGGGAAATTTCTTTCTACCGTTTCCCTTCGCGATATCGTGATTGCCGAACCCCATCAGCAATTGAAAGACGTCATGGACAAAACACCGTTGTATGTATATGACGATGACAAACTGGATTCCCTTGCCGAAATCATTGATAAGTACAGCCTGCTGGCATTGCCGGTGATCAACAGGGAGAACAAGCCTGAAGGAATAGTGATAGTGGAAGACATTGTGGAGGATTTGCTGGATAAGCGTAAAACAGAGTAAAAAAGAGGCTATGTGGAATAAATTAACTTTTCGCAGACGATCGTGGTGGCGCAACATTGCTTTCTTTTTTGCCATTCTGGGGCCGGGGATCATTACGGGCAGTGTGGATAATGATGCCGGCGGAATCACCACCTATTCGCTTGCAGGCGCGTTGTATGGCTATCATTTGTTGTGGACATTGCTCCCTTCTTTCATCGTCCTTGTGGTCATTCAGGAGATGAATGCCCGGATGGGTATTGTAACGGGGAAAGGCCTGGCCGATCTTATCCGCGAAAATGCAGGGGTGCGGATCACCTTTTTTATTTTTCTGGGGTTGTTGATTGCCGACATAGGAAATACCACAACCGAATTTGCGGGAGTGGCGGGCAGTCTCGAAATATTCGGCGTCAGCAAATATATTTCTGTTCCTCTGGCAGGGATTTTTGTATGGTTGCTGGTGGTCAAAGGCAATTATAAAATTGCTGAACGGATTTTTCTTGTATTCAGTGCCGCTTTGTTTGTATATGTAATCTCTGCCATCATGGGCAGGCCCAGCTGGAAAGAGATAGGAACTTCGCTGGTGGCGCCCCGGATGGAATTTAACTCGCAGTACATCGCCATGGTGATCGGAATCATAGGAACCACCATTGCTCCGTGGATGCAGTTTTATATGCAATCATCGGTCATTGAGAAAAACCTTAAACTTCAACATTACAAGTATACCGTCATAGACATTGTGGTCGGTTGTCTTGCCACAGTGGCAGTGGCTTTCTTTATCATTGTAGCATGTGCTTCGACCCTCCATGTAAATGGAGTTCGTATCGAAGAAGCCAAAGATGCAGCCCTTGCACTGAAACCGCTGGCAGGGCATCTTGCTTCGACGGTCTTTGCATTTGGACTGTTTGTGGCATCTGTTTTTTCTGCTACCATCTTACCCCTGGCCACTGCATTTTATGTGTGTGAGGCTTTTGGCTTTGAGGCAGGCATTGATAAAAAATGGGAAGAAGCTCCTGAATTTTATGTGTTGTATACCATCATTCTTCTTATCGGAATGGCCATCATTCTTATTCCAAACGCTCCTCTTATTGCCATTACTTTGTGGACGCAGATCATTAACGGAATCCTGCTTCCGGTGGTGCTGGTATGCATGATTTTGCTGGTGAATAACAAAAAAATCATGGGCGAACACGTGAATAAGCCTCTGGCCAATCTCATCGGATGGACAGCCGTGATTGTACTGGTGAGCCTTTCGGTAATTCTTCTTCTCATGCCCATCCTCGGGATAGGATAACAGGTATCCGGCAGATTTTTTACTTTTACAAATAAAAAGCTCTAATTCCCATGAAAAAAGTAGCAGGACTCCTGTTGACAGGATGGTTCTTTGTGTTTTCCGGTAAAAGCACAGACATTCAGAGAGACCGCTGGATCGTAATGGATTTTGCCTGGTTCAATCCGGCCACCATGGCATCGCAGGCAGATACCCTTTTTGACCGTTACATGCCCCTGTGGAAAAATGTGAGTGGACGAAAAGGGATCATCTTCTCTTTTAATTGGACCGTTGATCTTGTTACTGAATATACAGGCAATATCAACCAGCAACTTCCCTTTACTTCGCCTCTTTCGCGCCAGTGGAACGAACGCCGTTACCTCGATATTAAGGAACTGGTTGGTGCGTTAAAACAGGAAGCACACGAAAGGAATCTTGATTCTTTTTATGTGGGAATGGAATGTGTGGCCTGGCCTTCTTTGGTCATGGCACAGGGAAAATATAATTACCGCTCCCGCTGGGCAGAACGGCATCCTGAAATGTACAAAAAATATGGAGTGGCCGATCCTCTTTGCAGGCTTGAGAAGGATAAGTATGCGTATGCTTCTTTTCCGAAAGGTCTTCCCGCGCGGGTTTCTTTCGGAGAGTTTTTTGGAAAACAATGGGCAGCTGTGTCCCGCGATCTGGGACTCAATCTTATGTTGTTCTGGGATTCATGGGCTACCCTGCGTTGTTATAACCGTGTGGGAGTATTCGGAGAGAAGGCTTCAGCAGATCCGCGCGAAAACAAAGCCATCAGCGATGCCATCATCCGGTTTTTCAGCGAAGTGAAAAAAGCAAATCCGCAGGCTTTGTTGTTTGGCTATTCGTCAGGAGCTTCGGCGGTGGGAGAATACCGGATTAACACCTTCGATCTGGAAGGACTGGTTGCCGATGGCAGTATTGATGCGTGGATCGACCAGACGTGGGGAGGGGCATGGAATGATTTCTGGGGGATGGAACGCCTGGGATGGACGTTCCAGATGGCCTATGTGCAGCAACATGCCCAGATGATAGCCCGGGCAAACACCAGAAGACAGTTGCCATGCCGGCATTACACCATTGCAGGTGTCCTTGATGCTTACGAACCGTGGGATGTGATCCATACTGTTCCCCAGAAACTCCGCTGGTCCCTGTGGGCATACAGTCATGCAGGTGCTCTCACTCCTGACGGATACAAGTGTCCTGATGGGACCCTCATTGCATGGGCAAATAGCCCTTCCCTGGCTCTTCTTTCCTCGTCCGATGTGCAGTGGCTGGCTCAAACCCTTGATGAAGCCGATCAATCGGCCAGCCGGATCAGCTTTGTGGGAGGCGCAGTGGCGGTGTATAACCGTTCCATGATGGAATGGCTTAATGAAAAAGATCCTGCCAGCCTCAATGATGAATGGATAGATGAACAGGTGGGGATGTTGATGAAATGGGGACTTCCCTGTATGGCATCTACCCGCCTTGAGTGGTTAACTCAGCTGCCTGCCGGCAAAAGAATGTGGTTATACCAGTTGCCCGGGCACTGCAATGATGAAACCGTTCATTATATGATGGGACTTTTAAAAACAAAGTGCCCGCAGATGATCACAGGCAGGGCCGACAGGATATCGCCGGAAATTCTCCGGCTGGGAGGATGGGAGGCTTCAGACAGTGTTTATCCTGCGGCAGATTATCCCTGTGTGATGGAAGGAAAAGAAGAAACCGGCTTGCTGAAGAACTCCGTGGTGAGGCTTTCCTGTTATGTGCCTCTGAAATCTCTTTATGAAACGGTGGTGTATGTGGCTGTTCCGCAGGGCCCCCTGTTGGCTCAACTGCCGGAAAAAAATTTCTTTTACTGGCATCCACCCGACTGGCGTCATCCTGAACAGGCAACCCTTGATCAGCATCAGTACGGAAGCATAGTCCCTTATTATGTGGCCGTTCGTGAATTGCAGCGGTCGTGCAAGCAAACAGGACTTACGCATGTGAGACCGCTGCAGGTGATGAATCCGGTTACATTCCATTACTGGAAAAGCGGTTTACGGTATTATTTTCTGTTTGGCAATCTGGAAACCAACGCCATGGGCGACTCCCGTACACGGAGAGATGTGTTTCTATATATCAGCCGTGAAGAGCTTCAGCTCAGCAAAGACAACTATGAATTGAAAGATTATTACGGAAACCGTCATTCCCTTGCTTTTGGGGTCGACCAGACGTTTCTGATTTATTTTCTGAAAATTGACCCTGAAGGAATGGGGTTGTATTTCCTTGAGCCATGAAGAAACTTTATGATGAGGGGAAAAACATTCTGAAAAGGCCTTGATTCAGCCTGCGGGACATAAAAACCTGTATCCCCATCGGCCGGGAAAATTGGAAATGCCACATTTTTTTAAAAGGGGGTAAAAATCAACCTCCCGCCAGCAGGTTTTTCATTTTATGAACCAGATCCTCAATCTGATAAGGTTTGCTGATGTAATCATTCATGCCTGCTGCAAGACACATTTCTTTGTCTCCCGATAAGGCATTGGCAGTAATGGCAATGATGGGAATATGGGCAGGGCTGCCGGTACTTGCTTCTATTTCCCTTATTTTCTTTGTGGTGGTAATGCCA
>Ga0101944_10003734_pt1 | contig 20468 bp, 14 predicted proteins | sample DewCreD2012metaG_FD_75245 | JGI IMG/M metagenome (GOLD analysis project Ga0101944, IMG submission 75245) | Hot spring sediment bacterial and archeal communities from British Columbia, Canada, to study Microbial Dark Matter (Phase II) - Dewar... ... | reverse complement strand
CGATCAGGCCTTCGTCTATATCGCAATGATCCACCTCATGGTCAAACGCCTGGCATGACTGTTTTTGGACACGCTCTTAGGGTTGTTACATGACTGTTACCTAACATTGCATCGGCGGCGAATGTCCGGCCCAAAGGGCCGGTTCTGCCAGCGCATGCTCGGCCCAAAGGGCCGGTTCTGCCAGCCCAGGCCGTCAGGCCTGGGTATCGTGGCGGCCACAACGTTCCCCGGTCCTGAAAGGGCCGTTCGTCGATCGATACGGCAAAATGATACGACAAGGTCTTCTGGCCCGAAGGTCTGGTTCCGTCAGCCCAGGCCGCAGGTCTGGGCCGGGTTGGTGACGTCTTCCGCCAGGTTCGCAGGCTCGCCACCTCGCCAGCCGATGATCCGGGCTGGCACGCCCGCGACGATGGCCCGGTCTGGCACCGGCCGTGTGACGACCGCTCCCGCGCCCACCACGCACTGCGAGCCGACATCGGCCAGTACCACGGCCCGGTCGCCGATCCACGTATCCGGCCCGATGGTGATCCGCGGCCAGACGCCCGGCTGTTCGCGGATCGGCACGTCCAGCCGGTCGATGCCGTGCTGCCGGCTGCCGTTGGCGATCGAGACGTGCGAGCCGATCAGGCAGTCGTCGCCGACCGTCACGTCTCCCAGGACGCAGAACGGGCCAAGATACGCCCGGGCGCCGATCTGCGCCGTGGGATGGGAAAACAGCGTGCCGAACGAAATCACGCTGCCAGGGCCGCAGTCGGCCAGCACGCGGCGATAGAACGCCCGCCGCAGGTACTCGCCGGCCACTCCCGGCAGCAGGCTGACCGCTTGCGACCAGCCGGCAAATGCCCGCGGGCCGAGCATCCGCTGCCCCAGCCAGCACAGCGCCACACACGGCGCGATGACCACGCCGGCGAGCATCTCGGCCAATGGTTTGACAAACGACTTCACCAACGTAAGCTTAGGTCCGGCTCGTCACGCATCACGCCGTCGGACGTGTGAGACATAGCCGTGATCGAGTGGCATTCAATTAGTTAGGTTCCCTGCAGTACCCGTGGCCAGTGCGACGGCTTGGCCGCGTGCGCCAGCAGGGACAGCAGCCCCAGCGGCGAGCGCAGCTTCTGCATAATCCGTTGTCGTTGGGGCACAAACGGCTCCCAAGGCTCCCACCGGGGCGGCACGGGCCCCTGCGGGAACACCAGCGCCGGCCGCTGCCGCAGGTACGCATCCCGCAAGCCCTCGGTCATCACGATCGCCATGGCCCGGGCCGTCGTCGGACGCGGACAGGCCAACAAATCCGTCCAGGCTCGCCGGGCCAAAGCATCCCCGCGATCGAAGAGTCTTTCCCGCAGCGGGCTGGCCACATGCAATGCCGCCAGCCGCAGGGCATTGGCCTTACGTAGCTCTTGGGCCGGCCAGGCTTCGGTGGGGTATTCGAGCTCCTCCTTGCGGTCAAAGTAGGGCCGCTCGCGCGCCAGCATCCACCGCCCCAGATGCACCAGGCTCGCCTGCGCGTACGCGTAGGGCGCATCGACCTGCCCGGCACGCACCTTGCACTCGAGATACTTGGCCAGGCTCACGATAAACATGGTGTACGACCAGTGGTTTTCGGCATTCAGCAGGTCGAGGCCATCCAAGTCCAGTTCGGGATGAATGCAGCGGCGGATGATCTTCTCGGCATACACCAGATAGCGCGAATTCTCGGTTAGAAGCCAGCCATCCAGCAGCCCATTTAGCGAATTGGCTGCCGCCCGCCCGATCCCTCCCAGCGTCGCCCGGCCGGTCGGCCCATCGTCGAACAGCCCCCAGCATGTCCGGGCACCATCGTCCATCGCAATGACCCAATCCGCCAGGGATCGCACAGCCTCTCCTGCAAGCGGATACCCGGTCAGACGGTGATACAGCAATAGACCGGTCGTGTAATTGTGTTCCGCACCTGGCCCACCCCCGTACGGAATGCCGGGACGGCGGTTATGCCGAGAAAACGTGCGGTGTGTTGACGTATGCGCGTGCAAATAATGGTCCGTAAACCAGAACAGTCCACCGTTGTAGGCACTTCGGTCCTTATCCGTGTGGTAAATGTCGATGTCGATGACGTGCCTGGCGAGCGCGTCGGCGAGGTCGAGCCAATGATCCTCTCCTGTCCGCCGCCATTGCAGCAAAAAACCGCACAATACATCGAACTGGTTGTTGTAATGCGAAATGAGCGGCGTGGATCCGTGATAGTGCAGTTCTTCGTGGTCAGCGAACAAGTCTCCAAAGTTCCGCCAACCGAACTCATCCACCTCGTCGCGCAAAGCATAGAGTCCGCGTGGGCCGTGCAAAAATGCGTCGAGCAGCCGATCCAATTCACCGAGCACCTCCGGATCGCCGGTCGTGGGCGGCAGGCCGGGCGTCGTGGCGAAGGCGTCCACCGCGAGCTCGTTTTGCCATCTTTGCGGGATGCTGCGTATCGCTATTGTGGAAACGTCGGGCGACGTCTCGCCCAAGCGAATCCAGAACCGATGCGTCTTTTGTTCCCCTCCCTGCAGTTCGAAGGGCGTCGCCGCTTGCGTGGGGAAAAGTCCCAGAACGAGCTGACCTGGGCTGGCGTCGATCGCCTTGGGAAACTCCTCCCAAAAGCCTCGGACGATCGCCGCAGCATGCCAGTGCTCGCCGACGAGTGCAACCACAGGAGAGGCATGGCGGCCCTCCCGCACGGATTCACCGTCCCACACCCGATACCCTGGAAACCGGCAGGTGATGCGCCCGTCATGCCCAACGTGGTTGGCGCTGTCCCAATGGCGGCCGCCGCTGGAGTCTTGATAGATCTGCACGAAGCGCTCGGCGCGGCGATACGGCTCGCCAGGCTCCACCTGGTAGTGCACCCCGTGGTTCAGGCAATCGCTCAGGACGGCCACCTTGAAACCCTGAAAACGCACCGACCCAGGGTCTCCGAGGTCCCAAAGATTGCCACGATGAATCGCCCGTCGCGGATTATGGACCGTGATGTCCGCCCAGAGGAGCTCCTCGGACGGATTGATATACCACCAACTGTCCACCCGCAATCCACACACCTGCGGGTACCGGCCCCGGATCCGGACGGCGGGATATTTGCCGATCGTCTGCGGGCCACAAACGCGCTCAATCCGCAGAGCATGGGCGCGTCCGCGAAGATCGTACAGCCGCGGAAGTTGTACACGACACAGGCACACCCCCGCTTGCGTGACCACACGCCACTCTCCCGGTTCGGGAGCGAACAGCGCACGTAATTGTCCCAGTGCCAGCGCGAGCTGCTGGTCCGCCATGGCCCGGGGACATGGGGCGTTCCCAGAACGGCCGTTATGGCACTCGCGGGTATGGGCGCACTCCTTCCCGACGCGTGCCAGGTCTGGCTCAAGCGACATCCGCGTGCTAGGCATCATCGCTGGGGGGAAGTCGCGGCAAGTGCAATGTCGGTGTCAGGCGACAGATCGTGCGAAAAGGACAGTTCGCGAGCTGCCTTTTTGACCAGCGTCTCCCAGGCGAAAGCTTTGCGAGCCCACCGGGCCGCGGCCTGCCCCATCGCCGCGCGCCGGGCGTGGTCGGTCAGCAGGCTTACGATCGCGTTGGCCAAAGGCTCAGGCTGCCGGCAATCGACCACCAGCCCCGTCTGACCGTCCACCAGCGTCTCGGCCGTCCCGCCACTGGCCCCCGCAATCACGGCCTTGCCGCACGCCTGCGCTTCCACCAGCACCATCCCGAACCCTTCCAGGTCTCCATGCACCTCGCGATTGGGCAGGACGAACAGATCGCATTGCTGGTAGCAGGCCACCAGCTCTTCGTCGCTCGGCTCGCCGCGGAACTGCACGTGCTCGTTTAGGCCGAGTTCTTGCACGAGCTGCGCAAGATACCCGCGCCGCTCCCCCTCGCCAACGATCACATACAGCACGTCCGGCACCGCGCAGCGCACCTGCGGCAAGGCCCTCAGCAGCATGTCCTGACCTTTGCGCTCTTGCAGGCGTCCCACCGTCAGGATGACTGGGCGGTTGGCCCAGCCAAGCCGCTGGCGCACGGCCGTGTCGCGCGGTGCAGGAACAAAGCGCTGGGTGTCGACGCCCGGATGCAAAACGGTGATCCGTGGCCGGGCCACCTGCCACTCCTCCTCTAAGATGCGGGCCGTGTTGTGGCTGTTGGCAATCAGCCCTTCGGCACCGGCCAGCACGCGTTTAGCCCAGAAACGCAGCTCGCGGCTGGCGGCGGCAATGCGCAGTTCTTCGCCATGCACGAACAGTCGGTACGGCCCTCCCGAGCACCATCGCACCAGCCACGCGGCAAGTCCCTCCGGCAGAGACCGAGCCGCGTGCAGCACCGTCACATGTTCCTCCCGCACCAGGTGCAGCAGGGCCTTGACCAGTCGGCGGTACGCGGCCAGTCCGCGCCGCGACAACAGTCCCCAGGTCGTAAATTGCATCGGCAGGCGCACCAGCGGCAGATCGTGCGTCTGGTCGAATGCCTCATGGCCAGGGTAGGTTCCCGCGGCAATTAACCATTGCTCACGCGGCAGCCGACGGTACAGCTCGTAGAACCAGCGCCCGCTGCCGCCCGTCTGCGGCGGAAACACGGCTGTTACCAAAAGCGCTTTCATCGAAACAAAACGACGCGTGTTGCCATCCAGGCCTCACGGCCTGGGCTGGTCGAGGCGGCCTTTCAGGCCGCACTCGCCGTGCGGTACGCGGTCATGACGTGATGTCGGTGATATTCGTGCTCGGTGTTATGGTGGTGCACGTGGTGAACGGCCCCTTCAGGGCCGAAAATCCTTTTATGATGAACGCCATTTCCCAGGCCTTACGGCCTGGCATGATTGAGGCGGCCCGTTGGGCCGCAATGCCCCAATCAACCCGAGACCCGGATCCGGCACCTCCAGCCCATTATGTTACGCACGACCTGAAGGGCCCTTTCAAGGGCGGTTTTCGGATGATCATCAACCCTGAACCTAGAACCCATTGCCCACACATCCGGCCCGAAGGGCCGGTTCTACCAGCCCAGGCCGCAAGGCCTGGGATGCGTTACCAGCCCTGGCCGCAGGCCTGGGTTCGTTTCGCACCCGCCGCATGTTCCGCCAGCACGCGTTCATATTGCTTGACGACCGCGGCGACGTGGGCGCTGAGACTGAAATGCGTCTCGCACCGATCCCGGGCTGCCTGGCCGAGCCGCTGCCGAAGCGGCCGGTCTTCCAGCAGACGCTCGATCGCCGCTGCCAGCGCCGCGGGCGTCGCCGGCGGCACGAGCAGCCCCGTCTGCCCGTCGACGACCATCTCCGGAATCCCCCCCACCCGACTGGCCACGACCGGCCGGCCATGGGCCATCGCCTCGAGCGTCGCGTTGCCTAGCGGCTCGGCATGCGAAGGCACCAGCACCACATCCGCCGCGGCAAGCCACGTCGGCACGTTGGTCTGATAACCCGTAAATCGTGCCGGAATACCAAGTTGCGCGGCCAGGTCCTCCATCTGCCGGCGGTAGGCACCCTGGTTTTCCAGGTCGTCGCCTACCAGTACCAGTTCCGCCCGCTGCCAGACCGTCCGTCCAAGGATCGCCCAGGCGTGCAGCGCATCGGACACCCCCTTGCGGGGGATCATCTGTCCGGCAAACAGGACGATCTCTTTGCCGGCAGGCAGACCCAGACGCTCCCGCGCGGCGCGTTGCTCGTGGTCGCCGGGCATCGCTGGCAGGGGCAACCCATCGTGGACCACGGCCCCCGGCGCGGCGGCCAATCGGGCCGAAGCTGCACAGAGCTGGTCGCGCAGAGCTTGCGAGACGAACAGGTGCCGCTCGGCCCCGTATTTATTGAGCCAGTCGATCGCCGGACCCTCGAAAATCCAGCGGTGGTGGCACACCCGCGGCAAGCCCAGTCGCCGGGCGGCATCCGAGACCATCTGATGCGTGGGCAGGTCGTTGCTGTGCACCAGGTCGGGCTGCTGGCGTGCCAATAGCCGGGTCAGAGCTCGCCGCGACGCCTGGTACCGCCAGAACCGCCATTTGTCAGTAAATCGCGTGGGGATGAAGTGGACGGTCAGGTTCTCGTCGGCCAGTCGTCGGCGCAGTTCGCCGTCGGTGCCGACCACGCAGACCACGTCGAGGCCGGCCATGCGCAGACCTGCGGCCAGCCGCAGGGCGGCCACCTCCGCCCCAGCATAAAACGGCGCCCAGCTTGCGAGCACAATTCTCATGGCGCGATTTTCATGGGATATCGGGGTGAATCAGCGGGCACCGGCCGCAGCTTTGCGACGACGGCGTGAAGCACAAGTCATGATTTATGAACCACGTACGCAAGGTCATCTGCGGCTGGCCAGCGAAAAGCGGCTCCGCCGGCTGGCGCGATGTTCGGCCAGCACATCTTGATATTCCTTCCAAAGTTGCTGGCTGATCTGGGCGATGTCGAACCGCTGGGCCTGACGGCGTGCCAGAGGCCGGGCGGCCGCCAGCCGCTCTGGATGGGTGAGCCACTCCCGCACAGCCGCGGCCAGCGCATCAATATCATTTTGGGGCACGATCTGCCCACCATCGGGGAGGACTTGTTCGGCGACCGACACACTTGGATAGCCCACTACGGGACAACCACACGCTAGCGACTCCATGATGCTGATACTACACGTTTCAGCAATGCTTGTGTTGATATATAGGTTCAGTGCATTGTACATCCCAACAAGATCATCGATACATCCGAGATAGCAAAAACGCTCTTTTAGCTTGCTTTCGGCGAGTCTCAACGCTTCTCTCGCATAATCCTCCTCACCCGGAACGATGCCGCCAGCGAGAACCAGTGTTGCAGGTGGATGCGCGATCCGTGACACCACCTCGATGAGATGCTCGATCTGTTTACCGGGGCGCAACCATGTCCCCGCGCCGACGAGGATTTTCCCTTCTAAGCCATACTGTCCTCGGAACCGCTTTGCTGCGAGCGGGTCTGTTGTGAACCGCTTCAAATCGATTGCATTGGGGACCACCCGCCACGCCGCTTCGGGGACGATTCCTTCGACTGCCGGTCGGCAGACATCCAGGCTTGCGTGCGTGAGAAAGATGATGCGGTGCGGACGTCGCCATCCCCCAAAGGCCCATTGGCCGAAGCCGCGCTCCATTCGGCAATGCACTGTGACCATGATCGGTCGCTGGCTGAGCCGCGCGACATATGTGCCAAGTGGATAGGTGTCCTGTTCGTTGCAGTGAACAAGGTGAACATCATACCGTGCAACAATCCTGCGAAGCTTCCAAACAGCCCAGGCGAACTCCCAGGGACGACGGCGGTCGGGAAAGGGCAACGGCTGCTGAAATACGGCCCAGCCCTGCTGCTGAAGCCAATCGGAGAACTCGCCCATGATGGGCGATACGACGATGGGTCGCAACCCAGAGGGTGCCAGGCACTGGATCCATCCTTTGGTGGCAACCGTCGTGCTCGCACGCCCAGCGTTATTTGTCAAGTAGAGAACGTTAATGGCATGCATTATCATGCGCGCGATGCAATCAGTGGGCGGACTATCGTGACGGTGTCATATAAGCTCTTGCCAGCGTCTTCCAATAGCGCCAATCCCACGGCCACCAGGCGATGGCGCGGCGAAAGCAGCAAAGCGCCTCGTCGCGATGGCCGTGCATCCACAGGAGACTGTAGCCCAGATGCCAGAAATACTCGTCGGCGATCCGGCGAGCCAGCGCCCGCCGATCGGCGCCCCGCAGGACGTTGCGCGCTGCGAGCTGCTCAAAGCCCGCGATCAGCGTGCGATGGATCCGCTCCGCCCGGCGCAGATCCGCGCAGCGCCCCGTCGCCGAGGAATTGCCCTCGTGCACACGATACACGACGTGCACCTGATCCAGATAGGCCAGTCGATGCCCGCGTGCCAGGGCCTGGATCACGATGAGCTGGTCCTCCGCCTCGTTGCGCGTCTTCGCGTCGAACCGATAGCTGTCAAAGAGCCGCCGGCGAATCACCGAATCCTGCAAACCGCAGTACAGTCCGTGGCGGATCATGCAGCGGATCGCCCGCCGGTCGTCGATGATCCGCAGCTTGCCCGCCGACCGGGCACGTAGCTTCAAAAACGGCCGCGGTGTCCCATCGACATAGAAGGTGCTTGCCGCCAGCTCGCGTCCGCTGTCGTGATCGACCATCCGGCACGCCCCGTAGACCCAGTCTACCTCGGGGTGCGCTTCCAGCGCCTCGACACACTCGCGCAAGTGATGCGGCAACCACAGGTCGTCGCTGTCGTAAAACGCGATATAGCGCCCGCGAGCCAGGTCCAGGCCCGTGTTCCGCGCGCCGTAAGCTCCTTGGTTTTCTTGATAGATATACCGCACCGGCTGCGGCCAGTGTGCCGTAAGCTCGCGCACCACGGCGGCCGTGTCGTCCGTGCTGCCGTCATCGACAACGATCAATTCCCAATCGGTCCACTGCTGCTGGCGGATCGCTTGGAGCGCTTCCGGCAAAAACGCCGCCCGGTTGTAGGTCGGCAGGATGATGCTCACGGCCGGGTGCGGCGTCGCCAAAGCCTCGCCTGCCGCGGGGCATGCAGTCTGTTCGGCGATCGGTGCCATTGCTTGGATAGAATCCTCGTTCCTCAAAAGGGCGTTCCGTTCTGCGTAGCATTTGGCGGCCCAACGGGCCGGGTCAACCAGCCCAGGCCGCAAGGCCTGGGTGGGGTGGGTGGGTCGGATGGTTGATGGATCACAAGAAGAGCACCGGCCCTGAAAGGGCCGTTCATCGTTCTATTCAGCAAAATAATACGCAAAATGTCCGGCCCGAAAGGCCGCTTTCGGCAGCCAGGCCGCGGGGCTGCGTGCGGTTGGCGTCGGACGATTACGGCTCAATGTAGGAGTCTTGCGTACTCGACCCACTGGGCCGTCAAGTCCAGACCGCGCTCCAGCGACACCGGCGGGTCATAGCCCAGCATCCGTCGGGCCTTGGCGATCGAAATCAACGCCCCGCCCGAGCCCATCTCGACCCACTCGCTCGGCGCGGCCGCCTGCCGCCGATACACCGGCAAGCTGCCGTCCGCACCTACGAGCCTTCGGGCCAGCCGCTCGCACGCCGGGAACGTCTCCAGCATCCACCGCGGCAGCGATCCCAAGGGGGGCGTCGCCAACACGCGCCGCCCCAGCCCCTTGAATTCCGGCGACGTCACCACCTGCCGCACCGCGCGCAGCCACGCTGCCGGGTTGTACCACGCGCCCGAGCCGCCATCCCGCTCGGCCGAGCGATCCACCGACGCGCTGGGCGGCGTCAATCCGAAGCGCTCCGCAAAATATCCGTAAAACTGCCGCCACGTGATCGGGTTTTCCTCACCGACGTTGTACGCCTCACCGCGGGCCGCCTCGGCCGGCGCATTCAGTGCCGCCACGATCGCCGCCACCACGTTATCCACGTACACCATGTCGGCCGGCACATCCGGATCACCCAGCCACCGCAGCGCCCCACGGGCCATGGCCGGAATCGGCCGCTGGATGAAAATCCGCGAAAACGGGCCATACACGCGGGCCGGCCGCAAGATGACCGCCTCCAGCCCTTGACGTGCCGCCGCCGCCACCACCCGCTCCGCCGCCAGCTTGCTTTCCCCATATTCCGACCCACGGATCGGGGCCGGCGGCAGGCTCTCGTCGATCCGCCCGCGCAGCGTCAGGTCGTCGCCATAGACCGACATCGTGCTCAGATGCACCAGCCGCCGCACACCCGCCTGGCAAGCCGCCTCGACCAGCCGCTGCGTGCCGCCGACGGTCACCGCGAAAATCTGCCGCCGCTGGCCCCACTCTGTCCCGATGGCGCAGTGCACTACCGCGTCACACCCCGCCACCAGCTCCGCCACCCGCCCGGCCTCTTTCAGGTCTCCCTGCACCAGCTCGACCGGCAGCCGGGCCAGCCGGGCGGCATTTGCCGGGTTATGCACCAGGGCCCGCACCTCGTACTCGCCCGACAAATGCAGCACCTCGGCCACACGGGAGCCGATGAACCCGGTCGCTCCCGTGACAAGAATCCTCTTCCGGGGGGTGCCTGTGGCTGGCGGAACCGCCCTAGTCGCCTCGGCCGGCCGTGAAACACCTTCCCAGACCCACGGCTCAGCCAATCGTCCACCGCGGGCGTAACACGCCTCGATCAGCGCCACCGTCGCCAGCGCCGACCGTCCATCGCACAGCGGCCGCCGACCCTGGCGGATCGCCGCCAGCCAGTCGTCGATCTGCAACCGGAACGTGTCGTACCACGACAGTTCTTCATTGACTGAACCCTCCCAATGGGCGGTAAGGCGGTAGCGCCGCACGTCGGCCGGCCGCTGGGCCGGGCTGTGGAGCGCTTCTGCTAGGGCCTCGACCTGGCCGGTCAGGGCGGCATCACGTAGCTGGCGGTCGTGCGGCAGCACCTCGATCTGGAACCGGTCGGTGAAGGAGAAGGTGAGCGTGGCCTGCTCGCACTCGACCTGGATGAAGTTGCCGAGCTGCCGGGTGCGGGCCAGCTCGACCGTGCCGGCGACCGGCTGCTGGCGGTGCCGCAGACGCAGTTCCAGTCGGCAATCGGCCTCGACGCCGCCCAAGTTGTTGTCGGCATAGTCGATCAGTTCGGCCGGCCCATCAAGCAGGAACAGCAATAGGTCCAGCACGTGCGAGCCATAGTCGATCAGCACGCCGCCGCCGGCCAGGTCGCGTCGCATATTGCCCAGGGTGGCGGCCGCCCAGGCGTACATCCCCCCTCCTTCGGCGGAGAAAGCCACAGGCCGGCCGAACGTTTCCGTCTCGAGCAGTCCCTTCAGCAGCCGGATGCTGGGGAAGAACCGGCGGAAGAACCCGACGGCCAGCGTGACGCCGGCCTGGTCGGCGGCGTCGCACATGGCCTGGGCCTCGGCCAGGCAGGTGGCCATCGGCTTTTCCACCAGCACGTGCACACCCTGCTTCAGCAGGGCGATGGCGGCCGGGGCATGGTGGGCGGGGGGGGTGGCGATGATGGCGGCGTCGATGCTGGCCGGCGGGATCTCGGCCAGGTCGGCGTAGGTTTGCGGGACGCCGTAACCCTGGGCAAGTTGCGCGGCACGCTGCCGGTCGCGGTCGACCAGGGCGACGAGCTGGATTTGTTGGTGGCCGGCCAGGACGGGCAGGTGCATTTGCTGGGCGATGGCCCCGCAGCCGATCAGGGCCAGGCGCAGCGGCCGCGCGGCCGAGGGCAGTGCGGCTGCCTGCCGCGCCGTTTCCAGTTCAAGCGTGGTCATACAGGAACTACCGGCAGTCGATGGAGGAACGATAGGTCACGAGGGCCGGCGGGGCCTCTGGCGGCGATGGCGTCTGGGCGTACAGCGTGGTCCACTGGGAAAAGTCGCGTCCGAGGAGCCGAGAGAGCGTCTCGACGCGCGGCAGCAGCCGCCGCCTCAAATAGCGTCGTGCCGGTTCCAGATCGACCTGACGGCGGTCGACCGGCCGGCGGGCGAGGCGCTCGAGCAGGCCGCGGACGGTTTGCGGCACCTTCGGTTCGATCCGTTTCCAGCGCCAGCTTTCCAGTAGGTGCGCTAGCGGGCGGGCGAGCCGCCGCGTCTGCATGACGACCGGCTGGCTGACGTTGTGTTTCTGGCGGGTGTCGATGTAAAACGTCGGATCGACGCCCAGCCAGTCCAAGAGGGCCCTAAGCGTGCCTTGGGGGTCGGTTTCCAGTTCTTCCAGCGTGAGCAGGTACACCTGGTCGCGGCCGAACCGCCGCAAGTAGGGCTCGATCTGGTAGGCGTAATCGCTGCGGGCCAGGTAATCTTCGTGCCGCATGACGGCGGCCAGGGGCGGCAGCGTCTCGCGCCCGGCGGCGACGAAGTGCCAGTAGTGGCTGATCGCGCGCTCGACGGGGTCCCGCATGAGATAAATGATCCGCGCATGAGGATTGAATTCCCAGATGCGCTGCTCGCATCCGTCCACCCAGTGCCGGGCCGTGTAGGAGACGCTCGATTCGCCGGCGTAGCGGGCGTTGCCGGCTTCGGCAAACAGCCGCAGGTACCAGTCGATGCCCGGCTCGGGCAGGTCGTAGCCTTGCCCCCACATGCCATAGCGGGTGCGGTGCGGCGCGAAGTATTGCGGCTCTTTAAACCGCGCCATGAAGATGTCGGGGTGCTGGTGCAGGTACTCATGCAGCGAGCTGGTACCGGCCTTCATGGCCCCGACGATGAACAGATTGGGTCGCAACGGGCTAGACATCGCCTGCACTGGGCGTTACCGCGGGCTGGCGGACAGGATTTCTGACAGCGAGGACCCCGGCGCCGATTGGCGAGCACGTCGCTGGTGGGCGACTTGTCGCACCAGGTCGGCCACCTGCCGTCGGATCACGCGCCAGTCGTACCGCTGACGCACATGCTCCCAGCCGGCGGCGACGGCGGCATCGGCCTGTTCTGGATGCTCCAGCAGTGCCGCACACTGCGATGCAAACGCTGCGGGATCATCGGCCCGGTAAACGCCGTGCGCCTCGGTCAAATCCAGGCCGAACGCCCCGAGCGTGGTCGAGACGACCGGCGTTTTGCGCCCGATCGCCTCCAGAATCTTCAGCCGCGTTCCACCACCCGCCAGCAGCGGCACGACGGCGCACGCTGCGGACGCATAAAAAGGCTCCAGGTCGTGAACGAAGCCATGCACCCGCACACCATCCTGCCCATCGCGTTCGACGAGCCACGGCGGGGCACCCTTGCCGACGATGTCCAACTCCGCATCAGGCACGCTCTGGCGGACGCGAGGCCAGACCGCTTGCAGGAACCATTCCAGGCCTTGCGCGTTGGGGCCATAGCCGATCATGCCGACGAACAGCAATCGTCTCTCCGGCGTCCGCGTCAGCGCCTCGTCCGGCACATCCGTTCCGTTGGGGATGACGACCACGTTGGGTGCTGGCTGGCGCTGTCGGTCCTCTTCCGAGCAGCGCACCACCCGCGTGAAGCGCCGAGGGAAGCTGCGTTCTAACCACCACAGTTTGGCAAGGTTGAGATAGTTCCAGAGCTTGGCCCCGTACCACGGGCTATGCCATAGCAGCAAACCTTCCCGGACGTATTCGAAGTCGTCGCCGTCGAGGATCGTGGCGGCGCTGGGGCAAGGGCCGACGGCCAGTGCCAAATCGGCCCGACCGAACCAGATCACATCGTACGCGGCCAGGTCCAGCGTGTCTCGCAGTCGTGCCCGCAGCTCTTCCAGGTCGTGCAGCGGGTACTGGAACGGATACGGCTTGCCGAGGGTCAACCGTCCTCTGCCCAGGGTCGATTGATACAGCCGGTCGAACTGTTCCGTCGGCAATAGGTACCGGATATCGGCTCGGAACACGTGCTGGCAGCCAGCGTACACTTCCGAGGAGACCTTATCCTCCGGCCGGCAGAACACCAGGGCATCAGTCGGCCCGGCCTCGAGGAGCGCTTGGAGCATATTCCAGCGGCGAATCCGACCGCCCGAGTCTAGCGGATAGATCAGATTGCCATTAACAAATAAAACGCGCATAACGTCTGCCAGTTGCGCCTAATGATGAATGCATCCTTGCCGTGCTAATGCGCCTGCAACTTCTCGCCTCAAAATACTTATCCCTCGGCCGTTCGCGCCTCGTGACACATGCCCCAGAGTGTCGCGGCGTCCATCAAATCCTTCACCCACTGCTGCGGCGGAGAAAGACAACGATGTACTCGGTAGCGCAACTCGGCCTCGACGGCTTTCCTGAGTAGCCATCGCGGAATCCCGAACCAACGACGGCCATCACCCCGTCCGACCATCCGCGCGAGGTGAATGCCCTGACCGAAATAATAGTTTCGGAGATATCGCAACGTAAGCCGCTCAGGTGGAATATAATGCCGCACGTGCGCCTCGGGCACCCAGCGTCCCCGCAGACCGGCGTTGAGCATCTTGCCAAGGCACGCGACCTCCTCGCCTCGTAAGGAGGACTGCGGTGTTAATCCGAGCGATACGTCGAATAGGTACGTTCGGTGAACGGCTGTCCGGACGGCGAAATTAGCGCCAAATGGCGTGTACGTCGGCTCCACCCAGGCGGAATTCTCCGGAGCTTTCCGAATGGCGTACGCAGATTTGATGGTGTCCCACGTCTCTGTGAGCCACGATGCCGGCGGTGCGGCAAACCATGGTTCGATCGGCCCGCCGAAGAAGGCGGCGTCGGGGTGGGATTGTGCCGCGTGGACGTAGGCGGCCAGCCACTGGGGGCTGACGAGGACATCGTCGTCGGTCCAGAGGATCAGTTCTCCCGTGGCTTGGGCAATAGCGGCGTTGCGGGCGTGGGACTGCCCGGGCGCTCGCTCGAAGACGCGGCGGATGGGCAAGGCATTGGCGAACCGCGCGATCACCTGATCGGTGTCGTCGGTGCAGTTATTGTTGACGACGATCAGTTCCCAGGTGACGCCCGGCGGAACGACAAGCTGCCGCATCTGCTCGAGGGTCTGGGCCAACAGCGCCGCGCGATTCCAGGTACAAATGGCAACGGTTACGTGCATAAGTCACACGGACTAACGCAGACTAGGTAACAAGCTAAAGTACAATTCTTGCCAACTGCTCCATCTGCTGGAAAATATTAAACCGCGCTTCGACTTTTTCACGGCAGTTTCTCTGCAAAACCGTTCGCTGCTCATGCCCAAGCATTCTTGCTTGCCGAAGCGCGGCTGCGACCATTTCGGTCTCTCCTTCACGCGGAACAATTATTCCTTCGCGGTCGGTCAATGCTTCCGTTACTCCGCCAACATCTCTGGCGACACAGAGACAACCCGCCGCCATAGCCTCCAGCAAGGAAAGAGGGAGCCCCTCGACGTCACTCACTAATACGAAGCAATCGAGGGCAGAGTATATCGCAGCAACGTCGTCAACAGCCCCGATCATACGGACGACCCCCTCCAGCCCGTAACCGGCCGTTGCGAGTGTGATCGCCTTCATCTCGGGACCGTCCCCGACAAAGACAAGTCTAGCTAGCCGGTCGCCTGTACCCATGACGTATTGCGCAAAACCACCAAGCAACCTAGAGCAACCTTTTTCTGCCCCAAGCCGTCCCACGTATCCAAACACGAACATGCTATCGTCAAAGCCCCAGGCGTCACGTACCGCGTCACGATTCGCGGGACTGAACTGAAAACGCCCGGGATCGACACCGTTATGGACGATCTGGCAGCGGGGTAGACAAATCTTACCGGCGTGCTCGATGGCCGACTTGACTGCGTTCGATACACACACGGTTACAGACGGAAGGCATGCTGGTAACCAGAACTCCCTCAACCGCCTTCGGTGCCACCACATGCCGGGGCCAGCAACAGTTCCCCATAAGTATCGTCGCGACGTCTTGGGAGGCAGGGGGTCAACGAACGCAGAATGAACGATTACAATCAATTTCCGTACCAACAGTCGCAACGCGATAAGAAGAGACGTACTGCCCGCCCCAAATGCACCTTTCTGAACAATGCAGGTCCTTGTAACATAACGTGCTAAAACTCGTATCATGGCTGACAGACTTGAGTTGTGCCCGTGTAGTGTGATGGGTATCACTTGGACACGGCAATCAAGTCGCCGCAGGAACGGCGACTTCTCCAGGAGATCAGAGCCTCCGATGTGAACGATTCGGACATGGGCGCGTTCCGCCAGGTGATTTGCCAAGGCGACAGTATGGCACGCGGTGCCGCCCCACACGTGACATAGGCTGATTATCGTGATCTCAGGGGACATCTCAGGATCGATCATGAATGTCGAACGCAGCACCTGGCGCCAGCTACAATGTGTTGCCCCGCACGAGCAGTAGCCTGGCGTGAGATTCAGAGTGGCCACCTCTATGGGACTGGCGTCCTGGAGGCGAAATTGTGATGTCGGCGCGTTCGCGCCACGGCCCGACGCAAAAACGGTGACAATCTCAGATTTAGCTTCCCGACGGACTGCCCTCCAGGCGCCGGCGCCAGGCTGCATACATATACGGCGATATGAAGCGATTGGGGAAATTTACCGTGCGGTCAATCGCGAGCAATCGGCGCCGTATCCGTGGGATGAGCCAAGTTGCAAGGGCGCTCCTTGGTTCGTGTTCAACCCAAAACTCGCAGGTTCCGTAATAACCGCGCTTTATTAAGGTAAAGCCTAGCGGCGCAACGATTTGGTGCCATTTCGAGATGGACATGTTGGCAACGCAATGTCGGGCAAGATTCGTGCGGTCGAAAACAGCATGAAGTGCATATTGGAGCCATCGGAAGTTCGGCGTCGATATAAACAGTAAGCCGCCGGGTTTGACGAGTTCCGCATGGCGCGTGAGAACATCACGGAGGTCAGGAAAGTGCTCAATAAAGCCGAACGAGCATACGACGTCGTATAGCTCTGGAAGGCGCATCGCGAAAAAGTCGCCATGTATAATGTCTTTGAATGATACGTTGTGTGAGCGTAGAGTCTCCGGTAGCGTGTTCACCAATGGAGTGGTGTCAATTCCAGAAACAACAAGGCGTTTTTCGGTTCCTAGGTATATTAAGAACTGGCCGGGGTAACATCCTATTTCAAGGAGGTGCCCTGTGTTAGGGAAAGTTGCGTCCAAAACGGCACGCAACGGCACGTTGTGCTTGCAATACGTGAAAGTGCGTCGCGAGTAGATGGAGTCCCAATATTGCGGTGGTGCGAGAGTAGCCATGGGTAGGGTGGTCACAAGGGCTGAGTAACTTCGATGCGTGCTGGTAGAGTCACGATCGTGTAGGGTACGTGGTGTGGCGGTAATCCGCTGGTTGAAATGGCAACGCGAGCAACTTTTTCCCAGCAGATCCGATACTCCTTGTCGCCTTTTTCACGTATCCCAACATCTACATATGCCGAGGGGCAGCTAAGATTGTGATTGGTTATAATAAAGTTATAGGTAAATGGTGGTCGTGGTGGAGGTGGTCGGCCCCCTAGTAACGAGGCGCTCGTAATGGCTGTAATTCGGGCGCCGTCGTCGGTATATAGGGCGATGTCAATTTCAGGTGCGCTGGCAACTGGTGTCTTGTGGATTGTGACTGCGACGACTAGGTCTTGGTTAGGAATCCAGTGTGCGGCAGGTCGGCCGTATCGGTCCAATAACCGGACGGTGGCTAAGTAGCCGCTGCCATTTAAATAGGGGTCGTTGTAGGTATTGTGGTGCAAATATGTCCATGCGACGTCGCGAATGGCGCCCTTTTGTCTCATTCTGCCAGCATCTAGGTAAATTGCGACGGTAGCGAGTCGCATTAGGGCGTGCATGTTGTGGCTTACAAATAGGACCGTAATGCCGCGATGTCCGAAGGTTTTCAGTTTTGCCAGGCACTTCTGCTGGAACGCCGCGTCGCCGACCGCCAGCACCTCGTCGACAATCAGAATCTCCGGCTCCAGGTGCGCCGCCACCGCAAACGCCAGCCGTACGTACATCCCCGACGAATACCGCTTCACCGGCGTGTCCAGAAAATCGTCGATTTCCGCAAACGCCACGATCTCGTCGAACTTCCGCTGAATCTCCCGCCGGCTCATCCCCAATATGCTGCCGTTGAGGTAGATATTCTCCCGGCCGGTCAGCTCCGGATGAAAGCCCGTCCCCACCTCCAGGAGACTGCCCACCCGACCCCGCAGCTCCACCCGGCCCGCCGTCGGCTCCGTGATCCGGCTCAAAATCTTCAGCAGCGTCGATTTGCCCGCCCCGTTGCGGCCGATGATGCCCACCACCTCGCCCGGCTGCACCTCGAAACTGACATCCTTCAAGGCCCAAAAATGATCCCCCTCCAGGCGAGGGGTGGTGTCGAGGCGGCCTTCGGCCCCGTCGGTGCCCAGAACGGCTTTGGTGGGCAACACGCCGGTGGCGGCCGGGATGGCCGGGGAGCGACCGTTGGCCCGCCAGGCGTGGGCGGCCCGTGCGGCGGCCCGACACGCACTCCGCCAGGCGGCCTGGCCGGCCTCGCTGAGCGTTTCGCGGAGCGTGTGGTAGGCCTGCTTGCGCGTGCCGATGCGATACAGCTTACTCAGACCTTCGACGCGAATGGCAGGAGGCATGGGCGAAAAAGCGAGCGTGAGACGACGAACACGGTGCGATCATAGGGGCTGGCACGATCGTGCCGGGGCAGCGGGGACGCGGGAGGCTGCCGGGCACGGCCGCTGCCGGCCAGGGGCGGTAGGCTGCCGCGGCAGTGCGGGGTGCCGCAAAATGGGCGGGTTGGCGGGATTTGGTGACCGGTTTGGGGTGCGTCGCGGCATGGAAACGAGTGGGCTGTGGGGTGGGTGGCGGCGCCCGCCGGCGGCGCGTGTGGACGAGCGCGGGCCTTGCCAAAGAGGTTGAAAAAAGCTGCCTGCGATGGGGGTTTCACCTTTGACCTACGGTGTTCAAGAGGGTGGCGTTGATTTGGCCGAGGAGCCGTGCCTCTGGGAACCAAGGGAATCGTGTGGCGGCTTTGGGCGTTTGCCGGAATTATCGACCCGAGCGAGCCAAGCGGCGGTCAACGGGTGGCTAAGTTGTTTCAGCAAGACGGCGGCCGGGACTGTCAACAACGCGCCGAGGATGGCAGTCGGCAACAGACTGCCGGTGGTGAATCTCAGAGCGAGATGGAGCATTGGCCCATGAACGAGGTAGACAAAGTAGGAGTGCCTGGCCAGGACCGCCAGCGGAGCACACGCCCCCCTCCATGGTGCGAGGAGGGCGAAAGCGAGCAGCGCGGCTCCCGCGTGGCGCAAATCTCCGCTGGGGAGCATATAGCCGGCGACTAGATAGCCCGCAGCCGCGAGCAAAGCCGGCAGGGGTAGCTTCCGGGGGTCGTGCGGGAGCAGATACGCCGCGAGAAAAACCGATCCGGCATGCAACCAACCTAGCTGTGGTAAGTTGTCAAAGCATCCCCCGACCAGCATGGCGATGAGTGCGAATAGAATGACTCGTGTGGAACGAAGCCGAAGTGCGCCGTAGACAACTAGGTATAACACCATCACGACGGATATAAACCAGGTGACGACAAGTACCAGGCGTCCGGGATGTGTAAATGCTCCGATCCCCAAAAACTGCGCGACGATTTGCCAAATAGAAAATGTCTTGTATCCCGTGAGGCGAACCGCCACAAACGAGAAGGCTAACACAATCCAATAAGGCGGCATCAACGTAGCGACGCGCCTGCCAAGCCATGCTTCAGGGCTGCGTGCGGTGGTGGAGGCCATGTAGCCTGCAACAACGAGGAAAGTCATGGTGCCCAGGCGGCCGACTTGCCATCCAAGGATCCGCGCAAGCTGGTCGTGGTTGGTCAACGATAGGACGTGCGTTGTAAAGACGAGTCCGGCACCCAGGACCGGCAATAAGTCGATGCCGCCCCAGCGAGCTGCCGTGGCCATAGGGACGGTCGTAGGAGCCTTCAGGAGCATGGGACAATCAGATGATGTCGGCAAAGCAGCGTTCGACGCGGCGGAAGTAGAGGCAGCCGATCACCAGCGCGGCGAGGGCTACCGCCAGCGACACGCCCAAGGCGTAAACATCCAGCGGCCGGCCGAGAGCCAGGGCGCGGAAGTTGTAGATCAGTCCGTAGGCCGGGTTGAGCGGCAAGACGAGCTGCCAGCGAGGGCCGACGGCCGCGGCGTCCATGTAGATGGTGGGGGTGGCGAACATCCAGAGCTGGACGGTGAACGGGACGACATAGCGGAAGTCGCGGTAGGCGACCGTCAAGGCGGCCAGGAGCGTGCCGATGCCGAAGGCGGCCACCGACAGGCCCAGCACGACGAGCGGTGCGAGGAGCAGGCTGGCCGGCAGGGCCAGGCCGTAATAGACCATCAGCACCAGGAGCATGCCGAAGGCGATGGCGAAATCGACCAGGCCCACGCCGACGCAGGTGGCGGGGATGAACAGCCGCGGGAAATAGACCTTGGTGATCAGGTTCTGGTTGCCGACGACGCTGCCGGAGGAGGAGGTGACGGCGTTGCTGAAGAAGGTCCAGGGGAGCAGGCCGGCGAAGACGAACAAGGGATAGGGGATGCCGGCGGTCGGCATTTCGACCATCCGTCCGAAGAAGATGCTGAAGACGACCATCTGGGCGAAGGGTTGGAGGATGGCCCAGGCGGCGCCGAGGATGGTTTGCTTGTAGCGGACCTTGACATCGCGCCAGACGAAGAAATAGAGCAACTCGCGGTAGCGCCAGGCTTCGGCCAGGTCGATGATCTGGCCGAAGGTCTCCGCCTTGGCGATGCCGCCCAGATAGCCGGCCGTGAAACCAAGGCCCTTGAATACGGCCAGTTGCTTGGCCGCCAGCTCGCGGAAAAACCGCTGCCCCTTGTCCGGGCCGGCGGCGTATTTCTCCACCTCCGCCAAGAGTCCGTCGCTGACCACGCAGCCGGCCAGTTTGCCGCTGTGGAAGAGGCGCGCCACGGGCCGGCTCAACAGATAGACGTTGCCGATCACCGGCACGTCGAGCCGGGGGTCCTGGCTCGGCTTGCGCACCTTGAGCACCGACACCGGGCCGCGGCCCAGCGCCGCCCCGCGCCGGATCGCCTCGTCGGTGCCCTCGATCGCCTCGACCGCCAGCACCGTGCGCTCCCGCACCACCAGGGTCTGCCCGATG
>Ga0101944_10003733_pt1 | contig 20469 bp, 17 predicted proteins | sample DewCreD2012metaG_FD_75245 | JGI IMG/M metagenome (GOLD analysis project Ga0101944, IMG submission 75245) | Hot spring sediment bacterial and archeal communities from British Columbia, Canada, to study Microbial Dark Matter (Phase II) - Dewar... ... | reverse complement strand
GACCGCCCAGAGTCTTGATGATCTCCTGACCGTACTTGCGCAGATTGACCGCTTTCAAAGCGAGTCCGGCATCGGCCTGGATCAAACCGACCACGTTGCGGATGGCAGGGTCAGCGTCAAAGCCCAGCAGCAAGTCCGGACCGGCCAGTTCGAAGAAGTGCATCCCGTGGCTCTGGATGATCTGGCCCATATGCATCAGCTCGCGCAGGAGCGACGCGGGGCGCGGTGGCGGAGACCCTGCCACGGCATCGCCCGCCTTGGCGGCGGCCAGATGGTGGCTCACCGGACAGATGCCGCAGATGCGCGGCGTGATCGAGGGCATCTCGAAGAACATCCGGCCCTCGCAGAACTTCTCGAAGCCGCGGAACTCGTTCACATGGAAAATGGCCCGCTCCACGTTGCCCTTGTCATCCATGTGGATGGTTACCTTGGCGTGTCCCTCAATGCGGGTCACGGGTTCGATTGTGATCTTTTGCATTGCCATGTACATCTCTCCCCTTGTAACCTACCGTGTCAACCCTGCATCAACAGTCTGAGCACTCGCAGCGGAGCTCAGTGCCAGTGCAGCAGACCGTCCTTGAGCTCAGGCTTGCGCCCCTGCGCCAGCTCCGAGAGCACGTGGAAGATGACATCTGCATCAGGCGGACAACCCGGCACCGAGACATCCACCTTCACCACCTCTTTGACCGCCCGCACCCGCGTCGGCGTCGCGATCTCAGGATCACTGGGTATCTTGCCTTCGGCATCGGTGCTCTCGGTCTCGACGTACGCGCGCCTCAGCGAGTCCTCCAGCTTGCCAAAGTTGCGCATCGCCACGACACCGCCAAACACAGCACAGTCACCCAGTGCGACCAGGATCTTGCAGCGCTCCCGCATGCGTTTGGCCACTTCCTCATTCGCCGTATTGTTGATGGCCCCTTCCAGGATACCAACATCGCAACCGTTCTCATCTGGTTCCTTGAGATCGGTCACCGGCGTGGCGCGGATGTCCACGAGTTCCGCCAGCTGCACGATGCGTTCGTCAATGTCCAGGAAGGACATGTGGCAGCCGGCACACCCGGCCAGCCAGTCTGATGCTACCTTCGGTTTCGCCATTCCGATCACTCCTTGTTGGGCGATTGCCTATCGCCAGGCGTTCGCCCCCTCTTGAGCTACACTCTATTCCTTACTATTATCATCCGGTTTGCCGTTGAAAGCAACTCCAGATCGCTCAGCAACGGCATTGATCGTCGAGGCGGCTCATGGAAGGACGCGCACTGATGGCATCGCGCCACGCGTCATCGAGAGCCACACCCAACGCTTCACCCAGCGCCTGGAAGATGGCAGAGCTGGTTTTCACGTCGCGCGGCGGCGTCAGACCCGCCCTGGCATCCTGCAGTCGGCCCTCCAGGTTGATGTAATGCCCCGCCTGCTCGGCCCAGATGGCTGTTGGCAACACCACATCCGCCTTCTCAGTCAGTGGGGAGACATAACTGGCCTGCACCACCAAGAAGGGCACGTCCTCCAGCCGCTCGACCAGGCGGGGGCTGGCGTGATCGTCGCCCAGCGCAAGGTAGACCACCTGGTAGCCCTTGGGCTCGAACGTCTTGTCCATCTCCAGCAGATACGCAGCCATGCTGTTCGCCTGACCCTTGGTGCCGATTACGGCGCTGTTCTTGTCACTCAGAGCGCCGGCCACGCGGGCCAGGTCCAGAAATGCCTCCAGTGCGGTGGGGAAGCTGGCGCGTGTCAGGCCCTTACCGTATACGAACACCGGCCGCTGTGCCGAGGCGATCAACCGCCCCACCTCGCGGATCGTGTCCGCCGGCACACCGGTCAGACGGGCGACCGTGTCAGGAGTATGTTTGGTGAGATCGTAAGTGCCGACTGGATGGCCGCGTCCCATACCAAGGCTGGCGATCACCTGCATGAAGCCCACCAGCAGATCGTAGTCAGTATCTTTCTTGGGACGCAACGAGAAATCGGCCAGTTCGTGCATCCCATTGTCGTAGGGATCAATCACCACCAGTTTGGTGCCCTGGGGCAGACTGCGCTTGACGAAGAAGCCGGCCACCTGATGGTTGCCCACCAGATCCACACCAACCGCCACAACCAGATCCGCCTGCTTCAACTCGTCCAGCGAACCCTCGAAAGGCTGACCGGACTTGCGTGCCACCCAGCCCGGAAGGGCTGTGGTAACACCTTCCTCAATGCTGGTGACCATGTCGCTGCCCAACCCCCCGACGAACAGTTGCTTGCCGAGGTAGAGCGACTCGACCGGCAATCGTGTTGAGAGCATCGCCGCTGTGCCATTGCCATTGCGCCCCCTGGTCTCCCTCAGTCGAGCGGCCACTACGTCCAGCGCCTCATCCCAGGTGGCTGCCTTGAGGGCGCCGTCTTTACGCACCAGGGGGGTAAGGATGCGGTTGGGTATCTCATCCAGCGGCTCAAAACGTCCAACCTTGCACAGGACTCCTTCATTCACCGGTGCTTCCCAGTCGCCTTCGATGCGCAGCAAACGGTTGTCGCGCACGATCATCTCAATGCCGCAACCGACACTGCAGCCAACGCACGTGGATTTGATGCGTTGGACGTCTTTGAGGCGCCCCTGATAGGCGCTCTTGCGATCAATCAGCGCACCCGTCGGGCAGACCTGCAAACACGTGCCGCACGCGATACAGCTGCTCTCACCCAGCGGCACATCCAGGTCGGCGATGATGCGGCTGCTAGCGCCCCGCTCCTGGACTCCCAGGGTGAAATTGCCCACCAGCTCGCCACACGCACGCACACACCGGCGGCACAGGATGCAACGGTTGTGATCGAGGACGAAGTAGTCGTGCGAGCCATCCACCGGGTAGGGCTCCCAGTTGGGCTGCAAAGGCCACTCCGTCATTCCCTGGCCATAGGCCGCGTTCTGCAGCTCGCAGTCGCCGCCACTGACGGGACAATACATGCAGAAATGATTGCGCTCACTGAAGAGCAACGTCAACACAAAGGTACGCGCCTCCTGGACCGGCTGGGTGTTGGTGTACACAACCATTCCATTGGCGGCCGGCAGGGTGCAGGATGGCTGCAGAGTGCGGGCACCTTCAACCTCAACGAGACACAAGCGGCAGCTACCATACGGCACAAGATGCTTGTGGTCACACAACGTGGGGATCTGGATGCCAGCTTTCTCGGCGGCCCGCAGCACCGTCGTGCCTTCCGGTACCTGAACTTGCTTACCATCAATCGTTAACGTGATCATTCTCAAACCTCTCCGCTTTGGATGCTTGATTCGGTGTCAAATGGGGCTCAGGCCGCCATTACCTGCCGCCCGCTCATCGGACAAACGCCGGTCGGACAGACGCGCAATGCAATATGGGCATCAACCTCTGCCCGGAAGTGCTTCAGGATGTCGCGGATGGGCACCGCAGCGGTCTGACCCAGTCCACAATTGGAGTACCCTACCAGGGCATCGGCCAGTGACAACAGATCCTTCAGGTCGTCCATCTCGGCGGTGCCTTCGGAGACCGCGTCAAGGATCTGATAGGCACGCTGGGTGCCAATCCGGCAGGGCACGCATTTACCGCAGCTCTCGACCCGGAAGAAATTGAGCAACACCTTTGCCAGATCCACCACGCAGGTGTCCTCATCGCACACCAGGAGCGCCCCCGAACCGAGCGACACCCCCGCGCGCGCGAACGAGTCGAAGTCCATCGGGGTGTCCTGAAGGCTGGCAGGAATGATTGATCCGCTTGAGCCGCCCGTCTGAGCCAGCTTGAACGCGGCGCCGTTCTTCATCCCCTTGCCGTAGATGGCAATTACTTCGCGCAGGGTGATGCCCATCGGCACCTCGATCAGGCCCGTGACGTTCACGTTGCCCAGGATGGTGTAGACCTTGGTGCCAGGGCTGTTCTTGGTGCCAATCTTGCGGTACCAGGCCGCGCCATTCCGGATGATGGGCGGCACATTCGCGAGCGTCTCGACGTTGTTGACCAACGTGGGCTGGCCCCACAGGCCGTGGGTGGTGGGATAGGGCGGCCGCGAGCGGGGCTCGCCGCGCTTGCCCTCAATCGATTCGATGAGGGCCGTCTCCTCGCCACAGATGTAGGCGCCGGCACCGGCGTGGATGTGGATGTCGAAGTCGAAGTCGGTGTCGAAGAGACCACGTCCCAGAAAGCCCATCTGCCGGGCCTGACCGATGGCGCGTTCCAGACGTTCCATTGCCAGGCCGTACTCGCCGCGCACGTAGATGTACCCTTCGTTAGCGCCGATGGCGTAGCCGGCCAGCGTCATCGCCTCGATGATACTGTGGGGATCGCCTTCGAGTACCAATCGGTCCTTAAAAGTGCCAGGTTCGCTTTCGTCGGCGTTGCACACCACATATTTGCGATCGCCTTTGGCCTGGGCCACGAAACGCCACTTGGTGCCGGTGGGAAAGCCGGCGCCACCCCGTCCGCGCAAGCCTGACTTGCTGACTTCATCTATGACCTGGGCCGGCGTCATCTGCGTCAGCGCCTTGCCGAGCGCCTCATATCCATCGTGGATGAGGTAGTCCTCGATCTCCTCGGGATCAATCAGACCGGCGCGAGCCAGTACGATGCGGCGCTCCGCCGGCAGCGTGCCCTGACGGGCCGACAACCAGGCGATGCGACCGGAGAGCTCACGCGTCGAAGCCTGCAGGCCAGCGGCAATACGGCCCTTGAGCAGGTGCTCTTCGACCAGGAATGGCACATCATCGGGGCGCACCGGTCCGTAGATCACCGCCTCGGGATAGACAATCACCATCGGCAACGCATCGTGCCGCCCGACGTCGCCGACCATCGTGACCACCACTTCATCCTGAAGACCGGTGGCGCGAACCTGATTCTGCAGCCGCTCAAACACCTCCTGGGCGCCGCGCTCCATGCTATCGCGATCGCTGGAAACGAGTACTAATGCCCGGGTTGTTTCCATATCTGCCCTCTCCTTTATGCGTATCGCGCCAGGATTTCCGGCAACTTGGCCGCATCCACGTTGCCGTAGATGTCACCATCAATCACCACCACCGGGCCGACGGCACACAGGCCCAGGCAGCTGGTCGTGAGCAGGGTCCATCGTCCATCCGCGCTGGTCTCACCCGGCCCCAACCCCAGTTGTTCCTTCAGAGCCCGCCAGACTTCGCGGCCACCGACCACGTGACAGGGTGCATTCTCACAGAACTGGACGACGTGGCGGCCGCGCGGCTTGGTGGACAGCATGCGATAGAAGCTGGCCACCGAAAGCACGCGACTGCTCGGAATGCGCACTTGACGGCCGATCTCATTCAATGCCTCGGCCGGCAGATAGCCAAGCGCGTGATTGACCTCGGACAGGATCGGGATCAGCCCGTCAGGCGTTGCCCCATGCCGACTGACCGCCTGCTGTACCACAGTATGCACATCTTTGCCGTTTTGAGCGCTCTTGCTCATTCAGTCTCTCCTTTCAGCGACGTCCCACCCGATCAGCGCGGGGGATCAGAAGTCTGCGATGTCAGATATCCTTCCGGAACTGCTGTCGTCAGGCAATCGCGCAGGTCGCCGGCGGCCGATCACCATCGGTCGCCGGCGATCGTCATCAGGCCGTCACCTCTTCCCGTTCGGGTATGGGCAGGCCGACGCGTTGCATCCATTCCAGATCACAGCGCAGACAGCGCTTGGCCTCTTCTTGCGCCAGCGTTTCATCGAGGCCGGTCTCGACCTCGGCGAAACCGCGACCGATGCGCCGCTCAGGTGGCAACACCCTGGGGGTGGGACGACGAGCGTGAGCGTAGTCCTCCACGTTCACGTACTTCGGATAATCGTGACGCTTCGGCTCGTAGACCACCCGGTCGAGCTTACCGGTGCGCAACCACTGATCCACCGCCAACGCGACCTTGTTGCCCTGAGCCACCGCGTGAATGACCGTCAGAGGACCACTCACGGCGTCACCCGCGGCAAAGACGCCCTCAACTGTGGTCTCCATCGCCTTGCCAACTTTGAAGGTGGTCAGGCGATCGGTCTGGATGGTGTCGTTCTTCAGCCAATCAAAGTCTGTCACCTGTCCGATCGCCGGGATCACCACGTCACAGGCCAGGTCGAACTCCGAGCCGACAATCGGGCGCACCACACGTCGGCCGCTGTTGTCGTACTCCGCCTGGCGCTGACGCTGGATGCGCACACCCTGCACCCGGCCGTCGCCCAGCACCGCCATCGGATTGACCAGGAAGTGGAAGTGGATGCCCTCTTCCTTGGCTGCCTCGATCTCCTCGGGATGGGCCGGCATATCGCGCTCCTCGCGGCGATAGACCACGTGCACCTCAGCGGCTCCTAGCCGCCACGCGGACCGCGCCGAGTCGATGGCCACATCACCGCCACCCACGATCACCACCCGCTTCTGGTTCATATCGGGCGGATTGCCACAGGCGATGTCGCGCAGGAACTCCACACCCGGATAGACGCCTTCTTTGTCGTCGCCAGGGATGCCCAACCGACGGCTGCGATGGGCGCCAATCGCCAAGACGATCGCCGCATAGCCTTCCTCTTTCAGGCTGCCGACGGTGAAGTCGCGGCCCAGTTCCTGGTTGCAGCGGATGTCCACACCGGCGCGCCGGATGTGATCAATCTCCGCAAACAGTGGCTCACGCGGCAGACGGTAGGCCGGGATACCGTAGGTCATCATGCCACCCGGCTTGTCCATCTTCTCAAACACCGTGACCTGGTAACCTTGCTGCGCCAGTCGCAGCGCCGCCGTGAGGCCGGCCGGGCCGGCCCCGACGACCGCCACCCGCTGCTCTTTGGTCGGCGCCAGCTGTTCCGGTGTCCACGGCACGTTGTATTCGTGGTCGGCCATGAAGCGTTTGACCAGACGAATCGAGATGGGCTGGTCGAGGCGACCGCGACGACACTTCTGCTCGCAGAAGGCCGGACAGACGCGGCCACAGATCAGGGCAAAGGGGTTGGCATCGCGATGCACCGCCAGGCCCTCGGCATAGCGGCCCTGGCTGACCAGGGCCAGGTAGGCCGGGCTATCTACGCCAGCCGGGCACGCATTGACGCAGAGCGCGCGCACCAGGTCCTGGCAGGTACCGGCGGGGCAGTGACGATCATAGATGTGCGCTTCGTACTCGGACAGGAAGTGTTTGAGCGTGCTCTCAACCGGGTTGGGCGCACCCTGACCCAGTCCACACAGGCTGGCCGCCTTGATCTGACGACACAGCATCCGCAGCGTTTCGATGTCGCTTTCCTTGCCCTTGCCGGCGCAGATGCGCTGAAGGATTTCCAGAATGCGTCGGGTGCCGACACGGCAGGGGATACACTTCCCGCAGCTCTCTTCCTGGGTGAACTCCATGAAGAAGCGCGCGATATCCACCATGCACGCATCTTCATTCATCACGATCATGCCACCGGAGCCCATGATCGAACCGGCCGCGGCCAGCGACTCGTAGTCAACTTCCATGTCCAGATACTCGGCCGGCAGACAACCACCCATCGGACCACCGGTCTGGACAGCCTTGAACCGCTTGTCATCCTTGATGCCGCCGCCTACTTCGTAGATGACCTCACGCAACGTGATGCCCAACGGCACCTCGATGAGGCCGGTGTTCTTGACGTCGCCGGCAATGGCAAAGGTCTTGGTGCCCTTGCTGCGCTCGGTGCCCATGCTCGCAAACCATTCAGGGCCGCGCAGGATGATCTGCGGCACATTGGCGTAGGTCTCCACGTTGTTGATGTTGGTGGGACAGCCCCACAGCCCCTTCACGGCCGGGAAGGGTGGCCGCGGACGCGGCTCGCCGCGCTTACCCTCGATGGACGCCATCAAGGCGGTCTCCTCGCCACATACGAAGGCTCCGGCGCCCATCCGCACCTCAAGATCGAACGAGAACCCGCTGCCCAGGATGTTCTCGCCCAGCAACCCCAGCGAACGCGCCTGATTGATGGCGATGTTGAGCGTGCGCACGGCCACGGGATACTCGGCCCGGCAGTAGATGTACCCCTGACTCGCCCCGATGGCATAGGCAGCAATCGCCATGCCTTCCAGCACGGAGTGTGGGTCACCCTCCAGGACGCGCCGATTCATAAATGCGCCCGGGTCACCTTCGTCGGCGTTACAGATCAGGTACTTCTGCTCCCCGGGTGACCGGCGGGCAAACTCCCACTTCTTGGCCGCCGGAAAACCGGCACCGCCGCGTCCGCGCAGCCCCGACTTGCCGATGACCTCGATGACCTGTTCCGGCGTCATTTCGGCCAGGACCTTGCCAAGCGCCTGGTAGCCATCCTCCGCCAGATAGTCTTCGATGTTTTCGGGGTCAATGACACCGCAGTTGCGCAAGACGGTGCGCACTTCCTTGGGCTTGGGCGGCGCCAGCTCCTCATCCATCTGTTCACGCACCGGCGCGAGCAGGCGTCCGACGATGCGTCCCTTGAGAAAATGCTCTTCGACCAGGTGCGGAATGTCGTCTATGCGCATGCCACAATAGTGGACAGCCTCGGGATAGACCATAATCTCGGGGCCATCGCTGCAGCGACCCAGGCGCGGCGTCTCCAGGATGCGCACCTCGCCGCTCAGGCCACGCTGCGCCAGCTCTTCGGACAGGGTCTCAATGAGATCCTGGGCGCCGCGGGCCTGGCATTCTGGATCCATGCAAACCAGTATGTGAGAACGATAGTATTTCATAGCGTTTCGTCTGAACCTCTGTATGTCAGTCAGCAGACCGCCTACCCGCTGCGGCCTGCGTCCGGCCACTCAAATAGGCCTACACCGTGCATTTTCTGCCAGGAACAACCATCCGCGAGCAGCGGATGTAACGTCCGGAGTCCCGCCGCCAGGCGCCGTAGCAGCAGAATGTTCGATGCGGCCAGTCAGTGGTGTCAGCGGCTTACACCGCCATCAACCCGGTATCTGGTACTCCTGCACGACGCGCGAGTCGATGACATGCTCCTTCATAATGCGGCGTGCCTTCTCCGGCGTCACCTTGCCGTAGGTAACCTTGGGGCCGCCGCCCGTGGATACCTCCACGATAGGCTCCCACTCACACAGACCGATGCAGCCGGTCTGACTCACAACCACACCGCTCAGGTTCTCCTGCTCAATGACGTCGAGAATGGCCTTCATCGTCTCCCGGGCGCCGGCGGCGATGCCGCAGGTTCCCATGCCAACCACAATCTGAGCCCGGCCGGCGGTCGTGCGGGCCTGACGCTTTTCCGCCGCTTCGGCCTTGAGGCGCTTAAGTTCTTCCAACGATTTGATCTGGGGCATTGTCGTTTCCTCCTGTTAGTAGACTCGTGGGTACATCCCCACGCCCCGATTCGGGTCAATCTATGCCACGTTGTACTCGATCAATTCCTTCGTGCAACATTCCCTTGAGGAATGCCAGGATGGATGGCTCGGTAACCGGCACATCACCCAGTTCCCGGACGATTGGATCGCTATCGAACAGGAAGCGGCGTTCGTCAACCGAGTAATCGAAGACCCACCGCACCTGAGGGAACGCGACCAGGAGCGTAAGCAGTGTACCTGCCAGGTCGCCCAGCGGCATGCGGTCAATATGACTGCGCTGAAACTCGGCTTCCAGCCGGGTGCCCTGCCCCGGCGTGGAGGCGATGTGCAGGTGTCCCTGGCACGCCTCGGCGGCTGCCTTGAGCAACGGTATGCCCAGTCCAACCTTGCGGGTGGTGCGACTCGTGACAAAGGGATCGGTGACGCGCGCGACCAACTCAGGCTCCATTCCCTTGCCATCATCCTGCACCACGATGGTCAACCTATCCCTGACCGTGTCCTCACGCACCGAGAGATCAACGCGCCTGGCACCGGCGGTGACGCTATTCTCGACAATATCCAGCAGGTGCAAAGCGATCTCTCTCACGCTGACTGTCCTGTTTTTGAGCCAATCCTACCCGTCTCTGCCAGCCTATTTCTTGCGGTACTTGTTGAGCAGCTGGGGCAGCGTGTTGGGTTGCACGCGCCCGTAGACATCCTTGTCCACCACGACCGCCGGCGCCTGACTGCACGCGCCGATGCACCGACACACCTCGAGGGTGATCTGGCCATCCTCGGTTGTCTTGCCTACCTCGATGCCCAGCTCCGCCTGTGCTCGTTCAAGCAGAGTGGGGGCACCGCCGACATAACAGGCCGTGCCGAGACAGAACTTCACAGTGTGCTTGCCGCGTGGCGTGGTGGTGAAGAAAGAGTAGAATGACACGACTCCGCGCACCTGGGACAACGGCATCCGCATCTTGCGGGCGACGTAGGCTTGCATCGCTGGCGAAATGAAGCCGATCTGGCTTTGCAGCTCGTTAAGCACCACCATCGCGGCGCCGGGGCGATCGCGATTCTCATCCAGTATCTGGTCAATGATTGCACGCTTGTCGGGAATAGCAAGGGGGTCGTTCGTCGGAATATCCTGCAATGCGTTCGCCATAGAGGCCTCCATGGGTGATGTACTGACAATCCAAAATGTGAATTCTATCACGTTTCCTTCGCTAGTCAAATAACTCCACCGCGCAGCGTCAGAGCGCGGTTCTCGCGGTTGTTGAAAGCGAGCTGCATCTCGGCGATGGTCGGTGCCCGCATCGTCAGCATTGTCGCGCCCAGCATCTCGTCCAGACGGTGCACGTCGCCGCTCTGCACGATGGGGAAACGATCGGCCCCGATGTATTGCCGCCGGGCCTGCTCCGGTGTGCAGCGGCGGGTGATTTCCAGCGCGGCAAACGGGACATCGGGGGGCACCATACCCAGATTGGCGATCAGGCTAAACGCGCGACGATCAATATGCGCCGGAATCGCCAGTCCACCCAGCGCCGTGACGCGCGCCACGGCATCCTCCAACCCGATATCCGCTGATGTAAGCAACAGGCGATCTTCGCGCCGGATGAACTCGCCGGTCTCGTCCACCACAAACTGCTCTCCGAACAGCTCCGCGTTGTTCTCCTGGTCAGGGAGGTGGGCATCCACCTCCCCCTGCCACGCCTCCAGCTGGGCCAGCGTGTCGAACAGGCACAGCATATGCACTTCCTCACGCGTCTGCACCTCCATACCCGGCAGAACTGCCAGCGGGGTGCCTTCGGCTGCCTTCATCACAGCCCCGACATTGGCACTGGCATTGTGATCGGTGACCGCCAGCAGGCTGATCCCCTTTTCCAGGGCCGCCTGCACAATGAACGGCGGAATCATCTCAATCTCCGCGCAGGGCGACAGCACGGTATGCGTGTGCAGCTCGGCCACGTAGACCTGCACGTCAACCCTCGCGAAGCCCCATCTCCCACAGTTTTCCGACCACCCAGAAGGTGGGCTTGTCGGTGACGAAGAGATTGATGCCCTCCTCGTTGGCTTTGTCAATGGTGTCCTGGTCGGGCTGCGTATCTTCGGTGATGATCACTGCCCCCAGTTCCAGCAGTGCCGCCACAGCCACGATGTTGCTGTGGGATTGCAGCGTGACCCAGACGCCGTGGTGCCGCGCACCGGCCATAACGCAGCTCAGCAGATCAGACGCGTAGCCGCTGTGGAGTTCGATCTCGTTGAAATCCCGCTCGACAGTCAATCGTCTGAGATTGAGCTGGGCGACGATCTCCTGCAGTGTCATAGTTTCCCCTCTCCTCGCTGAGACGCAGCCTCAGGTGCCCGGCCCTCCGGTGGTGGCAACAGGATCTTCATCGTCAGATGAGTGCCCTTACCTGGAGTTGACTCAATGTGCATGCTATCGGTGCAGCGTTCAATGTTCTTCAGCCCCATGCCGGCGCCGAAGCCAAGCTCCCTGACCTCCTCGCTGGCGGTTGAGTAACCGGGCGTCATCGCCAGCTCGATGTCGGGTATACCCGGTCCCTCGTCAATGGTCTCCATCAGAATATTCGTCGGCTCGATGCCAACGCGAATGATACCCCCTTGCGTGGTATGGATGATGAGATTCATCTCCGCCTCATAGATGGCGATGCCACACCGACGTGCGATCTGGGGAGTAGCACCAAGACGCAGCAACGCGCGCTTGATGTGACTGGACGCCTGGCCACCGTGAGTAAAATCGCCCGCTTTAACATAGTAGCGCAGCACCAGGCTTGTGCGGTCGGAGACGATGTCCTCAAAGAGATGGCTGGCCCGGTAGCGCTTGAGCTCTTCAATCTGGATGTCCTGCTGCAGTGCCTTGAGAACCCCACGGGTGATATCACCCTTGGTGATGATGCCGACCAGCTTCCCGGCATCATCCACCACCGGCAGTCGTCCCAGGCGGGTCTGGGTGAATGTCTTGACGGCCTCAATCACCGGACTCTGGGACTGCACCGTGATGACCTTCGGTGTCATGTACTGCGCCAGCGGCGCCGTCATTTGCCCTTCGGTCAGCGCCCGGATCAGATCCTCGATACTGATGATCCCGACCAGCTCCGAGTTCATGACGACCGGTGCGCCGGAGATGCGCTCCTGCCGCAGCAACTCCAGCACGGCACTCATCTGCACATCCGGCGTCACGACATGAGGGTCACGCGTCATCACTTCTTCGATCTTGAGCTCATAGAAGAGCTCCTCGACCCGCGTGATATGGCCGGCCATTTCGTCGGTGATGACTCGCTCGTGTTGAGGCGTCCCATCACCCAAACCAATCTCTGTCACGCCGTGTCCTTACCCCTTTCGACCTCCAGTGTACACCGGATACGGGGGTCGCAAGAAGTGACATATGTCACAATCGCGCGCGACACACATCACTTCGTGATTTCTGTCACAAGACTCTACGGCGAGCGAACGTTAACGGTGCCCAGCAATGCGGATACGCCATCAGCACTGGCGACGCCGGCAACCGGCAATCCGACCAGGGTCGCCGCATCGTAGACGACCAGCTCCAGCCGGTAGTTACCCGGCATCGCATTCGGCGGAACCGGGAGGGTATACACGTTGATCGCCTTATTCAGCCGTTCGTCCTCAACCGGCCACGCAGACGTGCGAAAATGGCGATCGTTCAGAACATCGCGGTCGGTCGGGGGAAGCATGTCGCCGGCTGCATTGCGCAAACGCAGCGACGCACGGTAGTCTACACCCGTAGCCTTGATGAGCGCAAAGTGCACTGTCGCCCAGGTGGCGTCGCCAGCGCGGCATGTTGCGCCATAGGCGACACCATCCACTCGCATCACATCACCGAAGACGATGTCCACGGGCCTCAGATTTTCCGGCAGACTCAGCTCAACGCCCGGTGGCAACTCCCACCAGGTGACGTGGTAGCCCCGGAAGTCCCGCTCACCGCCCCGCGGCGCAACCTTGTCGAACAGAAAGGGCACGACACCACGCGGGTCGGTATCGCTGCCATACCACGTGACCCAGTAGACGCGCCGACGGCCGGCAACCTCGGCAGTCAGGGTGGCAGCCGCTGTGTGGATGTCCACAAACAGATAGCGCAACGGCGCCGGGATGCGGTCAGCGTAGTAGTGAAAGGGATGGGGCGTGTCCACATACACCCGATCGTCGGGTGTCGTCTCGGCGGCCAGCCAACGCACGACGCCGGCGCTGTCGTCCTTCAGGTCAGCCGCGTTGACACTATAGATGCCGGCGCCAATGCCCAGCACCGCCACCAGGGTCAGCGTCACAGCCCGGGACATCACTCTCCGGAGACATCTCGTCAGGCGGCGGGAATCACCCCCTGACATCCTTTCCACGTCGCGGAGAGAGGGGGTCCAGAGTAAGAGCAAGGCCGGGGTCACGGCGATGAGGTAGCGTGGCTCAAATGAAGGCCGTTGTTGCAGCACCAGGAAATACAGCGCCAGCGGGATGCAGAACCATCCCAGCAGATAGGCCAGCGTGGCCGATCGCTGCCGGCGCAGCCGATGCCAGACCCACATTGCCAGTACAGCAAGGGTCAATCCCGCAGCCAACGCTGCCAGCCACCGCAGCCCGGAGGCGATCGTCAAGCCCACCGTGTAGGCCAGCCACGAGCGCGACAGAAACTCCCACGCCGTCGGCGGCTGCAGGTTGGGGTTGGCGTAAGCCGTCGTCTGACGCAACGCTAACGGCAGCTGTGGGGCAAAGAGAAGGAGCACTGCCAGACACGCGCTGAAGCAGGCCACCAGCCGTCGCATCCGCACACGTCCGTCGCCAGCGCTCAGGCTCCAGACCAGCCAGGCACACCCCTGGAAGGCTATCACAAACAGGGCGAAGTAGTGGATGTAGAGCGCGGCCGCCGTGGTCAGACTGTAGACAACCCACCAGACGCGTCCTGATCGCCGGAACAGGATGCGCCATTGGGCATAGCCAGCCAACGCCGCCACACAGGCGACCATCGCATACATACGCACTTCCTGGGCGTAAGCGACATACAGCGGCAACACGGCCGCCAATGCGCCAGCCAGCCAGCCGCCTTGCCACGTCTGCGTCAGCCCAGGACTGCGTCCACCCCCTCCACAACTCACCGCTTGCCCAAAGCGAATCAACAGCGCCACGGTCAGCAGGCTGAACACGACCGAGAGGTAGCGCAGGCCGAACTCATGATGGCCGACAAGAGCCATCCACACGTGGAGCGCCATGAAGTAGCCGGGGGGATGCACATCCATGCCTGGCAGCGTGGCAATCGCAGCCAGCGGCGCAGACGCCATCTCGATCGAATGTCCCTCGTCCCACCAGATCGAGGCGGCGTCGAGCTGGTGAACACGCAGGGCGAAGGCCACCAGGAGGACGAGAAAGAGCAGATGACGGGAGGAAGGCCGACTCGGCATAGTGACGTGTTAAGTCCCCGATGTGATCCACGGCAGGATCGAGTGGTAGTATAGCACCGTTGGCGACTGACCGCTACAAGGCCTTGACACCCCCGGCAGAGACGTTAGAATGCCTCGTGTTACTGAAGAGTTTCACCGATGACATGAGCGCCGCGGTTGGTGAGAAGAGAAGGTGAGCGGAGATGGGACTGCGTGCCCTGCCAATTGAGATGGTTCTGCTTGTGGGCGCCGCTCTGCTCTTGTTGAGCGTCCTCGCCAGCAAAGCATCTCACCGGCTGGGGATTCCCGCCCTCCTTCTGTTCCTGGTGCTGGGAATGGTGGCTGGCTCGGATGGGCCGGGCGGCATCTATTTTGACGATCACTGGCTGGCGCAGTCGCTGGCGTCGGTGGCGCTTGCCTACATCCTGTTCGCCGGCGGGTTGGACACGAAGTGGGAGATTGTCCGGCCAGTCTTGCTGCCCAGCGCGCTGCTCTCGACCGTCGGCGTGGCGATGACGGCCGGATTGATGGGCCTCTTCGCCCACCTGGCACTCGGCTTCAGTCCGCTGCAGGGGCTCTTGCTGGGTGCCATTGTGTCCTCCACTGATGCGGCGGCTGTCTTCTCCATCCTGCGTGCGCGGGACGTGCGGCTGAGCGGACGATTGGAGCCGTTGTTGGAGCTGGAATCGGGCAGCAATGACCCCATGGCAGTGTTTCTCACTGTCGGTTTCACCCGGCTGCTCACGGCGCCGTCCACCTCGATCATCGGGCTGGTGCCAGAGTTTCTCATCCAGTTTGCGATCGGTGGCTTACTGGGATACGGACTCGGTCGGTCCGTTGTGTGGCTCATCAATCAGCTGCGCCTGCACGCCGAGGGACTCTACACGGTGTTGACCTTTGCCACGGTGCTGCTGGTATTCGGCGTGACCGCAACCCTGCGCGGCAACGGCTTCCTCGCCGTGTATATCGCCGGTGTGACGCTGGGCAATCACAGCTTCCTGCACCGGCGCAGCCTGATCCGTTTTCACGACGGACTGGCGTGGCTGATGCAGATCGTGATGTTCCTGGTGCTCGGCCTGCTGGTCTTTCCCTCGCAGCTGCTGCCCGTGGCGGGCAGCGGCCTGCTGGTGGCTGCCTTCCTGATCCTGGTCGCCCGTCCCGTCAGTGTCATGGTGATACTGGCACCCTTTCGGATGTCCCTGGCAGAGCGAACGATGGTCGCCTGGGTGGGCCTGCGTGGCGCCGTGCCGATCGTTCTGGCGACCTTTCCGCTGCTGGCAAACCTGCCCCAGGCGCAGACGCTGTTCAATATCGTGTTCTTCGTGGTGTTGACCTCCGTCCTGCTGCAGGGCTCCTTCATATCGGTCGTGGCGCGCTGGCTGAGAGTGGACGTGGCCGCCCCCGCGCTGCCTTCGACCCCGATTCAGGAGGAATTCGTCGATCGCTGCGGCGGTGAGCTGGGCGAGATCATCGTGCCACACGACTCGCCGGCCAAAGGGCGGCGCATCGTAGATCTCAACCTGCCAGAAGAGGCACTGGTCGTGCTCATCAAGCGAGACGGCCAGTTCCTCATCCCTCGCGGCGGCGTCACGCTGCAGGGCGGTGATCAGGTGCTGATCGCTGCCGACACCGATGCCATGGCCCGCACCCGCGAGCTGCTGGAGGGGACCGTCATACCGGCAGGGTAAGCGCCACCCGTGTGCGTCCCCGCGCACAGTGCCAGGTGCCGATTCGCCTTGCCGAATCGCCGCCCGGGTGGTACACTGGACGGCGACATCGCGTCCCCTGCTCACGGAGCAACTATGGCAAGTCAGGCGCTCTACCGCAAATACCGACCGCGCACCTTCGACGAGGTGGTCGGCCAGGCCCATGTGACACGCACCCTGCGCAATGCGCTGGCCAGCAACCGCGTCAGCCACGCTTATCTCTTCACCGGCCCGCGCGGCACTGGCAAGACGACGTGTGCGCGATTGCTGGCCAAAGCGGTCAACTGCGTGGGCGAGGTGGCCGACAGGCCGTGCGGTGTATGCAGCATTTGCCGGGCCGTGGACGAGGGACGCCTGATTGACCTGATTGAGATTGATGCCGCCAGCAACCGAGGCATTGACGAGATTCGCGACCTGCGCGAGAAGGTGGGGTTTCGTCCCAACGAGGCACGTTTCAAGTTCTACATCATTGATGAAGTGCATATGCTGACTGAGCCAGCGTTCAATGCACTTCTGAAAACGCTGGAGGAACCGCCAGCGCACGTCATGTTCGTGCTGGCCACGACCGAACCCCACAAGATACCTGCCACGATCGTGTCGCGCTGTCAGCGTTTCGACTTCCGACGCATCCCGCTGAACGACATCACCGCCTGGCTCGGTCACATCGCCGATCAGGAAGGGTTGAAGGTCGAATCAGCCGCGCTGGAATACATTGCCCGCCAGGGCGGCGGCAGCCTGCGTGACTCGATCAGCCTCCTCGATCAATTGACGGCCTACGGCAGCGATACGATCACGCTGGCTCAGGTGCAGACGGTGCTCGGCGTCGTCGCCTCGCAATCGGTCAACCAGCTGGTGGACTGTCTTATCACCGAGAACCGCGCGCGCGGATTGGAGCTGATCAATCAGTGCGTGTGGGATGGCACCGAACCGCGGCAGTTTATCCGTGAGGTGGTGGAGCATCTGCGCAAGCTGCTGTTGCTCAAGATGGGCGATGGCAGTGGCCTGTTGCGTGCTGACACCACTGATGAGGAACAGGCCATGCTGCAGGCACAGGCGCAGCAGGTGACCGCAAGATGGCTGCTGCGCACCATCCGCCTGTTCAACGCAGCGGCAGGGGAGACGCGCACCAGTTTTCCGCCCCAGCTCGCGTTGGAGTTAGCCTTCCTGGAGGTCGTCGTTGGGGAGGAACAGCCCGAGCAGACGCCCGCCCCACCCATCGCCGAGCCGCCACCGACGACTGCACCGCGCCCCTCACCGAAGCCGGCCTACGCGCCGGCAGCGCCGTCGCCACCTCCAGCACCGGTCTCAGTGCGCGAGGCCACCAACGAGATCGCCAGGCCGCTGGTCGTCAGCGGTCACACCGGGAACCTCGCCTTTGATGTTCTGCGTGACAACTGGAAATCGGTGGTTCTGACCAACTTGCGCAAGGTGAACCCGATGGCGCAGGGGCTGATGAATTCGGTGCGCCTGCTCGGCGTTGAGGGGGATGAAGTCATCGTCGAAGCGGCTTCCGATCTACTTAAAGGACGTGTCGAGCAGCCCAATGTCCGCGCGCAGGTTGAAGCATGTCTCAGCCAGGTGGTCGGCAGCCCGATGCGGTTGCGATGCGTCCTGACCGGTGAGTATCGGCCCCGCGCGGCTGCGGCGCCAGCCACGGTAGTGCCCGCAGCGATGGCCGCCTCCCCGGCTGACCTTGCTGACGACATGGATGCGGCGTTGACGGCGCCGGCGGACGAGGACGATGAGGATCCGGTGGAGGCCGAAGTGCGCAGACTGGGTGGGGTGAGAAATCAAGTCTCGTAAAACGCGGAGGTGACGGATGGCGAAAGGCAAAGGGCGAGGGATGCGCTTGCCCATCGGCGGTGGGGGCATGGCCGAGCAGCTGCGCCGCCTGCAGGAAGATATGGCAAATACCCAGGCGGCACTGGGCGAGGAGACGGTGGAGGTCACGGCCGGCGGAGGCGCCATCAAGGTGGTGATGACCGGCCATCAGCGCATCCGGTCGCTGACAATTGATCCGGAGGTCGTCAATCCGGAGGACGTGGAAATGCTGCAGGATCTGGTCGTCGTGGCGGTCAACGAGGCGATCGAGAAATCTCAGAACCTTGCCGCTGAGCGAATGAGCGGCCTCACCGCCGGGCTGGGCATCCCCGGCCTGTTCTGAGACGGCTGAGGTTTCGGGCCGCACCGACGCTGAGGGTCGCGAACGATTGAGGTATAGCGCACCATGCAGTTGCTGGTCGAACCGGTAGCGCGTCTGATTGAAGAGTTTTCGCGCTTGCCCGGAATCGGGCCCAAGACGGCGGCCCGTCTCGTCTTCTACCTGCTCCGGGCGCCGGAGGAGCAGGCGCTGGCGTTATCTGACGCGTTGCGTGCCCTGCGTGAGCGCATCCGCTTCTGCAGCATCTGCTTCAACATCACCGACAGCGACCCGTGTGCCGTCTGTGCTGATGAGGGGCGGGACCGCTCAACGATCTGCGTGGTTGAGGAACCGCTGGACGTGGTAGCGATCGAGCGAACGCGGGAGTATCATGGCCTGTACCATGTCCTCCACGGCACCCTTTCGCCGGTGGAGGGCATCGGCCCGGATGACCTGCACATTGCCGACCTGATGCCGCGCTTGAAGGGCAATCCGCCTGTGCGTGAGGTGATCATCGCCACTAACCCCAACATGGAGGGTGAGGCGACGGCGATGTATCTGGCGCGCCAGTTGAGCGGCAGCGGTGTTCGGGTCTCGCGGTTGGCGCGTGGATTGCCGGTGGGAGGCGACCTGGAGTACGCCGACCAGGTCACTCTGGGCCGTGCTCTGGCTGGACGGCAGACGATGGATTGATCCCATGCAAGACTTTGCGTCTCGATCAAGAACCGTGTAAACTGATCCAGTGATGAGCGATTCGGGACGCGCCAGGACGTTGGAACTGGCCCTGACCAATCTGCACAAGCGCTTCGGCGATGGCGCGATCATGAAGCTGGGCGAGCGGTCCCAGCAGCAGATCGAGGTCATCCCCACCGGATCGCTGTCGCTGGATGTAGCACTGGGCGTCGGCGGCATCCCGCGCGGGCGTGTGACCGAGATATATGGCCCTGAGTCCTCGGGCAAGACGACGTTGTGCCAGCACATTATCGCCGAGGCGCAGAAGCGCGGCGGCATTGCCGCCTTTGTGGACGTGGAACACGCACTCGACCCCGCCTATGCCGCCCGGTGTGGCGTGGATGTGGACAACCTCTACATCTCGCAGCCCGACACGGGCGAGCAGGCGCTCGAGATCGCCGAGGCGCTGGTGCGCAGCGGCGCCATTGATGTGGTGGTCGTGGACTCGGTCGCCGCGCTGGTGCCGCGCGCCGAGATCGAGGGGGAGATGGGCGACGCCCACGTCGGCCTGCAGGCACGGCTGATGAGCCAGGCGCTGCGCAAGCTGGCGGGCGCGGTCAGGCAGAGCAACACGGTGCTGATCTTCACCAACCAGCTGCGCCAGAAGATCGGGGTGATGTTCGGCAACCCGGAGACAACTACGGGTGGGATGGCGCTGCGCTTCTACGCCTCGGTGCGGCTGGACATCCGGCGGGTCGAGGCAATCAAGGACGGCGGCGACATCATCGGCAATCGAACGCGGGTGACGGTGCGCAAGAACAAGGTAGCGCCGCCTTTCAAGGTGGCCGAGTTCGATATTCTCTACAACGAGGGCATATCCAGACTGGGAGACGTCCTCGATATGGCCGTCGGCCAGGATATCGTGGTGAAGCGAGGCGCATTCTACGCCTACGGCGAAACACGCCTGGGCCAGGGCCGCGAAAACGCTAAAGATTTCATCAAACAGAATCCTGACCTTGCCGAGGAAATTGAACTGGCAGTGAGGCAGCAAGCCCTGAGCGGGGATTTACCGCTTTCCTTTGGCAGCGGGGAAGATGATGGCGATATGGCGGCGGAAGAATAGCGCCGAATTTCTACCAGCGCGCCGATTAATATCATTTGCGGCCAGCGTGGGAATTTTCCTTAGGAAGTTGGTTTATTCCTTGTTTATTTTTCCCTTGGTGGCGTGCTCGACGATAAAACCTGCTTCGCCGGCGGGTCCCACCTTTTTTCGACCACCCACGCCGGATTCCGCAGGAGCCCTGCCGACGCTTCCCCGCCCAACATC
>Ga0101944_10003732_pt1 | contig 20477 bp, 20 predicted proteins | sample DewCreD2012metaG_FD_75245 | JGI IMG/M metagenome (GOLD analysis project Ga0101944, IMG submission 75245) | Hot spring sediment bacterial and archeal communities from British Columbia, Canada, to study Microbial Dark Matter (Phase II) - Dewar... ... | reverse complement strand
AGTTGCAGTCTTGTCAAAATAGAAATACCAATTCCAAATGCTCGGAACAAAAAAATGCCAAAGTCCAAAACCTATTGAAATAATACTCCCAATAGTTACAAGTATTTTTATTAAAGGGATTTTCATCTTCTTATTTTATTTCAGCATATATTTAATCTCAATTTGAATTTCCTTTTCCAAGAATCCATGCAGAAACTGCCCCTGAAATTGTCATTGAAAATACGCAACAACTCAAATCAGCAAAAACACTTGGAAGTGAGAAAATATTTTGTGCTGAATATAGTCCAAAATTAATAGCAGTCCAAAAAAGTATACCAAGAATAAATCCATATTTTAAACCAGAGACAAAACTCTTTGCACCCGACCATTTTATTGTAGTGGTAATAAAAAAACCAAATGCTAAAGCTGAAACAAGCAATGCCCAAATAACAAGTTGGTCCGGAGGGCGGTTAAGTTGTTTCATGTATTCATCAGAACCCGCAGGATGAGTAGCATAGAACCTTTTTAAAAAAGCAAACGAGGCGACTGCCTGAAGTGTAAGATTAACTATTGAAGTTATTATTCCGGAAATGAAAAATTTTCTGTTCATGTTTATATATTGCTTTGTTAATTGATATTAATTTGTTTCGGTATTTTGTTGTTCCTAAAATTCTGTGGTGATAAACCAACTTTCTTTTTAAATAGTTTACTAAAATTTTGCGAATATTCAAATCCTAAGTCATAGGCTATTTCGTTGATTCTTTTTTCTGAGCTTATCAACATGTTTTTTGCTTGCTCCAATAAAAAATAGTGAATATGCTCCTGTGCATTTTTGCCAGTTTCGCTTTTAAGTAAATCGCTAAAATAATTGGCTGACAAATTCATGACTTCAGCACAATGCTTTACAGAAGGAATTCCAAAAGTTTTCAGTTTGTCGGAATTAACATATTCAGATAAAAAGTTTTCAAAATTAACAATCAAATCTTTGTTCTGATTGGTTCGTGTGAGAAACTGTCTTCCATAATAACGCTTACAATAGTTTAGAAATAACTCAATATTTGATATTATTAACTCATGGGAGTAATGGTCAATGTTTGTATTATATTCATTTACCATCTGTTTTAAGATGGAAAGCAAGGTTTGTTTTTCTTCATCTGAAAGATGCAATGCTTCATTTTCTGCATAAGAAAAAAAAGAATATTCGTGTATTTTCTTCCCAAGATTAGAGTTCCTTATTAACTCGGGGTGAAAATATAACCCCCATCCTTCTGAACCTCCTGTATCTCTTTTCCGATCGAATGTAATAATTTGTTCTGGAGCTGTACAATGTAAAGTTCCTTCTTGATGGTCAAAAGACTGCCTGCCATATATGAAATGACAATTTTTTTTGAAGTTGACAGAATAGAAACTGCAAACAAAACTTCCCGATTCTGGTGCATTAACAACATTTACTTTTGAATAGTCAATAACAGAAATCAATGGATGTTTAGGCTTTTCAAATCCAGCGATTCTATGTAATTCACTAATTGATGCAACCTTAAAAACAATATCTTTCATAATTACTCGAAATATTTTTACAAAGTAAATCAATCCTGAATTAATTGTAAATAGTCAAATTACTGTTTGTTGTATCCAAATTACAGGTTCAATGGTGGGTTGAGTTTAAATTTGCACATAACGTTTTGGGGGTTTGCGATGGCGGGGAGTTTTAGCACTAAACTTCATTCGGAGAACTGAACTTCCACCTTGCACAAATGTGTCTGCGAAGCACGGAACCCCCGCTATCGCAAACCCCTTGTTATCGGTAGCTTTTCTGTCCTGTGTCATTTGTCAGCCCGTTATTTTTTTTAACTCGTCCACTAATAGTTTGCCCTCTTCTTTTGATAGATATGGTGTCTTTAAAGTTCTTGCCCAAAAAAATCCGTGTTCCAATAATTCTGTCACTTTGTAGAATGGCAAATAGCTTGTAATCCCCTGTTCTTTTGTTGGTGTCTTTGTCAGCCACTTAACATTTACAAAACCTTCGTCATCCTCTAAGTCCTCATTGTATTCTTCTTTAGCGTTTGTAAGAACTTCTCCTGCTGCAATAATTCCGTGATGTTTATGAGAAAGGAAAACGATGTCCCCCTTTTTTAAGTAGTAAGCAAAGTATGCTTGTCCGCCATACGCTGAAGCTCTTTTCTTTTTAAGCATATCCCAAACACATTCTTCATTGTAAGTTCTGTTTGTGTCAAGTATTACACCTTTTTGTTGGTTTGGGTTAATGTGTATGTCGTGAGGTTTTGCGAAAAACTCAAAGTATAATTCGTCACCGAGTTTGTAAATTCTATATGGAATGAACTCAACTGAAAGTCCTTTAGATTTCCAATATGTCAGTGATTTAGCAAGCGTTTCGTTTGCAGCACTGCCAACAACATAAAGATGTTGGTTTCTGTTAAACTCTGCTGGCGTTAATGCTCTGTCAAGTTGGAAGTCCTCTTTATGAGCGTCTAATAATTCTTTTTCAGGATTTTGTTTTTTGAAATAGTAATTCAATTTGTCATAGTCCCATTGTCCTGCTGTCTGAGTATAACGTAATATTTGAACCATTGCATCGTCCCCCACGATACCACGCTTTAATTCAAATATTACAAGGTCGCCCTTTTCAGTAACTGCATAAATGTCTGCCTCGCCTTGAAAACTTCTCTCTTGATGAATTGGCATTAATGCGTTGTCCTCAAATAGTTTGTTTAATAGATTGTCCGCAAGCAGATTTTCTAAATCCTTTTCAATTTTACTTAATTGCGAAAAGTCGAAAAACGGAAGTGGTTCAAGTGCGTTTGGATTGCTGTCGTCAAGTGTTAGTTTGTATAGCATTGTGTCGTTGTTGTTGTGTCGTTTAAAGTTACCGATAACGGTTGGCGGTATGAAATCGTTGGGGATTGCGGGCTACGTTCCTATCAAGGTACACCAAACTTTGATGCGGGGCAGGAACTTCGCATAACCACTTAAACCCCAATGTTTTATACCGCTTGTTAGGCACTGGCGATTTTTGTCTTTTTATTTCATTATCAATCAATTTTGCTGCACTATCTGCCGTGCGTTGGGACAGACACACTCTTTGACAAGCTTTGGTTTTAGCGTTGGCTCGTGGGGCTTGGCAATGTGTGTGGCTGTGAAGCGTTGGTATTGCAATCATTTATCATCAATTTCTTTATTCTTCTTTTTGTCAAGTTGTTTTGCGTTCAGGGGTGTTACAACCTTTTTCCCTGTTTTTTCCTCAATTTCCCTTCTCGTGTTTCCGGCAATTGTCCCGCCTTGTCGAGCAATCCGTTTATTATGTTCAAATGTTTTTGGCTTCTTTTCCTTTGAAATTTCAGTTGTTGTAGCCTCCGCAAGCATATTCAGCACCAGTTCAAGATTTGTCATGTGGTCGCGTAGGTTCTCTTTTTTCAAATTCTTCAGGTTCTTATATTGCTTGGTTGAATAACCGCTCCATGCTTTGGTAATTTCATCGGTTAATATAGCAAATTCCTGTCCTTTCTGCACACCACGGTTTTCCCATTCATCGGTCAGTTCCTTTCGTACTTCAATGCTTTTCAAACGCTGGTTTATCCACTCTTTGCTGTATCCTTTTCGCAGATAGGTTTCCATCAAGCGGTCAATTCCCAACTCGGGGTCTTCAATTTCGTCTATCCGTTCGCGGCCAACCTGTGCCAGCCACATTTTAAATGGTTCGGCTTTGGGTGATGGGATACTTTGGATTAAGCGGAAAAGCTGTTCGGTATCGGCAACATCCGTCAGTCGCATTTTACCATCTTCGGCAAGTAATTTCAACCGGTTACAATTTGTAACCGTTTCATTGCCTTCCTTCATTAAACGGCTTTTCATAACCTTCCAGTAATTTCTTGCACCCTGGTGCGTGGGCTGGTCGGTTAAAATGGAAATAATATCGACAATGGAAAAATACCATTTCTCATCATCATCGCTCCATATCGAGCGTATTTCCTTTTGCTCAAACAGTTTTATGGCGGTTCCTATGGTCATATCAAGTTAATTTTAATTTCAGTTGTCCGAAATCTTCGGACGTTTGCAAAGCGTGAATATTTGTCACGGTTTCTTTAGTCATGGCGGCTATTTTACGCTGTTTTCAATTATTTCAATTTCTTCTGCTGTCAAATCGTAAAGTTGGTAAACCAATTGGTCTATTTGGTTTTCTAAATCGGTGGTGTTCGTCATTGATTTTTTTAACGAGATAATTTCAGCTGATAAACTTGTTATTTCATTCTCTAATTCATTGCTCATTTTTGGTATTGGTAGTTCTTTTATTGACCTTGCTTGAATTTCCGAAAAGACTGTTTTTGTTGACTTGAACTTATTTGAATACACATAATTCATAAGTTTTGAATTCATTAGCCCAAGTATGAATTTCAAATCAGGACCAATTTTATTGTCAATTTTGTTTACGATAACCAAAGTATTTAAAGCATAATACTGTTCACTGTCGTAAGTGAAAATTAATGAAGATGAAACACGTCTGAACATTAGTTTCTCAGCACTTTCAAAAATATCTTTTCGTTTGCAACTATGAATTCTTTCCAAATCATAATCGAGATAAATACCATCCCATTTTATCGAATACTTATTGATATTTCTGCCATCAAGAAGTTTAAAGCAATTTTCATTTTCTTTGGTTTTCTTTAATGAAAGAGCTTTATCGCCTTTAAGTGCAATACCTTGATTTACTTCGCATATTGAACCAAAAGTATCGTGTTCTTTTTCAAATACTTTTTCATTATTGGGTTTAGGTTGTAAACAAATGAAAACTTAGTGTCACGATTTATCACTTCTCTTTTTAGCTTAGATGCAGTTGTTAATTTCTCTTGTGAAAGTTCTTTTACTTCAATGCTATCAATTAGGTTTGGACTGTTTACATACTGAATTAAAACCGTTTCAACAACTGCATCTTCAAACGGTAGAATTGGGAAGTTTACAATTTCAGTTAATGAAACTTTATTCACCAAGAAATCTCTTGTAAACGAATAATATTCCTGAGAAAGAATAGTGTTAGGAATTATGAAATGTAAAAAGCCGTTAGAATGTAAAATTTTGCTTGATAAGTGAATGAAAAATATAAATGTGTTTAACCTGCCACCTGATGTTTGATAAGTTTCAAGTAAATAATTTTTATACTCTTTCGTAATGTCTTCATTTTTTGAAAGCTGTAAATACGGGGGATTACCAAGTATTAAATCAAAGCCCACAAAATCGCCATCATCATTCAGCACTTCGGGAAATTCAAAACGCCATTCAAAAGCGTTTTCAAAAATCTTGTTGGCTTTAATTTCTTCAATTTCGTTTTCAAGTTTTTTAGTTTCTTCTGTCAGTTGGGTTACTTTCTTGTTCCAATCGGCTTTTTCCTTTTTGCTCATTTCAAAAAGTTGCCCTTGATTGGTCATTTGATACAAGTCGCCTGATAGTTTGCTTAGCTTCTTTACTTTAGGGTCGTTCAACGAAATTTCACTTCTGAAATCCGATTTTATGTCGGCAATCAGTCGTTCCATTTCTTTTTTCTGTTCCTTGCTTTCAGCGTTTCGGTATGTGTCAACAGCTAACCGGTAGCTGTCAATGGTCCACTTGCTTTTTTTCAAGGCTTGTTTCAGGTCAGCATCAATAGCAAATCGGCTCACCAAAGAGTTTCCGCATTTTATGTTGATGTCAATATTCGGAAGCGTTTCAAGTTCTGTGCTGTTTTTGTAGTAAGCATTTTTCAAAAGCTCAATCCACAAACGCAAACGGCAAATTTTTACCGAATTTGGGTTTAAGTCAACCCCAAACAAACAGTTTTCAATAATGGTTTGTTTTTCGTGAAACAAAGTTTCCTGTATGCGTTGGCTTTCTTTGTTTGTAGGGATATATTCAAATAACTCTCCGTCTTCGTCCGTTACTATCAATTCATCGTTTACGACTTCAAAATGATATTCTTTCAAACGTCTTCCTTCTCGGTCTTGTAGAATTTTTAAATCACTTTTTACAGCAATCATTTCATTTAGAGCGGAAACCAAAAAGTGTCCAGAGCCAACGGCAGGGTCACAAATTTTTAAATCGTTGATTATTTTGTTGGCTTCTTTTCGGTCTTCAATTTTATCGTAAAGCGAATGAATATCGGTACAATTCCATTTTTTGGTTTCATTGAATTTCTGAACCACCGCTTTGCGGATGGTTTCACGGCACATATACATGGTAATAAAACCAGGTGTGAAGAATGAACCATCTTTGTAACCGTTTATTTTCTCGAAAATTAAACCCAGGACCGAAGCATTGATAAGAGTTTTATTGTCTTCCTGAATTTCTTCGCTTCCCTCGCTGGCAAAATCATAAGCGTTAAGAAAGTCAAAAAGATATTCGAGCGGGTTGATATTTCCTGTCCGTTTTTTTCCTGTGCTGTCTTTTAATACGGTTTGCGAATATATCGGAATGCTTTTGTCATTCCGTAACTGGCTTATAAAAAGCGTGGAATGTTCAATTTCCGTAGGTTCAAAAAGCGAACTGTTCAAATACGGGACTTTGGCGAATAACGATTTTAAATCTTCGTTACGTTCGTTTTGCTTGCGTGCAAGCACTTGAAAAAACAGGCTGTTTAAATCGTCGTAATCTTTGATTTTATCAAAGCTCAAAAACTCATACGACTTGTCGCCCTTGTGGTAAATAATTAATTGTGCTTCTAAAAGTTTTAAAAATAATATGCGGTTAATCCAAGTAATGCTTAATTCAAGACCAACATTAAAAAGTCGTTCTTGTAAGTTTGCACCAAACTGGCTTGGGTTTTCAATCCGAGAAATTTTATCGAGGCTGTCTAACTGGATAATTGCATTTTCGAGGAAAGAACCTGTATTTCTTTCACCTTCTTTATTTCGTTCGATTAGTTTTTTACTTCCGTCTTTGGTCTCGGTTAATCCAATAATATGAAGCAATTCACCGTAAAATCTTTTATCAAGGCTGTTGCTGTCGTTTGCGAATGGAAGTTTTAATAGATGTTCGGGCGAAAGTAATTTAAATAAGGCGATTAGTTGATTATCGTCCTTTTTATCGGCATTACGTAACGGTTTTTCATAATCTCGAATATCGAAATAGGTAAACTCAATATCGTGCTTAATTTCAGTAATAAATGGTTCAGCAACCTGCTTGTAGAAAAAATCTGTTTTAGTATCAGCCAATCGCCCACATTCAAAGTCATTGAATTGTTTTACAAGGTTTTTGTTTTGGGCAAATAACCTATCAAAAAGCGTTGCATCAAATATGAACCATTCGTTAATATTAGTCGCAATCAGGTATTTAATTTCAATATTTTTCTGTGTAATCCGCTCACGTAAATAATACAAAACCAATTCTTGAAATGCTTTTACGTTGATTTTTTCTTGGGTCAACATTTCCCCTTTATTGGTCGGCTTTTTAGCTTCAATAATAACACCCACGGTGCCGGAGGCACTGTTTGTGTTATGGATTACTAGGTCGTTTCGACCTTTGGTATTAATAAAGTGATTTTGTTTGTAGTAAGTATCTTTCAGGAAATCGGAAACGAGGTTTTTATGAAACTCTTCCGATTCGTTGTCATTAATCCTGTCGAGAAGTTGAGATAAATTGGTCTTGAAACTCTCGATTTCAGTCCTGCTAGGTTTTACTTTCAGTAAGGCTTTATTTAATGCCTTCCGAGGTTTCAAGATTCGTATTTCCATTAATTAAAAGTCTATTTAAATGTTAATTATTACCCACAAATATACAATTATCTACGGGTGTGTTGGCAAGAAAACAGCTCTTTTGCAAACTTTGGTTTCGTGTCGGCTGGAGCGGTTTGCAAATGTGCTGTTTTGTGGGTCGGCTGTTTCCATTTTCTTGTCCTTTTGCAGCAAAATTATCCGCTGTGCTGTTTTTTTCGTTTGTGCCTAACGGTTCGCCGGTAAATGCAGAACCAAATCATTGCATCAGTCGGAATTTCATGTCTAAATTACTAAATATTTTTAATTTAAACGATATCTGCCAGGTTTTGCATTTACCGGCTGTTAGGCAATGTAGCTATTTCAATTCTTTTTCAGTAAGATTTCTTGCACTATGATAAATTGTCAAGATGAAGGCTGCAGTTTCGCGAATTTGAAAGATAATTCGATAATTTCCTTTTATGAATTCTCTGATTGATTTTTCATTTGTTTCTGGAACAATTCTTCCCATTAAAGGATTCATTTCAATGAGCGATGCAGTCGCTATGATTTTCTCTAAAGTTCTTTTTGAATATTTAAATGAATCTTGGGCGATGTATTCACCAATATCTTCTAAGTCCTTCAGAGATCGCTGTGACCAGATTACTTTAACCATTTGTTAAGCTTGCTTTTAACTTCCTCGGTAGTAAAAGTGCGTCCTTCATTTGCATCTTTTATTCCTTCCTCAATTTTTTCTAGGAGAATGAGTTCTTCGATAACTTGATCAACAGTCAAATTGTCCGGTAATCGATCAATTGTCTTGTGTATTTTTTCCTTCGTAAGCATAACCATATATTTTGTTCAAATTTACATAAAAATAACTTGAATTTCAAATTAGTGCTGTCCTGCTATATTGCCTAACGTTTTGCGGCTTTGCGTAGTGGCGGATTTTTAGCACAAAGGTTCAATCGAAGAACTGCACTTGAACCTACCACAAAACTGGCATACAAAGCACTGCACCCGCCATTACGCAAAACCGCTGTTAGCAGTAGGCCTTCTGTCTTCCGTGTCTGTAAACTCTTGTCATTATTGAGTTCTCGTGTCATTGTCTGTCGGGTTGTGCGTTGCGTTTTTTATTTTTTTGAAGGCTCGGGAAATTTTTTAAAAACAATTTTTCTTGGTTGGCTTTGCAAGCTCTTTGACAAAGCTTTGGTCCGTGCGTTGGCTTTCGAGGCTTTGGCAATGTGCTTGCAAATTGGCTGGTTAAAATAATGTTGTTTGCATACCTTGAGAATTTTTCATCAGTTCTTCAATTTTTGAGTTATTATATTGTTGAAAGGCATTAAGCCATTTTTCTGGCTCGTAGCTTTTAAACTCATACCATGCTTTAAATGAGTCGTCATTATATGATGGATGCTCAATATGACTTGTTGAGACTACTTCTGCTAAGAAGTCGAAAAACTCCCCATTTAATTCTGTCTTGAAAACGTTTGCAAGTTCAACGTCAATCTTTGGGAAACCACTGTTTTCATACTCTCCCGTATTTGTCAGTTTACGCAACATTTTCTCTGCATTTACGCCATTTTTACCTTTGTAAAGCAGGTAATAGTTTGGTTTCTCTTTGCTTCTATAAAATACTACTTCCATTATATCCAGTTTTTTGTGAGGTTGTCAATTTTCTTCATTTGCTCAATTGAAAAAGCAATTGTGTTGATTAGAGAAGTTACCTTTTCAACTTCGTCAATAGACAACTCTCTGTTCTTTCGCTCTTTCAAAAATTTATCAATAACCTGATAACCGCCAATTTGGAACTCCCAAACTTCGAGCGGAACATCATTAAAATACTGTGTTTTATTGATATGGATTCTCCCGATATTCTTTTCTATGGAGTAGGAAATGCTTTCAACTATGTTTGAACCCCTACCAATGAAATCACCCAAATCTGAATCAATTTCAGCTTCTAATAAATGAGCTTTTATTAGTTCTGTTCCAAGTTTTGATAATTTCTCGAATACTTTTTTATCAGATGTAAAAGGAATACGTGCAAATTTGTCTGTCAGAAACTCAATGTATTTGGTGCGGTAAGTTTCGCTATGCAAAACGGCATAGATGTATCCTAAAATTTGTTCGGGAGTTTTTCCTTTGCCATAAAGTTTGTCAATGTAGTTTCTGAAATTCTGTGTAAAATTTTCTTCTCTGCGAACCTTTTGTTGCGTGTTTGTAGTGGTAGCATCAGGGTAAAGATATAGCGGGAAAAGTTGGTTTTGCTCTTTAGTGGCGGTTGATATGGCACACATTTCAGGTATTAGCCGTGTGCAAAAAACATGGCGAAATTCACTTTTTGAAATCTGTCTTGGCAAAAGCAAACCTATGTTTTCAAAAAGCATGTTTTTACATACTTTGAATTGAGGTCGGCTATGAAAACCATTGTTATTCCCATTGTAGAAAGTTATTCTTTCGTCAAAGGGTCTGTATAAAATATTTCTAAAGTAAATTCTATTCGCTTTGGTATTGACAACATCTGTCTTTGCCTTACTTACAGTCCAGTTGCTTGAATCTTTTTCTATTTTAAATTCGGCTTTGATTTGCTCAATACTCTTTTCAGTAAAAGATTTCAGAGTTTTTTCAAGCGATTGTTTGGCAAAATGAATTGTGATTTTATCATTGCCAGTCATTAAAGGCAGGCTGTAAATTTTGAAAATGTCAGCAACAGAATAAAACGTGTCATATTCACTTTTATGTAGTTCGCCTTTCGGTATAAAGTAGTAATCAGGTGTTTTTGGAGCCAATTCAGTCCAATCAATTGAACCGATACTTTCATCTAAACAGGTTAAATATTTATCACGTCTTGCTCCCCAAAAATCAGTGTAAAGCACTTTTTTATCAAGTCCTTTTCTTTTAATGAAAAAAGAAATGGCAACTCCTTGTTCTATATCGAAAACATTTTCGTCTTTGGTAATTCCATCAGGCAATTTACCTTCTTGCTTTGCACTTCCGTTAAGATTTACAATGTATATCTGGTCAAATGTTTTCATTAAACTTTGACGCATTCCAGGCATGGTAACATTGTTGATAAAGGCATGATTAGTAATAACGCCAACAATGCCTTCTTCAACCTTATCCATTTTGTCTTGTGCAAATCGGATAAATTTTATGTAGTCATCCCTGAACCAACTTTGTTTTTCTTTGGAACGCTTACCGTCAACATATTTGTATGAGTCAACAAGGTTTACAATCCAAGGATCATTGTTTTTTGATTTCTTACTGTATGGCGGATTTCCTGTTATTACAAGAATCGGTTTATCTTTCACTTCTTGTGCCTGTTTGCTTTCTTCTGTTAAAGCAGGCAGCAAAGGAATCTTCTGTTGTAAATCTATCGGAGCTAAAGTATTTGTAAGAAAAATTTGGAGTCTTTCCTTTGCTTTTAAATTGTAATCGTTGTCTTTAAGGAATTGAGATAGCTTTAAATGTGCAATGGTGTAAGGAGCAATTAAGTATTCAAAACCAAAAATATTTTTTAAGATATGCTCTTTGATTAGTAAGTCTTTTTTACCCGAACCTTTAGGAAGATTTTCAAAAATCTGTTGTAAAACTTCAACTAAAAAGGTTCCTGTGCCTGTTGCAAAGTCAAGCACAGTTACTTTATTTCTGTCGGCAAGTCCGTCTTTTATTTTGAAAGATTTTTTTAGAATCTCGTCAATTGCACGAACGATAAAGTTTACAACGGGTGGTGGGGTATAATAAACTCCCTTCGATTTTCTGAGTTGCTTGTCGTATGAGGCAAGGAAATCTTCATAAAAATAAACGTAAGGGTCTTTAATTGTAATATTGTCCGAGTCTTTATCTTTCTTCTTTTTAATGAATGAAAGCGATTCGTGAATAGCTCTTAAATTGAGATTATTCATGATAGTTAAAACTTCTTCAACTATCCACTTTGTTTCCCGATATTCTTCATTGTCTAATTCGTCAAGGAAGTTTACTAGTTCCCGAATAAGTTCAAATGATGATGGAATGTATTTTTTTGCGTTGTAAAGGTTTACAGAATTTGTATCTGCGTTGAGTTTAGCAAGGAATAGCCCGTATGCTAAGTTTTGAGCAAAAGCATCAGCAAATTCTTCAATTGTTAATTCATGGAAAACAAAACTTTTAAAAGTTTCAAAAAGCTGAAATAGACGACCTTCATTATGTTCCTTTTCTTGTCGTTGTAATTCTTCTAGTAAAAAGTCTTTGAGTAATTTGGCTCTTATTGCTAATGCTTCTGCCAGCTTTTTCGCATCTGCAATTTCTTTGGGAGCTTGAGAAAAGAAAGATTTAATCAGTTTCTCAACCGCTTTAACCTTGTCATTGTCGAGCTTCTTGCGTTTATCTTCAATATCTGTAAGGAAACAAAGAGTTTCTCTTTGTTGAACTTTCCCTTCTTTAATCCAAATCCATTCAATATAGTTCGTGATTAAAATATTGTCAGAAAGTGCCTGATACTTCTTGATTTGGTCAGTTTTTAAGATTTTATCAAGGTTCTCTTCAATTTTTTTATTCTCAACGTAGCCGATAATGGATTCAACCTGCGTTATTTTAAAGTCAGGAGAGCCAAATTTTCCTTCTCGTTTTGGTTCGTGAAGAACTTTTGTTTTTGAACCAGCAATGCTCTCTAAGAGTTGTTGAAGATTACTGCGGTGCGAATGCTCCGTTATTTCGTCAACTCTATGAGCTTGCAGTGCTTTAAAATATCTCTCAAAATCTGACATTTAATTATGTATTTTTTAAAGAAAGAGATGATAAGAGCAAAAGGTAAAGTATTTATTATGGATATTGCACAAATACCTAAGAGTTATGGTTGGGATGTAGAGAAATGGTTATATTATTTAGATGTATTTGGATTAGTAGGAATAAATAGTTTAGAAAAAAATGATTTAAATGAAAGGGCTACTTTTAATCAATTTCAACAAATAGATTTAAGTTTAGGTAATACTATCAATAGTTATATAGCTCAATTAGAAACTATCAAGAGAGAAGTAATAGAAATGATTGGAGTAAATCAACAAAGAATTGGTATGCCTAAAAGTACTGAAACATTAGGAGGAATAGAAAGAAGTGTTACTCAATCTATTGCTATTACTGAACCTTTTTTAGAATATTATCGTAAAGGCTTCAAAAACGTCCTACAATCAACGATAAATTTAATAAAGTATATTTACCCTATTAATAAAAAAATTGAGTATACAAACCAATTTGGAGCAAAAGAAATAATATTATTAGATGACCCTGATTTATTTTTACAGAATTATGGGATAGTAGTAACAGATAACAAAATATACAAAAATATAATAGATTTTATGAAGGAACATGGAAGGAACTTAATGGTACAAGGAGGATTAGATGTACATGATTTTTTAAGGATAATAAAATCTAACAGTATAGAAGAAATAGAATTAATATTAAAGTTATCTGAGATGAAGAGACAAGAATTAATGCAGCAACAACAACAGATACAGCAACAGCAACAAGAACAATTACAGCAATTAGAACAACAAAAATTACAATTTGAACAAGAATATAAAATGAAATTATTAGAAATAGAGCAACAAAAATTAGAAATTGAACGTATAAAAGCGCAGAACATGATACAAAAAAATTTAGAAGATAACAAAAAATAATTTGCATATAAAAAAAAATATTATATTTGCAAAAAAAAAGTATGGATAATAATTTAGATAAAGTATTAAATTTTGATGTAACAAATACAGAGAAAGATAATAGCATTGAAAACAATGTTACAGAACAAGATATTGATAAGAATACAGAAGAGAAAGAGGAGAAAGCGAAGAGAGGTAGACCCAAAAAGACAGAGCAAATAAACACAACAGAAACTAATATTAACAATAAAGAAACAGCTAATACTACTAAAGAAAATAATACTAATGAAACAGAAGAAGCAGAAGATAATCCTATATTAGAATTAGCTACTTATTTAAAACAAAAAAATAATTGGAACGATTTAGAGTTTAATAATATAAATGATTTAGATGAATTTGCAGACATTATAAATCAATATGTATCTAACAAAAGGAAACCAGATATTAATGACCCTTTATTCAATGTGATGTATGAATATGTTAGTTTAGGAGGTAATGCTTTAGATTTTATTAATTCTATTAATGATAATAATAATAAATTAAATATAAATTTACAAGATGAAAATAGTAAATTAAATTTTTTATATAGTTATTTAAAAGATACTACAAATTGGGATGAAAATAAAATTAAGAACTATATTAACAAAGCATATAATAATAATTTAATTGAAGAGGAATTAAAAGAAGCTATTAATTATTATGTAGAAGAGAAGTCTAATAAAATAAAGAATTTATTAGAAGAACAAAAGAGTAGAGCAAAAGAGATAGAAGATAACTACAAGAAGACCTATGAAATGTACATGGATATTATTTACAACAAACCTGATACAGTATTAGGAGAAAAGATAGATAAAAAGACAAAAGATAGTTTTACTAGTTTTATATTTGAGAAAGATGATACTGGATATAGTCCTTATCAGAAGATGTTAATTAATTCTCCTGAATCAGAATTAAAGTTTGCATATGAATTATACAAGATATATGTAAACAATAGTGATGAGAATACAAAGAAGAGTAATTTAATAAATAAATTAAAAGGTCAGATAAAGAGTAATAATAAGAGCAATAGTAGCAAGCAGGAGGTGGGGAATGGAGATATTAAGGACACATTAAATAAAATATTTAACTTTTAATATAATTATAAAAAATAAATAAATTACGATTATGTTTGAAACAAGGTTTATAAGAGGACAGTACAGAGATGGTACTTACATAGAAACTGCAAACATTGCAGAAGCATTGGCATCAAAACCAGAAATAGCAGATACATTGATATTTGCATTTGGAAATGAACCGCAATATGGGACGTTAGGCGATGGATATTCTGTTTTGCAGTATTTAGTACAGGGAACAGGTAGCATTGCTAAAGTAGATAAGACATACAAGGTATTAGGGAATGATGAGTATATGTGGGCGGTAATGGGGCATTTACAAAGACCTATTCCAATAGCAGTAGACCACCCACAAGTAAATGTTTCAGATGCAAGAATAGGTATTAATTTTTCTACATTTAGAGTATTATTTCCTATTAAATATTTTAGTTTAGGACATGTATGTAGATTTTGGAATGGAGAATTAGCGAGAGTAGTAAATGAACCTTTTAAAGAAGGGAGTCATTGGTGTTATGAATTTCAATTAATTACTAATAATCCTTTGGAGTATATGAATCCTGATTCTTTGAGAGCAGGAAGAGATGTTACTTGGGATTATAGTGCATATGAAGAGGGGAGTGAAGGTGGAGGTATGGTAGATGCTACTCCTTCTTGGTTTAAGAATCAAATGACTACGACTCGTATTAGTTATGGTATGACAGGTAGTGCTAAATATGAGACATTATGGTTTGAGATAACTAATAAAGTAACAGGAGATAAAGCGAATTTATGGATGTTTTATCAACAATATTTAGCGATGTTACAATGGAGTAGGCAACAAGAAAGGTTGTTATGGAACAGTAGATATAACAGGATGTCAGATGGTACATTTGGTAATATAGGAGTAAATGGAAGACCTGTGAAAACTGGTAGTGGTATAGAAGAGCAGATAAGTGGAGTAAATAAGATAGTAGCATCAGAACTAACGGAAGATTTGTTATGGAGCATTACTGCAGACATGTATCAAATCTTAGGCAAAGAGAATAGTAAGATGGTATTGATAACTGGGATGGGAGGTATTCATGAATTCCATAAAGTATTAAAAAAATCAGGATTACAATATCAAGTAGTAGATACAGTATTTACACATCAAAATGGTACTAGATTAAGTTTTGGAGGTCATTATATTACTTATAAAGGTTTCTTTGGAAATGAAATAACAGTAGTTAATCATCCAATGTTTAATGATAGAAGTGTATATCCTAAAACGATAGGTCCATATGGATATACAGACCAATCTTATAAAATGTTTTTTATAGATTTTGGTTCATATGAAGGAGAGCCTAATGTTCAAATGATAACAAAAGGAGCAAATGGAGAGGATAGAAGATTACTACAATGGTTTACGGCAGGTAGTACAGTACCTGATTTTGGAGGAAAGACCAATGTAGGGATGGTATTAAGAAGTCATGGAGCAGATAGCTTTACTTGTTATACATTAAGCGAAACAGGTATTATTATTAGAAATCCTTTATCTTGTGGATTAATTGAATTAAGACCAGAATAATTTAAATAAATAGTATAACATATGTCAAGAAAAGCAAAAGAAATTATAGATAGTGTAATAGAAGCTAATGATACATTAAATTCATCAGAAGTATTACAAAAAGAAGAATTAAAAGAGGAAGAAAAAATAAGTCATTTAGTAAAGATAGAAGCATGTCATAGTGATTTATTTAACGCTCCTATTATGTTTCAAAATACTAGAATAATATTTAAGATATTGAAGAACAGGAGTGGTTTTTATAAGATGCCTTGTTCTGATAATATCAAAGAATTTGAGAAGAGGTATCCTTCTTTAGCTTATAAGTTTATTAAAGACAACAAATGGAATGTAGAAGAAATAGAAAAATTTCAAGTAGTAGTAACTAATTCAGGTAAAACATTAGATATAACAAAGGATTACGATAGATTTGAATATGAGTTATTGAAGATGTATCCAGAAGTTGGAGAAACTAAAAAGCCAATAGATAGAAAACAAAGGTTTTATATTATTAATACAGAAGAAAAGGCTATTGATTTAAATAATAAATTCCAAATTAAAAAACAATGTTATACTATATTTGATAAATTAAGTATAGAAGATAAATTGTATTTAAATTCTTATTTGGGAAAACCTACTATTAATATAAGTAATCAAGTATTAGATAGTAATATATTAGAGTATATAGAGAGTAAGCCATCAGAATTTCTTGAATTAAATAAAAAGATAGATATAGTAAAAGATTATGGATTAGTGGGATTATTAATGGAGAGAGGTATTATAAGCAAGGCAGATGGAGGATTATATTATAATGAAATTAGATTAGGTACAGATATAAAAGAAGTAGTAACATATATAAATAAAGCAAACAATTACGATTTAAAGTTAAGGTTAAAAGAAAAGATTAGTTTATAATGACTATATATGAATTACATTTAGGATTTTTAGACAGGTTAGACAAAATAAACAATAGTACTACACCTGAATTAACGGTTTATCAAATAGACCGCTATCTTAATTTAGGTGTAGAAAGATTTATAAAACAAAAGTATAGTGGATTAAATACAAGGAGATTGGGATATGAAGAGGGTAGAAAAAGATTTTTAGATGTAAATGGAGTAGTAGTATCAAAGTATTTAGAAGAATATAAAGAAGGTAATTTTAAGACAAAGGATATTAAAAGTATTTATTTTGAATTACCAAAAGATTATTGGTGGAGTTTAAGTGAAATAGTATTTTTTAAAAGGTTTATTGATAATGAGGAATGTGAAGTAGAGAAAAAGGATATATATATACCGATAAATATAGAGAGGCATTTAGAGTTTGAAGAATTAATAAAGAGTCCATTTCATAAACCTAGTCGTTATCAATGTTTTAGATTAATAAAGAGCAGGAAGTTATACAATACAGATAATGAAGTGATAGAATTATATTATAATAAGTTATATGAACCTAGTAAATTATTTATAATATATGTAAGGCAATTTGATAAGATAGCATATAATACAAATTATAAGATAAACAGCAATGATGATATGGATTGGAAGATAAAGGAGTTTTGGTTACCATTAGAGACACATCAAGAGATAATAGACAGTGCAGTAGAGTGTGCATTAGAGAATTTACAAGAACCTAGATATAGTTCATTTATGAATATAAAAAATACAAACGAATAGTCCTATAGCTCAGGTGGTTAGAGCAACTGACTCATAATCAGTATGTCCAAGGTTCGAGCCCTTGTGGGACTACAAAAAAAATAACAATTTAAAATTAGAATATTATGGCACATACAAGAGTAGAAGAAGTATTTGTTGCAAATCATGTAGTAGGAAATAATAATACATTAGGTGTTGGGTTTCCTCCTTCATTAAATTTGCAAACTCAAAGTTCATTGAATGCATTTCAGACATTAAGTAATTCTATTATACATAATGTAGTGGGATTAATGAATGCTGATAATAACACATTAATATTGAATAGTGCGAATTTAGATTTAGCTCAAAATGTTAGATTTTGGACTACTCACAAAAACAGAATAGTAAGGTATAGTGATTTAATTAATAGAAGGAAGATAACAAGAATAACTTCTAATAATTGGCGTCATTATCACCCTATTGTATATAGATTAGATTTTAGTGGTATAGCTAGTGCATTAGCTGGAGACCATTTAGTATTAGGATTTAGATTACGACATGAAGAAGATTTTACTTATAGAACTATATTTGTAGAACATACCTTTAGGGCAACAGGTTCTGGTGCAGATGTAGTAGAAATAGTAAATAAGATAAATGAAGTAAGTACTAGGTTATCAAGAAAATTTAGACCATTTAAAGCTTTTACAGGAAATGCTAGTGGTAATGCAATAGATTTTAATGCACCTAATTCTGGGAATCTTTTTATATATATAATAGCTGGTAAAAGAGAATTAGATAGACAGAACATAGTACAATTAGACATATATGATTTTGATGTATTATTAACGAGTAGTTATAAAGCATCAACAAAGACTACTGCAAATGGTAGTTTTGCACAAATCATTCCTACATTTACATTACAAAAAGGGACAGTAGGATTTGCTGGTTATTTATATAATACTGATTATCCTATTACTTATGATGATTATGGAGACCCTATATCACAAATTGCTACATCTACATTTAATTCAGTAACAGTAGCTACACCCCCAAAACCACAAGATAGTAATGGTTTTTATGAAGATATAATAACTAATATTTATCAAAACGATTTAGGACAAGTATTAGGACATAATAATAGGATATGGTTACCTGACCAAGTAGAACTTCCTAATATTATTAGGACAGTGCAAAAAGTAGGTGCTGGATTAGATTTAACTAATAGATATAATTCTATTCATATAGAATATGAATCAGAAGCTATAGATAGTACACAACAAAATCAAAATCAGAGAAAGAATAAAAGATTTACATTATATGTAAATGCTTCTTTGTATGAATCAGGACTTATATTTAACGTAGCAAATTATAATACTTTAAATTGGACGGGCACTACTGATGGATTACAAACATTAATAAATAATTTACCTTTATAATAAATTGATTATATGGAAAATCAGGTTAAAAAGTTATTTGAGGAAAAAATAGAAGCTGAGATATATGAAGAATTGTATCAGCATATTAGTGATAATAGTTCAAAGAAAAGAAGAATTATTGTTATATTAAGCAATATTATTGAGTTATTAGAAGAGATAACACCTTTATTTTCTCAAAAGAAATTTATCTTTTTTTTAATAGCTTTATTAATTAAAAGATTTAGAAAGATATTAGAAGATATAAATGAATAATGATTAGTTTTAATATAAACTTATCTTGTAATGTTACAGTAACAAATCCATTAGGAGTAACTACTTCTTTTGGAGTTGTTACTGTTTTTAATATTACTCCAACAGTAAGTGGTGTATATACTATTATATTGCAAAATGGTAGTTTTAATCCTCATTATATATACATATATTTAGAACCACAATCTTATACACTAACACCAAATATTAATTTATATGTATTAAATGATATAAGTACTGTTGATATATGTACTTATTATGATGTTATATATCATCCATGTAAAAATTATGTTACAGTATTAAATACTATTTATTATCTAAATCCAAGTAACTATTATATAAGTTTAAATGGGAATGATTGGATAAAAACAAACAACTTAACGTTTAGTTTAATAGATGTAAAGAATGAGATAGGTTTTAAGATATGTAATAAAGAGTTACAAGAGGCTAATGGTTGTTGTGGTAATGTAGAATATATAGAAATAGAAACAGAATGTTATGATTGTAGTTTTATTTTAACATTAAATTTATTCCCTCAGAACAATATATCTTTCTTTTTAAATTGTATTAATACAGATGCAGTAAATATAAAGTTAGACACTTTAAATGATATATGCAAAGGTTATTGTAATAATGGTTGTAGTTGTAATGATATAAGACAATGTAAGTGTATACCAGTTAATTATCTTATAACATTGCATTTTCAAGGTAATATTACATTAATTAATAATTGTACAGGAGTATTAGTACAAACTTTTTCTAATGATATATTAATAGATTCTCAAACTGTAACTAATATAAATCAATTAATACCTATTGAATTAGAATTTGAAGATAAAGGTAGATATACTATAAAGGTAAGATTAACGGATTGTTGTGGTAATATATGCGAATATGAAGACAGTATATTTGTAGGAGCAGATACTTATATAAATACAGAAGGTTGCCCACAAGTTTATCATTTTTATAATTATATAAACGCTAAATATAAGGTTGAAGCGAAATGTATTCTGATATAAGCGGAGTAATTCTTGCTGGCGGAAAAAGTTCTCGAATGGGAGTTAACAAATCTTTTTTGAAATTAGGAAATCAAACAATCATCGAGCGCATTGTTGATTTGATGAAATTAACTTTTACTGAAGTAATAATTATTACAAACACTCCAGATGAATATAAATTTCTCAACCTTCCTTTATATGAAGATATTTATAAATGGAAAGGACCACTTGCTGGAATTCA
>Ga0101944_10003731_pt1 | contig 20480 bp, 31 predicted proteins | sample DewCreD2012metaG_FD_75245 | JGI IMG/M metagenome (GOLD analysis project Ga0101944, IMG submission 75245) | Hot spring sediment bacterial and archeal communities from British Columbia, Canada, to study Microbial Dark Matter (Phase II) - Dewar... ... | reverse complement strand
AGGAGGAAAAGGTGATGTGGTAGATTATGTAGCGGTTATTAGACCAGGAAGGATAATTTTTGAGATGGGCGGAATTGCAAGAAACTTTGCAAAAGAAGCATTAGAAACAGCAGCGAGTAAATTACCTGTGAAAGCAAAATTTCTTGAAAAAATTTTAAAATAAAAATATGAAAAAAAACGATATTAAAGAACTTTTTACAAAAACAGATAAAGAACTCAAAGACTTATTAAGACAGACAAAAGAAGATATTGCCAAGATAAGCATGGAACAGGCAATTGGAAAAATTAAAAACGTAGCTATGATTGGAGAAAAGAAAAAAACTGTCGCCAGGATTTTAACCATTTTACGTCAAAAGGAGTTAGCAAAACATGAAAATACTTGAAGGTAAAGTTGTTTCAGCAAAAACACCAAAAACTATTATTGTAGAAGTGGAAAGAAACAATTTTCATCCGCTTTATAAAAAGATTATTCGTAGAACCAAACGTTACAAAGTGCATTGTGAGAATAATGATGTAAAAGTTGGAGATTTAGTCAAAATCAAATCAGTAAGACCAATTTCTAAAGAGAAACATTTTAGACTTGTATGATACAACTACGTTCTATTTTAAATGTTGCAGATAATACCGGTGCTGATAAATTGTCAGTAATACAAGTAGTCGGACACGGTAATAGACCATATGCAGTATTAGGAGATATTGTTACCTGTGTAGTAAAAAAGGCAAGTCCAGTGGGAATGGTAAAAACCCATGAATTAGTAAAAGCGGTAATTGTGCGGACCAGAAAAGAAAAAAGAAGAAATGATGGTTCATATATTCGCTTCAGCGATAATGCTGCTGTGATCATTGATAATATTAAGGATAAAAATCCAAGAGGCACCAGAATATTTGGTCCTGTCGCCAGAGAGCTTAAAGATTTAGGTTTTAATAAAATCATTTCGATGGCAACTGAAGTTTATTAAATTAAATATTAAGTTAAATATGAAACTTAAAAAAGGAGATCAGGTTATTATTACTGCAGGTAAAGATAAAGGAAAAAAAGGAAAGATAGAAAAAGTCTTTCCTAAAGAGAGTAAAATCCTTTTACCTGGACTAAATATTTACAAGAGACATCTTAAAAAAAGAGATGAGAAGCATCCCGGAGGAATTATAGATATAAGTCGCCCGCTTCCTTTAGGCAATGTAATGTTTATTTGTCCTAAATGTGCAAAACCTGCAAGGATTGGTTTTAAATTAAATAATAAAACAAAAGTTAGAGTTTGCAAAAATTGCGGTGCAACCGTATAATTCTATGTCATCTTTATACAATCAATATCAATCTGAATTAAGAGAAAAACTTGCTAAAGTATTAGAGATAAAAAACATCATGGCTGTACCAAAGTTGATGAAAATAGTGATAAATACTGGTTTGGGGGAGGCGCTTGTAAATAAAAAAGCAATTGAAGAGATGCAAAAGCAGATTGCTGCTTTATCTGGTCAAAAACCGGTAATTACTTACGCGCGTAAAGACATCTCTTCTTTTAAGGTTCGGCGAGGAGACGCAATAGGTCTTAAGGTGACTTTAAGGAAAAAAAGAATGTATGATTTTTTTGAGAAATTGGTAAAAATTGTTTTACCAAGATTGCGGGATTTTCGTGGTGTTTCTCTTTCAGGTTTTGATGGGAAAGGTAATTATACTCTTGGTTTTGCCGAACAGACAGTATTTTCCGAAATTGATTATAGTCAAATTGATAAAATAAGAGGTTTGGAAATTACTTTTGTAACTACCGGAAAAGATAAAAATCAGACAAAAAAACTATTAGAAATGTTAGGTATACCTTTTGTTAAAGAAAAAACATCTTAATATGGCGAAAATTTCAGATATTGTAAAATTTCAAAAAAAACAGAAGTATGCAGTAAGACAGCGCAATCGTTGTCAATTATGCGGAAGAAGTAGAGGTTACATAAGAAAATTTTCTTTATGCAGACTCTGTTTTCGTGAGTTAGCTCATAAAGGTGAATTGCCTGGAGTTATAAAAGCGAGCTGGTAAAAAATTATGATGACTTATCCTATTGCTGATTTTCTTATACAAATAAAAAATGCTTATTTAGCCCGTAAGGAAAAAATAATCATTTCACACAGCAAGATGAAAGAAAGCTTAGCTGAAGTTCTTTTGCATGAGGGTTACATAAGTGGATTTAAAGTAAAAAATGAAGGGAAGACTAACTTATATCTTGAATTAACACTTAATTATAAAAATAAAAGGCCTGCTTTATATGAAGTTGCTATTGTTAGTAAACCTGGTAGAAGAGTTTATGTGGGTAAAGATACAATACCGAAAGTTTTAGGTGGTCTAGGTAAAGTTATAATTTCTACATCTTTAGGAGTTATGACAGGTGATGAGGCAAAAAAGAAAAAAGTAGGCGGAGAACTTATTTGTAAAATTTGGTAAATTAATTATGTCAAGAATCGGAAAAAAACCAATTATTTTTGATAATACGGTTAAAATTACAAAAAAAGATAAAGTAATTAATGTGAATGGCCCAAAAGGAGAACTTAATATGGTTTTACCTTCTGGCGTTGATGTTGTTATTAACAATAACAATATTGAAGTTAAACTAGATGATAAACAAGGTTCAAATAGTAAACAAGGATTATTTAGGAGTTTATTGCAAAATGCTATTATTGGGGTTAAAGAACAATGGTCGAAAACACTTGAGATTATAGGTGTTGGATTTAGAGCAGAAACAAATGGAAGCGAGTTGACGCTTTTTGTGGGTTATTCACACCCAGTAAAAATTAAAGCTCCTGCCGGTATCACATTTCAGGTAGCAGAAAATAAAATTACCGTTTTGGGAGTTGATAAATATTTGGTAGGTGAAGTGGCTGCTTCTATAAGAAGAATAAAAAAGCCAGATCCATATAAAGGTAAAGGCATACGTTATTTAGGTGAATATATTAGAAAAAAAGCTGGTAAAGCTGTAAAAACAGCAGGTGCAGCTGCTACAAAATAAATACTATGAATAAAAAATATTTAAGAGGAAAAGAAAAAAGAAACAAGAAAGTAATAAACAGAATAAAAGCTGATGGAAAAAAGATTAGACTTTCCGTTTATAGATCTAATCGTTATATATATGCGCAGATTATTAATGATAAAGACAGAAAGACTCTTATTGCTGTATCAGAAAAAATGCTTAAAACTGACTCATTAAAAAAACAATCTAAGACGGAAAAAGCGCGTCTACTTGGTCAACTTTTGGGAGAAAAAGCGACTACTGCAAAAATAAAAGAAGTAGTATTTGATCGTGGTAGTTATAGATATCACGGTAGAGTTAGAGCTTTAGCAGAGGGAGCGAGAAACGCTGGGTTAAAATTTTGAAAATTATGAGCGATATATATAAAGAACAAAAATCATTATTTGAAGAAAAAGTAATTCAAGTAAATCGTGTTTCTAAAAAAGCCGCAGGCGGTAATAAAATAGGCTTTTCTGTTTTAGTAGTTGTTGGAGACAAAAATGGTAAAGTAGGAGTGGGGTTAGGAAAAGCCCAAGACGTTTCATCGGCTGTTCGCAAAGGTGTATCTTATGCAAAGAAACATATGATTACGGTTCCAATGGTAAAAACTACTATTCCTTGTGAAGTAAGGATGAAAAAAGGAGCAGCAAAAATTATTCTTAAACCCGCGCCGGCGGGGACAGGTATCAGAGCCGGAGGAGCAGTTAGAGCAGTTGTTGAGGTTGCAGGTATAAAAGACATAGTTTCAAAAATATTAGGTACAGATAACAAGGCTTCTAATGTTTACGCAACCTTTAGCGCGCTAAAGGAATTAAAAACATATGTTGCAACTAAATAAATTGCCAAAAATTGTTACTAGACCGAAGAAACGATTGGGACAAGGTCATGGTAGTGGTAAAGGGAAAACTGCTGGTCGAGGTACCAAAGGTCAAAAATCAAGGGAGAAAATTTCCACAATATTTTCACGTGGAGAATTGGCTTTTTTCAAAAGATTACCTCTTTATAGGGGTAAATATCGAAATAAACCAGTAAGAAAAAAACCATTAATAGTAAATATTAAATATTTAAATGTTTTGCCGCCTAAATCTATAGTAGATTCTACAACTTTAGTAAAGTACCATATCCTTTCAAAGGATCACTTAGAAGAAAAAGTAAAAATACTCGGTGATGGCAAAATTGAGATTCCTTTAATTGTTAAATTACCATGTTCAAAAAATGCAGCAAAGAAAATAATTGCTGCAGGTGGCAAAATAGAAGAAAATAATACCAAATTAACAAATGGATAAATATCTTTCTTCCATCAAAAATTCTTTTAAAACTCCAGAATTACAAAAAAAGATATTCTTTACAGCTTTTATCTTTCTAGTTTTTAGGATTTTTGCTCATATTCCTATTCCCGGTGTGGATTTAGTAAAGCTTAGGACTCTTTTTAGCCAAAACGAACTTTTGGGACTTCTTGATATTTTTTCCGGTGGTACGCTTATTAATTTTTCCGTAATGGCTGTAGGTTTAAATCCTTATATCAACGCATCAATTATTTTTCAGCTTCTAACGATGGTATTTCCCAAACTGGAAGAATTATCAAAAGAAGGAGAATATGGTAGAGAAAAAATTAATCAATACACAAGAATTCTTTCTGTCCCTTTAGCTGTTTTACAATCCTTAGGAATGTTTGCACTGCTTAAAAGTCAAGGTATTATTCAGATACAATCTTTTCTTACAATTGTTTCAATCATTACTACGATGACGGCGGGAACAATACTACTTATGTGGTTTGGAGAGTTAATATCTGAATTTGGAATAGGCAATGGGATTTCACTACTTATATTTGCTGGAATAGTGGGAAGATTGCCCGTGGCAATTATGCAAACAGTTTCTCTGGTAAATCAAGAATTGATCGTAAACACCTTGATTTTTCTTTTACTAGCCTTTTTAGTTATTGCAGGTGTTGTTTTTATCAATGAGGCAGTTAGACAAGTACCGGTACATTATGCTAAACGAATTAGGGGAAACAAGATGTATGGTGGTTCGAATACATATTTGCCTTTAAGGCTTAATCAAGCAGGAGTGATTCCGATAATTTTTGCCGTTTCCATAGTTTTGATACCATCGATGCTTGGTCGTTTTGTCGGTTTAATACCAAACAAAGCATTAGCAGATGCTGCCAATTTTATAGTCAAAATTTTTAACACAGATGGTATAACATATAATTTAATTTATTTTATTTTGGTAATAGGATTTACTTATTTTTATACAGCTGTTACTTTTAATCCACAAAAGATAGCAAGCGAGATACAAAAATATGGAGGTTTTATTCCTGGTATAAGACCAGGAACTCCAACTGCCAATTATCTTAATTATATTCTTACGCGTATTACTTTAGCAGGTGCAGTTTTTTTAGGTGTTATTGCTGTTCTTCCGGCTATTATGAATAAAATAACAGGTATAAACACAATGACGATTGGCGGAACTGGTATTCTTATAGTGGTTTCTGTAGTTTTGGAAACAGTAAAAAGTTTAGAAGCGCAACTTTTAATGAGAAGTTACGAAGGTTTCCTTAAATAAATTTAATTATGCACCTAATAATTTATGGTCCAGAAGGATCAGGTAAGGGTACCCAGGCAAAAATTCTTGCCGAAAAATTTAATTTACCAGTTTTTACTTCAGGTGATTTAGTTAGAAAAGCAGCGGAAAAAGACAAAAGTAAATTAGGTGATATTTGTCGTCGTGCCTTAAAGACTGGTAAATATGTTCCTGATGGGGAAATATATAAGCTATGGGAAGATATCCTTAAAACTAAAGAAGCGAAAAAAGGATTCATTCTGGATGGATTTCCTAGAACTGTACCTCAGGCAGAATTTCTGATGAAAGAGATTGGAAAGATTGGTTATTCTATCGATAGAGTGATTTATCTTAATTTGAATGACGAAGAAGCTATAAAAAGATTAGCTATTAGGGCAAGAAGACTTTTTCCAGGAAGCAATATAAACCATGATGCTCCAGAGAGAGTAAAAAAGAGACTAAGATTATACAGGAAACAAGAAAAATCTTTATTAGATTTTTTCCGTAAAAAGAATATTCTTTCTGAAATCGACGCAAATAAACCTATAGTTAAGGTTACTGATAGTATAATTAAGACCATATCGTAGAATTTTACCAATGAAACCAACCGTTTTAATTTTAGTAGGATTACCTGGTTGTGGGAAAACTACCGCCAGTAATTTTTTTAGAGAAAAAAATATTCCCGTGGTAAGAATGGGCGATTTCACGGATGAAATATTAAAAGAATATAATTTGCCTTTTACAGCTCAAAATGAGAAAAAAATAAGAGAGAAGTTAAGAGCTAAATATGGAGAAGATATTTATGCCAAAAAAACAGTGGAAAGAGTTATTCCTTTGCTTAAAAAATCATCAATTGTAGTCATAGATGGGATGAGAAGTAAGACAGAGCTTGATTATTTCAACGCTCATTTTCCGCAGATTAAATTAATTTTTTGTGAGGCAGAAGAGAAAATACGCCATGAAAGACTTATGCAAAGAAAAGATAGGCCTCTTGATGAAATGGAAGCAAGGGAAAGAGATATGAGTGAACTTAGTCATTTAGGTCTCCATACTTTAAGGAAATCGGCGGATTTTATAATAAATAATAATGGCACAAAACAGCAGTTGTTTTTGAGTTTAGCTGATATATTTAAAAAATTAAAATCAGATTAAAAATATGGTTTCATTAAAGACAACCAAAGAAATAAAAATTATGGCTAAAGGAGGAGAAATTCTTGCTATGGTATTGGATAGACTTATAGAAGAAGCAAAAGTTGGTGTCAGTTTAAAAAGTTTGGATAAGCTAGCAGAAAAATTAATAGTTGAAAGCGGAGCAGAGCCATCATTTAAAAAGGTGAAAGATTATCACTGGACAATTTGTGCTTGTCCCAATGATGTTGTGGTTCATGGAGTTCCTTCAGATTATATCCTTAAAAAAGGAGATGTTCTTGGAATAGATTGCGGTGTATATTTAGATGGTTTTCATACGGACAGCGCTTGGACTTTACAAATTGGAAATAGTGAGAAGCACGATAATAAATCAGAAGTTAAAAAATTTCTGGATAAGGGTAAAGAAGCTTTATTATTGGCTATAAAAGAAGTTAAGCCAGATAATTATATTTATGATATTTCTAAAATAATTCAACAGACGATAGAAAAAGCAGGTTATTCAGTGGTAAAGGTTCTTGTTGGTCATGGGGTGGGTAAAAATCTACATGAAGATCCAGAAATTCCTGGATTTATAAATAAGAAGAGAAAAGAGACTCTCAAGATTTGTCCGGGAATGGTTTTTGCCATAGAGGTCATCTACAATATGGGTAGTGGTGAAGTGGTGTATAAGAAAGGCAATAAGTGGACAATTGTTACAAAAGATGGTAAAATATCAGGACTTTTCGAAGTAACCGTGGCGGTTACCCCCCACGGTTCTCTTGTTTTGACTCAGATTCAATCGTTAAAAAATAAATTAACGAAGAATTAAGATAAAATTATATGAGTCATCAAGGAACAACAGAAATAATTGGAAAAGTTTTAGAGGCTTTACCTAATACGATGTTTAGGGTGAAACTTTCGGATGAAAGAGTAATCCTTTGTCATTTATCTGGAAAAATGAGAATGAATTATATAAGGATTATGCCCGGGGATAGTGTGAAAGTAGAGATTACGCCTTATGATCAGAATAAAGGAAGGATTATATTTCGTCTAAAATAATTTATGAAAGTGCATGCATCAGTAAAAAAACGTTGTAACAAATGCAAAATTGTCGTTAGACGCGGCAAGCTTTATAACATTTGTAGCAATCCTAAACATAAGCAAAGGCAAGGATAGATTAAATTATGGTAAGAATTATCGGAGTTGATCTCCCAGACAATAAAAGGATCGATATAGCGCTTACTTATCTTTATGGAATAGGAAGAAGTAACGTAAAAATCGTAATGGAGAAGACAGGGATTGATGGGGGAAAAAGAGTTAAGGATCTTAGCGAAGAGGAAGTAAACAGAATTCAAAAAAATATAGAAGAGAATTTTAAAGTAGAAGGAGATTTAAGGGAAGAAGTAGCGGAGAATATTAAACGTTTAAAACAAATAGGAAGTTACAAAGGTATAAGACATGCCAAAAATCTTCCAGTTAGAGGTCAAAGAACACGTTCTAATGCAAGAACAAAAAGAGGTAAAAGAAAAACTGTAGGTGCTTTGAAAAAGGAAGTAAGAGCAAAACTCGAACAGGCTCAAGCATCATCTGGAGTTAAAAAATAAATTATGCCATTAAAGAAACAGACCAAACATATTGAGAAAGGTCGGGTATATATTACCTCGACGTTTAACAATACTTTAGTTACCATAACTGATGAAAAGGGAAATACTTTAGGATGGGGATCTTCAGGTAGTGTAGGATTTAAAGGTACGAGAAAATCTACACCTTTTGCAGCTACAACTGCAGTTGATCAAGTAGCAAAGAAAGTAATTACAAACTACGGTTTAAAAAGTGTAGATGTGTACATTAAAGGTCCGGGAGTAGGTAGAGATGCTGCTTTGCGCGCGTTAAAAAGCGCTGGTCTTATTATTACCATGATAGCAGATGTTACTCCGATTCCACATAATGGAGTAAGGCCTAAAAAGAAGAGGAGAGTATAATTATGGCAAGATACATAGGACCAAAAAATCGATTAGCAAGAAGAGAAGGTGAAGATTTGGGTTTAAAAACTGTAGGCTCGTCTTCCCACGCTTCACTTCTAAGAAGAATAAAAATTCTTCCTGGTCAGCATGGGCAAAAAGGAAGAAGAAAAACTTCTGATTATAATAAACAATTAAGAGAAAAACAGAAGGTGAAAAGACTATATGGTCTATTGGAAAAACAGTTTAAGAAATATTTTGATATAGCAAGTAGGGATAAATCAAACACTGGCGAAGTTCTTTTGACTTTGTTAGAACGGAGACTTGACAATGTGGTTTACAGGTTAAATCTAGCTCCTACTAGGGCGGCTGCAAGACAATATGTATCTCATGGGCATATTTTAATTGATGGAAAACGGGTAAATATTCCATCATTTTTAGTAGATGTTGGTATGACTATTACTCCAAAGCAAAAGATAATAGAAACTCCTGTGGTGAAAAAGTTGCTAGAAGAAAAAAATCCGAATATTCCTAGTTGGCTTGAACGAAAAGGACCGGTAGGAAAAGTAATAAAAATGCCTCAAAGAGAAGATATTGTTGATAATATTGATGAGCAACTTATTATTGAATTTTATTCACGCTAAGGAGGTATTTTATGATTGAACCAAATTTTTCCGTCAAAGCAGAAATTGAAAAACCAGATTATGGTCGGTTTATAATCGAACCATTAGATCAGGGTTATGGACACACTTTAGGCAATAGTTTGCGTCGTGTACTTTTGACTTCCCTTAAAGGCGCAGCGGTAACCAAGGTAAAAATAGAAGGGGTTAAACATCAATTTTCTACTCTTCCAGGTCTTAAAGAGGATATTGTACAACTTCTTTTGAATATAAAAAAAATCAGATTTAGTTTACACACAGATAAACCTGTAGTTGTGAATCTTTCTGTCAAAGGTCCAAAGAAAATAAAGGCAGGAGATATAGAATCTACCGATCTTGAGGTCATTAATAAAGATTTATACCTTGGAGAATTGACGACAAATAAGGCTAAACTTGATATTGAGTTTACTATAGAACCAGGTATAGGTTACCTTACTGCAGAAGAATTCGAAGGAAAAAAGGAAGTAGGTACAATAGTTCTAGATGCAATTTTTTCTCCAGTGATTCGTGTTAACTATAAAGTAGAAGCTACACGTGTGGGAAGAATGACAAATTTAGATAAATTGATTTTGGACATTTGGACAGATGGAGCAGTTTCACCATTTGAATCATTAAAACAAGCAGCAAAAATTTTAGTTTCTTATTATCTGCAAATTTACGAACCTAAAGCTAAAACTTCAGAAGGAGTGGCGGTAAGTCCCACAATTTCCGAAGAAATACTAAAAATGACTTTGGAAGAGCTTGATTTGCCTACAAGAATTGTTAATGCTTTGCATAATGGAGGAATAGATACAGTTGGTCAGTTATTGGGTACTCCTAAAAAAGAACTTTATAAGATTAAGAATTTGGGAGCAAAATCTGTTTCTACCATTGAAGATATTTTAAGAGAAAAAGGTATAGCCCTTACAGTATAAAATTATGCGCCATCATGTTTTTGGGAAAAAATTAAATAGAGACATTAAAGAAAGGAAAAGTTTATTTAGAAACTTAATTGTTTCTTTTGTAACTTATGGACGGATAAAAACTACGGCGGCTAAAGCAAAAATACTTCGAAGGCTTTTAGAAAAATTAGTGACTCATGCCAAAGAGGGAACGGATTTAGCTTTAAAACGGATAAGTTCAATTTTGACTACTAAAGAATTAATGGATAAATTGATTAAAGAAGTTATACCTAAATTTGCAGATAAAACAGGTGGATACGTACGCATAAGAAAATTAGGAAAAAGAAAAGGAGATGGGACGGAAGAAGTCGTTATTGAATGGAGTGTAAAAACAGACGCAACAAAAAAAGAACAAGAAATTAAAAAACCCACTGAGAATAAAAATAAAAAATAAAAAATATTATGAAATTAACCAACCCAACAAAAGAAAAAGATATAAAAAGAAAATGGCATCTGGTTGATATAAAAAGAAAGATCTTAGGGCGAGAAGCGACAAAAATTGCCCGGTTATTAATAGGCAAATCTAAACCTTATTTTGTTTCACATATAGATTGTGGAGATTATGTGGTAGTAATAAATGCTTCAGAGGTTATCGTTTCCGGAAAAAAAGCAACACAAAAAATTTATCAGAAATATTCAGGCTATCCTGGCGGTCTCAAAACAAAATCTTTTAATGAGGTTTTGAAGACGAATCCAAAAAGAATTATTAAGGAGGCTGTTTCTGGTATGCTTCCTAAAAATAAATTGAGAGCCTCAATGTTAAAAAGATTATATATTTTTTCCGATGATAATCATCCTTATAAGGATAAATTTAAAACTTAAGATTTTTAAAAAGATATGTTGAATAAAGATAAAAAAGAAAATCAAACGAAGAAAAATAATAAAATTATTTCTTACTATGAAGGAATAGGTAGGCGTAAGGAATCTACCGCTATAGTGAGGCTTTTTATGGCAACCACAAATGAAATTTCTATTAAAGGAAAAACTCTTAAGAAAGGAGAAATACTTATAAATAATAGACCAATTGATCAATATTTCTCTGGTGAATTGAAAAAAAAGTTATATCTTGAGCCTTTTCGTACAACAAATACTCTCGATCGATTTGCTGTTTCTGCAGTGATAAAAGGAGGAGGACAAAGTTCACAACTTGCTGCTTTTATATATGGAACTTCTCGCGCTTTAGAAAAAATTGATAAAGAAAAATTTCGACCATTACTTAAGAAAAAGGGATTTTTGACAAGAGATGCCAGGATAAAACAGCGCCGCAAAGCCGGTTATGCCCAAAAAGCAAGAGCTAGAAAACAATCTCCTAAACGTTAACTTTATATTTTAAAGTTGCAATTACCCAAAGAGGTAAAAATCTTTTTTGAACAATAATATTGACAAATTTTTTTCATAAGTTAAAATATACCTATACCTATGGTATAGGTATAAATAGACCATTAATTATTAAATTTGAAAATATGACTAATCAAAAAGAAAAAACTCTTATCAATTTTAAGAAAGCCCAAAGTTTGATATTGAAGATCATCAAAATGGTTGAAAACAATGAATACTGCATTGATATTATGCAGCAAAACTTGGCGGTAATAGGGCTTTTGAGATCCGCCCATCAGATGCTTATGGAAAACCATCTTAATACCTGTTTTAAAAAGGCAATGGCGACCAAAAACGAAAAAAGAAAACAAGAGATGATTCAGGAAATTTTAAAAGTCACAAAATTGTTTAATAAATAACTTTAATGTCCCAAAATAAAAAAGATGTTACTTTTTATGTCAAAGGAATGCATTGTGCCTCTTGCGAGATTTTAATTGAAAAGAAACTATTGGAAATAAAAAATATCAAATCAGTTGAGGCATCAGTCAATAATGGGACGGTTAGAATAGTTTATGAAGGCCTAAGACCGGAAATTAAAAAATTAAATCAAATTTTTGAAAAAGAAGGGTATCTTTTCTTTGAAGAACCATTAAAAAAAGAGGCAGAAAATCATCTTCTAACTATTATTGGCAGCACTCTTCTGGTTATTGTTTTGTTTTTTCTTTTGAAAAACAGCCGCTTTGCTGGTTTGGTTAATGTCAACAGTAATTCTTCTTTACCAACCTTCTTTTTCTTGGGTTTAATTGCTGGTATTTCTTCTTGCGCTGCTTTGGTTGGCGGACTTTTGCTTTCAATGACCAAGCAATGGTCAGAAATTTACGGTAAAAGTAACTCCACCTTGGAAAAATTTCAGCCCTATTTACTTTTTAATTTTGGCCGGCTTTTATCTTATGGCTTTTTAGGAGGGATAATTGGGGCAATTGGCGCAAAAATTCAGCTTTCTTTAGGTTTTACTGCTTTCTTAATTACTCTTGTTTCTTTTTTGATGATTTTTTTAGGATTACAAATGTTGGGCGTGAGATATTTCCGTCGTTTTCAAATAACAATGCCAAAATTTATCACCAGAAGGATTGCTGCTGAAACAAAATTCCAAGGAAAACTTATGCCATTTTTAATGGGCGCTTTAACCTTTTTTCTACCCTGTGGTTTTACTTTAACTTCCCAAAGTTTAGCTTTAATTTCCGGCAGTTTTTGGCAGGGAGCAGCCATAATGTTTGCTTTTGCCTTAGGCACCGCGCCTGGCCTTTTAGCAATTGGTTTTTCTTCAGTTAAATTTTTAGAAAAAACGCATTTATCAGAAAAATTCTTAAAAGTGGCTGGGATTTTAGTTTTGTTTTTTGCTTTATATAATATCAACGCCCAATTAAATCTTTTAGGATTACCTAGTTTATCGGATGTCAAGCTTAATTACGTCAATCAGGCAAACTTGCAAAAGAATTCTCTTGATGAAAAAGATTTGCCCCCAATTATTAATGGTAAGCAAGTAATTAGAATGAAAGCTTCTAGTTATAGCTACGAGCCAAATTATTTTAAGATTAAAGCAGGAATTCCTGTTCGCTGGGAGATTGAAGACGTCGGCACTTCTGGTTGCACTAATGCTATTTTTTCTAAAGGTCTATTTCCTGACGAAATTCCTTTAACGCCTGGTCAAATCAGTGTCAAGGAATTTACTCCGACAAAACCTGGGAAATATAAATTTTCCTGTTGGATGGGGATGGTTTCGGGAATTATTGAAGTGGTTGAGAGTGGAAGTGCTACAAAAAATTTCAGCAACGTGGTTCAAGCTATCGATAATAACTATAATGATGTTATTCCTTCTGGCGCTAAAGGTTGTGGTTGTGGAGCATTGGATCGTGAAATTGTGAGAAAGTAAGATTCTTTAATTATAGTCAATAAATTAATCGTAATAATTATTAACTTGATGGTAATATTTCTCTATATGCAAACTTTGTTTGCAAAAATGTGATAAAATATTTGATATTAATAACATTTGTAAAGATTGCAAAATTCTTAAAAGAAAAAAATAAAATTAGGTCAAATTAAAGGCTATAATTTAATTTTTTATGGTTTGTGCCAAACCTGTCAAAATTAAGCCTTAGAAGCTTAAGGATAAAATGATTAAAATTAATCAAAAAATTTATGACTTAGAAATTACTAGTCAGTCTTTGGAAGCATTTCATCAAGAAAAGATTAAAAAACTTAAACTTTCTGACTATAAAAGTCAATGGTTGATTCTCTTATTTTATCCAGCCGATTTTACCTTTGTTTGTTCTAAAGAATTAGATGAAGCAGCTTATTATTATCAAGAATTCAAAAAAGACGCTTAAACAATCCTTAAATTTAGTGGGTAAAATTTAGAAAGGAGGAAAAATATGTCTGTAACTAAAAAATTACAAGTTTTTAAATGTAATGTTTGCGGCAATATCGTTGAGGTTTTGCATGTTGGTAGGGGCGAGCTTTTTTGTTGTGGACAGCCAATGGAATTACTTAACGAAAAAACAGAAGATATGGGTAAGGAAAAACACGTGCCCGTGATTGAGAAAACTAAAAATGGATTAAAAGTGAAAGTTGGTTCTGTGCCTCATCCCATGGAAGAAACTCATTATATTGAATGGATAGAAATTATTGCCGATGGTGTGGCTTATAGAAAATTTTTAGAACCATCTGACAAACCAGAAGCAGAATTTGAGATTAAGGCAGAAAAAATTGAGGCAAGGGAATATTGCAATCTTCATGGTTTGTGGAGAAGAGAATAGAAACAGTAGAGGCTAAAGGACAACGAATTAATAAGTCGCTAGAAATATGAAAAATAAGATAATAATCCTTGGTGGTTTTTTATTCAGTCTTATTATTATTTTTTTACTTGGCAATAACTTGTTTTTGGGTAAAAAGAAAGAATTGAATAAAGAGACAATCAAAAAGGAAAATAGCCAAGGAACTGAAATAAATCAGCCTTCTGAAATTATAAAATACTCTTTGGAAGAAATAGCAAAACATAATACCAAAGAAGACTGCTGGTTGGTGATTAATGAAAAGGTTTACAACGTTACTTCTTTTATCTCCCTTCATCCCGGCGGTTCAGCAATTTTGTTAGGTTGCGGAAAAGACGCGAGTGATTTATTTACAAAAAGAAAAACAGCAGAAGGAGAAAAAATTGGATCTGGTAAACCCCACTCTCCAAAGGCCCAAGATTTACTAGACAAATATTACCTTGGTCAATTAAAATAAAACATGATTACATTTTTTGGACAAGATTTAGTTTTCTGGACAGGCCTTATAACTGGAACATTTTTTACTTTTAATTTTTTTGGTTGTCGCTACCTTTTTAGATTAACTAACAATAAGTTTTTGGGTAGATTTGCAAGATTTGCTCAAAAACATCACCAGAAATTTATTTATTTAGCTTTTGTTTTTTTCTTCTCCATGCCTTTTTGGCAATTTTAAGAACAAATTTTAATATTTGGCTTTGATCGGAAAATTAAGAATCAAGTCGGCTCTTTTTAAAAAATTAATTAAGTAGTTAAAGTAATCTTCTTAAAATTTAAAATCTTTATTGACAAGTCTTCTTAATATGCTAAGATTACCTATACCTGGGGTATAGGTATAAATCATTAATATTCATGGAAAAAACAATTTTAAAAATCTCGGGTATGCATTGCGCTTCTTGCGCGGCGAATATTGAAAATACCTTAAGAAAAGAAGAAGGAATTAAAACCGCCAATGTTAATTTTGCAGCGGAGAAACTTTATTTGGAATTTGATGCTGCTGAAATAAGTATCGCCAGAATTCAAAAGATTATTGAAAAGTTGGGATACAAAGCCACAGAAGAAACTGCCGGTGAAGAAGTACATGACCACCACAAAGAGGCAAAGGCGCAGGAAATTCAAAAATTAAAAAAGCGATTTATTTTTGCTTTGATTTTTAGTTTGCCCATTATTTATATGGTGATGGGTGAAATGCTCGGCTTGCCAATGCCCAAAATTTTTGAGGCAAACGGAACAATAATTCAGTTTATTTTAGCAACGGCGGTTATTGTTTCTTGTTTTAATATCTGGATATCTGGCTTCAAAAATTTACTGCGCCTGTCGCCGAATATGGACTCTCTTATTTTTATTGGTACGGCCGTTGCTTATTTTTATAGTTTAATCATTTCTCTTTTAATGTTTTTGGGAACAAAAGTTGAAGCGCATCAATATTTCGAAAGCGCGGCTCTGATTTTGGTTTTTATCTCTTTAGGAAAATATTTGGAAGCAATAACCAAAGGAAAAACCAGCGAAGCAATTAAAAAATTGATTGGGCTTCAGCCGAAGGAGGCGACGATTATAAAAGACAATGAGGAAATAAAAATTCCTATTTCCGAAGTAAAAGTCGGAGATATTATTTTAGTTAAACCCGGTGAAAAAATTCCTGTGGACGGAATTGTTATTGACGGCTATTCCGGCGTTGACGAGAAAGCCATTACCGGAGAAAGTATTCCGGTTGAAAAGAAAAAAGGCGATGAAGTAATTGGCGCAACCATTAACAAAACCGGCGTCTTGAAATTTAAAGCAACCCGGGTTGGCAAAGACACGATGTTGGCCCAAATAATAAAAATAGTTGAGCAAGCTTTGGGCTCCAAAGCGCCAATTCAACTTTTGGCAGACAAGGTTTCTTTTTATTTTGTGCCGTCGGTAATTGGTATTGCTATTTTTGCTTTTGCCATCTGGCTTTTATTGGGCCAACCTCTTGCTTTTGCCTTAACGGTTTTTGTCGCTGTTTTAATTATCGCTTGCCCCTGCGCCTTGGGATTGGCAACTCCTACCGCGGTAATGATGGGCACGGGTTTGGCGGCAAAATATGGCATTTTAATTAAAAGCGGTAAGGCCTTAGAAATTGCCCGCGATTTGGATATTGTTATTTTTGATAAAACCGGAACTTTAACCAAGGGCGAACCAAGCGTTACTGATGTGGTAAAAATTAGAAACGATGTTAGCGAAAATTTAATTTTGCAAGTTGCGGCATCGGTGGAAAAAAATTCCGAGCATCCTTTGGCGCAAGCGATTATCAATAAGGCCAAAGAAAAAAAGATTAATTTTTCAGAAGTTAAAAATTTTCAAGCCATACCCGGCCATGGTGTTTCAGCAGAGATAAACGGCGAAAAAATACTTTTCGGAACAAGAAAACTGATGTTTGATAATCAAATTGACCCAAGTTTAATTGAAGAGAAAATGATCGCCCTAGAAGATCAAGGCAAAACAACAATGATTTTAGCGCAGGATAAAAATATAATCGGCATTATTGCGGTGGCCGATACCCTCAAAGATTATTCAAAAGAAGCAGTTGTAATGCTTCATAAAATGGGAAAGAAAGTCGCGATAATTACCGGAGATAATAAAAGAGTTGGGCAAGCGATTGCGAGTCAAGTTGGCGCAGACAGGGTTTTAGCTGAGGTATTGCCACAAGATAAAGCAGCCGAAATTAAGAAATTGCAGAGCGAAGGAAATGTTGTGGCGATGGTGGGCGAGGGGATTAATGATGCGCCGGCTTTGGCTCAAGCTGATTTGGGAATTGCTTTGGGTTCTGGTACCGATGTGGCAATGGAGACCGGGGAAATAGTTTTAATTAAAGATGATTTGCGAGATGTTGTCGCCGCCATTGATTTAAGCAAATACATTTTGAATAAAATCAAGCAAAATCTTTTCTGGGCTTTCTTTTATAATATTGTCGGTATTCCTTTAGCGGCCGGCGTTTTATATCCCTTCACTGGTTGGCTTTTAAATCCGGCGATTGCCGCCGCCGCGATGGCATTTTCGTCAGTTAGTGTTGTTTCCAATGCTCTTTTAATGAAAAGATATGAACTTAAAATCATCCAAAATTTTAAGTGAGTTCTTTTCTGATTAGAATAGAGTGTGAGTAAAAAATTACGATGATATTAAAAAAGAGTTTTTGAAGAAGAATAACCTAACTTGGTCGGGGATACCCGATTTGAACGGGTGACCTCACGCACCCCATGCGTGCGCGCTAGCCAACTGCGCCAATCCCCGGTTATAACTTGTATTTTACCATACGTTATGCAAAAATGATGAGTGTAAAAAAGGAGGAAAATCTATATGACAGTAAATCATAAACTTCAGGCTATCAGACTGGCTATGGAGCAGATTGAAAAACAATATGGTCGTGGATCAATCATGAAACTTGGAGATCAAACAGCCAATAAGGTTGGTTTTGAAGTGATTTCTACAGGAGCTTTGCCTCTTGATATGGCTTTAGGAGTAGGGGGAGTACCTAGAGGAAGAATTATTGAAATTTTTGGACCAGAAGCTTCTGGGAAAACCACCATTGCTCTTTCTATTATTTCAGAAACCCAAAAAAGTGGTGGAGTAGCGGCTTTTATTGATGCAGAACACGCTTTAGATCCTGTTTGGGCAGAAAAATTAGGAGTTAAACTTGATGATCTTCTTATCTCTCAACCCGATACTGGTGAACAGGCATTGGAAATAGCAGAAACACTTATTCGTTCAGGAGGTATAGATGTGGTTGTGATAGATTCTGTAGCTGCTTTAGTTCCTAGAGCGGAGATAGAAGGAGAAATGGGTGATTCTATGGTTGGGGTGCAAGCAAGACTTATGTCTCAAGCTTTAAGAAAGCTTACTGGAGTTATTTCTAAATCAAAAACTGTCGCGATCTTTACTAATCAATTGCGGCAAAAGATCGGTATTATGTTTGGTAATCCCGAGACTACACCCGGAGGATTGGCTTTGAAATTTTATGCTTCTATGCGGATGGATATAAGAAAAATTGAAACACTAAAAGATGCAGATAAAGTTATTGGTAGCAGACACAGAGTTAGAGTTGTTAAAAATAAAGTTGCGCCTCCTTTTAGGATTGCCGAGTTTGATATTTTAGAGACAGGAATCTCAAAAGAGGGAGGAATTATTGATGTAGGTTTAGAACTCGGTGTTTTAACTAAAAGTGGAGCATTCATAAGGTTTGGAGAAAAAATGTTGGGTCAGGGAAAAGAAGCTGTTCGTATCCATTTAATTGAGAATCAAAAATTGGCGAAAGAAATACTTGAGGCAATATGGAAAACTTTTAAAACTGGGCAAATGAGGGAAAAAATATTAGGAAAAGAAGAAAAAGAATAGAATAATTCTAAATTATTGAGCAAAATTATTAATGAATGAATGATGATTTAGGTAGAAAACTTAATGATTACGCTTTAAAGCTTCTTTCTTTTCGTCCTCGAAGTAGAAAAGAAATAACCATAAGATTAATACAATACTCTAAAAAAAATGGCATTCCACAAAAAGAGGTAGATAAAATTATTAGTAAATTAATAAGACAGAACTTGATTAATGATGAAGAATTTGCCTCTTGGTGGATAGCTCAGAGGCAATCTTATAAACCAAAAGGTAAAAAGATAATCGAATTAGAATTAAAGGATAAAGGAGTAGATAGTAAAATAATTAATAAATTACTTTCCAATCAAAACAATTTTAGCGAAAGTGAATTTCAATCAGCTTTAAATTTAGCTTGGAAGAAGTATTTTATATATAAAAATTATTCAAAATTAGAAATAAAAATGAAAATTGCAAATTATCTTCTTCGTCGTGGTTTCACTTGGGAGACAATTAATAGAGTCATTGACTCTATCATGCAAAAGGCATAAAATATCAACAGGTCATAAGGTCAAAAAGGAATTAAGGGCAATAAAGATGATGGTAAATTGTATATTAAAACTGCATATTTATCTCCAAACGCGACAATAACTTCGCGGAAAGCCCCTGTTCCTAAAATATTCCTTAATGATCTGTTAATTTATTAAATTGTATTAAGGAGGATAACTATATGCTATCTGTATTAAAAAACATACTGACTAGATTGGATACTATTGAAAAACAGCTTCAAGAAAAAGAACGATCGTATTCTTCCGAAAAACCAATTAAACAGGAAGAAACCACTACAGTTATTCCTGATCAAGCAAAGATTGTAGCTAACGCTACACAAGAGGCTCGCGCCATCATTATTGAGGCGAAAGATGAGGCTTTTAGAATAAAAAAAGAAGCGGAAGATGAAGCAAGAAAAGTTCGACAAGAAGCTTTGGTGATAGAGCAGAGGTTAATTACTAAAGAGGAAAATTTAGATACAAAAATAAACGAATTAGCTAATAGGGATAGACAATTGCATCAAAGAGAACAAGAAATCAATAAAAGGCTTGTTGAATTAGACAAATTAAGAATGGAGTTGATAGGTAAACTTGAAAAAGTGGCAAAACTTACTCGTGATGAGGCAAAAAACCTTATTCTTTCCGCCATGGAAGAAAAGCTTAAAGAAGACATTGCTAAAAGAATAAAAGAGGCAGAAACCATCGCTAAACAGTCTGCAGAAGGAAAAGCAAGAGAAATATTAGTAGAAGCAATGCGTCATGCCGCAACAGATTATGTGCCTGAATATACTGTGTCTACCATCAAGATAGCAGATGAAGATTTTAAAGGCAGAATAATTGGCAAAGAAGGAAGAAATATTCGGGCTTTTGAGATGGCTACCGGAGTTGATGTTGATCTTGATGAAGAAGGTGTAATACGTCTTTCTTCTTTTGATCCTATCAGACGAGAAGTGGCACGAGTTACTTTAGAAAAACTTATAAAAGATGGAAGAATTCAACCAGTTAGAATAGAGGAATTAGTAAAACAGACAGAGAAAGAAATAGAAAAAATTATGTTTATCGAGGGAGAAAAACTATGTCATGCAGTGGGAGTATATAGCATGCCAGCCGATAAAATTGCTTTACTAGGAAGATTTAAATATAGATTCTCTTATGGACAAAATATGATTTCTCATACACTTGAAGAAACAAAAATAGGTATTGCGCTAGCTCATGA